>ERZ780226.1441-NODE-1441-length-18633-cov-9.930402_pt1 | contig 18633 bp, 20 predicted proteins | sample MGYA00511165_ERZ780226 | MGnify/ENA primary metagenome ERZ780226 (study PRJEB29588, sample SAMEA2152373) | human gut metagenome | biome: human gut; feature: human-associated habitat; material: faeces | place: Denmark | collected 2008/2010 ...
AAAGCGTTGATTTTACTGGGTTTCTTCCTGTTTTCCTATGTCAACGCTCTTAACAACCGGCGGCTTTTTATCTGAGAATTTATACCGGCCGAATGGCGGAGAGGTCATACGGCGTAGTCTGATAGACAAAGTAGTTGAGCCAGTTCTGGTACAGCAGGTTTGCGTGGCTGCGCCATGTGACCATGGGCGGCTTGGTATCGTCGTCATCCGGGTAATAGTTCTCCGGCACATGGATGGGAAGTCCGGCGTTTTTATCGCGCAGGTACTCCGATTCCAGCGTTCCGGCATCGTATTCCGAGTGGCCGGTGATGAAAATCTGCCGACCGCCCTCCGTGGCCATAGCGTAGACTCCTGCCTGTTCGGACGAGGCAAGAATTTTCAGCTTGCTGCACCGCTCGATATCCTCGCGCCGGACGCTTGTATGCCGCGAATGCGGGACCATGAACACATCGTCAAACCCGCGCATGAGCATGGACGAGCGCCGCTCGACCCGGTGCGGATAGACGCCGAAGAGTTTTTCGGGCAGGGTAGTCTTCCCGATGCCGTAGTGATAATAAAGTCCCGCCTGCGCACCCCAGCAGATATGGAACGTGCTGTGCACATGCGTCCGGCTCCATTCCATGATGCGGCACAGTTCCGGCCAGTATTCGACCTGCTCAAACGGCATCTGTTCCACAGGTGCGCCGGTAATGATCAGCCCATCGAACCAGCGCTCTTTCACGTCCTCGAATGTCTGATAGAATTTCAGCAGATGTTCGCGGGACGTGTTTTTGGATTCGTGGCTGTCCGTGTGAATGAGTTCCAGTTCTACCTGAAGCGGCGTGTTGCCGAGCAGTCTCGACAGCTGCGTTTCCGTGGCAATCTTGGTCGGCATGAGGTTCAGAACGAGGATCTGCAGCGGGCGGATGTCCTGCGTGACGGCCCTCGTCTCATTCATGACAAAAATATTCTCGGCCGCCAGTGTTTTCGCGGCCGGCAGGCCGTTCGGGATCATAATGGGCATGGCGTGGCTTCCTTTCCGTGATTATCGCAGCGCCTGATCAAGATCGGCAATCAGGTCCTCCGCGTCCTCCAATCCGCAGGAATAGCGGATCAGATCCTCGCGGACACCGGCGGCCTGCAGCTCCTCGGCATTCATCTGCCGGTGCGTCGTCGATGCCGGATGCAGGCAGCAGGTGTGCGAATCGGCTACATGCGTTTCGATGGACGCGACCTTGAGCCTGCCCATGACAGTCTCGGCTGCGGCCCGTCCGCCCTTGACGCCGAAGCTTACGACGCCGCAGGAGCCGTGCGGCAGATATTTCTGTCCGAGTTCATAATATTTGTCGCCCGGCAGGCCGCAATACTGCACCCACGAGACATTTTCGTGCTGCTGCAAAAATTCCGCGACTTTCTGCGCGTTTTCGCAGTGACGCGGCATGCGCACATGCAAACTCTCAAGGCCGAGATTCAGATAATACGCGCTCTGCGGGGACTGAATCGCGCCGAGATCGCGCATCAGCTGGACAGTCGCCTTCGTGATATACGCACCCGCGAGGCCGAAGCGCTCAGTATATGTCACGCCGTGATAACTCTCGTCGGGCGTACACAGACCGGGGTATTTGTCCGGGTACTTCGTCCAGTCAAATTTGCCGGAATCAACGATCGCGCCGCCGATGGCGCCCGCGTGGCCGTCCATGTATTTTGTCGTCGAGTGTACGACGATATCTGCGCCCCATTCAAACGGGCGGCAGTTGATGGGCGTTGCAAACGTGTTGTCCACAATCAGCGGAACGCCGTGCCGGTGCGCGGCCGCCGCGAATTTTTCGATATCCAGAACGGTCAGCGCCGGGTTTGCAATCGTCTCGCCATACATGGCCTTTGTGTTGGGCCGAAATGCGGCGTCCAGTTCCTCCGCAGAGCAGTCAGGATTGACAAACGTGACCTCGACGCCCATGCGCTTCATGGTGACGGCAAAAAGATTGAAGCTGCCGCCATAAATGCTCGACGAACTGACCAGATGGTCACCCGCGCCGACAATATTGAACACCGCGAAGAAGATCGCTGCCTGTCCGGAGGCTGTCAGCATGGCAGCCGTACCGCCCTCAAGCGCGGCGATACGCGCCGCGACGGCGTCGTTCGTCGGGTTCTGCAGGCGGGAATAAAAATAGCCGCTCGTCTCAAGATCGAAGAGTTTGCCCATTTCGGCGCTGCTCTCGTATTTGAACGTGGTGCTCTGGATGATGGGGATCTGACGGGGCTCGCCGTTTTTCGGGCTGTAGCCTGCCTGTACGCATCGCGTACCGAGTCCGAGTTGTGCCATATGGGTGCTCCTTTCCTGTTTGAACGTCCGGTGACTTGATTGAAATTAAAATGATTGTACCGCAAACCGGCGGCGCTGTCCAGTCCGCCGCAGCGTTTACGCGCCGAGATTGCACAAAACGCCCGTCAGAATGCCAAGCAGCCCGCCCATGCAGACCTGAAGCGGCGTATGGCCGACGAGTTCCTTGAGTTTTTCCTGATCAGACAGCGGCTGCTCCAGCTTGGCAAACAGGTCGATGAACTCGTTCAAAAGCTTCGCCTGCTTGCCCGTTTCGAGCCGGACGCCCATTGCGTCGTGCATGACGATAATCGCCACGATCACGCTGATGGCGAATGGAAACGAACCCAGCCCATATAAAATTCCCGCCGAGGTCGCCACGGCGCAGACCGTAGCTGAATGGCCGCTCGGCATGCCGCCGTCGCCGAAAATGCGCGTCAGATCCAGCGTATGGTGCATGAGCGCGTAAATAATCGTCTTCAAAACCTGCGCCGCTCCCCAGCCGACAAGGCCGCTGATCAGCACGCGGTTGGAGAGCAGTTCCTGAATTGCCTGCATGGTTCTCTTCCTTTCCGAAGTTTTTACAGAGTCATAATTTCGACCGCCGGCAGTACAGCCTCGATCATATCCCGGCTTGCCAAACACGCGCTGTAGGCTGTCGCACTGCCGCAGGCGGTGCCGAGGCGGAGAGCCAAGGCATAGTCTTCCGTGTCCAGCAGCCCCGCAAGAAAGCCTGCCGTCACGCTGTCGCCCGCACCGACGGTGGAGACGACCGGCTGCGCGCTGCGGAGCCGTGCCCGGTAAACGCGCCCAGTTTCCGCCAACAGCAGCGCGCCGTCCGCGCCCATGGACACCAGAACGTTCCGCGCGCCCAGAGCCTGCGCCCGCTGCGCAAGCGCAAAGAGCGCGTCCGGCGTTTGCGCCTGTTCGCCGAACAACTCGCACAGTTCCTCGCCGTTGGGCTTGATCAGCAGCGGTCGAAACGCAAGCGCTTCGCGCAGTGCCGCGCCGCTCGTGTCCACGACGGCGCTCACGCCGGCCTCCCGTGCAGCGGAAAGAAGTGCTGAAAACGCGCCCTGCGGACTTTTTTGCAGATTACCGCTGATGACAAGCTGATCGTCCGGGGTTAATCCGCGCAGGAACGCGCACAACGCATCAATGTCGGCCTGCGCAAGCGCGGGGCCGGAGGCGTTGAAGGCCGTCTCAGGACTGGTATTGATCTTCGTGTTGATGCGCGTCTGGCCGCTTTGCAGCCAGAACCAATGGCAGCTGCAGCCGGTGTCCGCCATGAGCGATTCAAGAAGCCGTCCCGTCGGCCCGGCCAGATACCCCAGCACGCACGATGGCTTTCCGAGCGTTTGCAGCATCAGCGAAACATTGATCCCCTTTCCGCCCGGCGCAAGCAGTTCGTGCCCGGAGCGGTTGATGCCGCCCACGCGCAGCGGCGCACGCAGATTCATATAATAATCGATATTGGGATTCGTCGTAACCGTGTAGATCATGATCCGCTTCTCCTGAAATGCCTGTTTTCCAAAAGTATACGAGTCCCGCGCAAAAAAGTCAACGCCCGGCGGCGTGCCGGACGCCCGGTGCGTTGCTTTTTTTGCAAAAGCCTGCTATACTTGCTCTATCAAGGAAAAAGGGGGATTCCCTGTGAAGGATTTTTTCTGCCGCCTGTTTACGCCGTGGAAGGCAGGATCGCAGTTTGACGCACCCGAAGCGTTTTATAGCTTCCTGCTTGGCCGGGACAAACTGCTCGGCACGATCCGGAACCTCTGCTTCGCCGCTGCGCTGGTGCTGCTGGTGATCGGCTACGCTGTCTCTGACGGTACGACTGGCTATTCCATCGCCGACATTGCCAACCAGCCGTATTATCTGATCGCCGTGGGCGTGATGGTGCTGGCGCTGCTGCTGTCGCTGGTCATGATTCAGATCGAAAAAGAATTGCCGAAGGAGATGCGTCCAAAATGAACACGGAAAATTTGTCCGCGCTGTTTGAAAACGGCGCATATACGCTTGTCGTGCAAAAGAACGACGTGACCGTTCACAAGGACTTTGGCCGGGGCGTCGGCCCGGCGCTGCGGGTATTTGACGCACAGCCGGAACTTTTAAAGGGCGCACTTGTCTGCGACACCATCGTCGGCAAGGCTGCCGCCGCGATCTATATTTTGGGCGGTGCAGCGGGCGTTTATGCCGAGACGATGAGCGTCGCTGCTGCGGACTTCCTGATTGCGAACGGCGTGGACTGCGCCTGTGAGACGAAGACCGAAAAGCTTCTGAACCGGCAGGGAACGGGCCTGTGCCCGTTTGAGCAGGCTGTTCTGGAACTGGAAAGACCGGAAGACTGCCTGCCCGTCATCCGCGCGACGCTTGCACGGCTGATGGCCGGAAAAAATAATAAATAATATAAACCTATGCAACCAGCTTCTTCATTTCCTGTCTGTATGGATAGAACATATTTTATGCAGGAGGAACCGACATGAAAAAACTGCTTGCTTTTTTGCTGCCCCTTGCGCTGACGCTTAGTCTGACCGCCTGTGGTCCGCGCGACGAGCGGGAGGATGAGAATGCGCAGTATTCTGCAAAGCCAGTCATCTATCTCTATCCGGAGGAAGCACAGGACGAGGTCTGCGACGCCAAGCCGGTCGCGTATCTGTATCCACAGACGGAAACAGAGGTAACGGTTCGGCTGGACTATGACGGAAAGCTGACGTGCACCTATCCGGCCTACGCAGACGGCTGGACCGTCTCGGCAAGACCCGACGGGACGCTGACAGATAAAAACGGCCAGACCTACCGGTATTTATACTGGGAAGGCATATCGGAAACGGAATATGATTTCACATCCGGCTTCTGTGTGCCGGGAAGCGGCACGGCGGAATTTCTGGAGGATGCGCTGGGGAAACTCGGCCTGAACCGCACGGAGGCCAACGAGTTTATCGTCTACTGGCTGCCGCTGATGCAGGAAAACGCCTATAATCTGATTGCGTTTCAGCATGAGGCCTACACCGAAAGTGCCCGCCTGACCATCACGCCTGAGCCGGACACGCTCATTCGCGTTTTCATGGCCTTCAAGCCGCTGTCCGCCCCGGTCGAAATCGCGCCGCAGACGCTTACAGCCCCGGCACGCACAGGCTTCACCGCTGTCGAATGGGGCGGAGCGGCGTGCCGGTAACTGCATAAAAAATATCCCGCCAGGCGGGACGTACCGGAACAGCCTCCCCGGCAAATCGGGGAGGCTGTTCCGGCTTATATGGCGCGTCTGCACGGCTGGGCGCTAGAAACATTACAAATTGTTTCCGCAAGTTCACATAATCACAAAGATGCTGCATTTTGATGGAGGAAACGGTGAAAATATGTTCAAAATAAGCAAAAGTGTCCATTGACGAAAGCAAAGGAATCCGCTATGATTGTGACACTGGGATATAAGTCGTGTATTTCCCAGAAGGAGGAACTATGAAAAAGCTGATTCTCGTGCTGGCCGCGGCGCTGGCGCTCACGCTGCTGTGCAGCTGCGCAAAGCCGCTCCCGGAAGAGCCTGTGCAGGCTGACCCGGAGCCCGAGGCGCCCGCCGCCGTGCATGTCACAACCTTTACTGCCGATATTCTTTCGTCTGACAGCGATACGCTATCCGTCCGCCCCGCGGATGAAGATCCTGCGTTCGGCGCTGCGGAAGCAGTCACGGTCACGCTGGCCGACGGGCTTGTTCCCACCGGCGCGGACGGCTGGCCCATCTCCGTGTCTGAATTGACGCAGGCGCTTCAGGTGGACATTACCTACCTTGGCGACGTTTCCGAGTCTGACCCGCCACAGGTGCTGGCTGTTGCCATCCGCGTCGTCCCGTCCGAAGATCCGGCTGAGGACATTGTTACGCCTGCTGACCCGCAGCCTGTCGCGCCCGTCCCGGAAGAACCCGAAGCGGAACCGTTTGCCCCGGTTGAACTTCCCGCGCAGGATCCCGTCCCGGCAGAGATTCCCTACGACGGCATCACGCTCTACGGCTTCCAGAGCATCCGCACGGAGATCGTCCGCAGCGGCGAGGCCGATCTGGACGGCTGCGGTACGCCTGAGTCGGTTCAGCTGCTGCGCATCTGGGATCAATACGATCAGCAGTCGTTCGTGCTTCGCATCCAGAAGGGTTCGGACGTCTTCGACACCGGCTTTGAAGAGGCCGACGCCTCCTATCCTGCCAGCTTTAACGCCCATATCTGGCTGGCCGATCTGGATACGGACGGCTATCCGGAGGTCTACTTCAACGGCAATATGAACGGAGATCAATATGTGCTGAACGTCTGGTCGCTGAAGACCGGAACGCCGCAGCTGATCCCGTTTGAAGATCAGACCTTCATGGAGGCCGCGATCATCGGTGTCTCCGATAACAGTCTCCAGCTTGAGAGCACCCAGAACGTGCTCGGCTCGTACAGCGCCATCCGCGCCTATGCCCTGCACGACGATGTGCTGACACCGCTGGGCGACGCGTGGCAGATTGTTCCTGCAAACACAAGCTATTCCCGCATGACAGTTGTCATGGACATCCCTGTCACGCTGGACGACGGCACGCAGTCCGTCTTCGGCCCCGGCACCGTCCTTCAGGTCACGGGCACCGACGGAAAAAGCTTCGTTGATGTGATCACAAACGACGGCGTGACCGGCCGCATCGCGGTCGAACAGCCTGCCGGCGACTGGCAGTGGTATATCGACGGCAAGCCGGAACTGGAATACTTTGAACTCGTCCCGTATGCCGGATAAGGTGCTTGCAGATTTCGGCTGATTCCTGTATAATCAAAAAGGGCGCTGCGGCTCTCCCGCAGCGCCCTTTTGTATGAAAGATGGTTGTTGTGATCGGTCGTTTGTGTCAAAAGCAGGCAGTCATATTGCCATCGCACCCGCCCCTTTCAGTTTTGGTTCGTTGATTTGATATCAATCTGTAATTTATTATACACAAAATTGTAACTATTTCAAGGCTTCAAATCTGAAGAATCTGTGAAGAATGGAGTGCCGTCCCTATGGGAGAAGAAAATAAAAACTGGTTTGCCCGCCACCGCACGGCCGTGCTCGGCATCGCAATCGCGGTGCTGATTTTAAATCTTGTGGTGCTGGTTGTCGTACCGACGCAGACGCCGGTCGAACTTTCTCAGACCGTTACCGAATATGCGCTGGACGACGAAGCGTTTGCGCAGACGCACACGCTCACGCTCACCGGGACGCTGACAAAAAGCATGCTCCACAAGAGCCTGTTTCATGGGACACTGACTGTCTCCGGTATTGACGGTATGGAGCAGCCGTACATGCTGATGCTCACGCGCGAAGACGGCAAATGGGTCGGCCTTTCCGACGTGCCGTTCTCCAGCATTTCCGCCGGAAAGGACATGGATGAACTTCTGATCGTCCTCCAGAGCGGTCAAGATGCGGGCACCGAGCCCGGCAGTGTACATTTCCTCGCCCCGGATACAGGAAACCGCCACGCTGCGCTGGTCCGGCTGTACACCTATTATCCGGCGTATCGCACAAAATAGAGTACATTCCTTTGTACATTTTATTCAAACCACCCCTTGAATTTTCCTTCTCCAGCGCGTATACTGCTGCTGTAATCGAAAGTCAAAGAAAAAATTGCATGGGAGGCAATGAACATGAAACTCAGAAACATCAAAGAAGTCGAAGAATTCCGCAAGGTCATCCACAACTGCACCGGTGATGTGTATCTCAAGAGCCAGGACGGCGACGTTTTCAACCTCAAGAGCGCGTTGAGCGAGTATATCGCCCTCGGTCAGCTTCTGAGCGAACAGGGCGACAATCTTGAACTGTTTGCCGACCGCCGCGAGGATGAAGCCCGACTCATCGAATTCCTTGCCAATCTTGATAAGGAAAACGAAAACGCGTAACTTCGCTTTCAACCATAGCAATGCCCCTGTTCCGTCAGCGGAACAGGGGCATTCTGTTTGTCAGCGCAGCCGGGAAACGGTCACGCGACGCCGGTGACCTCGTAATCCTGCGCCTCGACGGCGGCCTTGAGCGTCTCATCCGAAACATCCTTCGTGAGTGTCACGACAGCGGTGCCGTTATTATGGTCCGCAGCAGCGGAAGCCACGCCGTCCACGGCCTCGAGCGCCTTCTTGACGCGCGCTTCGCAGTGGCCGCACATCATGCCCTTTACATACAGTGTCTTTGTCATACCAGTATCCTCCTTATTTTGTTCTGCCAGATGAATTTCCGGCAGGGGGCTGCCCTTGTGATCATGCTTGGAACTGTACAGCCTGCACAGATTCAGCCGCAGCGCGTTCGACACCACGCAGAAGCTGGACAGGCTCATCGCCGCAGCACCGTACATCGGATTGAGCGTCAGCCCCAGCCCGACGAACACGCCGGCTGCCAGCGGGATGCCGATGACGTTGTAAATAAACGCCCAGAACAGGTTTTCGTGAATGTTCCGCAGCGCTGCGCGGCTGAGACGGATGGCGGCGGCGACGTCCAGAAGCGTGCTCTTCATAAGCACCACGTCCGCCGCGTCGATTGCAACGTCGGCGCCTGCGCCGATGGCAATGCCGGTATCGGCGGCGGTGAGGGCAGGTGCGTCGTTGATGCCGTCGCCGACCATAGCGACGGGGCCATATTTCTGAAGCTCGCGCACGACAGCCTCCTTACCGCCCGGCAGAACGCCCGCGACCACATCGTCCACGCCCGCAAGCTTGCCGATGGCGTCAGCCGTCCGCTGATTATCGCCCGTCAGCATCACAACGCGGATGCCCATGCCGCGCAGCTGCCGGATGGCCTCCGGGCTTTCCGGTTTGATGGCGTCCGCCACGGCGATGAGGCCGAGGAGCTTTCCGTTTTTCGCAAACAGCAGCGGCGTTTTGCCGGACTGGGAAAGCGCATCCGCCTGCTTTTGAATTTCCTGCGGCAGTGCAAGCTGCGAGGCCATATATTTGACGCTGCCGCCGAGCAGCTGCGCGTCCAACACTGTTGCGGTCAGACCGCTGCCGGTGATGGTGGCGAAGTTCTCCGCCGCTTCGGGCTGCAACTTTTCTTCCTCGCCGCGCTTCATGATCGCTGCGGCCAGCGGATGCTCGCTCTTGGCTTCCAGCGAGACGGCTGCCTGCAGAAGTTCCCGCTCCGTCACGCCATCAGCCGGGATGAGATCTGTGACCTCCGGCTGGCCGGAGGTGATGGTGCCGGTCTTGTCAAGCGCGACAATGCGCGTCCGGCCTGTGTGCTCCAGACTTGCCGCCGTTTTGAAGAGAATGCCGTTTTTCGCGCCTACACCGCTGCCAACCATGATGGCGACCGGCGTCGCAAGGCCCAGTGCGCACGGGCAGCTGATGACCAGTACGGAAATGCCACGCGCAAGCGCAAAGGAGAATTCCCGGCCCAGCAGCAGCCAGACGATCGTTGTCACAAGCGCGATGGAAATGACTGCCGGGACGAACACACCCGCAACCTTGTCCGCCGTTTTGGCAATCGGCGCTTTCGTCGCCGCCGCGTCGGAAACCATGCGGATGATCTGGCTGAGCGTGGTGTCTTCGCCGACGCGGGTTGCCTCACACCGGAGGAAGCCCGAGCAGTTGACCGTTGCGGCGGAAACACCGTCGCCGGGAGCCTTGTCAACCGGGACGCTCTCACCGGTCAACGCCGCTTCGTTGACGGCGCTTGCACCATCCAGCACAATGCCGTCAACCGGGATGCTCTGGCCCGGACGGACGACGAACACGTCGCCCTTGCGAACCTGCGCGGCGGGGATTTTAACCTCTTTGCCGTCACGGATCACCGTCGCCGTCTCCGGCGCGAGAGCCATGAGACTCTTGAGTGCGTCCGTGGTTTTTCCCTTGGAGTGCGCCTCAAGCAGCTTGCCGACGGTGATGAGTGTGAGGATCATGGCGGCAGACTCAAAATAAAATTCGTCCATATACGCCATGGCGGCCTCGCTGCCGCCGTGCAGCTGCGCGTCCGTCATGGCGAACAGCGCATAGACGCTCCAGCCGTAGGACGCTGCCGCGCCGAGCGAGACAAGCGTGTCCATGTTCGGCGAGCCGCGCAGCAGGCTCTTTGTTCCGCTTACGAAAAATTCCTGATTGATGACCATGACGATCCCGGCCAGCAACAGCTGGACAAGACCCATGGCGACGTGGTTGCCGTCAAACCAGCTTGGCAGCGGCCAGCCCCACATCATATGGCCCATTGAGAAATACATCAGAATGAGCAAAAATGCGACAGAGGCGATCAGCCGCTTTTTAAGATGCGGCGTCTGCCTGTCCTCCAGCGCACTTGCGTCTGCCGCGGGCGTGGCTTCCTGCCCGCGCACAGACGCGCCGTAGCCTGCGTCCTCAACGGCTTTGATGACGGCGGCGGTCTCCGCCGTGCCCTCGACGCCCATCGAGTTTGTGAGCAGGCTCACTGCGCAGGACGTAACGCCCGGGACCTTTTTGACCGCCTTTTCCACACTTGCGCTGCAAGCGGCGCAGTGCATGCCGGTCACGGTATATTGCTGCATGAAAATCCCTCCTTGGGCGCAATCTGAACTTGATTTACTTCATTAGTTTTTGCAGAGTTGCGGCCAGTTCATCCACGATCTCCTCGTGGCCGTTCTTTAAGTCCCGCGTTACGCAGGTGCGCAGGTGCTCGGCCAGAAGCTCGCGGTTAAAGGCGTTGATGGCGGCGTTGACGGCAGCAGACTGCGTCAGCACGTCGTTGCAGTAGGCGTCAGCCTCGACCATCGCCTGCAGCCCGCGCACCTGTCCTTCAATGCGGCGCAGGCGGTTTAGAAGCTTCTTTTTCTCCTCCTGTGCGCGCAGTGTATGCTTTTCGCAGCAGGAACATCGCTTGGGTTCCGGCATAGGCCAGCCTCCTTTTTATTTTTATATACCCCATCTGGGTATCTTTACTATATACCCCGATGGGGTATTTGTCAAGTGTAAATTTACAGGGCTTCCTCTAGGGGCCGATGCCTACTCGGCCCGTTGGGAAGCTGCGAATTCGCAGTAGATTTCCGTAAAAGCCGGTGCGTTCTGCGGGCGGACAGAGTCGTCCGCCCCTACGAAACTCGGGGAACTGGAAAACTGCGCTGTAGGGCTCGAGACTCTTCGGCCCAAAAATGTTACGAATTCGCCGAAGATATCCGAAAAACGGATTGTTCTGCCGGGCCGATGCGATGCCCGCAGGCTAGTTTCGAGGCGCAACCGCGCTTTGCGCGGCTCTTAGCGCCGAAGATGGGCATCGGCCCCTACAAAGCTCCCACGCCGGTGTCACCCCATCTTACAAAACCGTAAGACGCGCAGGGAAAAGTGTAAGCCAAATCGATAGCGCTTTTCTGCGCGGCGCGGTATACTGGGGACAGAAATCAACACAGGAGGCATTTTCATCATGCAGATTCTCGAAGTAAACGGACTGCGCAAGGTCTACACGACGCGCTTTGGCGGCGCGTCGGTTGAGGCGCTCAAAAATATCAATTTCAGCGTGGAGAACGGGGAATACGTCGCCATCATGGGTGAATCCGGCTCCGGCAAGACGACGCTTTTAAACATTCTGGCCGGGCTTGACAAGCCGACCTCCGGCTCTGTCCTGCTGGACGGCAAGGATCTTGCCTCGATCAAAGAATCCGACCGTGCGGCCTTCCGCCGCGACCATCTGGGCTTCGTATTTCAGGAATTCAATCTGCTCGACACGTTCTCGGTCGAGGACAATATCTATCTGCCGCTCGTACTGGCGGGCGTTCCGCAGAAGGAACTCTCCGTGCGGCTCGAACCCATCGCGGCTCGGCTCGGCATTACGGAACTGCTGAAAAAGTACCCGTATGAAATTTCCGGCGGCCAGAAGCAGCGCCGCGGCCGTCGCCCGCGCGATCATCACGAATCCTCGGCTTTTGCTGGCCGACGAGCCGACCGGCGCACTGGACTCCAAGGCCACAGACGAACTGCTGCGTGTATTCTCCGACATCAGCCGCAGCGGACAGACGATCCTGATGGTCACGCACTCCGTCCGCGCGGCCAGCCGCGCCGGACGCGTCCTCTTTATCAAGGACGGCGAGGTCTATCACCAGCTCTATCGCGGCAATCTCACCGACGATCAGCTCTACCAGAAGATCACCGACGCGCTGACCGTTCTGCAGGCAGGGGGCGAGCAGGCATGACACACAAGCTCTATCCGCGCCTTGCCTGGCAGGGCATCACGAAAAACAAACGGCTGTATCTGCCGTTCCTGCTGACCTGCGTCGGCATGGTCATGATGACGTACATTCTGCTGTCGCTGGCCTCCTCTCCCATCCTCAAGACCTTCCCGGGCGGAGACACCATGCCCATGATTCTCGGCATGGGCAGCTTTGTCATGGCGGCGTTCGCCGTGCTGTTCCTGTTCTACACGAATTCCTTCCTTATCCGCCGCCGGAATCGTGAATTTGGCCTTTATAACATCCTCGGCATGGGCAAGGGCAACCTTGCGAAGGTTCTGGCATGGGAAACGGTCATCACGGCGCTCATTTCCATTGCGGGCGGCGAGGTGCTGGGCATTGCGCTCGGAAAGCTGTTTGAACTGCTGCTCGTCAATATCGTGGACGGCACCGTACAGATGCAGTTTACCGTCTCCGTTCCGGCCACGACCATGACGACGATCCTGTATCTCGCCATCTTCGCGCTTTTGTTCCTGCGTTCGCTGGTGACGGTCTGCAAGACGAACGCGGCGGCGCTTCTGCGCAGCGAAGCCTGCGGCGAAAAGCCGCCGAAGGCGAACTGGGTGTTCGGCCTCGCTGGCTTTCTGATCCTCGGCGCGGCATATTATATTGCCGTGACGATCAAGCAGCCGCTGACGGCGCTGGCGGTATTCTTCATCGCCGTTCTGATGGTCATCGCGGCGACGTATCTGATCTTTATCTCCGGCTCCGTGGTGCTGTGCCGCGCGCTGCAGAAGAATAAGCGGTATTATTATCAGAAAAACCATTTTATTTCCGTCTCGTCCATGGCTTACCGTATGAAGCGCAACGGCGCGGGACTGGCCTCGATCTGTATTCTTGCCACGATGGTGCTCGTTATGCTCTCGTCAACGACCTGCCTCTATTTCGGCAAGGAGGACGCGCTGCGCACGCGCTATCCGAGCGATCTTTCCGTGGAACTGCGCTTTGCCAAGGACGAGGGCGGCATGGATGAAGCAAACATCGCCATCGCGCGCGGCATGATCGAGGACGTTATCAAACAGGACAGACTTGACGTGCAGGGGCAGTTCGATATCCGCAGCGCATGGTTCTCCGGTCTTCTCACGGGCAATACTTTCTCCCGCGCCGAAGAGAGCACGCTCATGGATTATGAACGCGCGGTCGATCTGACGGTTTTGCCGCTGGAGGACTATACCCGCATGACAGGCGAGCGCCTGACGCTGGCGCCGGACGAGGCGTATTTCTGCTGCCCGCGCATGGCCTACACACAGCCGGATATCCGCATCGGCGAACTGACCTATCAGATCAAGGGCCAGCTGCCGGAGTTCGGCGGCTTCGGCGCGGACAGCGCAAACATCACGACGACGATCTATCTCATCGTCCCGGATTTTGACGCAGCGGTGAACGCGCTGCGGACGCAGAACACCCGCTATCCGGTCGTCGTGAGCTGGCAGTATTCGTTTGATTCCGGCAGCCCGGATGAAGCGCAGATCGCGTTTCTCCGCGATATGATGGGGACGTTTGCCGATAACAGGGAAGGGCTGGTCTACGCGTCGTACACGGTAGAATCCATCGCGTCCAACCGTGAAGATTTTGTCGGCACCTACGGAAGCCTCTTTTTCCTCGCAATCCTGCTCAGCATCGTGTTCCTCGCCGCCGCCGTTTTGATTCTATATTATAAGCAGATCTCCGAGGGCTATGAGGATCAGGCCCGGTTCGAGATCATGCAGCGCGTCGGCATGACGAAGACGGATATCCGCAAGTCCATCAACTCGCAGCTGCTGCTCGTGTTCTTCCTGCCGCTTTTGTTTGCGGGGCTGCATCTGGGCTTTGCGTTCCCGTTTGTCCATAAAATGCTGATGCTGTTCAACCTCACAAATCTGAAGCTGCTCATCGGCACGACGGTCGTCACCTTCGCTATCTATGCGGTCTTCTACACCCTCGTCTACCGCATCACATCCAATTCGTATTATTCCATCGTCGCAGGCGCAAAGGAGGATGCAGCATGATCCGGTTTTTGCTCCGGCTCGTTTTGGTGCTTGTTCTGATCGCGGCGCTGCTCATCGGCATGACCTGCTGTGCGGCAAAGGCCGTGTTCGGCAGCTGCGCGGAGGTTGGCGTGCAGCAGACCGTCCGCAATGTGGAGGACTTTTTCCTCTGGCTGCGCGACGTATGGACGCTTGCACGGGAGAAATTAGAACTATGCGCAGTGATTCGATAAAAAAAGCAAAGGACGGCGTTTCCGGCGGTGTGTTTTATCTGGGGCTGGCCGTGATCGGCGTGCTGGCCATCCCGGCTGCGGTCCTGCTGGGACTGATCGCGGGCGTGTGGACGCTGACCGACAAGCTGACGGCGCTTTTATCCGAAAAACATTGACGTTTCCGCGTGATTCGGGTATCCTAGCAGCAGGAGGGATGAATATGACCGACTGTACGTCCTGCGGAGGCTGCGCAGGCGGCTGCGGCGGATGCAGGAGCCATGTGCTGCTTCTGACGGAGCCGGAACTTCGGCTGCTGCGGCAGTTTGCCGAGCTGGCGTTCCTGCCTGCCGCCTGCACGAGAACGGACGAAACGCCCGTGTATCTGGACGGCTCCGAAAACCGCGCGCAGACCAGCGCGGCGATCCTCGCCCTGCAGATCAAGCGGCTTATTTCCGTGGATTTCGCTCTGCCGCTGAAGGGCTTTGATTACGCAGGCTATGAGCCTTGGCCCATTCACGGCAGCATGGCCCTGACCGCCGCTGGTCAGGAGGCGCTCGATTCTCTGGACATCCAGGGCTGCGGCGCATAATAAAAAACGGCGGGCGCTGCGAAAAGCAGCGTCCGCCGTTTTATGACCGGAAGGAAGAAATCATGGAGGAGTAGAGAGAAGAAACCGGTCAGAAGCGGGTGATATTAGCCGCCGAAGCCAAAGCCGAAGGGCCATGAGCCGCCGAACTGATTATCGGACTGGCCGGACTGGCCGCCGTCATAATAGCCCTGCTGGGACTGCTGGGTCTGGTCGGTGGTCTGGGCGGGCAGCGCGTCGGTCTTCTGCTCGCCGACGGTCAGCGTGAGCGTCAAGGTCTGACCCTGACGGTAGACCGTGAGTTCCAGCGTATCGCCTGCGGACGCGGCCTTGACAAGCTTGACCAGATCGTTGCTGCTGGTGATTGTCTCACCGTTCGCGGCGGTGATGATATCGTTCTCCTGCAGGCCAGCCTCAGCAGCCGGGCCGTTCTCCGTAACGGAGCGGACAGCTGCGCCCTGCGGCAGACCGTAACTCTGGCTCTCGGAGGACACGTCGGAGACCGTCACACCGATATAGGGCTTTACGATATAGCCGTTCGTGATGATCGACTCAAAAATCGAGCGGACCTGATCGAGCGGGATGGCAAAGCCGATGTTATCAATGGACGCCTCAGAGGACGAACTCGAGGAGGAGTATTTTGCGTTTGTGATGCCGATGACCTCGCCGTAGAGATTGAACAGCGCGCCGCCGGAGTTACCGGAGTTGATGGCGCAGTCGGTCTGGATGAGGTTCATGGTCGTGCCGGTGGAGAAGGTGACGGGGCGGTCAAGTGCGCTGACAACGCCGGTCGTGAGCGAGAACGTCAGTTCGCCGAGCGGGTTGCCGATGGCGACGACGGTATCGCCAACGTTCAGTGTATCGGAGTCGCCCAGAACGACCGGGGTCAGATCCGTCGCGTCGATCTTCAGGACGGCAATGTCGTTGCTCTCGTCGTAGCCGATCAGCTGCGCATCGTAGCTCGTGCCGTCATAGGTCGTGACCTTGATGGAGTTGGAACCCTCGACGACATGATAGTTTGTCAGGATATAACCATCCTGTGTCAGGATGAAGCCGGAACCGGCTGCGGCAGATGTGGTCTGGTAGCCAAAGTAGTTGGTGGTGATGGAGGTGGTGATGCCGACGGTGGAGTTCACGTTCTGCGCATAGACCTCGCTCGGCGTGAGTACCTTGCCGGTGTCAACGGATGCGACCTGCAGAGCCGCTGCCTGCCGCTTGGCCTCGAGCATGACGGACGCATCGGAGGATGCCTGCGTTGTGCTCTGCGGCTGGGCCGCTGCGTTTTTTTGCATCAGCGCGGCCGCTCCAAAGCCGGAGCCGCCGCCCACAAGTGCGCAGGCCAGAAGCAGCGCAACGATCTTTCCGGCCTTGCCGCCCTTTTTCTTCTGCTCGGGTGCCGGAGCGGACGGCTGCGGCTGTGCGGCAGCTGGCTGTTCAAAGCTGTACGGATAGGAATTGGATGGCTGCTGATTGGATTCTGATGTAAAGTCATTGTTGAATACTTCGGACATATTGATAATCTCCTTTCCGCGCATCCTTGCGGTGCGTGTGGGTTCTTTGTTTTTGTGCTTTCAGCATACCGCACGAATCTGAAATAACGCTGAAAAAAGTGAGAACGAATTGTAAAGAAAGCATGAAAAAACTGTGCGGAGTTCCGAAAAAAAACACAGCACGGCTTATGCTCGCCATGCGCAAAAATGATGGTGGAAAATTTCCCATTGCGAACAAAAATGAATTGACAATTTAAAAAAATATGATATAACGAGTATCCATGACAAAAAGGAGGAGCGTGTATATGACACAGGATCTGACAGTTGGAAAGCCGCTTTTGCGGGTCTGGCAGTTTGCCGTTCCGGTGCTGTTTGGGCTTCTTTTGCAGCAGGTTTATTCTTTGGTCGATACGGCCATCGTCGGCCATGCGCTGGGCGTAATGGCGCTGGGCGGCGTTGGGGCGACAGGGTCGGTCAACTTCCTTGTGCTCGGCTTTTGCGGCGGTCTGTGTACCGGCATGGCGATCCCGCTGGCGCAGTCATTCGGTGCGGGTGAATACCACCAGCTGCGCCGGTATGTGGCGGGCTGCGTTTGGCTGGGGCTTATCATGTCGGCGCTGCTGCTGGCCGTGACGCTTCCTGCTACGCGCGGGCTTCTGCGCCTCATGGGAACGCCGGCGGAGCAGATGGACTATGCGTTCGACTACATCTTTATCATCTTCGTCGGTATTCCTACGACGATCCTTTATAATATGGGCGCGTGTGTCCTGCGCGCGCTAGGCGACAGCAAATCGCCGGTGTGGTTTCTGGCGGCCGCGTCGGCCATCAATATTGTGCTTGATCTGCTGACGGTGTGCGTGCTCGGCATGGGCGTAGCGGGCGCGGCGATCGCTACGGTTGTCTCGCAGCTTGGCTCGGGACTTCTGTGTGTCGCATATCTCAAAAAGCGATTTCCGATTCTGCACATGGAAAAGGACGATTGGAAAACCAGCCGGCCGGAGGCGATGCGCCTGCTCGGCATGGGCGTCCCGGTCGGACTGCAGTTTTCCATCACGGCCATCGGCTCCGTCATCCTGCAAAGCGCTGTCAATTCCCTTGGTGCAGTGTGTGTGTCGGGCGTTGCAGTGGCGGGGAAAATTTATACGCTGCTGGCCTGTCCGTTCGACGCACTGGCCATGGCGGCCACAAACTTCACAGGGCAGAATCTCGGCGCGGGCAAGTACGACCGCATCAAGCAGGGAACGTATGCCTGTATGTTCATCGGAATTTTGTACTGCGTTCTGTTCGTGTTGATCGCACAGTTTGGAACGCGGTATCTGGCGCTTTTGTTCATGAACGCGGACGAGGCGGCGAACGTCATGGACTACACGCAGCAGCTGAGCGTCGCGTTTGCCTATGCAACGCCCCTTTTGCTGGCCGTCAACGTACTGCGCCTGTCCATTCAGGGCATGGGCTACAGCCGGTTGTCGCTGATTTCCGGCCTTCTGGAGATGCTTGCACGCACGGTCGTGAGCCTTTGGGCCGTGCCCGCGTTCGGTTTTGACGCAGCCTGTCTGGCAAGCCCGTTTGCGTGGCTGCTGGCCGACTGCTTCCTGATTCCTGCCTTCTACGGCTGTCTGAACGCCAGACGGCGTCAGGCTGCCCGCGTGCGGCAGGAGTTGCCGTCAGAATAAAATAAACATAAGCCCGGATGCTGCGCATCCGGGCTTTGTTTAATCCATCATGGAGCGGGTCTGCTCCTCACGGTACTGGTGGGTGTAAAGCTGATAATAGGTGCCCTTCGCGTTCATCAAAGAGCGGTGCGTACCGCTTTCGATGATCTTGCCGTCGTGCACGACCAGAATCACGTCCGCGTGGCGGATGGTCGATAGGCGGTGGGCGATGATAAACGAGGTACGGCCTGCCATGACCTTTTCGATGGCG
>ERZ780226.1444-NODE-1444-length-18600-cov-11.075169_pt1 | contig 18600 bp, 9 predicted proteins | sample MGYA00511165_ERZ780226 | MGnify/ENA primary metagenome ERZ780226 (study PRJEB29588, sample SAMEA2152373) | human gut metagenome | biome: human gut; feature: human-associated habitat; material: faeces | place: Denmark | collected 2008/2010 ...
AAAATAAGCGCGTCAGAAGTAATAACTTCTTTCGCACTTAATAATAAACGGCGCATATTTGAAGAAATTCAAAAGTAACCCTTGACAAATGCGGGACTTTTGTGTATGATATTAGGGCTGTCCGGGGGTTGACACGGCCAGTCGATATCATGGAGTGGTATCGAAGCGGTCATAACGAGCACGACTGGAAATCGTGTGACGGTCAAAAGCCGTCCGAGGGTTCGAATCCCTCCCACTCCGCCATAAATGAGAAAAACCCGTAATCATGGAGATTACGGGTTTTTCTTTGCGCGGCAATGCTTCGGCAGAACGTTGTATGTTTTTTATAAGGAATAAAACCGAACATTTTATGAAGATAAATTAGTGTAAGCACAGATGAATGTACACGAAAATCGGCACGAAAGAAGACCTCTCCGCGCAGGTGTGTTTTCGTGTATTTACAAAAATTCCGGTCAATGCTATACTATACAAATTGACTGAAACGCTTTTTGAAAGGAACGGTATCTATGGGTCTGCCTGCGAAGCTGGTGCGAGCACAACTCAATTTCTTTAAACCATTTGTCGCCAACTGTTCTTTGGAGATTACCCGGAAGGGGCAGGACAAGCTTGGCGAGTTGATGGAGGCCATCCACCGGCGCGATGTGATCGTCCGCGACCATGACTTCGGCCCATTTCAGGGCGCGTGGATCATGCCGAAAGACGAGCGGCGTCAGGGCGTTGTGCTCTATCTGCACGGCGGCGGCTATACCTGCGGCAATCTGGACTATGCAAAGGGTTTTGCGGCCACGCTTTCAGACGAGTGCGGCGTGCGCGTGTTCTGCGCTGCCTACCGGTTAGCGCCGGAGGATCGCTTTCCGGCCGCGCTGGACGACGCAGTTGTCAGCTATCAGTATCTGCTCTCCAAGGGATATCCCGCAAGCCAGATTCTGCTCTGCGGCGAGTCCGCTGGCGGAGGACTTATTTACGCGCTTTGCCTGCGGCTGAAGCAGCTGCGCCTGCCGCTTCCGTGCGGTCTGATCGGCATTTCGCCGTGGACAGACCTCACAGGCTCCGGTCAGTCCTATATTGACAACCGCGACATCGATCCCTCCATGACGCCGGAACTGCTGCAATTCTACGCTGCCTGCTACACCGACGACCCGAAAAACCCCCTCTGCTCACCGCTGTTCGGCGATCTGACGGGCCTGCCGCCGTCGCTTTTGTTCGTTGGCGGGGACGAGGTCATGCTCGATGATACGCGCATGCTCCATAAAAAGCTGCTCGATTCCGGCTGCAAGAGCCAGATCGTCATTGCGCCGGAGCGCTGGCATGCGTATGTGCTGTATTATCTGAATGAAAACATGTCCGATTTTGATACAATCGGGCGGTTTATGACGCGCGTGCTCTCTCCGGTTCGCAAGCTGCGCTGGATGCGGCTGGACAACGCCGCGAAAATATACCCGGCGGCAAAGCGCCGGAACTGGACGAATTATTTCCGCCTGTCTGCCACGCTGACGGAAGACGTCGATTTGGGCGTGCTGCGCGCGGCACTGGATGTGACAGTGCGGCGTTTTCCGTCCATCGCTGTCCGGCTGCGTCGAGGTGTGTTCTGGTACTATCTCGAGGAGATCACGAAAGCCCCTGCCATCGAAGAGGATAAAAGTTATCCGCTTGTCCATGTCCCGTTTGATGATGTACGCAAATGCGCTTTCCGTGTGCTGGTTTACGGCAGACGCGTTGCTGTGGAGTTTTTCCACGCAGTCACGGACGGCACGGGCGGTCTGATCTTCCTCAAGACGCTGGTTGCAGAATATCTGTGCCAGAAATATAAAATCAATATCCCCGCTGGAAACGGCGTTTTGGGCCGTCTGGAGGACCCTGACCCGGAGGAACTGGAGGACAGCTTCCTGCGCTACGCGGGCGATATCACCGCCAGCCGCGCCGAGCAGACGGCCTATCATCTGAGCGGAACACCGGAGCCGGACGGCTTCCTGAACCTTACCACGCTCATGCTGCCTGTGCCCGCTGTGAAGGAAAAAGCAAAGGAATTTGGCGTCAGCGTAACGGAGTTTATCGCTGCCGTTATGATGAAGGCCATCAGCGACCTGCAAGCGGAAAAGGTTCCGCGCCGCATGCGGCGCAAGCCCGTTAAAGTTCTGTTGCCGGTCAATCTGCGCGGACTGTTCCCGAGCCGGACGATGCGGAATTTCGCATCCTATGTCACGCCGGAGATCGACCCGCGATTGGGCGACTATTCCCTTGCGGAAATTTGCCGGATCGTCCATTACAGGATGGGACTGGAAAACGACCCCAGGATGATGGCGGCGAAGATCGCAACGAACGTGGCGAGCGAACGCTCCGCCGTACTGCGCGTCATGCCGCTGTTTGTCAAGAATATCGCCATGAAGGCTGTGTTCGATCTGGTTGGTGAGTGCAAGTCCTGTCTGTGCCTGTCCAACCTCGGCCTTGTCAAGCTGCCGGAGGAAATGGCCCCGTACGTCGCGCGGATGGATTTCATCATCGGCGTACAGGCCAAGGCTCCGCACAACTGCGGCGTTGTCAGCTGGAACGGCACCATGTATATCAACATGATCCGCAACATCCGCGAGCCGGAGTTGGAATCGCATTTTTACCGTGTGCTGCACGCGCTGGGGCTGCCCGTCAAGGTCGAGAGCAACCAGCGTTGGGCATGAATAGGAGGCTGTGAAACATGTATTGTGTCAAATGCGGCGTTGAACTCGCCGACAGCGAGAAAAAATGTCCTCTTTGCGGGACACCGGTATTTCATCCCGATATCCCGCGCAATCTCTCCGAGCCGCCCTTTCCGCCGGACAAGCGCATCCGGCCTGAGGACGTGAATCGTTCTGGTATTTTATTTGTGCTGACCATCGCGGCGCTTCTGCCTGCGCTTTTGTGCCTGCTCTGCGACTGGCGTATCAACGGAACGCTCGTCTGGTCCGGTTACGCGGCGGGCGCGATCGGTCTTTTGTATATCGTCATCCTGCTGCCCATGTGGTTCCGCCATCCCAATCCTGTCATTTTTGTGCCGGTTGATTTCATCGCAGTGGGACTTTATCTGCTTTACATCAACTTTGCTACCGGCGGGCACTGGTTCTTGTCCTTTGCTTTCCCGGTCACGGGTGCGATTGGCCTTCTCATCAGCGCGGCAGTTGCCCTGACGCACTATCTGCGCAGCGGGTATCTTTACATTTACGGCGGTATGCTGATTCTTGGCGGCGGACTGGCCGTGCTCATTGAGTTCCTGATCAATCTGACCTTCCAGATCCACGAGACGTTCTTCTGGTCGTTCTATCCGATGGTCGCAGGCATTGTGCTGGGCTTGATGCTCATCGTCATCGCTATCTGCAAGCCTTTGCGCGAATCGCTGCACCGAAAATTTTTCCTGTGATATCACAGTTATATACAAACAGCCTCCGCCCACGCAGTGTTCTGCGGGGCGGAGGCTGTTTGTAACGATACGTTTTATCGATCAGCTGACGCTTCTGCTTCGCGTGATTTAATGTCAGCAAGCATGCTGTCGTAGAATTCCTTGCTGATCTTGTATTTACGCAGATAAATCACATAACCCGCGACGATCAGCACCAGCGGAATGGCCAGCATGGCCAGCTTGATCGTCAGCTTGCCGGATGCGTCGATGGCTGCGGCTGCCGTATCAGAGCCCTTTGTCTTGATCCCAGCCAGCATGATGCTGATGCTGATCAGGCCGGTCGAAAGTGCACCGCCGATTTTGTTGACGAGCGGCTGGATAGAGAACGTGATGGATTCTGAGCGCCGCCCCAACTTCCACTGGCCGTATTCAATGGTATCGGCGAGGAACATGAGCATCAGCAGTTGGATAAACGCCTGTCCGACAAACATCAAAATTGCGGAGATGGCGATCAGGACGATGGAATGTTCGGCAAAGAAGAAGGCCAGATAGCCTGCGACCACAAGGACCGTCGCGCCGGTATAAAGCTGGCGGCGGTCATGTTTTTTGGAAAACAACGGGAAGATCATCAGCGCGGCCAGCTGCGCCACGCCGCAGACGGCGGCCAGAATGGCGTACATGTTGATATCGCCGTAGAGATACTGCATGTAATATGTCGCAAAGCCGGTCGTTGTGCAGTAACCAACCATGAACAGCGCCATAGCTAGCGTCGTCCACATCAGTTGGTCATTTTTCGTGATGGCGTTCCACATATCGCGGATGGAGAATTTCTCTTCATCTTCCTTGATCTCACGGTTTTCCTTCACGCCGAACAGCGGGAAGCAGAGCCCAGCCAGATAAACGATGCTCACCGCGACGGCAACTGTCATCCACGCCTTGGTCGTGTTGCCGAGGGCGGCGGTGATGGGCTGCCAGCCGACCATGATGATGTACATACCGATGTTCGCGCAGATGCGTGCGAACGCACCGTAATTCTCGCGCTGCTTCTGATCTTGCGTCAGGGCGGGCAGGAGCGTCCAATAGGCAATGTCGTTGATGCCGTAGCTGATATCCCAGAGGACATACGCGACCGCAAAGAAAATGACATAGGCCGTGCCGGTGCCGACATTGCCGAACAGAATTAGATAAAAGATTACGGACACAACGCCGCCAACCAGAATCGCAGGCTTGAACTTGCCCCATTTTGTGTGAATGTTGTCAATCACAAGGCCCGTGATGGGGTCGTTCAGCGCGTCGGCGATGCGCAGGACGGAGAGCACAAGACTTACCGCTGCGAACACATGAATGGGTAAGGAAAGAATGTTGGACAGAAAATATAAAAGTGCGTTTGCCTCGAAGGCATAGAACATATCGCGGCCGATCGTGCCGAGGCCGAAGAAATATTTATTGCGGCGGTCAAGATTTTTCATGGCTGCACCTCCCGAACGAAATAAACATTGGAGCCGAAATCGCCCTGCATGCGTCCGTCCGCATTATAGCCGGTTCCGGAAAAACGCGGTGCAAGCATGATTCCGGCGGAATAGGCTGCGCCGGAGGCCGTAACGGTCTGCTGGCCGTCATACATCTTGTAATAGCTGTCCGCCGTCTGTACGGCAAGGCCGTTTGGATTCAGTTTTACGGGCAGAACATGGCGCAGAAGCGAACCGAAATCGCCGACGCGCAGCAGCTGCGGGCGGCTGTCAAGCTGGTACTGCGTTTGTGCATCAAGCCCTGCTACACGCAGACGTTCGTAGCCAGGCGCTGCGCTCTGGATTCCGTGGAACACGCCTGCGACTGTCTCTTCTTCCGTCTGCGCCTGCCAGATTGTTCCGCCGCTGTCCGTTTTGTCTCTTGTAAAGCGACCGTATTGAAGCGTACGGCGGTGTGCCTTGTAAAACTCGATCTGTGCCCTTATCTCCGTCAACTCAACGGGCAGCAACTCTGTCAAATCCAGTTCATAGCCCAGGCATCCGAACATACTGATGTTTCCGCGCGTGGAAAGCGGCGTTGCGCGCAGCGTCTGTGCGTGCGGACTTGCAGATACATGCGTACCGAAGCAGGAGGGCGGATATAGATAGCTGAGGCTCTGCTGGATACGCAGACGCTCAACCGGGTCAGTATTGTCCGAGCACCAGATCTGCGGCGAGAAAAACAGCATGCCGCAGTCAAACCGGTTTCCGCCGGATGAGCAGCTTTCAAGCAGAATTTCCGGCCTCGGCTCAAAAATGCGGCGCAGCACATCATAAAGACCGAGGACAAATTCATGCTGCTTCGCACCAAGTGCGCAGGAATGTCGATTCATATCCCACTTGACATAGGAAATTGGCGCGGAATCAAGAACCTTGCCGACACTTTCGACGATATAGTCCCGCACGTCCGGCTTTGTGAGGTCAAGCAGCAGCTGGTGGCGGCCCAGAAGATCCTCACGGCCAAGACTGTCATGCAGCGCCCAGTCCGGGTGCTTGCGGTACAGGTCTGAATCCGGACTGACGGACTCCGGCTCAAACCAGAGCCCGAACTGCAGCCCGATGGCGTTCAGCTTCTCGCCGAGGCCCCTCAGTCCATTCGGGAGTTTTTTGGGATTCACGGAATAATCGCCGAGGCTGCTTGTATCACTGTCGCGTTTTCCAAACCAACCGTCGTCAAGCACGAACAGTTCGCAGCCAAGCTGCTTTGCGGCTTTGCCAAGTCGCAGAAGCTTCGCCTCTGTGAAATCAAACATGCAGCCCTCCCAGCTGTTGTAGACAATGGGCCGGGGCCGGTTTCTCCAATACGGCGGAATGAGCGTTTCATTCACATAGCGGCCGAAGCAATCGGTCACGCCGCCGAAGCCCGCATCTGACCACGCCATGACGGCCTCTGGCGTCTCAAAGCGGCCACCTGGGGCAAGCTGCCAGCTGAAATTCGAGGGAGAGATACCCTGCATTATGCGCGTGAGGCCCTGCAGGCTTTTCTGCGCACTTAGATAATGACTGCCGGAATAGAGCAGATTGAATCCGCAGACCGTGCCGCTTGTCTCTGTTGCGTCCGGTGCGGCAAGCAGGAAGCCGGGATTTGCGCGGCTGGATGACGCGCCGGTCGTGCTCTCCAAGCAGGAGCGCGCCATGGTGACAGGTGTTTTTGTGTGCTGCATCTCGGCAATCCATCCGCCGGAGAAGGTGTGCATCGTCCAATCACCCGGAATGTCCGTACAGGTGCTCATGAACTTTTGAATAGAGACAGGCGTGTCGCTGAAGTTTTCTAGAATTGCCCTGCGCGTGAAGACCGTGGGCAGAACGCCGTATAGAAGCGTAAGCCGAAGCTTTGCCGCTTTATCCTCCAGATAGACGGCAAGAACCGTCTGCCCGCGCGAGGCCGGCAGCACGGAGGGCATGGGAGTCTTCAGCGCCTCACAACCGGTATAGCGGAAATCTGTAGAGATCGGTGTACCGTTTTGCAGCAACTCCAGCGGGCTTTCCCGGTAGTCTCCACGCCCGCAGCCGCTCCATTCGAGAGGGAAAATGTCCATGCAGTTGGCATTTGAATCTTCCCGGTAAAGCGTGCTGTCTCCCCAGCCGCAGCCTGGCTGGACAGCGAGTGCGTCTGCGTCGGATGCGCTTACGCGTGCGCCGAAATGCAGATGCTCCAAAAATCCGTCCCTGACGCGGAACAGATACGAATTCTTTTCATTTTGCAGATGAAATACGCCATGCTTGACTGTAATCATTCGATGTGGTAAACCTCCCCTCTGATATAAGCGTCGTAGGCCTCGTCTGTCACGCCGCCGCTGTGGAGCATATCGGCGTAGAATTCGCCGGAACGCTTGATGGTGCGCGTCTGAGTAGCGTAATCGACGTTGATGAGGCCAAAACGGGCGCTTTCTCCCTCAAGCCATTCAAAATTGTCGCAGAAGCACCAGTGATAATACCGCTCGAACGGCAGACCGGAGCGGAGCATGGCCCTCAGATGCTCGTAAATATACCGGGCACGGAAGGTGTCCTGATTGTCGCAGGTTCCGTTTTCCGTGACCCAGATGGGACGCTTCAGAAGCTTTTCCAGCTTTTCTGCGACCTGTGGAAGACCGTCGGGATAGATCTCCCAGCCGAGATCATTGCGCGGACTGTTTTTCCGAACACCGTCGGCAAAGCCCGTGACGGTTGAACGTGTGTAATAGTTAACGCCGTGGAAATCACAGTATTCGCCCTTCGGCAGCTTCCAGTGGTTCCGGAGCGGCAGACGGAAGACGCCTGTGGACATGGCCTCCGTGACTGCACCCTGAAACAGCCATTCAACGGCTCTGGCCGTGGCAGCCTGCACGGGATTTTTGGGGTTCTCCGGCTCGAATACGCGCAGATGATTCGCAAAGCCGACCATAGTGTCAGAATAGCCCATAGCCTCTCGCGTCTTGTGAAGCATCTGGTAGCAGCGGATATGACAGTAGGCCATGTTTTCCAGCACTGTGAACGTCTCGGAGAAGCTTTTATGTCCGGGAGGCCAGTCGCCGAAGAAATAGCCGTTGGTGGCATAGACGTTCGGCTCATTGATGGTGATCCAGTCGCTGACCAGATCGCCGAAACGGTCGGCACAAAGCTGAGCAAAGGACAGAAAATCATCGAGATTTTCTCGCTTTGCAAACCCGCCCAGACGCTCGAACCACATGGGATTGGAAAAATGATGGATGGTCAGCAGCGGGCGGATGCCCAGCTGGTGCATGTACTCCAACTCTGCGCGGTAGTGCGCGATCGCCGTTTCATCGACCTCGCCGCGGGACGGCATGATGCGCGCCCATTCTACGCCTATGCGGGCGATAGACAGATGCAGCCCGGCCATCAGTGCGCAGTCTTCACGCCAGCGGTTCCAATGGTCATTGGCGACTGCCGGATCGGATCCGTCCTTGATCTTACCCTGATGATACCAGTCGTTCCAGCTGCTGCCGACCTCCCCGCCCTCGATCTGCGCCGAAGCGGAACTGACACCGAGCAAAAATCCCTCTGGGAACTGTAGCCGCATGGGGTGTCCTCCTTCATTCTCATTTACATATACGCGTACTTATTGTATGTTTTTTTCAGGGCGCCTGCAAGTGTCAATTTTGGACGAAAGCGGACCTGAAAATCTGTTCAGGTTTCCATATAGCGAAATCCCGATGTTATGTTACAATAATGTTGTTGTTATGGAAACCAACAAACGGCATGGGGGAGAAATGAATATGCGTCATACAAGATGGTTTAAGGACAAGGTTTTTTATCAGATCTGGCCCCGAAGCTTCCGCGACGGCAACGGCGACGGGATCGGCGATCTGTGGGGAGTATTAGAGAAGCTGGACTATCTGAAGGAACTCGGCATTGACGGTGTCTGGTTCTCGCCGCTCTATCCGTCGCCCGGAGCGGACTGCGGCTATGATATTTCGGATTACATGGACATTGCGCCGGAATACGGCGGCATGGAGGCATTCCGGGCTGTTCTGGACGGCCTGCACGAGCGCGGGATGAAACTTGTCATGGACCTGGTCGTTAATCATACGAGCGACGAGCATGAATGGTTCCAGAAATCCCGGCGGCGCATTGCGCCGTATACCGATTATTACATTTGGCGGTTCGCCAAACCAAACGGAAAGTTGCCCAATAACTGGGACAGCCATTTTGAGGGCAAGGCATGGCAATGGGATGATCTGCGGCAGGAGTATTATCTGCACCTGTTTGCCGTCAAGCAGCCGGATCTCAACATGGATAATCTGCTTGTCAGAACGGAGGTTAAGAAGATTCTCAAGTTCTGGCTCGATCTCGGTGTTGACGGCTTCCGTGAGGATGTCATCACCTTTATTTCAAAAAAGGAGGGCCTGCCGGACGATTACCTGTTCCCGGTTTTCAAGGGCATCCGGTTTTATAATCACGGCCCGCACATCCATGAGTATCTGCAGGAATTCCGCCGCGACGTGCTGGAAAATTACGACTGCATGACCATCGCCGAAGCACCGCTCGTCACGCCGCAGCGTGCGCTGGATTACATTGAAGAGTCGGACACCAATGAGATCGACATGATGATTCAGTTCCAGTGCATGTGCGCTGACTGTTTCTTTACAGATTACATGCCGCGAAAATTCTCCTTAAAGCGCCTGCGCCGTGCCTTTTCCAGCTGGCAGACGCAGCTGGATGGACGCGGCTGGAATGCCCTGTATCTCGAAAATCACGATCACCCGCGCGTCATTTCGCGCTACGGCAGCGAGCAGTATCGCGTGGAGAGCGGCAAAATGCTGGCCGTCAGCTATCTGTTTTTGAAGGGCACGCCGTTCATCTATCAGGGGCAGGAGATTGGCATGACGAACTGGCGACCGGAGAGCACCAGCATGTACGAGGACGTGCAGACCCGCAATCAACACCCGGACTGGCCGGAGGAAAAACGTCTCGCGCTCTACCACCGTGCGTCCCGCGACTCTGCCCGCACGCCCATGCAGTGGACAGACAGCGAAAACGCCGGGTTCACGACCGGTACGCCGTGGTTTTATATCAATGAGAATTACAAGAGCATCAATGTGGAACAGGCACTGAATGACCCGGATTCGATCCTGAATTTTTACAAGAAAGCGATTGCCCTGCGCAAGAGCCTGCCCGTTGTGCGTGACGGGAGTTATCAGGAGTATTATAAGGGTTCTGACAAGCTTTATGTCTACGCACGCGAAACAAAGGAGCAGAAGCTGCTGGTGATCTGTTCGTTCACCGACAAGCCTGTGCGCTTTCAGGCACCTTATAACTTCTCCCTCAGCGATATGAAGCTGCTTCTGACAAATTACGACGATACCTGTGAGGAGAACAGCTTTCTCACGCGTCCGTACGAAGCCCGCGTCTACCTTTATGAATGAGGAATTTCTCTAACCGCACGGTTTTTTCATGGAGAAATAGAAAAGAAGCCCGCCGACCCGTTTGAATGGGTTCGGCAGGCTCTTTTTTTACTCTGTCCGCAGTGCAACGACCGGATCTTTCTTTGCCGCCAGCGACGACGGGATGAGCCCGGCGAGGAATGTCAGCAGCATCGAAATGGCGATCAGTGCCACACCGGCCTGCCACGGCAGCTTGGCGCCGAGCGAGGCAATACCGGTCAAATGCTGAACGACTGCGTTGATCGGCAGAATCAGCACCAGCGTCAGTCCCACGCCGAGCAGACCTGCAATCAGACCTTCAATCAGCGTTTCTGCATTGAATACGCGTGAAACATCGTGCTTTGACGCGCCGATTGCGCGCAGAATGCCAATTTCTTTCGTGCGTTCCAACACGGAAATATATGTGATAATGCCGATCATAATCGACGAAACAACCAGAGAGATCGAGACAAATGCAATCAAGACATACGAAATGGCGTTGATAATCGTCGTGACTGAACGCATCAGCAATGCAACATAGTCCGTATATGTGATCTGATCTTCCTCCGGCAGCGCGCTGTTGTAGCGCTCGATGCAATCGCCGATGGCGTCCTTGTCTGAAAATGTGGAGGTGTACAGATTGATCTTGGACGGATTGGAACGTTCTACATACCCAAGCGCTTCCAACATATCTTCATAGGTCGATTCCGAATAAGCGGCGGGAACATATGTGTCATAGAGATACGAAAACTGTTCATCTGTCAGTTCTGCCGTATCCATTGCGGCGGCCAGCTGTTCGGATGAAAGGCCGGCCAGCTGTGCAGAGACGGTTTCGGCATACTGTGCGGCGATCTGCTCACGCAGCATCTGAGCAACATAATCGAACAGCGTCTCGTCGTCCATCTGCGCAATGTACCCGCGTACGGTTTCCGGATCGGTTCCCATCTGCTCCGCATAAGAGTCCGTCATCTGCGCTTCGATTTTTTCGCGTGTCATGCCGTCCATGGCCTGCTGTACGGCGCCGTCCAGATACGCGTCTGGCGCCTGCTCCGACAGATCCGTATACATCTGCGCTTTGCGCTGCGTGTCTGCATCTGCCAGAACGGCTTCGACCGCTTCGCGCATCTGCGCTGCATCCGGCGTTTCTTCTTCGCCGGTCTTGAACGGAAGACCGCTTAAAACATCGGTTTCCGGATCATCCAGCTGCTGCTGGATGATTGTGCTTTGCGCGGCTGCGTCAATAACGTACTGTGTTAGTGCACTTGTATACCCCAGCGATCCGCGTACCATGCTGTTGGCTGCGTTCGGGTTCGGGCGCAGGACACCGACGATTTTCAGCGTTGTGCCGACTTCGTCAGAGCCGTAGAGATAATCCATTCCGGCCTCGGTCTGACTCAAATCCGTCCAACTGCCGTCCGCATCTTTGGAGTAGGTCTCAAACGGAAGAATCAGCTGGAAGCTATGCCCGCAAAGTTCTTCATAACTCCAGTTTGCGTCCGATTTTTCAATCGTTTCCTGATTCATGGCCACATGCATGGCGTCTGTCATTTCTTGTTCGGTTTTAAGACCCATTGCGTACATAACCAGATCGGAGATCTCATTGTTTTCGCTCACAATCAGCACAACCTCGTCGTAAGACTCCGGCCATCTGCCGTAGAGTACGTCGTATTGCAACTTTAAAAGCGGGGATATCCCTGTTCCGTCTTCATCCGGAAGCAATTCCTCCCAGACGTCCATGGCCGAATAATAGCTGCCGAACTGTGAAAAATAACTGCTGTAATCGCCGCCGTACATGCTGCTCATCATGTTCTGTAGCAGCTCCATCACGTCGGCCTTGACGATATTCCCGTCGGCATCCTTTGTGTAAACCGGCAGAGACAGGTCGTAGGCGTACTGGATTGAGGTCAGATACTGGTGGATCTCGCTGTCCGGGTTATCCAGATAGCGCTTGAAGGCTTCCAGATCGTTTGTCTGCGTGCCGTTCTTGTTCAGGCTCTGCATCAGATCATACATGACGTTGGACGCGTAGACGCGCCCGTCCGTATGCGTTTTTCCGGCCTCTTCGCTGTGTACGCCCATCAGCGCTGTCACCATGCCGGACATATCCGCGCTTTCCGCCTCGATCGTCACCGGATAGGACGAAAGCGTGTCCTCCTGCACGTCGTTGATATACGTCTGAATGCCATTGGAGAGGGACAGGATCAGCGCAATTCCGATGATGCCGATGGAGCCCGCGAAGGCGGTCAGGATCGTGCGGGTCTTCTTTGTCATCAGGTTATTGAGGCTCAGACCCAGCGCCGTAAAAAACGACATGGACGTGCGCCGCTTACCGGATTCCGGCTGCACCGGCGGCTCCGCCGCGTCTTCATACGGCGCGCTGTCCGCCAGAATGCTTCCGTCGAGCAGCCGCACCGTCCGCGTGGCGTAGCGCGCGGCAAGCTCCGGATTGTGCGTGACCATAATAATGAGTTTCTCGTCCGCAATCTGCTTTAGAAGTTCCATGACCTGCACCGACGTCTCACTGTCGAGCGCGCCAGTCGGCTCGTCGGCCAGCAAAATTTCTGGGTCGTTGACCAGTGCACGCGCAATCGCAACGCGCTGCATCTGTCCGCCGGACATCTGGTTTGGCTTCTTGTGCAGCTGGTCGCCCAGCCCGACTTTTTCCAGCGCCTGCACGGCGCGCTTTTTCCGCTCGGCCTTGCTTACGCCCGAGAGCGTCAGTGCAAGTTCCACGTTCTGCAATACCGTCTGATGCGGAATCAAGTTATAGCTTTGAAAAACAAAGCCAATAGAATGGTTGCGGTAGGTATCCCAGTCCCGCGCAGAAAAATCCCTCGTTGAGCGTCCGCTGATAATCAGATCACCGGATGTATACTGATCCAGTCCGCCGATGATGTTCAGAAGCGTTGTTTTTCCGCAGCCGGACGGGCCCAGTACGGCGACAAATTCATGCCTGCGAAAGCGGATAGATACGTTTTTCAGCGCATGAACTACAGCGTCACCGGCTTGGTAGTCCTTCGAGATCTGTTTGAGTTCGAGCATTGGGTCACGATCCTTCAATTCAAAATAAACAGAGTTAGAATACACTGGATTTATGAACAAATCTATGGAATCACAGACTGATTTCTGCGATGTTTACAGAAAATTTACTGCTTTCAAAACTTTTTCAGCCAGCCAAACAAATTGTTTGGACAAACAGACGAAATTGTAAAGATTTTAAGGCAGAAACCGTTGGTTTTTGGGTAAAATAATACTGGACAGCAGAAGAATAATGCGGTATAATTTAGCAGAATGTTGTGGAACACACAGTATATTGGCCGGCATCCAGCCGGCAGGTAATAAGGAGGAAATTCATTATGTCTGTTAAAGTTGCAATCAATGGTTTTGGCCGTATCGGCCGTCTGGCGTTCCGTCAGATGTTTGGCGCTGAGGGCTACGAAGTCGTCGCCATCAACGACCTGACTTCTGCGAAGATGCTCGCGCACCTGCTGAAGTACGACTCCACGCAGGGCAACTATGTTGCGCAGGGCCACACCGTTGAGTACCATGAGGGCGAAGGCGAAGACAACTACATCGTTGTTGACGGCAAGAAGATCGTCATCTACAAGATGCCGAACGCAGCTGATCTGCCCTGGGGCAAGCTTGGCGTTGATGTCGTCCTCGAGTGCACCGGTTTCTATACCAGCAAGGCCAAGGCACAGGCCCATATCGATGCAGGTGCCCGCAAGGTCGTTATCTCCGCTCCGGCCGGCAACGATCTGCCTACCATCGTTTACAACGTCAACCACAAGACGCTGACCAAGGAAGACACCATCATCTCCGCCGCTTCTTGCACCACCAACTGCCTCGCTCCGATGGCCAAGGCTCTGAACGATCTGGCTCCTATCGAGTCCGGCATTATGTGCACCATCCACGCCTACACCGGCGACCAGATGCCGCTCGACGGCCCGCAGCGCAAGGGTGACCTCCGCCGCAGCCGTGCAGCCGCTGTCAACATCGTCCCGAACTCCACCGGTGCTGCCAAGGCCATTGGCCTCGTTATCCCGGAACTGAACGGCAAACTCATCGGCGCCGCACAGCGTGTCCCGACCCCGACCGGCTCCACCACCATCCTGAACGCAGTTGTCAAGGGTGCTGTCACCGTTGAGCAGGTCAATGCCCAGATGAAGGCGGAAGCTACCGAGTCCTTCGGCTACAACACCGACGAGATCGTTTCCTCCGACATCATCGGCATGCGCTACGGCTCCCTGTTCGATGCAACGCAGACCATGGTTCTGCCCCTGCCGAACGGCGACACCCAGGTTCAGGTCGTTTCCTGGTACGACAACGAAAACTCCTACACCAGCCAGATGGTCCGCACCATCAAGTACTTCTCCGAACTGGGCTAATTCCACAACCAAGTCCCAGACAGGCGCTGCTCCGGCAGCGCCTGTTTTTTGCACCCTTCCCAAGGCTCCCCTGAAGGGAGAGTTGGTGCGAAGTGCTTGAGTGGTCAAGCGGCAGGTAACTGTAAAAACAGAAGCTATTCGGCGAATTCGTGTGCCCTTACTCGCTTGGTTGTATGGGCCGATGCCCACATCGGCCCGTTGGAAAGTTATGAATTTTTTGCATTTTCCGTAAAATCGTGCATTCTGCCGGGGCGATATAGGCATCGGCCCATACGAACGAATGGGATACTGCATTCGCATTTACCAAAATGCCGTTAAAGAAACTGTTTTCAATCGGGAGGAGAAGAGCCACGCCCCTGCCAACTACATACGTTTTTGCACACCGGTGGAAGCCATTGGGTGCTGCATCAGTCTGAAAGTTGATATGTCTTAAAAGGTTGACAAGAGTAAACTTACATGCTATGATAAGTCTACAAAAGTAAACCTAAGGAGGACAGAACAATGAAGCGATTCCGTGCGTTCGTATTGGCAATGTTGATCCTTTTCATGTGCACTGCCTGCAAAAAAGAAACACTGCCTGCAACGCAGCCCGGCAGCGCACAGACAGCGGCAGGGGAGACGGAGCAGACTGTTTCCGGCGTTTCCGTCCGCATCCCGGCTGCGCAGTACCGATTGGCCCGCACGGAGCCGGAGGGGATGACGGTGGGCACCGCACTGCTGCCGTATTCCGGCGGAGCCGTCCTGACCGGCAGTATGATCACAGGCAGTGCGGACGAACCGCTTCGGACGGAAGCGGCGGCATATTACACGCCGGAACGCGCCTGCACTGTGCACACGCTTCCGGTTTCACCGGGCGGCATCGCCGTGCAGGCTGCAATGGAAGGGGAGCGGCTGTATTATATCGAGGCGCGCGAGAGCCCGGATGATGCACAGTGGATTCTTTACGCCGACGGACAGGAGTGCACACTGGACGAGGCGCTGTCCGGCGTTTCTAACCTGACTGCCATGGCGGTGCAGGATGAAGCGTTGCTTCTTGCCGCAGACGGTTCCTGTGTCATTTCCTGCGCCATGGATGGAACGCGCCTCTGGAAGCAGCCTGCTGCGGAAATTAAGCGCTTTTTCCGCACACGGGACGGTACGCTTCTGGGCTGGGCACAGCGGGAACAGATGCTTTATTCCATAGCGGATGATGAAATTCAGCCGCTGTGTCCGCTGCCCGATCTGTTCCGCACCGGGATTGAAATGCTCTATCCGGGCGAAAATACGCCGTATGACTGCCTTGTCTTCGCAAACGACGCCTGTTTCGGCTGGCAGATCGCGGAGAATACTGTGACGCAGCTGTTTGCCTGTGATACGGTCGGCCTGTACGCCGTTGATGTCGAAACCTTCTGCGGCATGGGGAACGGACAGTACCTCGGATTGGAGTTTTACCCATCGGAGGACGAAGCGGCGCAGTACCGTTTGATCTGGCTGACCCCGGCGGAGGGCGATTTCTCGGAAAAGCGCCTGATCCGCATTGCGGGCAGCCGCAGCGGCATTTTCTCCATGGCTGCCCGCGATTTCACATCTCTGTACCCGGAATATCAGGTTGAATTTGTCGATTATGAGGCGCAGTACGGGGAACAGGCCGATCAGCAGCTTTTCATGGATCTACTCTACGGCGACTGCCCCGACCTTCTGTTTGTAAACGGCCTGCCGTTCGCGCAGTACGCCCGTCAGGGACTTCTGGAAGACCTGTACGCATGGATCGACACGGACGAAACGCTTTCGCGCACGGACTTCACACAAAATCTTCTGCACGTACTGGAAACAGGTGGCGCACTGTACCGCCTGCCGCAGACCTATCTGCTTGCAACGGCTGCCGGTCTGCCAGAGATCGTCGGCGGCCGGGAGAGCTGGTCCATGACAGACTTTCTGGATACCATGCAGGAACATCCTGAAATTTCCTCCGTTTTTGCGCAGGACGATGGTATGTCCATGATTCAGACGCTGCTTCTCTATGCGCCGGATGCCTTTATAGAGTACGACGCGGCACAGGCAAGCTTCGATTCTCCTGATTTTCTTCGCCTGCTGGAGCTTGCCAAGCGCCAGACACAGCCGGAGGCGGAATCGCCGCGCGAAGCGTTGCTGACCGGTCAGGCGCTGCTGGAGCAGCTGATGATCGGCCGTGCACAGTATTTTGAAGAAGAATACGAAGACGGTCTGAACCGGCTTGCCATCCCTGGCTTTCCGGGTGCGGGACGCGCCAGCTTCTATCTGACGCTCCCGATGGCCATCCCGGTCAATGCGCAGGAAAAGGAAGGGGCGTGGGCGTTTCTGGAGCTCCTGATCACGGAGCCGCTCTACGCCGCACGCAGCCGCGGCGGCTGGCTGCCGGTGCAGTCGGACTTTGAGAAAAAGACGGATGCCATGACAGACCCTGACGCACAATGCCTCCTGCGCGAATTGCAGGCGGAGGCTGTGTCCGCATTTGACTATGATGCAGCTGTTGATGGGATTCTTGCCGATGAACTGCCGTATTATTTTGCGGACGAGCAGACTGCCAAACAGATCACAGACCGCATCCAGCGCCGCGTCCAGCTGTATCTCGAAGAAACCTACAACTGATACTATAAAAATAATAAAAGGCGGGCGGTACCCGAAGGTACCGCCCGTTTTGCATAGGAGATAATTATTTGTCGTACATATCGACCAGCTTGAGCAGGTGCTCGTAGCGCTCCTTGGCGTTCGCTTCGTTCTTTGCGAACAGAACGGTTGCACGCTCCGGGAACTCGCGGGTCAGACGGCTGTAGCGGGCTTCGTTCATCAGGAACTCCTGATAGCCGCCGGCGGGAGCCTTGGAGTCCAGCGTGAACTTCTTCTCTGCAGCCGGGTTGAAGCGGAACATGTTCCAGTACCCGCAGTCAACAGCCTTCTTCATTTCCTTCTGGCAGTTCTGCATACCGCCCTTGATGGAGTGCATCTCGCACGGTGCATAGCCGATGATGAGGGACGGGCCATGGTAAGCCTCGGCCTCTTGAATGGCTTTCAGCGTCTGCGCAGCGTTGGCACCCATGGCGACCTGTGCAACGTAGACATAACCGTAGGACATGGCGATCTCCGCCAGAGACTTGGACTTGGTTTCCTTACCGGCAGCCGCGAACTGTGCGACCTGACCGATGTTGGAAGCCTTGGAAGCCTGTCCGCCGGTGTTGGAGTAGACCTCGGTATCGAAGACGAAGATGTTGACGTCTTCACCGGAGGCGAGAACATGATCGACGCCGCCGAAGCCGATGTCGTAAGCCCAGCCGTCGCCGCCGAAGATCCAGACGGACTTCTTGCTGAGGTAGTCCTTCTTGGACAGGATATCTGCGCCCAGTGCGCAGGCATCGCAGTCACAGTACTTCTCACCCTTGGCCTTGAGTTCAGCAGCATGCTCGGCAAACTGCGGAACCTGTGCCAGTTCGTCAACAGTTGCAACGTTCTCTTCCAGAGCCGCGACATACGCCTTGGTTGCAGCGGCGTTGGCTTCGAGATCGTTGACGGTGTCGAGGTACTTCTGCGCAGCGGCCTTGAGGTCGGCGTTCGTCCACTCGACGGCGATCAGAGCCTTGGTCTTCTCAATCAGGCTGTCGCGGATGGCCTTCTGACCGAGGTACATGCCGAAGCCATGCTCCGCGTTGTCCTCGAACAGGGAGTTGCACCATGCGGGGCCCTTGCCCTCGGCATTCGTGCAGTACGGGTTGGTAGCGCCCGGGTTGCCCCAGATGGAGGAGCAGCCGGTGGCGTTGGAGATATACATCTTGTCGCCGAACAGCTGGGTGACGAGACGCGCGTAGCTGGTCTCGGCGCAGCCTGCGCAGGAGCCGGAGAACTCAAGCAGCGGCTTGCGGAACTGGCTGCCCTTGACGTCGGCCGTCTGAAGCTCCTTCTTCTCGGAGACCTTCTCGACGCAGTAGTTGAACACGTCCTGCTGATCGAGCTGGGTTTCCTGC
>ERZ780226.1448-NODE-1448-length-18570-cov-3.350527_pt1 | contig 18570 bp, 19 predicted proteins | sample MGYA00511165_ERZ780226 | MGnify/ENA primary metagenome ERZ780226 (study PRJEB29588, sample SAMEA2152373) | human gut metagenome | biome: human gut; feature: human-associated habitat; material: faeces | place: Denmark | collected 2008/2010 ...
AGGATTTGCCGGAAAGGCCGAACTTACGGAAGATACGGTCCATAACGAACGCGATACGCGCCATGTAACCGCAAGACTCGAGGAATGCAAGGAAGATGAACAGAACGAGCATCTGCGGAACGAAGCCGAGAACTGCGCCAACACCGGCTACGATACCGTCAAGGATGAGGCCCTTCAGCCAGTCTGCGCAATTTACAGCGTCCAGACCGCTTTCGATGATACCCGGCAGACCCGGAACCCAAACGCCGTAATCGGCCGGATCCGGCTCTTCGCAGCCGTAGGACGCATAGGTTGCAACCGCTTCCTTGAGCTCTGCGCCTGTGTAAGTGACATCCTCTTCCGCCAGCGTTTCTTCATCAACGAGAGTGTAATCCGCTGTTGCGTCGTCAGAAACGGAAGCTGCAAACGTATCCAGTGCAGAAGCCGCCGCTGCCGCGTCAAACGTGTCGCTCTCGGTGTCGATGGCGTCTGCAACGTCGTCCGCACCTTCAGCCGTTACGAATGCGTCGATGACATTTGCCGCATCGCCGAACTCGCCGGAAACGTCTTCGTACTCGCCTGCGCCGATGCCGAACAGGTGCCAGCCGTCGCCGAACACACCGTCGTTCGCCCAGTCTGTCGCAACCGTACCGACTGTCGTAACGGAGATGTAATAAACAATAAACATAACAACTGCAAAGATCGGCAGAGCCAGAATACGGTTCGTTACGACCTTATCGATCTTATCGGAAACGGTAAGACCGCCGTTGTTCTTTTTCTTGTAGCACTGCTTGATGATGGAAGCAATGTAAACATAGCGCTCGTTCGTGATGATGCTTTCCGCGTCGTCATCAAGCTCTTTTTCAGCCGCTTCAATGTCCGTTTCAATGTGCTTGCGATTGTCCTGCGTAAGACCCAGCTGCTCAATGATTTTCTCGTCGCGCTCAAAGATCTTAATCGCGAAGAAACGCTGCTGCTCCTCGGGGAGGGTATGTACGGCAACCTCTTCAATGTGTGCAATCGCATGCTCAACCACACCGCTGAAGCTGTGCTGCGGGACTGTCTTCGTGTTCTGGGCTGCATGGATAGCGGCTTCTGCTGCTTCCTCAATGCCGGTGCCCTTCAAAGCGGAAATCTCAACGACCTTGCAGCCGAGCGCCTTGCCCAGTGCGTTGGTGTCGATCTTGTCGCCGTTCTTATTTACGACGTCCATCATGTTGACCGCAACAACGACCGGAATACCGAGCTCAACGAGCTGGGTGGTCAGGTAGAGGTTGCGCTCAAGGTTCGTACCATCGATAATATTAAGGATGGCTTCAGGTCTCTCCTGAATGAGGTAGTTACGTGCAACAACTTCTTCCAGCGTGTACGGAGAAAGGGAGTAGATACCCGGCAAGTCCGTGATCACAACGTCGTCGTGCTTCTTCAGCTTGCCTTCCTTCTTCTCGACCGTAACGCCCGGCCAGTTGCCGACGAACTGGTTGGAGCCGGTCAGCGCGTTGAACAGCGTTGTTTTACCGCAGTTCGGGTTGCCGGCAAGGGCAATTTTGATCTTCATCTGTTACTCATATCCTTCCGATAAGATTAAACCCAAAGGTTAGAATTTACTAACCTTCGAGCAAAAATTAACACATTAAACTGACAAAGGCAGCAGCAAACGGGGATGGTGCGCGAGATGCGCCGTCAGATTTTTCGTCAGGCTGTACGGAAAGCCCGCAGGCAGGCTGACGCCTGTCAAGGGATTTACGTCCGGCATGGCGGAAAATATGCAAGCAGATCGAGTACCAAGCCGTCAGGCGTGCCCTGTTTGGTGGTGCCTTACTCGACCTCGATCATCTCGGCATCCGCTTTGCGCAGGGAAAGCTCATAGCCGCGAACCGTTACTTCCACCGGGTCGCCGAGCGGCGCAACCTTGCGGACGAAAACGTCCACGCCCTTCGTGATGCCCATGTCCATGATGCGGCGCTTTACGGCACCCTCGCCATGCAGACGAACAACCTTGCAGGTCTCGCCGATCTTGACTTCTTTCAGTGTCTTCATTGGTTCTTCCTCCTTATATCATGATCTTAGCGGCCATCTCGCGGCTGATTGCTACACGAGAGTCCTTAATGTTAACAATGATATTTCCGCCCATGGAGGTGATGACCTTCACGGCGGCGCCGGCTACAAAGCCGAGGTTTTCGAGGTGAGCACGGACTTCCGCTTTTCCGCCTACCTGCTTGATGATGTTTTCTTCGCCCTCTGTGGCAAATGACAACGGCATCACAGTTTTTCCCTCTTTCCTGAAAATTCTCCGCGCCGAGACGGCACGGTTAGGCTACACAAATTAGTTTTTGCTACCCCAGATGCGGTAAAATAGGTTAGATTTCTCTAACCGTCACTAATCATACCGCCCCATTCAAAATTTGTCAACACTTTTTGCCCCAAAAAGACGCGCTCAGCCCCATTTTCGGCGTTTAGTCAAACACAAAGTTAGTTGTAGCAAACGCCTTTGTGCAGACTGCGCAATTTTTTCGGTTCAAAGCCGCATAACGCGTCTGTTCGGGGCCAAACTTGTGTTATGTACATGAAAATGTCGCCTTTTGCCCCTTTGGCATAAACCGTGCCGCGGCAGAAAATTTGCATACCTGCTACCCCAAATAAGCAGGAAGGAGCGATGCAACTTGTAAATTCAAAGTGCTTTTTGATGAAATCCACAAATAAATGCAATTTCAGTTTAAACATCTTTCAAATTATGATGCTTGTTTTTTTGCCGGAAGACGTATAGAATAATAGTCACAAAGTGTTGATGGAGACAAGCGCACGGCATCTTCCTCAAAGCGAGCGGCGGGTGGTGAAAGCGCCGCAGGCAACCCCGTGTGATCATCCCTCCGGAGCAGCAGCTTCCAAAGAGAACGAGTAGAGGCTGACGGGATCTTCCCGTTACAGAAGAAGGAATTGCTGGATTCCGTTAAGTGCAGGGCAAACGCCCTGAATTCAGGTGGTACCGCGTGATTTACACGTCCTGAAGGTCTTAAAGAGACTTTCAGGACTTTTTTATTTTGAAGCAGCACCGCGCAAAGAACGCCTGACGGCTCAGCACACAATATGCTTGCATATTTTCCGCCATTCCGCACATAAATCCCTTGACAGGCGCCAGCCTGCCTGCGGAATTTCTGTACGCCCTGACGAAAAATCTGTTTATGCATCTTGTGCACTGTCTTCGCGTGGTACTGCTTCTTTACTCCACTGTTCCACACCCTAACTTCCAGTAAAGCGTTTTTTCATTTTCTTATTTCAATTTATTTAAGCGATCTCAAAAGGAGATCCAAAGGAGCGTTTATCATGGAAAACTACAATGTCAATTACAGCGTACATCTGCCGAGCTATTCCATCGGCCCGGATTGCTACAACGAAGTGCCGTATGTCACGCGCTTCTTCGGCAAAACGGCTGTTGTCCTCGGCGGCGAGACCGCTATGGAAAAAGCAAAGCCGGCTCTGCTTAAAGGCGTAGAAGGCTCCGACGTCGAGCTTTTGGGCTTCCTCCCCTACGGCGGCGATTCCACCTACGAAAACGGCGATGCGCTTATCGCAAACCCGCTCGTGCAGAAAGCCGACATGATCTTTGCCATGGGCGGCGGCCGCGCCTGCGATACCGGCAAGTATGTTGCCGATAAGCTCGATAAGCCGCTCTTTACCTTCCCGACCGTTGCGTCGAACTGCGCTTCCGTCACCGCCATCTCCGTGATCTATAATACAGACGGCTCCTTCCGCGAGTATTATTACCCGAAGCTCACAAACCACTGCTTCATCAACTCCGCCGTCATTGCAGATTCCCCGGAGCAGCTCCTTTGGGCCGGCATCGGCGACGCGCTGAGCAAGGAGTGCGAAGCCATCTTCTCATCGAAAGACGACACGCTCGCCCACACCCCGCTCATGGGCCGACAGGTCAGCCGCGTCTGCACCGATCCGCTCGTGCAGTACGGCAAAGAGGCGCTCGCTTCCATCCGCAACAAAACGGCATCCTTCGCGCTCGACCAGGTCACGCTCGATATCATCGTTTCCACCGGCATCGTCTCCAACATGATGACCACCGTAAATGATTATTATTACAACTCTACGCTCGCCCACTGCGTCTACTACGGCTCCACCGTCACAGAGCACGGCCACCATCACCTGCACGGCGAGGTCGTTTCGCTCGGCGTGCTGTGCCTCTTAGAGCATGCCGGCCAGTTCGAGGAAGAAGACCGCCTGATGCGGTTCAACGATTCCATCGGCCTGCCGGTCTGCTTCGACGACGTGGAAATCCAGGAATCCGAGTTCGACAAAATGGCGGATAAATTCATGCAGACGACCGAGTGGGCGCACATGCCGCAGGGCGTTACGCGTGAGAACTTCCTCGAGTCCATGCGCCGCGAAAACGCCAAGGGTCGTGCTTTCAAAGCCGCAAAGAAATGATTTAAGGATCCTATAAAAGGTAAGAAAAAACGAAACAGGGCGACACGAGTTCGTCTCTGCCGCCTGTTTTACGCTCAAAAAGGGGTAATTTCCAATGTCCGCATTACAGAAATTCAAAACATTCTTCTCCAAAAATGTGCTCGTGTGTTTGACGGTCCCCATGGTCGTCTTCTCCCTGCTTGTTCCGCAGCCGTTTGTGTGGATGGGCCAGAACATCTCGATTGACCTTTCCGGCATCCCGTTCCTGAAAGAAAACTTCCCGAGCCTCGGCTTTGTCAACATGCTCCTGTGCGTCATCATGTTCGGCATGGGCATGACGCTTAAAGCCGACGACTTCAAGTACATTCTCAAAAAGCCGACCGATGTGCTTATCGGCATTTGCAGCCAGTACGTCTTCATGGCAGGCTTCGGCTGGCTTGTCGCATCGCTGCTGTCCCTCACGGGTGTGGGTGACCCCACCGTCCGCGCACAGATTGCCGTCGGCCTCGTTCTGCTCGGCTGCGTGCCCGGCGGCACCGCGTCAAACGTCATGACGTTCCTTGCAAAGGGTGACGTGGCGCTTTCCATCACCATCACCATGTGCACCACATTGCTTGCGCCGGTGCTCACCCCGTCCCTCACGCTCGTGCTCGCCGGTCAGTGGATTGACGTCAACTTCTGGAACATGTTCATCAGCATCGTGCTCGTCGTCCTGCTGCCGATCCTCCTCGGTATCGCAGTACACACCGCGCTCGGCGACCGCGTAAACGGCCTTAAAGATTTCCTCGTCAAGGCTTCCACCGCCTGCATCATCCTCGTGGAAGGTCTGTGCGTCGGCCCGAACCGAGACCAGTTCACAACCCACGGCGTCACCGTCGTGCTCGTTACCGTGCTCGCCGTTGCGCTGCACCATGTGCTCGGCCTGCTCGCGGGCTACGTCACCGCCAAGGTGTTCCGCTTTAACGAAAAGAAGGTCCGCACGCTGTCGCTTGAGGTTGGTCTGCAGAACTCCGGCCTTTCCTGCACGCTCGCAAAGACCGCGTTCCCGGATACCATGGCCATCCTGCCCTGCGTCATCGCAACGGTCGTCCACCAGATCATCGGGCCTATCGTTGCCAGCATGTTCGCCGCAAAGCCGCTGCCTGAAGAAGCCGAGCCTGCTTCCGAAAAGAAAAAAGCAAAGGAGGCCGTCACCGCGTGAAGCACTTTTCCGAAATTTCCCTGATCGCAACGGTCTCGTTTATCGGTGAACTGCTGCACTACCTCATTCCCCTGCCCGTGCCGAGCAGCATCTACGGTCTTTTGCTCATGCTGCTCCTGCTCGTCACGCATATCGTAAAGCTTGACCACGTAAAAACCACGGCCGATTGGCTCATCACCCTCATGCCCGTCATGTTCGTCGGTCCCACTGTCGGTCTCATTGCGAGCTATGACAGCTACAAAGACATTCTCATTCCCATCATTGTCATCTCCCTCGCGACCACCGTCCTCACCATGGCGGTCTCCGGCCTGACCACACAGGGACTCATCCGTTTACAGACCAAAGAAGAAAAGGAAGAGCGCGCAGAAGCGCTTGAAGCATGCGAAAAGGAGGAACAAACCGATGTTAAATGATATTGCGTCGAATACCTCGTTTTTCGGCATCTTCATCACCGGCGTTGTCTATGTGCTCGCCTGCGCCATTCAAAAGCGCTTTAAGTCGTCCATTTTGAACCCGCTGCTCGTCTCCTGTGTGATTCTCATCATCTTCATGCTCGTCAGCGGCATCGATTACAACGTCTACCTGTATGGCAAGCCGAAAGCCGACGGCACATACGACGGCACGGGTGCCATTTTCTTTCAGAACATGCTCACCCCCACCACCGTTTGCCTTGCCATCCCGTTGTATGAAAAGCTCGTGTACCTCAAAAAGTACCCGGTCGCCATCATCGGCGGCATTTTGGCCGGCATGTTCGCGTGCCTCGGCGGCGTACTTGTTTTGAGCATGGCGTTCGGGCTTGACCACACCCAGTACGTCACACTGCTGCCGAAGTCCATCACCACCGCCATCGGCATGGGCCTTTCGGAAGAGCTCGGCGGCATGGTGTCCGTCACCGTCGCGTCCATCATCGTGACGGGTCTCTTCGGCAACGTCGCGGCGGCCGCCATCTTCAAGCTGTTCCGCATCAAGCACCCGGTCGCCATCGGCGTGTCCTGCGGCCCCGGTGCGCACGCCATGGGCACCTCCCGTGCGCGTGAGTTCGGCGAGATTGAAGAAGCCATGAGCGGCCTCTCCATCGCCGTGTGCGGCCTTTTAACCGTCGTCGGCGCATCCATATTTGCAATGATCCGGTTTTAAACCAGTCAATCCAATTACGAGTAAATCCGCACCGGCCCCTGTTAAACGCTCAGACCGTGCGGATTTTTTATAAGCAAAGCCGCGCTCCCGGAAAACTCCCGAGGGCGCGGTTTTGTTTATTCTTTTATTTTCTTACCGATTCCATAAACACCATGTACGCGGTTTTATAGGTGGAGATAAATGCCGGCTCGCCGAAATTCATCGGGAACGGTTTCGCTTCGATTTTCTTTTCCAAAATGAGGTCGCACAGCGTCAGCATGTCGTCAATCTTCTCATAGCTGTTCGGCACATATTTGTCCTGCGGATCCTCGCCGCCCTCCTGCCGCCTGTGGCCGCCGAGGAACGCAAGCTCCGTATAGCCGGGCTTCTGCAATTTTTCTTTCAGACGCAGCACCGCGGCTTTATACTCCGAAATCGGTCGTGCAAGCGGCACCTGCATCCAAAGGCCGAATGCGTCTCCGGTAAACATGCACTTATGCGCGCGGTCGATGAACACGACGCTGCCCGGCGTGTGCCCCTCCACCTCGGCAACTTCAATTTTCACACCGCCGCCAAGGTCGATGATGTCGCCGTCTTTGATGTCGATAACATCCTTTTCCGTAAAATTCTTGCCCGTACCGTCGTTTAAACGCGGCAGCAGCGGCACGTCTTTTTTGCTCATGTAGTATTTTTCGAACACATCGCCGCTCAGGAGATGGTCAATATGCGCGTGCGTCACGGCAAGCTCCACGGGCAGTGATGTCAGGCTCTCCGCCATTTTCTTCACGTTGCCGCCGCCAAGGCCGGTATCGATAAGCAGCGCCTTTTCTTTGCCCTCCACAAGGTACATGGAGTCGTTGTTGTAGTCCTCCATATAGAACACGCCCGGGCAGATGAACTCGATTTCATAGCGGTCAAAGCGCGTTTTGCCGAACATCCACTCCAGCGCTTCTTTGTTTTGGTACGCCGCCGTCCAAGAACCGTGCGGGTGCGTGTGGTACACGTTTTCCATTTCGCCCGCGGGATACTCCGTGTAGTGCGCGTCACGGTTGCCGGAGGAGCGCAGCGAGGACATCGCCATACGCGAGCCCACACCCACCGCGCCGTGCGGCGAGTGGTAATAGCCCGTCACCGGCACCACGGGGTCGTCTTCGGCATGGAACGCCCACACAGGCACATCTTTTGCCGCGCGCAGATTAAACGGCTCCGCATAGCCGCAAATCGGCATGGCCGCCGCAATCTTATGCGGGTAGCGCGTAAGCAGTTCCCACGTGCCCGCGCCGCCCATGGAAACACCCGTCACGTACAAGCGGCAGATGTCCACGGGGTACTGCGCCGCCATCTCGAGCAGCGATTGCGCCAGTAAATCAACATACGGCACCCAGCACTGGTTTTCCGGGCACTGCGGTGCGAGAACAAAGCACGGGTGCTCCGCCTGCCACGCGTCCGTCATAAATGTGTCCGCGCCCGGCGTGAAATCGAGCACCAAATTTAAATCGTCCCCGCGCTCGCCCGCGCCGTGCAAAAACAGCACCAGCGGGTACGTTTTGCCCGGCTCCGTCTTCGGCGTGTACAGCGCGGCGTTTAAGTACCGCCCGTCTTTTTTCAGTTCTTTTACGGAAATGTTCTTCTTTTCAATACCGTTGATCATACAAAAAAACCTCCTCTAAAGGATTCATTCCTCCAACAGATACGGCATCAGCTTTTCGAGCACTACTGCGTAGCCGTTTGCGTACATGTGCATACCCTCAATGGTGTATTCCGCTTTCAAATTGCCCTTTTCATCCAGCAGACAGTCGAACACATTGATGTATGTGCAGCCGAGCTCCGCTGCCATTTTTTCCACTTCGGCGTTCACTTCTTTCAGCTCCGCATTCGTGCGCGCGCCGAACTGTGCCTTCACCGCTTCCGGGTCTGCGTCGGGCAGCTCGCGGTTCACGGGGTAATAGCTCATCACGTAAATTTTCGTCTCGGGCAGACGCGCCTGAATTTGCATCAAAATTTTTCTGTACTGGCTCATCAGGCGCTCGCGCTTATATTCCGGGCGGCTGATGTCATTTGTGCCGATGTTGATGAACACCTTTTTCGGCTCGAGGTCAAAAATCGATTCATCCATGCGCTCCAAAAGTCCGTCCGTCACGTCGCCGCCGATGCCGCGGTTGTACACGCGGATGCGCGGCTCCACGTTTTGCAGCATCTCGTTGATCGGGAACAGCTCGCACAGCGAGGAGCCCGTAAATACGATCTCGCCCTTTTTCACGAATTTATTGAGGCACATAAAATTATGCACTTTCATTTCCCAGTCCGTCATATAAAGCACCTGATTTCATGCGTTTTATTTCACAGTCATTTTAGCACAAAATCCGCACAGATACAACCTGTATTCTAAACATTTTCCCCTCTTGACGTGAAAAACCGCAGCATATATAATAATCACATAGTACCACACTAACACACGAAAATTCGCACTAAAGCGCTGTGGTGTAAGCACTTCAACGCGCAAAAGCAGACGTTGTAAACCGCTTGCGCATTACCGAAAAGAGGAATATAAAAATGAAAATTGCCGCTTATGAAGTCCGCCGGGACGAACAGAAAGACTTTGCCTTCATTGCCGAAAAGCTCGGCGTGGAGCTCACCGAAACAGAGGATAACCTGACGCTCGAAAACATCGATACGGTAAACGGGGCCGAGGGCGTCACAACACTCGGCCGCACACGTTTTGACCGCGCCCTGCTCACCGCCGTCAAGGAGCGCGGCGTAAAATACATCTCCACGCGCACCATCGGCGCAGACCACATCGACCTCACCGCCGCAAAGGAGCTCGGCCTCAAGGTGTGCAACTCCAACTACGCGCCGAACGGCGTGGCAGATTACACCGTCATGCTCATGCTTCTTAGCCTGCGCAAGTATAAGCCCGCCCTGTGGCGCGCACAGGTCAACGACTACTCCCTTGCGGGTCTTCAGGGCCGCGAGCTGCGCAACCTCACCGTCGGCATTCTCGGCACCGGCAAAATCGGCGCGGCGGTCATCAAAAATTTGAGCGGCTTCGGCTGCCGCATTTTAGCAAGCGACATCCGCGAAAACCCGTCGCTCAAGGGACTTTGCACCTATGTGGATAACGAAACGCTCTACAAAGCGTGCGACATCATCTCGCTGCACATGCCGCTTTTAGAGAGCACCCGCCACTTTGTGAACGCCGAGACCATCGCCAAAATGAAGGACGGCGTCACCATCATCAACTGCGCCCGCGGCGAGCTGATGAATATTCCGGATATGATCCGCGGCATTGAAACGCAGAAGATCGGCGCGCTCGCGCTGGACGTTTTCGATAAGGAAGACGGCATCTACCACGAGAACCGCCGCGACGACATCATCTCAAACCGCGATATGGCCTACCTGCGCCAGTTCCCGAACGTCATCATGACGCAGCACATGGCGTTTTACACCGACGCCGCCGTGCAGAGTATGGTGTTCTGCGGCATAGAAGGTCTGTGCGATTTCGCCAAGACCGGTCACACCGAGACCGAGCTTGTATAAATGTCAAATATGACGATGAAATCGAGCTCGTGCTCAACCTCTAAAATCAAATACTGTGTATAGAAAAAGAGAAAACGTGTACCGAGCTTGCCCCGGCGCACGCTTTCTCTTTTCTTTTTACCTTTTCTGGTTATACGTGCGGACTAAGCGGTCCACGTCATTTTCGCTGTGAATTTCGTACTCGTGCTGTGTGAGGTATTCCTTCACTTCCTCGGGCAGGTCGTCGAAATCCTTGTGCCAGTCGAAAAGCGCCGCGCCCAAAACGTAGTTTTCCGGCCCCCAGTAGCCGTTCATGCCAAAACCGTTCGGAAACATAAAATCACCCCCGGCGCTTAGTATGCGCCAAGGGGTGACTTCAAATTCATTTCCCTACAAATTCACTTTTTTCGTCTTACACATACTTCAGCTAGAGACCGTAATGTGTAAAGAAAGTGCGCAAGATGCGCAGCCAGATTTTTTGCCAGTTCGCACAGAAAGCCCGCAGGCAGGCTGGCGCCTGTCAAGGGATTTATGGTCGGAATGGCGAAAAAGATGCAAGCAGATTGTGTGCGGGCTTTACACGTTATGGTCTCATTGCCCGATCTGCTCAAAGAACTTCGCGTGGATGGCGGCAACCGCCTTGTTCGCGTCTTCCTTCTTGATGAGCACGGAAATTTTAATCTCGCTCGTCGAGATCATCTGAATGTTCACGTTCGCCTCAAACAGCGCCTCGAACATATCGGAAGCAACGCCCGGGTGAGACTCCATGCCCGCGCCGACAATGGAAACCTTTGCCACGTCGTCGTCAAACACAACGCTGCTCGCGCCGATGGTCTCTACGTAAGACTGCATGAGCTCGATGGTTGCGTCCATCTTGTCCTTTTCCACGGTGAAGCTGATGTCCTTCGTGCCGTTTCTGCCGATGGACTGCAAAATAATATCGACGTTTACGTTCTTCTGTGCAAGCTTAGAGAAAATGCGGAACGCAAGGCCCGGCTTATCCGGCACGCCGATGACAGAGATTCTGGCGACGTTTTCGTCCTTTGCAACACCGCTGATGAGCATTTTTTCCACGTTGGTAGCCTCCTTAACGATCGTTCCCTTAGCCCGTGTCAGGCTGGAAAGAACCTCTAATTCAATATGATATTTTTTAGCCATTTCAACCGAGCGGTTATTCAGCACCTGCGCGCCCAGCGTCGCAAGCTCCAGCATCTCGTCATAGGAAATGACGTCGAGCTTCCTCGCCGCCGGAATTTTGCGCGGGTCTGCCGTGTAAACGCCGTCCACATCCGTATAGATCTGGCACAGGTCGGCGTGCATGGAAGCTGCAATGGCCACCGCGCTCGTATCGCTGCCGCCGCGGCCCAGCGTCGTCATGTCGTCATACTTGTTGACGCCCTGAAAGCCCGTTACAACAACGATGTTGCGCTTTGAAAGCTCCGCCTTAATACGTTCCGGATTCACACGCTTAATGCGCGCGCTGCCGTAAGCCGTAGAGGTGGAAAAGCCCGCCTGCCAGCCAAGCAAAGAGACCACCGGGTAGCCCAAATCTTCAATCGTCATAGCAAGCAGCGAAGCAGAGATCTGCTCGCCCGCCGTCAAAAGCTGGTCCATTTCGCGCTTAGACGGGTTTCGGTTGATCTCTTTTGCTTTATCAATGAGGTCGTCCGTTGTATCGCCCTGCGCAGAAACCACAACGACCACGTCGTTGCCGTTCTTATATGTGCCGGTCACGATATCGGCGACATTTCTCAAATGCTCGGCGTCCTTAACGGAGGAACCGCCGAACTTCTGAACGATCAATGCCATAGAAACACTTCCCTTTCCATAACCCCTGTGGGATAATTCTCGTTATTCAATGATGATGCGCGCGCCCTGCGGGTCGGTATGCAGAAGCTCCACACGCCAGCCGTTGATGCCGCGGTCCTGTAAATGTGAATCGCACGCGCTCATAAACTCCTCCGCGCCCTCTGTGGGGATCATGGAGATGATGGTCGGGCCTGCGCCGCTCACATACGTGCCGAGCGAGCCAAGCTCGTAGCTCATGCGGAACACCTGGTCGTAATTTTCGATGAGGCCCGAGCGATACGGCTGATGGATCCTGTCCTGCACCGCCACGCGCAGGTTCTGCAGATCGCCGGAGAACAGCGATGCCGTCATTAAAGCGGAGCGCGAAAGGTTAAACACCGTGTCTTCGCGGGAATACTCCGTCGGCAGCACGCCGCGGGCTTTCTCCGTTTTGAGCTCGAACGGCGGGATCATCACTGCAAAGCTGATCTTGCCGGAAACCGGCACGGAAACGCTGTACACGCGCTTGCCCTCCATGGCAGAAGCGACAAGGCCGCCGGAGATTGCCGGGCTCGTGTTATCCGGGTGCCCTTCAATCTGCGCCGCAAGGTTAATGAGGTCGCTCTGCGACATCGGCGAGCCAAGCATGCGGTTCGCGCCCAAAATACCGGCCACGATGCACGCCGAAGAACTGCCGAGGCCACGCGCCATCGGAATGTTGTTTTCCTGAATGATATGCAGACCCGGCAGCGTTTTGCCGCAGATCTGGTACAAATGCCGCGCCGCCCAGTAAATGAGGTTCGTCTCATCGGTCGGCACTTTGATCTTGTCCGTCGTCGTGATCTTCAGCTCGTCCGCTTCTTCCATCCACACGCGGTTGCACATGGTCAGCGCAATGCCGAGCGAGTCAAAACCGGAGCCAAGGTTGGCACTGGTTGCCGGAATATCGATTCGGATCATAATGCTTTCCCCTTTCCGCTTTTATCAATAATCGGAGATGCGAATACGGCCTTCAACCTTTACGCCGCGCGCTTCCAGCGCTGCCAGCTTATCGCTGAGTTCCTTCTCCGTAAGGTTTTCCACCGTAAAGCCCGCTTCGCCCTGTACCGGTCTTTTCGCGAGCAGCGGCGTAATCTTGCCGAAGACGTCCTCCGCCGTGTTCAGCGCCGTATCGCTGTCCTTGGCGGAAACGCGCACGAATGCGGACGTTTCCATGCTGCCGAAATCCGCCACGTAGTTCGGCTTCGCATCCTCCCAGAAGAGGTACTTGCGTGCCTTAAAGTGCTTCACACAGTCGATGACGTCCGCCACAACGGCACTCGCCGTGGGCAGCTTGCCCGCGCCTTTGCCGTAGAACACCACGTCGCCCGTCGCGTCGCCGCGCACCATAATGCCGTTGAATACATCGTCCACGCTCGCAAGCTGGCTGCCGCGGTGCACGAACATCGGGCAAACCATAATATGCACCTGCCCGTTTTCGAGCTTCTTCACAGAGCCGATGAGCTTAATGACACCGCCCCAAACGTCTGCAAAATCGACGTCCTGCAGCGTGATCTTCGTAATGCCCTCTGTGTAAACGGAATCCGGGTACACGTGCGTGCCGAACGCCAAAGACGCCAAAATGCAGATCTTGCGGCAGGCGTCCAGACCCTCCACATCGGCGCTCGGGTTGCGCTCCGCGTAACCAAGCTGCTGTGCAAGCTTCAAAGCGTCTTCAAAGTTCATCTGCTCGCGGATCATCTTCGTCAAAATGAAGTTTGTCGTGCCGTTCAAAATACCGGCAATCTCCGTCACATCGTTTGCGGCAAGGCACTGACTGATGGGGCGGATGATCGGAATGCCGCCGCCGACGCTCGCCTCAAACAGGAAGTTGAGGTTATTCGCCTGCGCGATTGCAAGGAGCTCCGCGCCCTTTTGTGCCACAAGCTCTTTATTGGAGGTCACAACGCTCTTGCCGTTTTCCAGACACGCCTTCACAAAGTCATACGCCGGGTGCAGACCGCCCATCACTTCCACGACGATTTGCACCTCGGGGTCATTTAAAATGACGTTGAAATCCTTCGTAAAGCGGTCGCTGTACGGCAGGCCCGGGAACTCCTTTAAGTCCAGAATATACTTAACATGGATCTCTTCCTTCGCGCGCTTCGCGATGCTCGCCGCGTGAGAGGTAAGCACCTCCAAAACGCCGGAGCCGACCACGCCGTGGCCGAGAACTGCTATGTTTGCCATTTCCATTTTCCTTTCCACGCGGATTTAACCGACGATGCTGTCAATCTTAATAACGCCCTGCACCTCAAAAAGGCGCTTCAAAAGCTCATCAATCTCAATGCTCATGTTTTCGCTTCGCGCCGAGACCGAAACGAACGCTTTGCCCTTTACCGGAATATTCTGGTTAATGGTCAGAATGTTTGCGTTCGCCTTATAGAATACCGTCAAAAGGTTCACAAGCACACCGGGCTTGTCGTTTAACACGACCTGCACCGTCATAATGGAGCCCGTTTCCTTTTTTGTATACGGAAAGACGGCGTTTTTATACTTATAATATACACTGCGGGAGATGCCCGCCATCTTGACCGCCTCTGAGGTGTTCGAGGCTTCGCCGGTCTCCAGAAGCTGGTTCACGCGGATGACCTTCTGGTATACCTCCGGCAGAACGGATTCGTCGATCAAAAGAAACGATGTGTTTTCCATTGTCCACCACCTAAGTACGTTTGTATTGCGTTGATAAACAGTGTAGCACACTTTTCGGCAAAATTCAACCCAAATTTCTTTCCTTTCCCCCTTTTTCTTATTTTGATCTATCTCGTACAAAAAGCAACAGGACCCACTCTTAAAATGAGTGAGTCCTGCATAATACGCGTTAAATTTTTATCATGGTCTGCGTTCTGCAAACCGCTTTACGCCGCCGGTGTTTCCGGCTCTACCGGCGGTTCCGGGGTAGGCTCTACCGGCGGTTCCGGGGTAGGCTCCGGCGTCGGGGCCGGCGTTGCGGTCGGGGCCAAGGTCGGCGTGGCCTCCGCCGTCGGCGATGCCGTAGGCTCCACGCTCGGGGACGGGCTCGGCTCTATGCTCGGCTCTATGCTCGGCGACGGCGTTGCCGTGGCGCTCGTCCTTGCAATGTGGTCGGATCCTCCGTCACACGTCCTCGGAATGTTGTTCTGTGAATACCAGCCGTTTGCAATGTGCACGCAGTTCGGGCCGGGGCGCAGGCCGCTGTCGCGGCAGTAGGAAAGCTGCACCACGTTGTCGCTCAGCACATAGCTGCCGCTGTGGAGGAAGTCGTAGTAGTTCGCTTCCATCCAGTCGATGATGCCGTTGTACATCTTCTTCGCGCTGTTCGTGTCGTAAATCTCTTCCTTATATTCGTGGCCGTTCCAGATGCCGCACACGAAAGCGGTCGTGCCGCCCATGTACCACACGTCGTTGCTGTCTTCGGTCGTACCGGTCTTGCCGATCTGGTCAAGGTCGTCGCGGCGCACCATATTTGCCGTGGGGTATGCATCCGTGTCCGTACCGTTGATCGGCAGGTGCAGCAGCTTATTCATAATGGTCGCCGTATCAAACGAGATTGCCTGCTCCTCGCTGTGATTCTGCTGGTAATCGTAGATCACGTTGCCTTCGTTATCCTCAATGCGGTACACGGTGTACGGGGTGTAATACTTGCCGCCGTTGCCGAAGATCTGGTACGCGCCGGTCATCTCGCGCACGGAAATACCGTTCGTCAAACCGCCGATGGCCACGCCGCCGACGTTGTAGGAGTCTTCCTCCGAAAGCGACGTGATGTGCAGGTTCTGCGTGAGGAACTGGTAACTTACAAGCGGCGACATCTGGTTGATGAGCTGCGCCACCGGGGCGTTCAGAGATTCCGTAATGGCCTGATCCACATTCACCGTACCGGCGAACGTACCGTCAAAGTTGTTCGGGCCCGCGCTGCCGTCATCAAAGTAGTTCGGCAACGGCTCATCCTTCAGCACGGAGCCGTACGTGATGAGATTGTTCTCCAACGCCGGCGCATACACGCTGATGGGCTTAATGGAAGAACCCGGCTGGTTCGTGGAGTACGAAACGTTGTTCTGCACGCGGTTGCCGGTCTTTTTCAAAAGCTCGTTGTCATCGTTTGCCTGGTTCGTGTTCACGCAGAGGATTCTGCCGTCATATTCCATCAGACACACGCCGCTCCAAATGCCGCTGTCGCTCGTAAACTCCTGCCAGTTGTTTTTCAGGTAGTTTTCAAACGCCTCCTGCATCGGCACATATTCGGCGGAGTAGATCTTGAGACCGCCGTTATAAATGAGGTCGATTGCCATGTCGCAGTCGAGGTTTGCATACTGCATAAGCAGGTCAACGGTGTCGTTGAACACCTCTTCCTCGTACCAGTTCCACACCTCGGTGGAAACGCTCTGGGTATCGGTCTCCTCTTCTTCGTCGTCCATTTCAAAGTCCACGCCGCGCAGCTTCAGGTTTGCGGATTGCTCCATCGCCTCGTCGTACTCCGCGCGCGTGATACGCCCTTGGTCGTACATTTCGGAGATGACAAGCTCGCGGCGCTTGCGGTTCGCCTCCGGGTGGTAGAACACGCACAGCGCGGCCGGGTTTTGCGTCGTCGCGGCAATGGTCGCGCACTCCGCAATGTTGCAGTCCCAAATGTCCTTGCCGAAGTAGCCCTTTGCCGCGGCCTCCACGCCGTAATAGCCGTTGCCGTAGTTGACAAGGTTCAGGTATGCTTCGAGAATTTCATCCTTAGTATACTTCTTTTCAAGATTCAGCGCCATGAAGATTTCCTTCACCTTACGCATGACGCTCACCTGATTTTCGCCCGTCAGGTTCTTGATAAGCTGCTGCGTGATGGTGGAGCCGCCGGCGGTATCGTTGCCGGTCGCCATACCGTATACGGCGCCTAACGTACGCTTCCAGTCTACGCCGTGGTGCTCGTAAAAGCGCTTATCTTCGATTGAGATCATCGCTTCCTTCATAATGTCCGGAATCTGCGTGAAATCAACGCGCGTGCGGATCTCTTCGGCGTTATAGCGCAGGCGCTGCGTCCATTCCGCATTGTCCACGCTGTCTATATGCAGGGAATCCGTCACATACATAAAGCTCGATTCCTTCAGTTTAAAGGAAGCAAGGCTTGCGTTCATCTCCACATCGTGGTAGCTCCAAATGACGGCCGCCACGCTCAAGCCCACAAGGCAGCCGGTGATGATGCAGATGCAAAGCACCGTCTTGAGGAGCTTGCCGAACATGGTAAGCACCGCATGTGCCGTGCCGCCGGCCGCGCGGGCCGTTTCGCCGTCTGTACGGCCCATGGGTCTTCCGCTCGGCTGTGCCGTGTTGTACTTATTGATGTCTTTTTTCAGCACGTTTGACCTCCTGAAAAATCAAATTGCGCGGCAAAAGCGCACTTTGTCTGCATAAATTGGCAAACCTTGGCGATACTAAAGCCGCAGGGCAAATCCTACTTAGAAAGGATGTATAGTCATGAAAATGCGTCTTGAGTCCCTTGTGCACGCCGCTCGGCAGCGGTACGGCGCATGGGCGGCGATCTTTATCCTTTTCGCCGCGCTGTGCACGCTTTCCGTGTTTTCCGCACGCGATGCCCGGGAAGCTGCGGCAGACCCCGCAAAAGCAGAAAGCGACTCTTCCGTTTATTATAGCCCAAACGATGCGGCAAGTCAAGAAACCGACCGGGAGAGCGCCGCAAATTCAGCAAATTTTAAGGAATACGAAACATTCTTCACCGTGCGCGCCTATAACGGCAGCGTGGCTGTTTTCAAAGACGGAAACGATGTGCCCCTTTACTGCATTGAAACACCGCTTAGCAGCCTTACGGAGGAAGACCGCCGCCTGCTCGCCCGCGGCATTCGCGCCGAAACGCTCTCGGAAGCCTGCAAGCTGATTGAAGACTATGAATAAAACCGCAAAAAGAGGACGCCCGCTGCCGGACGTCCCCGATTTGCCTAAATGTCTTTTACTTCATGCTTTCTTCGTAGGACTTGATCATCTTTTTGACCATCTGGCCGCCGACGGAGCCCGCCTGGCGGGAGGTGAGGTCGCCGTTATAGCCCTGCTTGAGGTTGACGCCGACTTCGTTTGCAGCTTCCATCTTAAAGCGGTTCATCGCGTCCTGTGCTTCCGGTACCATCGTCTTATTGCTGCTGTTCATGTTTCATTCTCCTTTTTTCGGCGGCGCTTAACGCTGCGCCGCACTGCTTTTTTCGCGTTTGTTGTTCTTATTGTGCATGATGAAAGGAGCATTATGCGTGTCAATTTTTGCAAGAATGCGCAGTTTTTTGCGCCGCGCGGGAGAGAATATTCTCTCCCCTGTCCTTCTCCCGCTTCTCATTTTCGCGCTGAAAAATGAAAATTAAGCATTGCAGGCAAAATCATGCCGCAGCTGCCGCTCAAGGTCAAGCTCCATCGTCGCAGGGGCGTTATAAAGCACGGTCAGCGCATACGCGCGCATGTTTTTCACGTTTGCCGTGCCGCTTTCCAGCTTATCCATCACGTACTCGATATGCGCGTCATCCAGACTCAAAAAGCGCTCTGCAACGTCC
>ERZ780226.1462-NODE-1462-length-18458-cov-7.258653_pt1 | contig 18458 bp, 18 predicted proteins | sample MGYA00511165_ERZ780226 | MGnify/ENA primary metagenome ERZ780226 (study PRJEB29588, sample SAMEA2152373) | human gut metagenome | biome: human gut; feature: human-associated habitat; material: faeces | place: Denmark | collected 2008/2010 ...
GAAAGCTTTAAATTAAATAGAAGATTTCGGGAATATAAAAGTATTAACTTATAAAATCATATACCGAAGGCGTCTATTTGTTTTCTTTTCTCGAAATCAGAAAGGAAAGACAAATGGGCGTTTTTTTGTATGCTATTCGAGGTCCTCCATACTCCTTCGCTTTTTGGAACATAAATCAAAAATTCGGAGGACGAAAGACATGGAAATAGAATATAAATTTGTTACCGGTGAGAAAATCCATATTGAAGTATATGGTAAATTTGAGGAAATTATGCTGGAACTTGATAAGGACCTTAAAAATAATGATCGCAAAGAAACCAGAAGGCATGAAAGTCTATGTGAGGTCGAGAAAAGTCCAAATAATACAGATGAATCTTCTGATGTCTATGAAGAAGTTTTGAAAAAACTTGATAAGGACAAGCTGTATTCAGCAATATCAAAATTAAAACCATCTGAGCAAGAACTAATATATAAGCTTTATTTGGATAAAAAACCAATAGTGCAATTAGAGTATGCACAAATTCTTGGGATAACGGAAAATGCAGTTCAATTAAGATTAGCAAAAATAAAAAAGAAACTGAAATCTTTGATGCGTTTATAACGATATCCCTATATTTATTTACTTTCGGCTTAAATGTTTTAGCGAAAAAGTAGAAAATTAAAATTTTTAGACGGGTTTTACCTCTGCCGTGGCTTATATATAGAGACACTTTTTAAGAAAGTAAAAAATCAGGTCTCGGAATTGAGGTGAAATATTATGTGTAAGCATCAATTAAAAATCACAGTAAGAAAGGATGGTGAACCACCAATAAGCATTGCGGAATTTAGGAAACTATCTTTATTTGAGAGGCTATCGTCAAAATGGTTTGGTCAAGCCAAAAATGTGATGCTGCTAATATCAGAAGACAGTGTACAAAGTTTAGAAATTAAAGAGGTTGATTAAAATGACAAGCAAAATGCCAATAAAAGCAGAGCCTTTTAAACATCAAAAAGAAGCGTTTGATTTTGCAATGAGTCACGCAGATCAGCATGGAATAGCGCTACTTATGAGTATGGGGTGTGGCAAGTCACTGACTGCGATAGCGGCAGCCGGAGCTTTGTACAATGCAAAAAATATAAAGAAAGCTTTGATTGTCTGTCCCCTGTCTATTGTTGGAGTCTGGAAAGAAGAATTTGAAAAATTTGCAGACTTTGAGTATGAGTTAGCGATTTTAAAAGGCAATACTGCTAAGAAAACTGAGCTGTTGCAAAAAATGCAAGGGCACAGCCTCCAAGTTGCGGTTGTAAATTACGAGTCAGTTTGGAGGTTGGAAAAAGAAATTGCACAATGGAATCCTGATTTTATCATTGCTGATGAAAGTCATAAAATCAAAACGCATAATACTGCAGTTTCAAAAGCAATGCACCGTTTGGGTTATAAAACAAAATATCGGATGATTTTGACTGGAACAATCATTACAAATAAAGCAATTGATGTTTTTTCGCAGTATAAATTTGTTGATCCAACAATCTTTGGAAACAGTTTTTATGCATTTCGGAATAAGTATTTTGACATGGTTGGGTATGGTGGCTATACGCCGGTTTTGAAGGAATCCATGAAAGAGGAATTAATGGAAAAACTGCATAGCATAGCGTTTAGAGCGACAAAGGCTGATTGTTTAGATTTGCCGCCAACTACAGATATTATCCGGTACACAGAACTTGAGCCAAAAGCTATGAATATTTACCAAAGTCTTGTGAAAGACAGCTTTGCAGACCGGCGAGCCGCCGGAGGCAATTCGCACACGAAAAATTGTGAAAACAGAGAAAGCCATGCCTGCGCTGAAGATTCATATGATTCTCAAAATACAATAACAGTAACAAATGTGCTTACGAAATTGCTCAGATTATCTCAATTAACTGGTGGATTTCTTGGAAGTGATGGCGGCAATATATATCAGCAAGTAAGCAAAAGCAAACTTGAAGCTTTGGAAGATATCATTGATGAAGCGCTACAAAGTGGCGAAAAGCTGGTTGTTATCGCAAGGTTTATCCCGGAGATTAAAGCTATAGAGAAACTTCTGGATAAAAAACGTATTTTGTATTCAATAGTTTCGGGTGAAATTAAAGACCGAAAAGAACAGATACGTAAATTTCAAAACGACCCAAAAGTATCAGTATTTATAGGCCAGGTTGCAACAGCTTCCCTTGGTATAACGCTCACGGCAGCATCAACGATGGTATTTTACTCAATGGATTATTCAATGAGTAATTTTGAGCAGACAAAGGCTCGAATCCATCGAGCTGGACAGCAAAAAAACTGCACTTATATCTATCTGATTGCAAAAGGAACGGTAGATGAAAAAGTCTTAATTACGCTTCAGAACAAGGCAAATTTAGCAAAAAACTTAATTGATGAATATAAACGAGGTTTGAATCCATACAAAATCGGAGGTATTTAAAGTGGATAATGTATTAAAAGATCAAAATCAGACCACCTTCGCGGGTGAAAGTCTGTGTGATGACGACGAATTTAGTGCGCGAATTGGCAGCGGCCAGAGAGCCTCTGTGGCAGTCTCTCCGCTGTTTGAGTTAGCAGATAGGCTCAAAGCCCTAAAAGATAAGAAAAAAGAGATTGAAACGTCCCTTAAAGGCGTAAATGACATGATTTTCGAAGTTGAGTCGGCGTTAGCTGAATTAATGACATTGAGCGAAACTCAGAATTTTACACGAAGCGGAACAATGTTTTCTTTAACAACAAGCACAAAAGCGTCGGCAAAAGCTGGCAGAAAAGACGAGCTTTATGCATTGCTCAAAGATGCAGGATATGGCGATTTAGTGGTAGAAACCGTTAATCCAAGTTCTCTATCTGCCTTTGTTAAAGAGCAAATTTCAGAGAACAACGATTCTCTGCCGCAGTGGCTTGAAGAGTTAGTCAATGTATTTGAAAAAACATCAATTTCAATAAGAAAAAATAAAAAATAGGAGTGTTTATAGATGACAAATAATGAATTAACAATAAAAAATCAAGGTTTTATGGGCCTTGCAAACTTTAACATCAGCGAAGGATTTTCTGAAGAACTTGCAGGATTAGATAGTGGTTTTGAGCGAATCAAAATTCCTGCAGGCGGAGGAACAATGTTCGAAGTGCCAGGTAATAATCCGAATGAACCTGATGCAGTAAAAGAATTTTCTGCGGTTATTTTGCATCATCATCCGATGTTTACTTTTTATAAAGAAAAATATAGCGGTAGCAGCACTCCACCTGACTGTTTGAGTTTTGATGGAGTAAATGGGCATGGTGAACCGGGCGGCTTTTGTCAGAGCTGTCCGAACAATAGGTTTGGTAGCGGCGATAACGGCAGCAAAGCCTGTAAAAATAAGCACCAAATGTATTTACTCAGAGAGAATGAAATATTCCCAACTGTTTTGTTTTTGCCAACAAGTTCCAATAAGGACTTTTCAAGATACATAAGAAGAGTGCTTGTTGCCGGCAAAAAATCAGATTCTGTTGTGACTAAATTTTCACTAAAAAAAGCTGTTAACAAAGGCGGTATAGCGTTTTCTCAAGTTCAGTTTGAGGTTGATAGGACGCTTTCTGATGAAGAAACCCAATTAATAAAAAAACTTTCTGAACAAATTAAACTTTATGCTCAAAACAGCCAAAATGCAGCAAAAGTTGATGAAAATACAGGTGAAGTCACAGCTTTGAATGATTAGGAGGAAATGTGATGGAATATAAATTGGCTTTGAACAAAGAAAAAATTGCAAGGTATATTGAAAATTTCAAACTTTTAGCTTTGGACATAGAAACATCGCCATTGTCTCAGTATCGAAATGACGAAAAAAGTGCGCTAGATGCGCATAAATCAACCATTACCGGTATGAGTTTCTCAGTTTCAAAAGGCAGCGGTATTTATGTACCGTTTCATCACAAAGTCGGCTTAAACGCTGACTTTGTGGACAACTGGGATTGGATTAAACAAAACATTTTGATGAATGAGAATTTGATTGTGGTAATCCATAATGCGGCATTTGAAACAATGTTTTTCTATGCTCTAGGCTGCGTCCCGCAATGCAAAGTTTATGATACTTTAGCCGCTGCGCAGATGACGCTCAAGACTCAAACGGAGTTTAGAAAACTTGCTGATTCCGGGCTTAAAAAGCTTGTGCCTGAACTTCTAAATATAGAATTACCTAGTTTTAAAGATGTAACGCAGGGAGTTTACTTTGACATGCTGGACTCAGAAAGTTTTGAAACTATCCGCTACGCCTGTGCAGATTCAGATTACGCTTTGCAACTCTACTATCTTTTTAATAAATGGTTTGATGAAAATATGCCAAAGCACAGATTTATTGTTGAGCAAATTGAATCCCCTACTGCGGTATACGTTGGGCTTATGAAATATAACGGAGTACATTTAGACCTTAATTTGATGCATGAAAAAGGCCTAGAAGCAGGCTTGCAAATAGATCAACTTAAAGAAGACATTGCAATTATGACTGATGGAGCCTCTATTGGTGCAAATGCGAGTACCAAAGCTTTTAAAGATTATTTGTACAAAACTCTTGGCTTGCCGGTACTGAAAACAACAGAAAAGTTCAGCGAAGCTGTGGACGATGAAGCATTGATTTTATTGTCTGAGTGGTGCGAGCAAAATCGGCCTGAGTTAGTACCGATATTCCAGATGATTGCAGAATACCGCAAGTGGAATAAGCTGAAATCAACTTATATATCTGGCTATTTAAAGTTTTTAAACACGGATACAAAGCGCATACACCCCGATTTAATGCCATTGGTAACTGAGACAGGGAGGTTTGCAAGTCGCAACGCAAATCTTCAAAACACACCTCGCAAGGATAACGACCCAATCGGTATTAGAAAATTTATCGCTGCTCCGAAAGGCAAAATGCTGATATCACTTGATTTTTCTCAGATAGAACTGCGTATCGGTGCATTTTATTGCAGGGATGAAAAAATGCTTGAAACATACAGAAATAATGGCGATATTCATGCTCAAACTACCTCGGTTATATTCAATATCCCGTTTTCAGAGGCTATTGACAAAGGTAATAGTCATTATAAAGAAAGACGCACAATTGCGAAAAACTGCAATTTTGGAGTGTTTTATGGGCTGTTTCCGAAAGGGTTACAGAGAACATTGAAGTTTAAGGCCGGACTTAGTAAATCGATAGATGAGTGCTGTGAAATAATCAGTAACTTGAAAGCTGGGTACAAAGGGCTTGAAAAGTGGCAGCGCAAAGTAAAAAGGCAGGCTGCAGAGGATGGCTACGTTGAAACATATTTAGGGCGACGCAGATATTTACCTAGCATTACATCCGCTGATTGGGGTAAAAAGAGCTTTGCACAGAGATGTGCGCTCAATACACCAATACAAGGTACAGCTGCAGACATTTTAAAATTAGCTATGGGACGAATTATTAAAGGACTATCGGAGCGTTTGTGGCTAAAACCGTTGTTACAGATTCACGACGAACTAATCTTCGAAGTACCGAAAGATAAAGTTAACGAAGCGGTTAATTTTGTGAAAGAATGTATGGAGCAACAGCCATTTGAAGGCTTTGATGTGCCGATAATAGCAGAAGCTGCTGCTGGAGAAACTTTTGGAACACTTAGTGAATTGGAGAATGGAACGTTACCACTGCCAATTACTTCGTATTGATCTAAATAGGATTTTTCAAAATTTGAATTTTATCAGAAAGAAGTGTAGTAAAAATGAATTTAGGACTAAAGAACGCTGAAGGATACTATGATTTGACGGCTTATGAAGCAATAAAGAATGCAAGTAGAGATAAAGTGACGAAGAGTAGAAATATTGTGTATATATGTTCTCCGCTTAAAGGTAATGTGGAAAGAAATCAAAATCGTGCGTGTGGATATTGTAGGTTTGTAATTTCAAAGGGATATATACCAATAGCGGTTCATCTGATGTTCCCTCAGTTTATGTATGACGGTGATGATGTTGACAGAAAAAAAGCAATTGATATGAGTTTGGAGATTTTATCTAGATGTGACGAGCTTTGGTGCTTTGGCGAAAATATAAGCGAGGGAATGCTAAAAGAGCTCGAATTTGCTAAAAAGTACATGATTAAAATAAAACACTTTACAGATAGCTGTACAGCATTATCTTAAAGGGAGGTGTAATATGGATACCAAAGAATTTTTAGGCGAAATTTATAAAGGCTGCGAAACCGGGTTTATAACGCTCACAACCCTGCCTAGCAGAAATACTAAGTGGTTTAAGGTAAACGAAATCGAGAAAATTGCAAAAACTGCTGAGATTATCGGGCAAAAAACAAATGTATTTTTTGGTGTAGGACTGAGGAATAAGGTGCTTAAAAATGGTCTTAGAGGAAGTGAAAAAGATATCTCGTGCATTACGACTTTGTATGCCGATATTGACGTTAAAGGTGATGCCCACGCTCAAAAATTCCTGCCGAAAACTATAGATGAGGCTGTTGATTTTTTAAATGGTTTGAATTTAAAACCAAGCATCATTGTATGGTCGGGAAATGGAATTCATTCATATTGGCTGCTTGATAAGCCATTCAAGATTGAGAATTCTGAAGATAGAAACCGCATTATTTCGATATTTCGAGGCTTTGGAAAATATATAAACTTTGAAGCAAGGAAGCATGACTGGAAACTTGATAATGTTTATGATCTTGCTCGCATCTTAAGGGTTCCAGGTTCGATTAATCATAAATTAAAAAATAATGTGAAGTGCGGAGTTATACAAAGTAATCTGTATAGATATAGCTTAGAAAGCTTCAATCAGGATAAACATTCATACGGTACTGTTTGCAATGCCCGTAAAAATCCACAGGGTGTGGATAAAGCAGTTGAGAACTGTGAATTTCTCAAGTATTGCGTAGACAATGCTGTTGATCTGCCGGAACCTATGTGGCATGCTATGGTGAGTAATATTGCTCCGCTACCCAAAGGTCGCGATTCGGTACATCAGTTTAGCAAAAGTTATCCTAGGTACAGTTTTTATGAGACAGAAAGAAAAATTCAGCGTGCTATAGCAGAAAATAAACCACATACTTGCGAATATATCAAGGAAAATCTTAATTTTGACTGCGGCAAAAACTGCCATGTTAAGGCTCCTATTGTTTATGGTCTGCCAGATTTGGAGGAGCGTTTTAAAAGCTTAGTTTCGAGTGAAAAAATTAATGTGGATGATATCTTGTCGGAGCAAAACGTAAGGCTCTGTGCGTGGGCAAAATTTAATCTCCCGTCTGAGTACGCGAAACTTAAGGCGAAACTCAAAGGGAAGGTTAATCTTCGTGATTTTGAGAGAGCAGTACGAGTGGCAAATTGCGCTTCGCAGCGAAACTGTGAAGATAAAAGAAAATCTAAAGTTTTGAAACTTGATGGCATTGAGACTTCTGGTGCAGTTATTCCGCAAGGCTGGGATGTTTCTATGAAATATGGAGTTCAAAAGATACTCAAAGGTAATAATTCAGACGAGCCGGCGGTTGTGTGTTCTTGTCCTCTGATCATATCTCGTAGATTCGAAAACATCGATGACGGTACTCAGAAAATTGAAGTTAAGTTTTTAAATCATAATCATTGGAAGACGGTCATTGCACCCAGGTCTCACATATTTAACAGAACTTCAATAATAAAGTACGCTGACAGTGGCATTCCTGTATCTTCCGGCAATGCCTCAGATATAGTCAAATATCTTTCTGATTACGAAAGAGCAAATGATAAGTGTATCCCATTTGTAAAATCAATATCTCGTATCGGCTGGGTGCGTAGCCGCACTAGCCAAGTCGCGTCCGGCATTTGTAATGAGAATGAAAAAAGCACAAGAAAATTAGAATTTTTTCCATACCTTATCAGCGATGATGTAGTCTTTGAAACTGAGTACAAAGAAGCATCAAACTTAATCGACAACACCGGTGAATATGGAAGCTTTGATATTTGGAAACAGAATGCGCAGGTACTGAGAAACAATCAGTTCGGCAGATTCCTATTAGCTGCATCCTTTGCATCTCCGCTCTTGGAAATATTGAATCATCGTGTATTTTTCGTTCATATATGGCACGACTCTAAATCAGGAAAAACTGCAGCAATTAAAATGGCGATTAGTGTCTGGGGTAATCCCACAAAGCTCATGTGCAGCTTTAATGCTACGAGCGTCGGACTTGAACGAATGGCTGGAACTTTGAAGCATTTACCATTTGCGATCGATGAACTCCAGGTTTTGAACAACAAGAGACTATCGGTTGAAAATATTATTTATAGTTTAGGAAATGGGTTTGGAAGGCTGCGAGGTGCCAAAGAAGGCGGTGTTCAAGAGACAGCGAGCTGGAGGAATAATATATTAACCAGTGGCGAACAGCCGATGAGCAAAGAATCTAGCAACGACGGCGTTTTGACTAGAGTGCTGGAGATTTATGGCAAGCCTGTGGATGATGTTAATGTGGCGCATACACTGCATTTAGTAAGCGAAAATCACTATGGTTTTGCCGGAAAAATCTTTATTCAGTATTTGATTAATGATGTGCTGAAGATTAAAGGCAAAGCACACAGAGATTTTGATAATTTAAGAAAAGATGTGGAAAAACACCAAGCAGAAAACTGCGACAACACGCACCTTGATAACGTTGCAATTGTGTGTCTTGGTGACTATTATTCAAACATATCTGTTTTTGGTGCTAAAGCCGAAAGTGCATGGGACGAGGCTGTAAATCTTGGCACTCAAATCCTCCAAAACTGTAAGGAGCTTCAAAAAGCAGACACGATTGATAGAGCGTGGGATTTTGTGACAGGTTGGATAACAAGTAATAAGAATCGCTTTCTTCCGGACAGTACGCCATGCTATGGGAAAATAAAACAGGATACGGTGTATATCATACCCAATATTCTGCGCCAAGCACTAGAAGAGAATGGATTTGATTATTCAAAAGTCACTCGTGGATTTAAGGATCGTGGACTAATAAATACAACTAAAGATAAAAATGGAGTAACCCGAATGCATATATCTAAGAGGATAAATGGAGTGCTTCAAAAGTGCTTTTGCATCGAAAAAATCTTATCCGGGGGTACAAATCAAGAAAATGATACTCTCACGAGTCCCTTAGTTTAGCCATTTTGAGAGAGTGTACCCCATGTACCCCGATTTTATGCACACACACCTTCTTAATTAGAGTAAATATATAAATTAATTTTTGAGTGTGTGAATTCAATAAATCTTTATATAATAAATAAATTTATTTTATGGGTAACATGGGGTACGTTTATAAAAACAATGGCTTTGTTGTTGGGTTGAAGGGTGTTACCCATATTCAAAAAGTGTGGGTAACAGTGGGTAACATGGGTAACGTATGATTGGAGTAAAAGTATGAAAGAAAAAACAATAACAAATCAAATTTTAAAATACTTGAAGGCACAACCCTACTGCTTTGCATTTAAGGAGCATGGCGGGCTGTATGGCACAACTGGGATACCAGATATCATTTGTTGTTATAAAGGGCAGTTTGTGGCTTTTGAAGTCAAGACTGAACAGGGCAGGCTGTCAAAATTGCAGGAGATTACGATTGAAAGAATACGACAAGCTGGTGGCATTGCTGCTAAAGTTACGACTTTGGCAGAAGTAAAAGATATTTTGAAAGGAGTGGTGCCGGAGAAATAAACTGCATAGGACAAAGATACAAAGTTCAGAGTCACAAAATACAAATTACAAAATGCAGATAAATTTTAAATTTGTAATTTGGAAGGTGTTTTTATGACCACAAAAGAATTTTTAAATCAAGCTTATCGTATCGACCAGAGAATTAACAGCAAACTTGAACAAATAAAAAATTTGAGAGAGTTGGCAACAAAAGCCACGTCTACAATTAGCGAAACCGGCGTTTGTGATTCCGGGAATAATCAGCGCATGGAAAGTAATGTTGTAAAAATCGTTGATTTGGAACGTGAAATAAACGAGGATATAGATATGTTGATTGAAGTTAAGAAAGGTATTATGGCAATGATAAAAAAAGTTGAAAATCCAGAATATCAAACGTTGCTAGAACTTAGGTACCTCTGTTTTAAAAGGTGGGAACAAATAGCATTGGACATGGATTACAGCATTCAACATACTTTTAGAATTCATAACAAGGCATTAGAAAAAATAAAATTTTTTAAAGATGAGAGTAAATGTTATAGAATGAGAGTATGTTAATGTTGTACTATTATAATAGCGAGGAATAAATTAGAGGAGCCTTCACTTGAAAAGAGTGAAAGGCTCTTGTTTGTTAAAGGGGTGTATTTAAATGCCAAGAAAGCCGAAGAGCCCATGCAGGTGGCCGCATTGCCCTGTGTTATCGGAAGAAATATATTGTGAGAAACACACAAAGTTAGCCGAAAGACAGTACAACAAATATAAGCGAGACCCACAAACCTACAAACGTTATGGTAACCGATGGAGGCAAATACGCGAGCTTTACATCAAGGAACATCCTGTTTGTGAACTGTGCGAGAAGCAGGGCAAGCTCACTCCAGTACAGGAAGTACACCACATCATTCCTCTTTCTCGAGGTGGCACACATCATGAAGACAATTTGATGAGCCTTTGCAAAAGCTGTCATTCAAGGATTACAGCAACTGAAGGAGGCAGATGGGGATAATAAAAAGAAAAACTTTCACTTTAGAGTATGAAATTTTAGAATAGAAATCATATGCGGTTTATCAGCCCGATATGTGCGTAATACGCACATAAAAAATGTAGAAAAAGAGTGAAATGGGGAGATAAAAATCTCTGCGAAAGATGTCGAACCCAACGGGGCTGGGGTGTCACGCGCAAAAATTGCAATTCAAAGGCCGTATTAATGGCAAAAAGGAGGGAAATATGGCAAAGGACGGAACAAACAGAGGAGGCAGACGAACACGAGCAGGCAGCAAGCCGAATGCGTTAGTAGATAAAATAGCCGCCGGAAAATCGGCAAATGTGCTAGATATTTCGGAGTTTGAAATAGATGAACAATTTGATTTAAATGACTTTTCAGAGATGTCAGAGTTACAAGGTGAAAACATACCAAAACCGAGTGAATATTTAAATGCACAGCAGAAAAACGGAAAACCTCTGGGCGCAGATAAAATTTTCAGGGAAACGTGGATATGGCTGAAAGAGCGAAGGTGTGAGAAATTCGTAAACCCACGGCTAGTCGAGGCTTATTCACAGGCGTTTGCAAGGTTTATTCAGTGCGAGGAAGCCATAAGTACATTCGGGTTTTTAGGAAAACATCCAACAACAGGAAATGCTATAGCTAACCCATTTGTGCAGATGAGCATTTCGTTTCAGAAGCAGGCAAACCTTCTTTGGTACGAGATTTTTGATATAGTTAAACAGAACTGTTCTACTGAGTTTGTTGACACGCCGCAAAACGATGACATGGAGCTGCTTTTAACAGCTAGGAGGCATAAGTGATGCGGGATGCAACGTGGATTTTAGCGCTGATTTCACTATTGGGTACAGTATTCAATATTCGAAAAAAAGTGAGTTGCTTTTACATATGGCTCATTGGAGATGTTTGCTGGTTCATTCTGGATTACACAAATGGAGTATATGGCCGAGCAATGCTTGACTTTGTACAGATCTTATTGGCATTTTGCGGAATCATAGAATGGCGAAAGAAGAGGCGATTTTAAATGAAAATAGAAAAAATTCACATTTCAAAACTCAATCCAGCTGAGTACAATCCAAGGAAGGATTTGCAGCCGGGAGATGCTGAGTACGAAAAATTAAAGCGTTCCATGGAGCAGTTTGGCTATGTAGAGCCAGTTGTTTGGAATAAAACAACTGGAAGAGTTATAGGAGGACATCAAAGATTAAAGGTTCTTGTCGATTTGGGACTAAAAGAAGTTGATTGTGTTGTAATAGAACTTTCAGAAGAAAAGGAAAAGGCCCTGAATGTGGCCCTTAATAAAATAAGCGGTGAATGGAATACGGACAAGTTAGCCATGCTTATCTCAGATCTTCAGGGTTCGGATTTTGATGTATCTCTAACAGGATTTGAAGAAGACGAACTTGCTGATCTTTTTTCTAAGACAGCAGGAAAAGAGGTCACGGATGATGATTTTGATTTGACCGCCGCGCTGGAAAAAGCCTCATTTGTGGAACGCGGAGATATCTGGATAGTCGGCAGACACAGATTAATGTGTGCAGATGCAACAAGCGCTGAAGATGTAGCTGCATTAATGGACAGAAAACGTGCAAACTTAGTTGTAACAGACCCACCATATAATTGCTCATATGAAGGTGGCACAGGAATGAAAATTATAAATGATAGCTGGGATAACTCAAAAAAATTTTATCAGTTTCTTTTGGATGCGTTTAAAAATGCATATGACAGCTTATCAGATGGTTCTGCTTTTTATTGTTTTCATTCTGATGCTGAGAAAGTAAATTTTTTTAATGCTACAGTAGATGCAGGGTTTCATTATTCAACGACATGCATATGGGTAAAAAATGCCCTTGTAATTGGTAGAATGGATTATCAAATGCGGCACGAACCCATTGTTTATGCATTCAAAAATACAGCAAAACACAAATTTTACGGGGATAGAAAACAAACAACTGTATGGGAGTTTGATAAACCTGCAAAATCACAACTTCATCCAACAACAAAGCCGTTATCTTTGGTAGCATATCCAATAAAAATGTCTTCACAGGAAAATGGGATTGTTCTAGACTTGTTTGGAGGCAGTGGCTCGACGCTCATAGCATGTGAGCAGATGAATAGAGTTTGTCATACGATGGAACTTGACGAGAAATATGCATCTGTAATTTTGAGACGAGCTGTCGAAAATGGAATATCACCTAACGATATTTATGTTTTTAGAGACAATGTACGAATTCCTTATGCTGAACTTGTGAAAGAGATTGATCTTAAAGCTTAATGCAAAACAATTCATTTGTGATGTTGATTTAGCAATGAAAGGTGGGTTGTGAGAAATTCATGAAAAAAATGAATAAATACAAGCCAACAAAATTTATGGCAAAAGGCTCTCGCTATGATAAAAGAATGGCAGATTATGCAGTTCAGTTTATTGAATGTCTGTGCCACACTAAAGGTACGTGGGCAGGAAAGCAATTTAAACTACTTGAGTGGCAAGAGCAAATTATAAGAGATTTATTTGGAGTTTTAAAACCTAATGGATATCGGCAATTTAATACAGCTTATGTCGAAATTCCAAAGAAAATGGGGAAATCTGAACTTGCAGCGGCAGTGGCTCTTTTGCTTTGTTGTGGAGATAATGAAGAACGAGCCGAAGTGTATGGCTGTGCTGCTGATAGGCAACAAGCATCGATAGTATTTGAAGTTGCAGCTGATATGGTAAGAATGTGTCCGGCCTTGGCTAAAAGAATCAAACTTTTGACTTCGCAAAAACGTATTATTTATAGGCCGACCAATAGTTTTTATCAGGTATTATCAGCAGAAGCGTATTCAAAGCATGGATTTAATATTCATGGAGTAATATTTGATGAATTACATACGCAGCCAAACAGAAAACTTTTCGATGTTATGACAAAAGGTTCAGGTGACGCAAGAACACAGCCGCTATACTTTTTAATAACAACAGCTGGAAACGATACACACAGCATTTGTTATGAAACGCATCAAAAAGCCAAAGACATCCTTGAAGGCAGAAAAATTGACCCAACATTTTATCCTGTGATTTACGGAGCAGAAGAGTCGGATGATTGGACAGATCCTGAGGTTTGGAAAAAAGTAAATCCATCGCTTGGAATAACAGTGGGACTTGATAAAGTTAAAGTTGCGTGCGAATCAGCAAAACAAAATCCCGGAGAAGAAAATAGTTTTAGGCAACTTCGGCTAAATCAATGGGTAAAACAGGCAGTAAGGTGGATGCCGATGGATAAGTGGAACGCGTGTAGCTTTAATGTGAATGAAGAAGAGCTGCGTGGCAGAGTCTGCTATGGTGGGTTGGATTTATCGTCAACCACTGATATAACTGCGTTCGTACTAATTTTTCCTCCCGAAGATGAAGACGATAAGTATAGCATTCTCCCCTATTTTTGGTTGCCAGAGGACAATCTTACCCTCAGAGTAAATCGTGACCATGTACCTTACGATGTATGGCAGAGACAAGGATATCTTAAAACTACTGAAGGCAATGTGGTCCACTATGGATTTATTGAAAAATTTATCGAAGAGCTTGGAAAGAAGTACAACATACGAGAAATAGCGTTTGACCGCTGGGGCGCTGTGCAGATGGTTCAGAACCTTGAAGGCATGGGATTTACAGTAGTTCCATTTGGACAGGGATTTAAGGATATGAGCCCGCCGACAAAGGAACTTATGAAACTCACTTTAGAGCAGAAAATCGTGCATGGTGGGCACCCAGTTTTATCTTGGATGATGGATAATATTTATGTGCGCACGGATCCAGCTGGGAACATCAAACCAGATAAAGAGAAATCAACAGAGAAAATTGATGGAGCAGTAGCGTTAATAATGGCTTTAGACCGAGCGATACGCAATCAAGGCGAAGACTTTAATTCTGTCTATAATGAAAGAGGTTTACTCATTCTTTAATTGAACAAGGCGGCAAAATAAAATATTAGTTTGTTTTTAATGTCAACAGAAATGTTGGCATTTTGTTAATTTAAAAAATTTTTTTGGAGGTTTTATTTATGAACAACTTAAAAGTATTTAAAAATCAAGAGTTTGGTGAAGTCAGGACAGTCACAATAAATGATGTGCCATATTTTGTGGGGAAAGATGTTGCTGAAATTCTCGGGTACCAAAACGGTAGTCGAGATATAAATAGGCACGTCGATACTGAAGACAGACAAAAAACCATGGTATTTGATGGCAATCAATATAAAGAGACAATAGTTATCAATGAGAGTGGTCTCTATAGTTTGATTTTATCAAGCAAACTGCCAAGTGCGAAAAAATTCAAACGTTGGGTGACGAGCGAGGTTTTACCGTCGATCCGCAAACATGGAATGTATGCAATTGATGATTTAATTGCCGATCCGGATTTAGGTATTGCAGCTCTTAATGCATTAAAAGCAGAACGAGAGAAAAATAAGGAACTCGAGCAGTCAGTAGCAGTGCAGACTCAACAAATTTCAGAGCTGACGCCGAAAGCGAGTTATTATGATGTTGTGCTTAACTGTAAAGATTTGGTTTCAATATCAGCGATATCTAAAGATTACGGTTGGAGCGGCGCGGAGCCCGCGCAGGCAAATCGCGTAACAAAGTTAGAGCTTAGTTATAACACTTTTTTGCTCGCGGCTTAATCTTATGCGTATAAAAGGTTATACAAGCACGAAAACTCACACTTACCTTGATAGTGAAGTTCAACACACAAAAGTTCGCACATATTGGACACAGAAAGGACGACTATTTATCTACGAATTATTAAAAGAAGATGGAATATATCCAAATATTGAAAAGTTTGCAGGGTAAAAAATAAAGTGTTATGGAGATTTTATAGATATGAAAATTTTTAAACATATTTTTAGGTCACGAGATAAACCAAAAAACTACCTGTCAGGAAGTAGCTACAATGTGCTTTTTGGCAGGACAACAAGTGGCAAAAATGTGGATGAACGCTCTGCGATGCAAGTCACAACGGTACATGCGTGCGTTAGGATTCTGGCAGAAGCCGTGGCAGGACTACCATTGCACACATATCGCTATTTATCAGGCGGAGCAAAAGAAAAAGCACTAGACCATCCTCTTTATTATCTTTTGCATGATGAGCCAAATCCGGAGATGACTTCGTTTGTGTTCAGGGAAACGTTGATGAGTCATCTACTTTTATGGGGTAACGCCTATGCTCAAATTATTCGCAACGGCAAGGGTGAAATATTAGCACTTTACCCGTTAATGCCAAACCGTATGACAGTCGATAGAGCATCAAACGGTGAAATTTATTACACATACATGGTCAATGACAGCGATAATCCTACGCTCAAAGCGCAAGGGCAAGTGTATTTAAGAAAAGAGGATGTCTTACATATTCCTGGTCTAGGATTCGATGGTTTGGTTGGATATTCCCCTATTTCAATGGCTAAAAATGCCGTAGGAATGGCACTTGCCTGTGAAGAATATGGTGCTAAATTTTTTGAAAATGGAGCGTCACCTAGTGGAGTTTTGGAACATCCGTCAACAATTAAAAATCCAGATAAACTCCGTGAAAGCTGGAATTCTCTGTTTCAAGGCAGCGGAAATTCCCATCGAGTGGCTGTCCTGGAGGAGGGACTTACGTTTAAACCAATTGCAATCTCACCCAATGAAGCTCAGTTTTTAGAGACAAGAAAATTTCAAATAGATGAGATTGCAAGGATCTTTAGAATTCCGCCGCATATGGTCGGAGACTTAGAGAAATCTAGTTTTTCAAATATTGAACAGCAATCACTTGAATTTGTAAAATATACCCTCAACCCTTGGGTTACGCGGTGGGAACAGTCGATTCAGAGGTCACTGTTTTTAGAAAGCGAAAAGCGAGAATATTTTGTAAAATTCAATGTTGACGGGTTGCTGCGTGGCGATTATGAAAGCCGCATGAATGGTTATGCAACAGCAAGGCAGAACGGCTGGATGAGTGCAAATGACGTAAGGGAACTTGAAAATATGGATTTAATCCCGGACGAACTTGGGGGTAACTTGTACTTGATTAACGGAGCAATGACAAAATTAGAGGATGCAGGAGGATTTATGCGCTCTGATTCTAAAGGAACTGAGACAAAGGAGGATGATATCGATGGAGAAAATAACAAACAGTCCGAAGAGAACAGCTCGCTGGTGGAACTGGACGAGTGATGAAAATAACGAACGTATTCTTCGCATTGAAGGTACCATAGCTGAGAATAGCTGGGTGGACGATGAGATAACACCTAAACAATTTAAAGCTGAACTAATGTCCGGAAGTGGCGATATTACGGTGTTTATAAATAGTGTTGGCGGAGATGTGATTGCAGCGGCGCAAATTTACAATATGCTGATGGAATACAAAGGCAATGTGACCGTCAAGATAGATGGAATTGCAGCTTCGGCAGCGTCAGTGGTTGCCATGGCAGGTACGAAGGTTTTAATGTCTCCGGTAAGTTCCATGATGATCCATAATCCTATGACAGGAGCGTTTGGAGACACTGACGATATGCAAAAAGCAATATCGATGCTTAGTGAAGTCAAAGAGTCTATCATAAATGCCTATGAGATAAAAACAGGACTTTCACGAGCCAAAATATCGCGTTTGATGGACGCAGAAACCTGGATGAACGCGCAAAAAGCCGTAGAGTTGGGATTTGCAGACGAAATTTTGTATGCAAATAATAATTCTGATTACGAAATATCGCAAGGACAGCTATTTAGTCAGGCAGCATTTGATAGAAAAATTATAAATAAAATTTCAAAAATAGAATCAAAAACAACACTAGAGTCGCTTAAAAAGCGGCTTTCTTTGTTAAATCATTAAATTTTGAAGGGAGAAAAAATTATGAATAAAATACTTGAACTACGTGAAAAACGCACAAAAGCATGGGAAACAGCAAAGAATTTTCTAGATAGCAGACGAAGTGAAAATGGGCTTGTTTCAGATGAGGATAATGCTACATACGAAAAAATGGAAGCTGAAGTAATAAACCTCGGAAAAGAAATTGATAGACTGGAAAAACAGGCAGCGCTTGATTTAGAGCTGTCTAAGGAAATCAGTGCGCCTCTTTTGGAAAAGCCGCACATTTCAGAAAAAGAATTAAAAACAGGCAGAGCCAGCAATGAGTATAAAAATGCATTTTGGCAAGTGATGAGAAATAAAGCCGGGTTTGAAGTCAAAAATGCACTCCAAGTTGGAACTGATACGGAAGGAGGATACCTTGTTCCGGACGAGTTCGAACATACGTTGATAGAAGCGCTTGAGGAAGAAAATATCTTCAGAAGTCTTGCAAACACGATTCAAACGTCCAGCGGAGACCGTAAAATCCCGATTGTAGCAACAAAAGGGACAGTATCGTGGGTTGATGAAGAGGGCACAATTCCTGAAAGTGATGATAGTTTTAGCCAAGTTTCAATCGGTGCATATAAGCTTGCAACGATGATAAAAGTCAGCGAAGAGCTTTTAAACGACAGTGTGTTTAACCTTGAAAGTTATATCGCTACAGAATTTGGCAGAAGAATCGGCAACAAAGAGAAAGAAGCCTTTTTTACAGGCAATGGAACCGGTAAACCGACCGGAATCTTAGATGCAACAGGCGGCGGTCAGCTTGGAAAAACCACTTCAGGAGCAACGTCGATTTCATTTGATGAGATCATGGATTTATTTTACAGTTTAAAGTCTCCGTACCGCAAAAACGCAACGTTCTTAATGAATGATTCCACAGTTAAAGCTATCAGAAAATTAAAAGATGGAGCCGGGCAGTATATCTGTCAACCGTCAATGGTTGCGGGAACGCCGGATACTATTTTAAACCGTCCAGTTTTGA
>ERZ780226.1464-NODE-1464-length-18432-cov-7.194918_pt1 | contig 18432 bp, 19 predicted proteins | sample MGYA00511165_ERZ780226 | MGnify/ENA primary metagenome ERZ780226 (study PRJEB29588, sample SAMEA2152373) | human gut metagenome | biome: human gut; feature: human-associated habitat; material: faeces | place: Denmark | collected 2008/2010 ...
AGCCCTTTTGAGGGCTAATACCAAACCACCAGTTGAACTGGTGGTTGCTGACTTAGATAAAGTCGATACAATGTCTGAGAATGTTAATGCGGAGCAAGGTGTTAGTGCGCATTGACAGACTTTTGGTAAAGCCGGTTCCGGTGGCGGTGAAAATGATGCCGGATGCTGAGATGGAACCGCCATATGATGGTGCGAAAAAAATGATTCTGGTTGATGATGTGGATAATCGGCAGTTTCTGTGTGAATTGGTTGAGAGCATGTGGGAAGAATTGCCGAAGAAGAAAGAGAAAAAGTGCAAGTAAGACTTGACAAAAACGAACAAATATTCTATATTTAACTGCGGAGATTTAAAGTGTACCCTTTGTCAAGGACACTATGACTTTTCCTTTTCAGATTTCTATTTTATATTTGTTTGTTGTGTAGAGGCATCAAAGTGATGCCTCTGATTGATTGTTTTTACCTTTTGCTTTAGGGATTATCAGTGGATAAATTCTTGTTGTCAGATATTGATAATAGATAGATTAAGATATGTATGTCAAATAATAAATGATTATGAGTATTTATGGTGTCGAACTAAATACCATAAATATATTATTTCCACTTTAAGGAATTCTATTCTAGTGTTTTTATTTTTCAGCATAACAATAAAGGCATCAACAGGAATTACTTTTTGGGCTCTGCCCAAACCCGGCCTCTGGAATAAGTTTATTATTCCATGGTAATACTGTTAATGCTGAAGGAATAGGTTTGGAATAGTCAAGTTTACCTTGATTATTCCAATTACCTTTATTACAAGTACTGTGCTAGCCGTTCGTCATACAAGACAATTAACTGGCTCAGTACTTGATCCCAGTTACGATATCTCATCGTCCATTTTCTTATGATATTTTCTGAAGCTAGATATAGCATTTTCTCTAAAGATCCATCACTTGGAAATACACTTTTCGTTTTTGTCACCTTTCGATATTGACGATTCAATCCCTCGATTATATTGGTTGTATACATAATTCTTCTGATATCGCCAGAGAATTGGAAGAATGCACTGACATCATCCCAATTATTCTCCCAGTTACTGATTGCGTAAGGATATTTCTTTCCCCATTTATCTTTGATTACATCTAATTCTACCAATGCAGCTTCTTCACTTGGTGCATTATATACATGTTTGAAATCTGAGGAAAACTTCTTTAAATCATTATAATTTACATATTTAAAAGAATTTCTAAGCATGTGTATGACACACCGTTGAATCTGAGCATTCGGATATACCGCCTGTATCGCATCTTTAAAACCAGGAAGTCCATCTACACAGAAGAATAACACATCCTGAATTCCTCGATTCTTTAGATCATTTAACATACCAAGCCAGAATTTTGATGTCTCATTTGCTCCAACTGTAATACTTAAAATATCTTTATATCCATCGAGTGTTACACCCAAAACAACATAAGCTGCTCTATTTAAGATTCTACCATCCTTACGAACCTTATAATGAATGCAATCCATAAATACAAAGGCATACAAAGGATTTAAAGGTCGCGATTGCCATTCCTTGATTTCAGGTATGATTTTGTCTGTGATTTTACTTACCATTTCTGCAGATAGCTCAATTCCATACAAATCCTGAAGCTGATCATGGATATCCCTTGTGCTTAAATCACGTGAATACAATGAGATTACTTCCTCTTCAATGCCAGAAATACCTCGCTGATATTTTTGAATAAGCTTAGGTTCAAACTCACCATTTCGATCACGAGGAATCTCGATCGGAAGTTCACCGTACTGGCTTTTTACCGTTTTTGTAGAATAGCCATTTCGCTTATTCTCTGTTTCAGATTTTCCTTTCTGATTCTTTTCATAACCCAAAGTTGTATCCATTTCAGCTTCCATAAGTTCCTGAAGAATATCTTTAAAACTGTCCTTTAGCAAGGCATAAACATCTGCTACATTTGTAATGTCATTCTCTGAGATAATCTGTCGTATTTGCTCTTTGTTAGTGCCATAATAAAAACTCCTTATTGGTTTAGAATTCATATCTTAATTCTTACCAATAAAGAGTTATTTTTTACCAAAGACACAGAATTATTTACACTACCCTTTGTCAAGCTTAATATGATCCAAAATATTGGGCTTATCTAATAATGTGGGGTCGCTGCTCTGGTAGTTTATCCACCTACTTTTGCAACAGCCACAGTGTTAAAGTTTTTAATTTTTATAAAAGATCTTATTATATTTTTTTAGTCTTCAACTCCACTTTGACTTTTATCAGAAAGTCATCAGCCTAATTGGGCAAAGACAACATCAATTCCTAGATTTAGAAAGCTCTGCTTTTCTTCCGCATTGCATCCATCATCCGTTATAATCAGATCTATTTTATCAATCGGGCAGACACTATGAATATAGGTCTTATTAATTTTAGTGTGATCGCAGAGAAGAATAGTTTTATTCGAGTGTTCCACAAGGAGTTGCTTAATTGGGTAATGTGCTTCAGCAACTTGCATGGTTAATGTAACTCCGCTTGATTTGGAAACACCATTACATCCCATAATAAAGTAATCAAAATACATATTGGAAAAAAGACTCTGTGTTTTAGCCACATCGAAAAACGAGTCGCTGGTGGCAGAATAATGCCCGCCGGCAAGCGTAAGCTGCATATTGGGGTTGGCAGCTGTTAATACAGCAATTTGAAGGGAATATGCGGCTATATTCAGATGCATATCGGAAGATGTCAGTTCTTTTGCCGCCGTATAGCAGGTTGAACCGATATCAATAACGACAGAACTATTATTATGGATAATACCATTGTTCGCTAAATATTTTGCGATAGCTGTCTTTGCATCTGTATTGGATGAAAGGCGAGAACGAATTTGAAAGTTTTCAAGAGGTTCTTCCAGCATTTCGTTTGAATCATGTATTAATGTTGCACCACCACGCGTTCTTAGTATCAGTCTGGCCTCATCCAGTTCTCGCAAATCATTTCTTATAGTTGCTTCGCTACAGTTTAAGATATTGCAGAAATCATAATTACTCATTGCAGTATTTGCTTTCAACAATTCTATAATTTTTTTCTGACGAATCCCTCTTTTTGAATAAGGTGTACTATGAATAGATATGTTACTTCAACTCCTTTCTTGCTTTTCTGTTTGTTGCTTTTTTCGTTTTTCTTTAATTATATCTAATTATAAAAAAAAATCAATAAAAAAACCAATAAATTATTGATTTTTTTTTGTTATTAATATTTAACAAAAAACGATAATAATTTTGTTGAAAATGTGAATTGATAATAGGAAAAAAGTTGATATAATGATAAAAAAAGCAATAAATCGATAATATTTATATCAAATAATTATCGAATCTGAAGTGAGGTTACATATATGACAGTAAAGGATATGTTTCATTCAATTATGGATGAGGTTGGACAAGCGATTTATCAATATGATCAGAAAGAAATGGAGGTTGCTATTTCCATAATTGACAGTGCAAAAAGAATTTATGTCATTGGGATGGGACGAAGCGGATACATGATGAGAGCTTTTGCCATGAGGTTGATGCAGATGGGATATGATGCATTTGTTGTTGGAGACACTGAAACACCTGGAGCTGGTAAAGGAGACGTTCTTTTTATTGGATCAACTTCCGGAGAGACGGCAACACTTAGATGCTATGCACAGGCCGCAAAAAAAGTCGGAGCAAAGCTAGTTGTTCTTACGGCTCATCCGGATTCTACGCTTGGTAAAGCTTCCGATGCGGTAATTCGAATACCGGTAACAGAAATTTCTTATAAGCAGGCGGACGGTATGCAGGTAGTCAGAGCGACAGATAATCAGGGACAGAGGGCTTTGCTTGGTTCATGTGTCGAGATTAGTATGTTGATATGTACGGATGTTCTTGGAATGATGTTGTTTAGTAAAAATCATTATAAAGAAGAAGACATGATGCGCCGGCATGCAAATCTGGAATAGGAGATGAGTGTTTATGAAAATAATGATATCACCATCACTGGCATGTTGCGACTGGATGCAGATTGGAAAGGAAATTTGTATTCTTAAGGATGCAGGAGCTGATACTATTCATATCGATATCCAAGACTTGTCGTTTACAAGTGAAACAATGTTTCCCATCAGCGTTCTTCCTAGGTTGAATGAATATGCAGGAATTCCATTGGATATTCATATGATGACAAGGGACATAGACAAATATATGGAAGGACTTCTGAGTCAGGGTAGAGGAAATTATATTACCCTTCATCAGGAAAGCACACAAAATATTTTCAGTTATCTTACTGATTTAAAACGGGCTGGTGCACATGTTGGCTTAGCATTGAATATTGGGACTCCATTGGTGTGCCTTGAAGATTATATTCCGATGCTAGATTTGGTTTTACTGATTAATGGAGTTGGTGGTGTTCGAATGAATAATAAGATTAATGAAGTTATGGAAAGGAGGATTTCCAATACACGGAAAATGCTGGATGAGGCTGGAAAAGAGAATGTTTGGGTCAGTGTAGATGGACATATTTCAATTGATAATGCACTAAGAGCCCGAAATGCAGGAGCAAATATGTATGTATTAGGAACATCTAGTATTTATGGACAGTCTTGTAGTGTAGAGGATTCTATGCGACATTTTCGTATGGAAATAGAGAGTAAAGATGAACTTTATAAAAAAAGTATAATGAGAGGAGAAATATGATGAAAAAAAAGTTACAGATTGCAATGGATTTATTCCATATCGAGGAAGCAATCAAAATCCTTGATGAAGTTGCAGATTACGTGGACATTATTGAAGTAGGTTCACCACTTGGAATATCCGAAGGAGCTGCAGCTATTAAGAGTCTCAGAGAACGATACCCGGATAAATTTATTTTCTCTGATATCAAAGTAATGGATGGTGGTGGGGAAGTCCCCGTATCTGTTATTAAAGCTGGTTGCGATATGTTTTCTGTTTTGGGGGTCGCGGATGACAATACAATCAAAGCTGCTGTCCAATTGGCAAAGGAAAACAATGTAAAAGTTCTGGTTGATATGTGTAACGTTATTGATATGGAAGCAAGAGCACTTGAAATCGAGAAACTTGGGCCGGACTATCTTTGTTGCCATGTAGCATACGATGTTCAGGATACTGGTGTGGATCCGATCGAGGAATTGCGCAGACTTGAAGTTTCAAAGCTTCCGAAGGCAATTGCTGGAGGAATTAAGCTTTCCACATTCGAGAAAGCAGTTAATAGTTCAGCTGAAATTATTATCTGCGGAGCGGGTCTTGTACAACAGGAAAACAGGAAAGAAATTGCCATACAAATGAGGGCAATTCTAGATACATATAATCAAAATAACAACAAAAATTAGGAGGTATGTAAGTATGAAAAAAACAATTGTGTTACTTATGGTTACTTGTATGCTATTTACTATCCTTGTAGGATGTAGTAGTTCATCCAATTCAGGAAGTGTTTCAGAGGATAGCAAAGGGGAAATATCAGAAAGTGTTTCAGAGGATAGCAAAGGGGAAATAGTAGATTCAAGCAACGAAGAAACCGCAGGCTCCATAACTTGGGATTACAGTTCTATCGAACTGGATACTAGAGATGAAATGGCAATCGGTGGCGCTTATAACCTGGATGATCTTCTTAAGATTTGGGGCCTTGATGTACCAGTTCCGGATAAAGAAATCAAAATTGGATATGTAGGAAAATGTCAGGAAAATTCCTTCTGGCAGGAAGTAAAGGCTGGATTTGAATCTGAAGAAAAATTCCTTCATGAAGCTGGATTTGACAATGTTCACCTTGTTTTTGATGCACCGACGGAAGAGACAGATACGGAAGGTCAGCTTTCCATTATGCAAAACATGATTAATCAAGGATATGATGCTATCATCTGCTGCGCAATTAATAGTGCAAACCTTGTTCCTGCGATTGAACAGGCAATGGAAGTAGGAATTCCGGTACTCCCAGTGGCTTCCTTCTACGATGAGGATCCTTATGTTCCATATTATATTGGTGACTCTGGATACTGTCAGGGTCAGATGGCTGCAGAAGCAATGGTAGAAAAACTTGGTGGTAAAACAGGTAAGGTTGCTGTTATCATGGGCCTTGCAAGCCATCCGTCTGCAATTGGAAGAACTAACGGATTCCAGGATTACATCAACGATCACCCAGAACTTGGTCTTGAGTGTGTAGAGCCTCAGAATGCGGACTGGGATCGTAACGCGGCAAAAGACGTTGCAGATACACTAATACGACAATATGACGACCTTGTAGGTATATACTGCAATAACGATACGATGGCTATGGGTGCTCTGGAAAGTTTAAGAGATGCTGATAAGATTGGTGAGGTTGTTCTTGCAGGTACTGATGCATCAACAGAGGCTATCGAGTCTATTCTTGCAAACGAACTTGATATCACAATCGGTAACTTCCCTTATTATTATGGTAGACAGGGGCTTCATGTAATACTTCATATGATGAACGGCGAGAATGTACCACCAAGAATCCAATCTATTATTGCTACTATGACTGATAAAAATGCAACAACAGACGTGGTTGCACAGTTAGAATTGATGGGTTATGGCAATCTGAATTACATGTCTGTAGAGGATTATAACGCGGCTCACGCAAGTAAATAATCTGTAATCATCGCATATAAGAGGTGTGAAATCCGAATGAGTGAAGATGCTTATATTAAATTTAATAACGTCCGGAAACAGTTTCCTGGAACACTTGCTTTAGATAATGTGAGCTTTTCTATTAAAAAAGGTGAGGTCCATGCTTTACTTGGAGAAAACGGCGCTGGTAAATCAACACTGCTTAATATTTTACATGGTATTTATCCGTCTTTTGAGGGAGAAATTCTGATTGATGACGTTCCTATTCATTTTACATCTGCACAAGATGCAATTAAATTTGGCATTGCAAAAGTCCATCAGGAAATCAATATGGTTCCGGAAATGACAGTCGCCCAGAATATAATGCTTGGTACTGAGCCGCGGAAAGGTATTTTGATAGACAAGGAAAAGATGAGAAAAGATACAAAGAAAGTTATGGATAGGTTAAATATTACTATAGATGCAGATGATAAAATTAATTCTTTGTCTGCTGGACAGATTCAGTTACTTCAGGTTGCAAAGGCATTGTATCTTAATGCAAAGATTATTTCTTTTGATGAACCGACGGCATCTTTAAGTTCTTCTGAGGCAGAAACGCTGTTTCAGATTATTAAAGAGCTTAAAGAAAACGGCGTCACAATTATATATATTAGTCATCGGATGGATGAGATTTTTCGAATATCAGACCGAGCTAGCGTTCTAAGGGATGGGCAGTACATTGGTACATATAAGACAGCAGATATTTCAAAAGAGGATCTAATCAAAAAGATGATCGGCCGTGATGTTGCGATGTTTGCCAAAAGACTGAAACCTTGTCAAGCGGACATGACAGAAGTTGTATTAGATGTGAAAAATCTTAATAGAAATGGAAAATTCCATGACATCAGCTTCCAGGTTCATAAAGGAGAAATTTTAGGATTCTTTGGGTTGGTCGGAGCGCAGAGAACAGAAGTTATGCAGTGTATATTCGGTGGAGACCAGATGACGAGTGGGCAAATAATGATTCATGGTAAAAGGATTGTGAATCGCAGTCCCAGAGAAGCAATCAGAAACGGTTTTGCATTACTCCCAGAAAATAGAAAGCAGCAGGGTTTCATCAGTGTATATACAAATAGTCAGAATATAGCGCTTCCGTCGCTGAAGAGGTTTTTAAAAGGTATATTTATAGATAAAGAGAAAATCAGAGAAGAAACCATGCGAGTTGGAAGGCAGGTTCAGTTGAAACCAGAAGATCCAGATTTTTTGACATCACATCTATCAGGCGGAAACCAACAGAAAGTGATTGTAGCTAAATGGCTTGTTTCGAATGCAGATATCATTATCTTTGACGAACCAACCAAAGGAATTGATGTCGGTGCTAAAGCCGAGATTTATGCTATTATGGAAGAACTTGTTGAAAACGGAAAATCAGTAATAATGGTATCTTCCGAGCTTCCAGAGCTGAGTGGAATCAGCGATCGAATCATCGTAATGTGTGAAGGACGAATTACGGGGGAGTTTGAAAGAGAAGAATTCAGTGAAGATACGATTTTGACATGCGCACTAGGAGAGGATAAAGATGAGAAAATTTTGGAAAAACAATAGAAGAGAGTTAACAATTATAATAGGTATTATATTAATGTTTACACTTTTCACAATTATTAATCCAGTTTATATTTCACCGAAAAACTTAAGGGATATATTGGAACAGTCTGTTATCTATGGCTTAATGGGATTTGGCATGACCTACGTAATTATTACTGGTGGTATAGATCTTTCTTCCGGTGCGACACTTGCTCTTACAAGCGTAACTCTTGGTTATATGCTGACGAATGGTGTACCGATACTTCTTGCACTCCTTCTGGCTCTGCTATTTGGTGCGTTGTTTGGTTTTATAAATGGTATACTTGTTTCTTATATGCATCTGCAGCCGTTTATTGCAACGATGGGGACCATGCAGATGTATCGAGGCATTGCTTATGTTGTAACGAAAGGTTTGCCGATCTCTGGAATTCCTTCAACTTATAGGAAAATTATTTATTCGGAGATAGTTCCTGGATCGCTGATACGTACTTCAAGTATTATCTTGGTGCTTGTGGCTATTATTCTTGGAATTATCCTAAGGAAAACTCGTTTTGGAAGTTATTTATATGCTGTCGGTGGTAATGAGGAAGCAACTAAGTTATCAGGCATAAATGTCAATTACGCTAAAATAGGTGCTTATATCGTTTCAGGTATTTGTGCGACGATTGCCGGTATGATTATGATTGCGAAGCTTGGTACGGCAGAGCCTACAGCAGCGCAGAACTATGAAATGAATGCAATCGCTGCTGCAGCTATCGGAGGTGTCAGCATGAGCGGTGGACGGGGTACTATCTTTGGTACATTTGTTGGGGCCATCCTTTTCTCTGGTCTGAAGATTGGGTTAATCGTGTCTGGAGTTGATTCATACTGGCAGTTCGTAACAACTGGTATCGTCATCGTCATAGCCGCTTACATAGAAATTGCACAGACCAAGCTTGCAGAAAGAAAACTGATAAAAGGTTCATCAAAGTAATAAGCATTCGATACATAAGGATGCTGAAAATATAAAATATGAAAGAAGGTAATAAATATGGAAAAATTGAAAGTCATTCTTGATACTGATATTGGACACGATATGGACGATGCGTGTGCGTTGGCTTATCTTTGTGCAAGACCGGATGTAGATCTTTTGGGTGTCACAACCGTTGGTGGTGATGCTTGGTCGAGAGCTGAGCTTGTAAGTGCTGTCTGCACTTCTATGCATAAGCCAGATGTGCCGATTTTTCCAGGACTTGAAACTTGTATCCTTCGTCATCAGTATCAGGATCATAATCCTCAAAGTTTTGTGCTTGAAAAGTACCCACACAGATCTGATTTCCCGAAACGTAAAGCTATCACATGGCTTTCTGAAACGATTCGACAAAATCCTGGTGAAGTTGTATTGTTTGCGATTGGACCACTTAATAACATCAGCATCCTGTTTCAGATGGATCCAGAGATTCCTTCTCTTTTGAAAGCTTTCTACTGGATGGGTGGTAAATTTGCAGAGTATGACTATCCTACATTCACGAAGAAAGTTAACGATAACGTTATCAGCACAGCTACCACTGGAAATCTGATGGAGTGGAATGCAGCTATCGATGGACTTTCGACTGCGATTGTATTTGAAAAGGACATTAAGACATTTCGTTCAGTTGGTATTGATATCACACACCGTGTCTGCCTTACTGCGAAGGAATTTAAAGAGCGTCTGAAAGAGAAGCTTCCTCCAATTCTTAGTGATCTCTCTGACGCATGGCTGGATTTTGATCCGACAGACAGTAGAGTTTTGACCTATCACGACCCCGTATGTGTCACTTCTTTCTTTAATGATAAAATATGTGAATATACGCGTGGTAATGTTACAGTTGAAACAATCTCTCCAAAATTAAGAGGATTTACATACTTTGAGATTGATCCAGAAGGGCGACATGAAATTGCAACAGATGTTGATGTAGAAGCTTTCTTTGAAGAGTTTGGTAATACTGTAGAAAAAGCGAAGTAATAGCGAGGTCAATATGAAAAAAGCAAATATTCTTGTTGTAGGAAGTATAAATCAGGATATTATCATGACAGAACTGATCGACCAGAGTGTAAATGATGCTGTCAGAATTTATGGTGAATACGGGTTTACAAATGGTGGGAAAGGCGCAAATCAAGCATCTGCTCTAAAGATGCTTGGCGCCGAAACAACTCTTGTAGGCTGTGTAGGAGATGATGAATTCGGTCGTATGCAGCTTAAAGGGATTGAGGCTAGAGGTATAAAAACAGATTATATTCGCGTGGATAAAAATCTATGTACTGGCCTTTCGATTATGATCCAGAATTCGAATTATTCCTATAAAGGATTTAATGTAGTTGGAGGGAATGGTAATGTAACTCCTGACTTGGTAGAAAAGGCTTTAGATGAGGAAGAATTCGATATGGTTATTATGCAGTTGGAAATGCCTATAGAGACAGCTTATCGAACCTATGAACTTGCCAGGGATAGAGGCGTGAAAGTGATTTTTGATCCAGCGCCTTCAAAAAATATTCCGTTAGATCGTTTCAAAGGAGTTTATATCATTACTCCGAATGAAGATGAGCTATGTGCGTTAACCGGTGTTCAGGTTAAGAGTGAGAAGGATGCTAGAAATGCTGCACAAATTTTGTATGATAAGTGTAATCCAGAATACGTTGTCTTAAAACTCGGTGGAATGGGTGCATATGTTTATGACGGAAAAACCGGAAAACGGATTCCTGCATTTAAAACGAGTGTAGTGGATACATGTGGTGCTGGAGATAGCTTTACTGCTGGATTGGCCATTCGTCTGTTGTCTGGTGATGATATGGAGCAGGCGGCGTATTATGCAAACGCCGCGGCTGCGGTCTGTATTACAAGAGTCGGGGGGCAAACGTCTCTTCCAAGTAAAGAAGAAGTGGATGAGTTCTTAAAAAATGCGAAAACTATTGACTAATACTTTTGATTTAGTCTTTCAAATACAAGTAACCTTGTGCTTGAAAGGCCTGGGGGCAAGATATGAAAAAAATGATTAATAATGCGTCTGATTTTGTGGACGAAACAATAGAAGGAATTATCGCTGCCTATGGAGACTATCTTAAATTGAATAATGGTGACAAAAGAGAGATTATCACAAATTACCCAGTAAAAGAGAAAAAAGTTGGAATTGTTACAGCGGGTGGAAGTGGACACCTTCCGGTTTTTCTTGGTTATGTTGGTCAGGGGATGCTTGATGGTTGTGCAGTTGGCAATGTCTTTGCATCACCATCTGCATCAAAAATGGTAGATGTTATCAAGGCTTGTGATAATGGTAGTGGTGTATTATGCCTTTATGGAAACTATGGTGGTGACAGCATGAATTTTGAGATGGCTAGGGACACTGTAGAATTTGATGATAATATTAAAACACTTTCCATACGAGTTAAGGATGATATTGCTTCAGCTACTAAGGATTCTGCAGAAAAGCGGAGAGGTGTAGCGGGGATGGTTTACGCCTTCAAAATTGCGGGCGCCGCGGCGGATATGGGATTATCTTTGGAGGAAGTGGCTGAAGTTACACAGAAAGCCCTCGACAATATTCGTTCCATTGGATTGGCTCTTTCTCCATGCATTGTTCCGGAAGCTGGTGAACCGACTTTTTCCATCCGTGAAGACGAGGTGGAAATTGGAATGGGTATACATGGAGAACCAGGAATTGAGACAAGTGTGTTGATGAGGGCAGATGAGTTGACAGATAAGTTAATTTCTCAACTGGAAGAAGATATGCACCTTAGGGCAGGCGATGAAGTCTCGGTCATGATTAATGGTCTTGGTGCAACCCCGAAAGAGGAATTGCTAATTGTTTATAGGCGTGTTCATCAAATTCTTAGTGAGCAGGAAATTACTGTTTATATGCCGCATATCGGTGAATTTGCAACATCTATGGAAATGGCAGGTTGCTCTGTTACCCTATTTAAACTTAACGAACAGATGAAGGAGCTTCTTCGGTATCCAGCCAAAACGCCATTCTACACAAATGCAAATATCTAGTATCCATCCGGATATGGTATGGAGGAAATGAATATGATCGATTATTTGAAACTAAGGCAGCTTATGGATGGTATTGCTGCTGAAATGTCAGTACAAAAAAAAGCTTTGATAGAACTTGATCAGAAAACTGGTGATGGGGACTTAGGAATTTCAATGGCGGATGGATTTGCCGCCGCAAGTGCTGCGGTAAGAACAAGTTCAGAAAAAGATCTCGGAAAGTTGTTTATGATAGCGAGTAAAGCAATGAATGAGGCGGCACCTTCATCTCTCGGGACAATCATGTCACTCCTAATGATGGGAATGGCTAAGAGTCTGAAAGGAAATGAAAATGCGGAAATGCCAATAATTATCGCTGCGTTTGAGAATGGTATAGGACTGATTGAATCAAGAACGGGTTCAATACCAGGTGAAAAAACGATGCTAGATGCTCTTGTACCGGCTATTTTGGCAATGCGTGAAAATGAGAACCAAGAATCGAAAGTGATTCTGCAGAAAGCAGCAGATGCAGCAGATGTGGGCGCTGAGAGCACGAAAGAAATGAAAGCTGTGCATGGAAGAGCTGCATATTACGGTGATAAAACGATTGGCCTTCTGGATGGAGGAGCTGTTACGGTAAAATATATTTTTGGCGCTATTGCTAAACAATTCTGTTAAACAATTATCTTTTTATAATTAGCTTCCATAAAGAATATTCTTTATGAGTTGATTGAAAAATCATACCGCTTATAGGGTGTATTCTATTTGAGCAATCAGCAGGAATGTTAGATTTTCTGCTCTGATCTAATAAATAAAAAAACTTGTTTTTAGAGTCATTTTCAAGTATTGGCGCTGCCACATTAAGTAGTTAGTGGGCAGCACCTTTCTCTTTTGAAAGATAAATCTGCGAAGAAAAGTCAAGCTTTTTTAAGTATAAAAGACAATATATAGATTTTAGTTTGATAAAGTAAATAAAGAGATGTAAACTGTACCACTAGATAGTGGACAGGGAATAAATAGAAAAACCCAAGTTTCGGACAGATTGTTCTTTTTGAAAGTAGAGCGTCTGGTATACTCAAAGTAGGATTCAGGAGGGCACGCACATGAACCGGAACAAGTTCACAAAGAGGGAAATTCAGCTAATTAAACACAATCCATACACCTATAAGGTAACGGAATCGTAGATTTTCTACACGAAGGAATTCAAAGCGGAATTCTAGAGGCGCTATTAGGTAGGAGAATCACCAAGGACTATTGTTGAAGCACTTGGTTATGATCCGGATATGTTGGGGCAATACCGTATTAATGGATTGCAGATAAATATCTAGAAACAAGCTAAGAGACCTGGTGGATTTACTGAAGGTAAAGGTCGGAAAAGAGGCCGTAAAACAGAACTTTATGATGTTGATAATAATCCATCGGACGAGACGATTATAAAGATGCAACACGAACTCTTATACCTTTGCCAAGAGGTTGAGTTTTTAAAAAAAATTACTTCAATCAAAGATACAAAGAAGTAAGGGCGGCGCTTATGAGAAAGGCAGCTCCGCTGTTTGAGATTATTTATCAGACGGCATAGGAAGAGAAGAATGACCTAAGTGTTGAAACACTCTGCGATATTGCCGGAGTATCCAGATCGGGCTATTATGCCTGGGTGGCAGCCATTGCTGACAGGGAACGGCGAGAAGAGGAAGACAGTGCAGATTTTAGGTTAATCCTAATCGCTTATAACAAGCGTGGATATACAAAAGGAGCCAGGGACATATATATGTGCCTGCTCCACATGGATCCGCCGATTATCATGAATCTGAAAAAGATTCGAAGGCTTATGAAGAAGTATAACCTTCAGTGCCCGGTAAAACAGGAAAATCCATACAGACAAATGCAGAAAGCAATAAAGACCAGTAATTATGCTGATAACTTATTATAGCGAGAATTCGAATGTTATGGACCGAGAATGGTACTGCTTACGGATATCACAAACATACCATACAATGGAGTGTTTGCATATCTGTCGGTCATTCTAGATGCTTTGAATCTCTGGAGGTTGATTTTGTTAGGGAAACGGTAGAAAAACTTGTCAGGGATCATGGAGTGGATCTGCATAAGGAAACCATTATCAACAGTGACTATGCCGAAGAAAGTACTATGCCGAAGTTCTATGATAATGTGTATAGTTACGCCAGTTAATAATTTTTTTCGGCATAGTATTTTATACTTGAAGTACTAAGAAAAAGAGGTACTTTCAAGCTGACTATTTATGCCAAATTAATTGAGTTCGTTAAGGAGGCTGGTTACAATGATCAACTATCTTTTACTACTAAGGCATTATAAGACAGCTTAAGGAATTTTGCAACGAGCAAGACGGTGTCGAATATATTTCTAATATAAGGATTAGCATGTCTTAGAATAATCAAAACACTATGTCGAAGAATTATTGTTAATAGGTACTATTATAAGGATTCCGCAAGAACTTCGGTATAGTATTTTCTTCGGCATAGTCACTATGCAGAATGATACCTTTTGTATTTTTAACATTAATATAGGCATTTTCTAAGGCTTTAATAGCCAATTCTGCAGTCATTGAAGTGCCATATGAGTATCCAATGATCTTTTTACTATAGAGGTCCATTACAGAAGCAAGATAAGTCCAGCCATCCTTTAAGGTATGAATATAAGTAATGTCAGTACACCATTTTTGATTGATAGCAGTAGCTTTAAAGTCTCTATTTAAGAGGTTTTCTTTCTCCTCCACATTTGATTTTGAAGAGTGTGGACGGAACTTTTTAACTACAATAGATCGAAGTCCCATGGATGACATATAACGCTGTACTCTTTTAAGACTGATTTTTCTACCACTATTCTTCAAGACTTTAAAGATCTTTGGAGCTCCATAGCGGCATTTACTATCCGTATAAATCTTATGGATTTCCGCTTTCAACTTATGCGCTTCCATCTGGCGTTTTGAGGGTACACCAAGGAGAGCCTTATAATAGGTACTCCTAGGAAATTTTAAGGCTTTGCATATAAGTTTAACAGTATATTTTGATTTGAATTTTTCGATGAAGGTAACGATTTCTTCTATCGTTTTCTTGCAAATATGGCGGTAGCTTTTTTAAGATTTCATTCTCCATTTCAAGTTCTGCAATACGTCTTTTCATTTTCTCGTATTCTTTTGAAGTGATTTCTTCCTTCTCGGATACTTTGACTGGAGATAATTCTTTCACCCACTTATATATCGTTACATTTGATACGCCATACTCACTACTCAAGTAACTCACTAAGCTACCGGATTGATACAGATCAACAATCTGTTGTTTGAATTCTTCTGAATAATGGATACCGTTCTTGGACATTGTTTAACACACACCTTTCTTTGAACTATTGTAACGTGTTAAACTTTTTGTGTCTACAGTTATATACTAACACCAAACATTCTATACATGGTTTAAATATATTAAGGTTCTCAATAATATAAATTAGGAGGTCTAACGATGAAGTTTTTTATTGATACTGCAAATGTTGAAGATATTAGGAAAGCAAATGACATGGGCGTGATTTGTGGTGTTACAACCAATCCATCATTAATTGCAAAGGAAGGAAGAAATTTTAATGAAGTAATAAAAGAAATAGCTTCTATTGTAGAAGGACCAATTAGTGGAGAAGTAAAAGCAACAACAACAGATGCAGAAGGAATGATCAAAGAAGGTAGAGAAATCGCTGCAATTCATCCTAATATGGTTGTTAAAATACCAATGACAGTAGAAGGCTTAAAGGCAACAAAAGTATTGTCCAGTGAAGGTATTAAGACAAATGTAACATTAATATTTTCGGCAAATCAAGCATTGTTAGCTGCAAGAGCAGGTGCTACCTATGTATCACCATTTCTTGGAAGATTAGATGATGTATCAACCCCTGGTATTGATTTAATTCGTACCATTGCCGAGATATTTGATATTCATGGCATTGAAGCAGAAATAATAGCAGCTAGTGTTCGTAACCCAATTCATATTATAGATTGCGCTTTGGCTGGAGCTGATATTGCAACTGTACCATATAAAGTAATTGAGCAGTGTACAAAACATCCTTTGACAGACCAGGGAATTGAGAAGTTTCAGGCTGATTATAAAGCTGTCTTTGGAGAATAATATTTGGAGGACATTTTAATGAACAACATTGATACGATGTCAGTGAATGCCATACGTGTTTTAGCAGCTGATGCAGTTCAAAAAGCCAAGTCAGGGCACCCTGGACTTCCATTGGGATGTGCAGCAATTGCATATGAACTGTGGGCAAAAGAGATGAAACACAATCCGGCAAATCCGGATTGGTTTAACAGAGATCGTTTTATATTATCAGGTGGTCATGGATCTACATTATTGTATTCTTTGCTTCATTTATTTGGATATGGTCTAACAAAGGAAGATTTGGCACAGTTTAGACAATTGGACTCTAAGACACCAGGTCATCCGGAATATCGCCATACCAAAGGTGTAGAAGCAACAACAGGACCTTTAGGTGCTGGAATGGCAATGGCGGTTGGAATGGCAATGGCTGAGGAGCATTTAGCTACTAAGTTTAATAAAGAAAACTTTGCAGTAGTGGATCACTATACCTATGTTCTTGGTGGTGATGGATGTATGATGGAAGGTATTTCATATGAAGCATTTTCCTTAGCAGGAACATTAGGTTTAAGTAAACTAATTGTAATATATGATTCAAATAAGATTTCAATCGAAGGAGATACGGATACAGCATTCTCAGAAGATGTTAAAAAGCGCTTTGAGGCATTTCATTTCCAAACCTTAGTTGTTGAAGATGGAAACAACTTAGAGGAAATTGGACAAGCCATTAAAGCAGCAAAGGCAGATAAAGAACATCCTTCCATGATATTGATAAAAACTCAAATTGGTTATGGTTGCCCAGCAAAACAGGGAAAGGCAAGTGCTCATGGAGAACCTCTTGGACAACAAAATGTGGATGCATTAAAGGAGAACCTTGGTTGGCCAAGCAAAGAAGCTTTTTATGTCCCTGAGGAAGTTTATAATAACTATAAGCATATCGCAGAAGAAAAAGCAAAAGATGAGGAAGAATGGAACCGAATGTTTGCTGAGTACTGTAAAGAGTATCCTGAGATGAAAGAGGCCTTTAATAAGGAATTTGACATGGATATTGCCAAGGACTTAATTGATAACGAAGAGTTCTGGGCTTATGATGATAAACCAGAAGCTACTAGAAATCTATCCGGTATGGTAATTAATCGTTTGAAGGATTATGTGCCGGGTATGATTGGCGGTGCGGCAGACTTATCACCGTCAACGAAGACATATATGAAGGGGGAAGGAGACTTCTCCAAAGATAATCGACTTGGAAGGAACCTTCACTTTGGTGTTCGTGAGCTTGCAATGACAGCCATTGGAAATGGTATTACACTTCATGGTCTTCGTGGATTTGTGTCAACTTTCTTTGTATTTAGTGACTATATGAAACCTATGGCCAGATTATCTGCATTGATGAGAATACCAACCACTTATGTATTAACTCATGACAGCATTGGTGTTGGAGAAGACGGACCAACTCATGAACCTATTGAGCAGCTTGCCATGTTAAGAGCTATGCCTAATTTTCATGTATTTCGTCCGGCAGATGCTACGGAAACCATAGCTGCCTGGTACGCTGCAGTTACTTCAAAGCAAACACCTACTGCACTTGTTCTCACAAGACAGAACCTGCCACAGCTAAAGGGATCTTCCAAAGAAGCATTAAAAGGCGCTTATATTTTAGAGGATTCTATGAAGGAGATACCGGATGCAATTATTATTGCAACTGGTTCAGAGGTTTCACTTGCAGTAGAAGCAAAGGTAGCATTAGCTGTAGATAACATTGATGTTCGTGTTGTAAGTATGCCATGTATGGATATATTTGAAGAACAGTCAGAGGAATATAAAGAATTCGTATTGCCAAAGAACGTCCGTGCGAGAGTTGCTGTGGAAGCTCTAATTGATTATGGATGGGGCAAATATGTGGGATTTGATGGTACAACGGTAACAATGACCGATTTTGGTGCATCCGCTCCTGCAGCTCAGTTGTTTGAAAAATTTGGTTTTACAACTGAGAATGTTGTAAAAGCAGTAAAGTCTATTTTATAAAAATATGAATCAATTTCTATGAATAAGGGATTGTCGTAATTTTATTGACCATTCCTTATTCATTTTTAGTGACATTGGAAATTTGTATCAGGTAAATAACTCGCATCTTGAGTAAACACCTCTCGGTTGAGATAATCG
>ERZ780226.1465-NODE-1465-length-18431-cov-3.249782_pt1 | contig 18431 bp, 20 predicted proteins | sample MGYA00511165_ERZ780226 | MGnify/ENA primary metagenome ERZ780226 (study PRJEB29588, sample SAMEA2152373) | human gut metagenome | biome: human gut; feature: human-associated habitat; material: faeces | place: Denmark | collected 2008/2010 ...
CCTTGACTATGCAGCGCGCACAGATCCTGACTATCGAAAAAATCCGCTGCTCCCCAGGCTCGGCAGGAAAAAGCTGCTTGTCCTTCGGCTCCTGGAGCATCGGCGTTTTCGCCTTTTGCATGCAATGTTTACCCTGCTTCACCGCATGCGCTGACCACCAATAAGGGAGAGTTCACCATGAACACTGGTTCGTTTGCGTACAGAGTTCTAAGATGCCTGACCTGGTATGCCTGCAAGCTCTGTCCAATTGATCGAAAAAAAATCGTATTCTGCTCCTATTCCGGGCGCGGCTATTCCGATAATCTCAAGTATATTGCAGAAGAGCTGCGGTCCAGCGGCGCCTATCAAATGGTGTGGATGGTCAAAGACGATGCTGAAGCAAAAACGCTGCCGCCGGAAATCCAGCCCTGTAAGATCATGTCGCTGGACTGGGTTTATCAATTGTCCACAGCCGCAGTATGGGTGGATAATTGCCGCAAGATCTTTAAGTTTAAAAAGAAAAAACAGCTCTATATCCAAACCTACCATGGCGGCGGAGCCGGAAAAAAGTGTGAGAAAGACGCAGCGGATAAGCTGACACAGGATTATGTCAACTTATCCATCAAGGATGCCGCGCATACGGACCTGATGATCTCCAGTGACCGATTTATGACCGAGCTTTACCACAAATCCTTTTGGTATAGCGGCCCTGTACTGGAGTTTGGTTATCCGCGCTATGATATTTTGCTGCAAAAAGATCAGAGCGCAATCAAGGAAAAGGTGGATGATTTCTTCGGTGTAGACCACCGCTTCCACTACGTGCTCTATGCGCCAACGTTCCGAAACGACGAAAGCTTCCGCGCCTATTCCCTGGATTTTAAGCGGGTCCTCGCCGCATGCGAAGCCCGCTTTGGACATTCCTACCGGATGCTTGTCCACCTGCATCCCAACATTGCAACCCGGTTTTCCGAAATTCAGTACAGCGATGAGATTTTGAATGCAACCGTATACCCGGACATGCAGGAACTGATGGCGTCCTCTGATATTCTGATCGGAGACTATTCCTCTGTCAACCTTGAGTTTTCGTTGATGAAACGACCGGTATTCCGCTTTGCCACCGATGTTGCCGATTATAAAAATGACCGGGATATGTACTACGATATGGCTTCCTACCCATTTTCCCTGGCGGAAACCAACGATGCGCTCATTGAGAATATCGAGAATTTTCAGGAACCAGATTACCAGAAAGCATTGGAGCAATTCCATGCAAAGGTTGGCGTGGTCCTCAATCCCGAAGCTGCAAAGCAATGCGCCAAATTGATTCAGGATTTCTTCAAGCTGGGGTGCAGCAAACAACAACTACTGGAACAATATCAAGATCAATTCAGATAAGGAGGATCCGAAATGTCAACAATTGCGTTGCTTACTGCGGGTGGAATCGGCAGCAGAACCCATCAGGATATTCCCAAGCAGTTTCTTTCCGTGAATAATAAGCCCATTATCGTATACACGCTGGAAGCATTTCAAAAGCATCCGAATATTGATGAAATCTGCGTGTCCATTCTTGCCGGATGGGATCAGATTCTCTGGGCATACGCCAAGCAGTTCAACATCACCAAGCTGAAATATGTGGTCACCGGAGGCGCTACCGGGCAGGAATCTATCTTTAACGGTCTAAAAGCAATTCGTGCGGATCATAAGGATGACGATATTGTGGTTGTACACGATGGCAACCGTCCGATGGTCAGCCAGGATGTGATTACCGACAACCTGGTAAAACAGAGACAATACGGTTCCGCCGTCGCTTCCATTCCCTGCACCGAAGTGGTCTTTGTATCCGAAAACAAGCAGGATTCGGATCAATCCATTCCGCGTGAGAATTTGCAGCGGACGCAGACACCCCATTCCTATCCCTTAGGCGTATTATGGAACGCGCATTTAAAAGCCCAGGAGCTTGGCATTTCCAATACAGCGGCTTCCTGCTCACTGATGGAAGCCTTGGGGGAAAGGACGTATTTCTCCAAAGGCTCCGAAAAGAACCTGAAAATCACCACCGTTGAGGACATCGAGATTTTTAAGGCTTTGCTCAACACCCAGAATGATGTGTGGCTAAAATGAATCTGCTAAACAGCTCCCTATACCGTGCCGATTTAGCGCGCGCCATTGGCGGGTTCTCCCTCGCGCCGCTGAAAGACAAACGCATCCTCATTACCGGCGGCTTCGGCTTGATTGGTTCCTCTATTGTGGACCTGCTGATCCTTGCAAATGAGCAGCTGGACCTGGGTCTGACGATTTATGTCGCAGCAAGAAGCCGCACAAAATATGAGGAATCCTATCGGAACTACCATTTTGTAGAATTCGTCCAATACGACGCAACCCAGGCGTTATCGTTCCATTTTCCTGTGGACTATATCATCCATGGTGCAAGCCCAGCCAGTCCCGATCAATATACCGCTAATCCGGTGGAAACTATGCTGTCTAATATTCAGGGAATCTCCAATCTCCTCCTGTATGCCCAGAAAGAGCAGGTGGTCAGAGTGCTCTATATTTCCTCCAGTGAGGTATACGGAAAAAAAGAAACCGCTGAGCCCTTTGTGGAAGGCGTCTATGGATCCGTTGATATTGACGCCATTCGCTCCTCCTATCCGGTTTCCAAGCAGGCAGCTGAGCTTCTCTGCAAAGCCTTTTCTTCCGAATACGGCGTGGACACCGTCATTGTCCGTCCCGGTCATATTTTTGGTCCCACTGCCTCCCCTAGAGATCAGCGGGTTTCCTCCGACTTTGCATATAAAGCCGCAAAGCACCTGCCGCTTGTGCTGAAAAGCAGCGGAATGCAGGAACGCTCCTACTGCTATACGGTAGATGCCGCAGCAGCCATTTTGTTTGTGCTTTTACATGGAAAAAGTGCCGAATCGTATAACATTGGAACAGATGAGGTTTGTTCCATTCGAAAAATGGCAGAAATCTATTCGCAAATCGGAAATGTTCCCCTGGAATACAAAGAGCCAACCAAAGAGGAGCTGCTGGCATTTAATCCAATGAACCATTCGTCGTTAAACTGTGAGAAGCTGAAAAGCCTTGGATTCCGCAGTTCCTTTTCCGTAAAAGAGGGTCTTGCGCATACCGTCACCATTTTGCGGGAGCTGCCGACTTGACCGTGAAGGGAAGCGACTGCTCGCACCCCCGCGTAAGCAGTCCTGCTGTAGCCACGTGCTGATTTTTATATGGAAACCTACCTTTGTTTTCTCGAAATACGTTCTGTATTTCGAGAAAATTTTTCTGTTTCAAATGGAAAAAAACTTGTCGAATTGTTTTGTCAAATTTCGTGGATTACTCTGGACAAGGGGCTGAGATTATACTATAATTTGAACAGACTGATTTCACGGTTTGTCTCTTGTATAGGAGTTGAGGATATGACCCACAAAAAATATTTGCCCGCCCTGATCGCAGGTGTGGTTTTTTTTCTGCTGATTATCATTGCGGTTCGCCTTGGCAAGGGGGGTAGCTCCGCTTCCCCGGAAGACACTACCGCAATCAATCAGGGCGTTGCCTACCTCCAGAGCCTGGAGGCGCAGGACCCTGACACCGTTGACACTACTTTGAAGCAGCAGCGGCTCCAGCGGATTCAGGAATTGCGCGATGAACGGCTGCGGCAGCTGGAATCCGGCGAAATTTCCGTTTGGAGTCTGTTTGACGACTATGTGCTGCTGGGCGATTCCCGCGCAGTGGGCTTCTCCTTCTATCAATTTCTTCCGGATGATCGGGTGCTGGCAACATCGGGTGCTACCATTGCCAAGGTAAAGGAGCTGCTGCCCCAGGTGGTGGCACTGAATCCGTCCACGATCTTTATGATTTACGGTATCAACGACATTTGCTGCGGCACCTGGCACGATGGTGAAAGCTATGCCAAGGACTATGGCGAAGTGGTGGCGCAGATCCATGCCCAGCTGCCTGACGCCAACGTCTATATCAGCTCCATGCTTCCTGCCCACTCCGCCGCCTTTCAGCAATATGATATCGACGGCTTTAACGAAGCCGTCAAGAACATGTGTGAGCAGACGCCAAAGTGCTATTATGTCGATAACACCGAGATCTCCGAAGAATATGCCGATATGTGGGAAACGGACGGCATCCATGTCAACCAGAATTTCTATCCCCATTGGGCAGCCAATCTGATTACCGAGGTCTATAGCGTCTCTCTTGGTGACGGCACCGAAGATTCCGGCAATGCCGGCACTGCGGCAGACACAAGCAGCAATGTGGAAGCCGATACCAATACCGATACGGATACCGATCCGACATCCTGAAACGGGGGAACCACATGAAATCCAACAAAATTTTGCTATTGGAAATACTCAAATGGCTGTTTGTGGCAGCGCTTTGTGTATTCCTGTATTTTATGCTTTCCTCCAATCGCGAAAGCAGCACCCCATTTGCCGATGTAAAGGAAGCGGTAATTGCCGCGGCTGACCTTACCCCTATGGCAGAAGGTGACAATCAGACCCTCAAGCGGCTCTATGGTCTCAGTGCCAGCGACTACGAAAACGTCCTGCTCTACTATCCCACCACAAATATGGGCGCAGAAGAGCTGCTGCTGGTCCAGCTAAAGGATGTTTCTCAGCAGCAGAGCGTACAGACCGCCATTGAGAATCGTCTGGACACCCAGAAGAAGAGCTTTGACGGCTATGGCATCGATCAGTATGCCATGCTGGAAAACGCCGTAGTTGAGGTACAGGGGAACTACATACTTCTGGTAGTTGCCGCCGATCCTGGTCCGGTTCGTAAAGCCTTTACTGGCGCACTGTAAGGGGGCTATCGTATGACATTTAACACAATTCTGTTCTTGTTTACGTTTCTCCCCATCTCTCTGATTGTCTATTATGTGTTCCCCAAGCGCTTCCGCAACATTCCGTTGGTGCTGCTGAGTCTTGTATTCTACGCCTGGGGCAATCCCACCTATCTGCTATTGATGGCGTTTTCCGTCCTCTTCAACTACGTCACCGGACTACAGCTGGACGCCTATCGGCAGCAGGAGCGTACCACCGGCGCAAAGACTGCAATGATCTCCGCCGTGGTGGTCAATCTGCTGGTCCTGGGCTTCTTCAAATACTATGGCTTCCTGATTTCCACCATCAATTCCATTACAGGGCTGTCGCTGCATGCTCCTGACCTGCCGCTTCCGCTGGGCATTTCGTTCTTCACCTTCTCGGTCCTGAGCTATGTGTTCGACGTCTACCGCGGACGGGCTGAAGTACAGAAGAACTTTTTGGATTTTACCCTATATGTGACCTTTTTCCCAAAGGTGACGTCCGGTCCCATTGTCCAGTATCAGGACATGGCTGCGCAGCTCCGTGACCGCAGCATGGCGCCGGCAAAGTTCGGCGCAGGCATCAGCTTGTTTTTGGTGGGACTGGGCAAAAAGGTGCTGATTGCCGACAATCTTGGCGCTACCTTCTCCGCCATCTCCGGGCTTTCCGCCATGTCTGCCGGTACCGCATGGCTGGGAATGATACTCTACAGTCTTCAGCTCTATTTTGATTTCTCCGGCTATTCCGATATGGCAATTGGTCTTGCCAAGTGCTTTGGCTTTGATTTTGCCAAAAACTTCGACTACCCCTATCTGTCCACCAGCATTTCGGAGTTCTGGCGGCGGTGGCATATTTCCCTTGGCGCCTGGTTCCGGGATTATGTCTACATCCCCCTGGGCGGTAATCGCTGTTCCAAGCACCGTCAGCTCATCAATCTCGCCGTTGTCTGGCTGCTCACCGGACTGTGGCACGGTTCCGCCTGGAACTTTGTCCTTTGGGGCGTTTATCATGGGATTTTTGTCATTCTGGAGAAATTCGTACTCAAGGACTTTCTCCCCAAAATTCCCAAGGCACTGCGGATATTCATCACGGTGCTGCTGGTATTCTTTGGTTGGGTTCTGTTCTTCTCCCCGTCTCTTATGGGTGCCATTCACTACTATGGTCAGATGTTCGGCGCCGGTCATATGGGACTGTTTGACGGCACCTTCCGCTACTACTTCTTTGGCAGCCTGCGCCTGCTGATCGTTGCATTCATCGGCTGCGGTCCTCTGGTGCATCGGATTCATCAGCGGCTTTGCTATTTTAAGGGCGGCAAGCTCACCTATGTTTCCGTTGCTCTGTTCGTGCTGCTGCTGGTGCTCTGCGTTGCCTATATGATGAGCGCAACCTATTCGTCCTTCCTGTATGTCCAGTTCTGATGAAAGGAGGAGCCATATGGATACACAAACTACCATGGAGCACACCGCTCCGGCAGAACCGACCTTGACCTTGGAAACCACAACCAATCCGGAAACAGTCTCCTCCTCGTCTGCTGCTGCAGCCCAGCCGGAAACCGCAGAATCGGTAAAACCGGCACCGTCGCCGCGACGGCAGCGTCTCCAGCGGGCACAGCAGCGCCGCCGGCTTCACAATGTAATTCTGGCAGGCGTATTTCTGCTGATTCTTCTGGTGTTTTTCATCATCAATCTTGCAGTGAAGGATCGTGACTTCTCCGATGCAGAAAACCGCAATCTGACCCAGAAGCCCGCATTTTCCCTGACCACGCTGGCAGACGGCAGCTACTTTTCCGCGCTGTCCGATTACACCAGCGATCAGTTCTTTGGGCGTGACAAATGGATGTCCCTTAAGCTGCGTGCGGAAACCATGATGGGCAGAAAGGATGCTTCCGGCATCTTCCTGGGCAACGACAACTATCTGCTCTCTGCTCCGGAAACGCCGGATTCCGACGCCCTGTCCCGAACCATCACCAATATCAACCAGTTTGCCGCAGCCCATTCGGAGCTCTCCATGCGGATGCTTCTGATCCCGGATTCCGCCATGATTCTATCGGATAAGCTTCCGAAAAATGCGCCGGTACGGAATCAGCTTCAGGATATTTCGGACATTGCCGGTCAATTATCCGGTTCTGTTCAGTTTCTGAATGCAGCCGATGCGCTGAGCCCCCATGCTTCGGAGTACATTTATTACAAGACCGACCATCACTGGACCTCTCTGGGCGCTTACTATGCTTTCACCGCCTGCTCCGGTCAATTGGGGATTGCATCCCCAGTGGAGAATTATGATATCTACACCGTCTCTGACAGCTTTGAAGGCACGCTTTCCTCCAAAAGCGGCAGCCACAAGACCACGGATACCGTTCAGGTCTATATTCCCCAGAGTCAGATTCGTTATTATGTCACCTACTCCGACAGCACCGAGCGGATTTGCTCTATTTACCAGAGCAGCGCTCTTAAGAACAAGGACAAGTATACCGTGTTCTTCGGCGGCAACCATCCCAAGGTGGAAATCAGCACCACGGCAGATAACCAGCGGGTCCTGCTGCTGTTCAAGGATTCCTATGCCAACAGCTTTGTTCAGTTCCTGCTGCCCTATTATCAGAAGATCATCATGATCGATCCCCGGTATTATTATGACAGTCTGGACGCAATTCTTACCACCGAAAACGTCACCGATGTACTGTACCTCTACAGTGCGGATACCTTTGTGAAGGATACGTCTTTGGCAGACGTACTGGAGGTCACCGGTCAAACGCAGGAGAGCTCCCTCACAGATACCGAAACCATTGCGCCGCAGGTGCAGCCTGAGGATTCTTCCCTGGATTCCAGTGTGGAATCCACTGTGGAGCCCGATGCCGCTTCTCAAGAGTCCTCGTCAGAGCCCTCACCGGATTCCACGGATACCCCATAACGACAAAAATCCCCGACTACCAACGTAGCCGGGGATTTTCACGTCCATGAAATAATTATTTTGTGCCGAAGATACGATCGCCAGCGTCGCCCAGACCGGGAACAATGTACTTGTTCTCATTGAGCTTTTCGTCCACTGCCGCCACATACATCTCCACATCGGGATGCTCTTCGTTTACCGCCTTGATTCCCTCAGGGCAGCCAATGATGTTCATGAGCTTGATGTTCTTACAGCCGTAGCCCTTCAGGAAGGTGATGGCTGCGGAAGCACTGCCGCCGGTTGCCAGCATGGGATCCACCACCAGCACCTCGCGCTCAGAGATATCGGGGGGCATTTTGCAGTAGTACTCCACGGGGTTATGGGTCTCGGGGTCACGATACAGACCGATATGCCCAACCTTGGCAGAAGGAATCAGGTCGATGATGGTATCCACCATGCCCAATCCTGCCCGGAGAATCGGAACAATTGCCAGCTTCTTGCCGGCCAGACGCTTGAAGGTGCCGGTGGCAATGGGTGTTTCAATGGTTACATCCTCCAGCGGAAGATCCCGGGTTGCTTCGTAGCACATCAGCGCGGCGATCTCACCAACCACCTCACGAAATTCCTTAACACCGGTATTTTTGTCACGCAGGATCGAGACTTTGTGCTGAATCAGCGGATGATCCAGAATGTGCACTTCTGCCATTTTTTAATCCCCTTTCGATTGTTTGAGTTTTTCCAGCCGCTCCCGTTCTGCCTGGGAAAGCCGCAGATAATTCGGCTCCAGCTCACCGGGCGATTGAAGCATTCCCTGCTCCGCCAGCTTTTCCGCCGCCAGCGCCACACCGGACGCCCGCTGCATCATAAGATGTGCCGGAGGAAGGACCAGATGCGGCACCGCTTCTAATAGAGTATTATAGCACAGATTTGCGCCATCTCCAACCAGGAAAATGCTTTTTTCGCAGGTTTCCAGATCTTTTTTTAGTTCCTCCAGAGAAATGGCGCGGTCCGGCGTCAATCTTTTGAGGTTTTTCCCGTCCGACCAAAACAGCGCGTTATAAACCTGACTTCTCCGGGCATCCATCACCGGGCAAATCATGCCCTCCAGCATTGCCATCTGCGTTGCCATTGCCTCCAGGGTGCTCACGCCGCAAACCGGCTTTTCTGCCCCCCACGCCAAGCCCTTTGCCGCCGCCACGCCAATGCGCACACCGGTAAAGCTGCCGGGTCCCTTTGCCACTGCCACTGCAGTCAGGTCCGATGCCGTGATACCGCAGTCCTCCAGCACCTGCTTTGCCATGGGCATCAGGGTTGCGGAGTGGGTTTTTCCGTTATTCTGAAAGCTCTCTGCCAGCAGGACACCGTCCTGGATCAGTGCCACCGACGCCGCCTTGGCAGAGGACTCAAAGGCTAAGATCCGCATTGTGCGCGCCTCCTTCTATGGTAATTTCTCGTCCATCATCGTGGTTCGGGTCCCGGCGAATGTGGATCCTGATAAGGTTTTCCACCTCGTCCAGCGCATCCGCCACCCGCTCGCTCCACTCCACGGCTATGACGCCGCCGCGGGTGAGATAATCCTCCCAGCCGATGTCAAACAGGTCCTCCGAAGAGGACAGCCGGTACATATCAAAGTGAAACAGCGGGATTTTCCCGGGATATTCATTGACAATGGTATAGGTCGGGCTGGTAATGGGGTCTTCAATGCCCAATCCACGGGCGAGCCCACGGGTAAAGGCAGTTTTCCCTGCGCCCAAATCCCCGGAATAGGCAATCACTGCCCCGGGCTTTAGCTGCTGTCCAAGGCGCTGACCGAGCTGTTCTGTCTCCTGCGCCGATGCTGTGTAAAACTCCATGACGATACTCCCACAAGATAATGATCATTCTATTGCCATCATTATACCACACCGCCCGGAAAAGGAAAATGTTTTTATTTACTTCCCCGCGGGAAAATGCTAGAATGGTGGTGTTTATTCTGTTACTCTCCCGAAAGGAGTCTACTATGCTGGGAGCCATAAAAAAATTCTTCAGCCGAACGGACTGGGTGCTGCTGGGACTGTGTCTTGCCGCGTCCATCTTCGGCATTGTTATGATCGGCAGGGCGCCTCCAACTACCATGGCGCTTCCTCCTATGTTTCCAAGCAGGTCATTGCACTGGTGCTTGGTCTGATTTTATATGTACTGATTTCCTTTGTCGATATGGAGATTCTTGCGGAGCATCAGACGCTGCTGGTGATTTTCTCCGCGCTGTTTCTTGCCATGCTCTATCCCTTGGGCGTAGAAGGCGATACCGGCAACCGAAGCTGGCTGTCCATTCCCGGCATGCCCTTTATGATTCAGCCTGCGGAATACTGTAAAATCATATACATCATTGTTGTTGCCCGTATCATGACCATTTATCAGGAGCGTATTAACTCCCTGCCCTGCGTATTCCGGATTGGCGTGGTTTCCGCCATCTTTATGGGACTCATCGTCATCATCTCCAAGGATGCAGGTGTTGCACTGATTTATGTATTCACGCTGGTGATTATGGCGCTGGCTGGCGGCTTCAGCTTTATCTGGTTCGCCGCTGCCGGTGCCGGACTTGCAGTCATCGTCCCGATTCTTTGGAACAGCGGTCTGGTGCGTGAGGACCAGAAGGAGCGCATTATGGTGCTCTTTGACGAGAGCATCGATCCCCTGGGCATCGACGTCCGTTGGCAGACCTCCCGCTCCCTGAACGCCATTACCGGCGGCGGACTCACCGGTCAGGGCTTGTTCCAGGGCACCCAGATCCAGTCCGGCAACGTTCCTGCTCAGCACACCGACTTTATCTTTGCCGCCATTGGAGAGGAACTGGGCTTTGTGGGCTGTGTCATCTGCATTATTCTGCTGGTTGCAATTATCCTGAGAATTCTCTATGTGGGCAACCACTCCGGCAGCTACTTCTATCGCATGGTCTGCGTAGGCATTGCCGGCACCCTGATGTTCCAGATTATTATCAACATCGGCATGTGCCTGGGCGTTATGCCGGTCATTGGTCTGACCCTCCCATTCTTTAGCTACGGCGGCTCGTCCATGCTGTCCCTCTATATCGCCATGGGAGTTATCTCCAGCGTCCGGCTGCATCCATCTCCAGACTCTCAGCAGCGATACCTCCGGCTGCCGGTTTAACGGACATCCTTTACTGCGGAACTTCGGTTCCGCAGTTTTTTTGCGCCCTGCAGGAATATTTTTTCTTCTGCGGCAAACACTACCTCTGCAAATAACGCTGGAGGTTTTACTATGAAACATTTCATTGCATCCATTTCATCCCTTCTTCTGGCAGCCTCAGTGCTGGCATTTCCCGTCAGCGCAAACGACGACCAGGTGGTCTGGGGAGAGGTCTATTGCTTTTCCTCCGAAGACCTTACCATGGAGGCGGACAGCTTGGGCATTGTCATTACAGACGTTCCTTCGGATTCCATGGGTTCCGTTTTTCTGGGCACACGAAAAATCGTTGCCGGTGATGTATTAACCCGGCAGCAGGCTCAGCAGCTGACCTTTGTTCCGACGACCGGCGCCACCGGTGACGCCGCCGTAGCCTGTATGTCCATCACCCCTGACGGTCTGACCGAAGAGGCTCAAATGACCCTGAAAATCGGCTCCGGAAAAAACGAAGCCCCCACTGCCCAGGATTCGGATTTTGAAACCTACAAAAACATTGCCGCACCCGTACCTCTGAGCATTCAGGACCCGGAAAACGACGAGCTTACCGTTACCATCGTCTCTCAGCCCAAGCGCGGCACAGTAGAAGTCAGTGACGACGGCACCGTCACCTATACCCCCACAGAGAATAAGGTAGGCAAAGACAGCTTTACCTACACCGTTACCGACACCGCCGGAAACGTCTCGGAGGAAGCCACCGTACGCATCCGGATTTTAAAGCCCTCGGACAAGGAAACCTATCAGGACATGGATGGGGACCCTGCACAGCTTGCTGCCATGTGGCTCAAGGAAAACGGCATCTATCGCGGCAGCTCTGTCGCCGGTAAGCTGCTGTTTGCGCCGGAGGAGCAGGTCAGCCGCGGTGAATTTACCGCAATGTGCGTGGCACTGACCCAGGCGCAGCCGGAGCTGCTGGAAACCGGCTTTATTGACGGCGACGAAATGCCCCTGTGGCTCCAGCCCTATGTCGGCGCTGCGCTGAAATGCGGCTACCTCTCCGGAATTCCCACGGAGAACGGACTTGCCATGGAGGCATCCGATCCCATTCGTCAGGGAGAAGCTGCGGTGATGCTGGCAAGGGTGCTGAACCTGCCCCAGTCCGAGGACCAGAGCGTTTTGGCGCAGGAGGATTCCCTGCCCGCCTGGGCTGCTTCGGCGGTTTCCTCCATGCGGGATGCAGGACTGGAGGATCTGTCTGACACAGCCGCTCCCCTGACCCGCCGCGACGCTGCCATGCTCCTTTACAGTGCATGGAACCTGGCGAAGAATCAGGAGAGCAGCCTGCTTTCCTGGGCTGCGGAATAACAACGTAGTAAACCGGACTGGTACGCCTTGTATCAGTCCGGGGTTTATTATGCGGTTTGGACTTCCGGATGGAATACCCGCCGAAAGCTCCATCTTGCAATGGGTCCCGCAATCAAAAGCTGTACCGGAAGCGCCATCACAAAGTTCCGGCAGTAGGTCATCAGGTAGTTTGGCAGCCAATTGCCGTCAAAGCCATAGCCGTGATACAGCCCAATGATGCTTGCCAATGCCATCTGACACACCACGGTAAACACCTGAATGGTCAGAATAATCGCAATGGGTCGATCTCCCGGCTTTACCACCCGAAATGCAAAAAACTTTGCCGCCCGGCTGGACAGAAAATATGCGCACAGAAAGACGATGATATACTCCACCCACATGCTCTTGAGCGCAATCAGAAATGTAGCATTGGTAAATGAATCCGTCGCCAGTACCGTGTTGTACAGGGTCATAATATAAACCATAATCCAGGCGGTTACGGCGGTGAAAAATACGGACTGTGCTTCTGTTTGGGGCATAAATTGATTCCTCCATACTGGGAAAGCCATGGAAAGGCAACAAAAAAATGCCCCTCCGCCGACAATGGCAGAGTGACATTTTATGTCTCAAACAGTATACAGGCTTTCCCAGATTTCCCTGCTATTTTACTGCATCCCCGCAAAAAAGTCAACTGTTGAATCCGGGCTTGCATTTCCCGCCTTCAGGACCTATACTATCCTCAAATCAATCAATGGAGGTATGATGATGGCATTCACAACCGGACTCCGTGGCACCGCTTCCACCACGGTTACCCCTGAAAAGATAGCCGCCGCCTGCGGCTCCGGTTCCCTTCCGGTGTTTGGCACCCCCTTTCTGCTGGCGCTGATGGAGGAAGCCACCTGCAATGCGGGATTCGGCGCACTGGAGGACGGACAGAGCACCGTTGGCGTTTCCATGGAACTCCAGCATTCCGCGCCCTCTCCTGTGGGCATGGAGGTCCGGGCAGAAGCCTGCCTGACTGAAGTAAACGGAAAAATGCTCACCTTTTCCGTCACCGCTTATGACCAAACAGGAGAAATCGGCAGCGGAACCATCCGCCGCTGCATCATTCGAAGCGAGCCGTTTCTGGCACGTTGCCAGAGTAAGCTCCAATAACGTTTTTGCCCCCGTCGGAGAAGCTTCCGGCGGGGGCAAATGCATATTAGGGGGTATCAGAAATTACTCAATTGCAAGGATGTTTTTCTTAGGCAACGCCTCTACCGTGGTCTTCGGCACAGAAATCTGAAGAATACCGTCTTCAAACTTCGCCTTCATATCGTCCACGGTGATGCCGTCACCCACATAAAAGCTCCGGCTCATGGCGCCAGCATAGCGCTCCTGACGGATGTACCGTCCCTGATCGTCCTTTTCGTCCTTATCAAGCCCCTTCTGGGCACGAATGGTCAGATAACCGTCCTCCAGTTCTACCTGAACCTCATCCTTCTTAAAGCCCGGCAGATCAATGTCCAGCTCATAGGAATTATCCGTCTCACGGATATCGGTCTTCATCAAATTCTTGGCATGCTTGCCATACAGGGGATTCTTACCGCCAAACATGGCGTCCATATCAAACGCGCGGTCAAACATTTCATCAAACATATTTTCACCAAAGATGCTAGGCAACATAAGTCATTCCTCCAATACACAATTTACTGTGTCCGCTTGTAGGGGGAGAAACGATCTTCTCGCAGGCGAACATTTGTTGCCGTCCCACATTTCTGTGAGGCATCCAATGAAGCCCTTGGATTCCCGGTCCCTCTCGGAACCCTCTTCCTTAACTTCGATTCCATTATAACACCATTTTTAGCACTGTCAAGAGGAGAGTGCTAAAAATCATTGAACACTTTATGAACTTATTGTGTCCAGTTTGAACCCAAACGGTTTGAATTCAAATTTTCAATTTGCCGAAATGTCTTTGAAATTTCCCACCGATTTCGGGGTTCTGCCCATTTACACCGGTATCGATTGGTACTATAATGATGGACATTGTGAATCCAGGGGTGTATTTTCCCTCGAAAAAGAAGGCATTTTATGAAATTTGTAAAACAATTCGGCATTATTCTGGTAGTCTCCCTGATTGGCGAGCTGCTGAACTGCCTGATTCCTCTGCCCATTCCCGCCAGCATTTACGGTCTGGTGCTGATGCTGGGATGTCTCCAGCTGCATGTGATCCCCCTCAGTGAGGTCAAGGAAACTTCGGCTTTTCTCATTGAGATTATGCCGCTGATGTTCATCCCCGCCGCCGTGGGGCTCATTACCTCCTTCGACATTTTAAAAGCCCATCTGATCGCCTATTTGGTCATCACCGTGGTATCCACATTTCTGGTGATGGTGGTCAGCGGTCACGTCACTCAGCTGGTGATTCGCAAAAAAGGAGGCAACGCATGAGTTCGTTTCTGGAATCCTCCGCATTTTTCGGAGTTGCTGTCAGCCTGGTGGCATACGGTCTGGGCTGTCTGCTGCAAAAGAAGTGGAAATTTCCCCTGTTCAATCCCCTTCTGATCTCCATTCTCCTCACCATCGCCCTGCTGGCTGCCACCAACATGGATTATGAGGTGTATTATTCCGGTGCGAAATATTTGAGCTATCTTCTCACTCCTGCCACTGTCTGCCTTGCCATTCCTCTTTACGAAAAGCTGGACCTGTTAAAGCAGAATAAAGCGGCGATTCTTTTGGGCATTGCCTCCGGCGTTCTGACCACGCTGCTGTGTGTGCTGGTTATGGGACTGATCTTCGGACTGAACCATGCGGAATATGTGACTCTGCTGCCTAAGTCCATCACCACTGCCATCGGCATGGGGGTATCGGAGGAGCTGGGCGGCTATGTCACGCTGACCGTTGCCGTGATTATCATCACCGGACTGATGGGAAATATGTTCGCGCCCATGGTCTGCCGGCTGTTCCATATCACTGATCCCATTGCAAAGGGCATTGCCATCGGTACCTCCTCCCACGCAGTGGGTACGGCGAAAGCCATGGAAATGGGTCAGGTAGAGGGCGCTATGAGCAGTCTTTCCATCGCAGTGGCTGGGATTCTCACGGTTGTGGGAGCTTCGGTATTTGCGCAGTTTCTATAACGTGAGCAGCGCCGCAGGAAGAATGGGTTCCTGCGGCGCTGTTTCCTTATGTCAGGGCTTGGGTCAGGATAATATGCTGCTCCTGCATCCCCATTTTTGCGTAAAAGGCTCTGGCAGCCTGATTCTCTCCCAGGGTCATCAGAATCACTCGGTCTGCCCCCTGTTTCTTTGCCCATTGACACGCAGCTTGATACAGAGCCGTCCCAATACTGCGGTCCCTGGCTTCCGGGCGCACGTATAATGTATCCAAATCTGCATAGCGGTATGGCAGCCGAATGGCGCTTTCCTCCTGTTCCTTTAAAAACAGCGATACCACTCCCAGCAGCCGCCCGTCTTCCTCCCAGACATAGAGCATTCCATTTGGCTCAAGAATAGCCGCCTGAGCAAACTTCGCCTCCTGGGGCACCACCCGCCACTGCCACGGCTGAAGCGCCGCCATGTTTCTTAAACTTCCGTCAAACAGCTCCATCAGCTGCGGGGTGTCCTCCAAATTTGCAATGCGAATTCCCATTACGCTTCCTCCTTTTTGCAGCGATACATTCTTACCTTGCTGTGGAGCACAATCTTTCCCTTCTGCTCCATCACCTTGCGGAGATAGGCAATAAAGTCCGTGCCCGAGCTCTCCAGCTCCTGCACCAGTTCCCGGTAGGAATCCATCAAATAGCGGTACAGCTCCTCCACCACCGTAAAGGTCAGATCGTTCTGGAATACATGGCACTCTATTTCCGAGAAGCAGGCGTTTAGCATCTGCTCCAGCTCCTCCCGCTGCGCCTTTTTCATTGCAATACGGTTTCCAAGACAGCCAATTCCGGAAAAGCCCTGATACAGCGCGTCCATTTCCTCCAGCATTTGCACATCCACGCTTTCCACCACGTTGAGAATCCCGCCGTGACGCAGTATCGTTTTGAGCTTCGCGACCGTTTCCGTATCATGCTCCAGTGAATGAACCAGATAAGCCATTAAAACCTGGTCATAACCGCCATCCAGCGCCGCACTCTCCACATTCTCATGCCGGAACGAAAGCTGCACGCCGGGCGCCAGCAAGTCCTTCCGCTCCCTATAATAGGTCTGGAGTTTTGTCAGGTTATTCTCATGGAGATCCATTAAATCCACCTGTAGGTTTTCCGGAATTCGCTCCCAGCTGTGCCGCCAGATCATGCCGATTCCGCAGCCTGCGTCCAGAATTCTCTCCCCCGGCTTCAGCTGCATCCGGTCAAACTCCCAGGGATAGAGATTGGCAGAGCCATTGCGCTGAAAGACCCGATACATGCGCCCCGAATGGTTGATTTTACGTACCAGCTGCATGGAGCGCGCCAACGTGTCAGGATCGCTGGCATCCGCCTGGCTCAGCTCATCCAGCAAATTCACGACCTCCTCCAGCTGCTCAATCCGCTGGGTAATCAGCTGCTTTTGGTCACTGAGCAGCTGCCAGAGATTCTCCTGCTTAGTTACTTCCAATGCATCCCGGATTTCGCCCAGGGAAAAGCCTGCAAATTTCAGCATGGTAATCCGCTGCATCCGCAGCAGCGCATCGCTGCCATAGAGCCGGTAGCCCTCCGCATTGCGGCTTTCGGGCTTCAACAGTCCCCGCTGGTCATAATAGCGGATGGTCCGCGGGGTAACGCCGGTGAGGTTTGCCAGCTCACTTGGGGTGTATTGCTTCATACTTCTGTCCTCCTGTGTTTGATTCAGGCGCCTGTAACAACAGTATAGGGTATGACGTTACGTCAATGTCAAGTCTTTTTTATATTTTTTCAAAAGCGTTTTCTCCACTCCACCGGTTTCTCCTTCTGATTTTTCTTGCGTTTCAGGATCGGCTGTGATAAAATATGGGCATATGCGGGTATGGTGGAATTGGCAGACACGTTGGATTTAGGTTCCAATGGCATCGCCGTGCAGGTTCAAGTCCTGTTACCCGCACCACGCCGCCGTGAGCTTCGTATAGTTTGCGGCGGCGTTTTTTATTTTGCCTTTTCTTTGCTGCGTTTCCACATCACAGTGGTACCGCTGATTTCCTTGACTACACCATTTCGTTATCGTATAATACCGCTAGGAGGTGTAGACTATGACCTGTTTAGATCGATTTTTACACTACATTACGGTAGAAACCACATCCAGTGAAACATCCGGCACCCGTCCCTCCACGCCCGGTCAAAAGGACCTTGCGCAAAAGCTGATGGAGGAAATGACAGCGCTGGGGCTCACCGATGTCCATATGTCCCCGGCAGACGGCGCGGTATTCGGCACCATTCCTGCCAATACCGACAAAAAGCTGCCCACTCTGGGCTTTCTCGCCCACATGGACACATCCTGCGCCGCATCGGGCAAAAATGTCAAGGCGAGGATAGTAAAGAATTATGACGGCGGCACCATTGGGCTGAGTGACACCGTCTCCATGTCCCCGGATTCCGGCTATGACTGCCTGCGTCAGGTGGTGGGCGAGGACCTGATTGTCACCGACGGCACTACCCTTCTGGGAGCAGATGACAAAGCGGGAATCGCCGAAATCATGACCATGGCAGAGGAGCTGCTTCACACCGACACCCCCCACGGCGTGGTCAAGGTTGCGTTCACCACCGATGAGGAAATCGGCGCAGGACCGGATTTGTTTGACGTGCCTGCATTTGGCTGTGATTTTGGGTATACTGTAGATGGCGGTCCCATTGGCGAGCTGGAGTATGAGAACTTCAACGCTTCCTCCGCTCGAATTACCGTCCATGGTGTGGGCGTCCATCCCGGCGGCGCCAAGGACCTGATGGTCAACGCTGCTGCCATTGCCGCAGAATATCAGTGCCTGCTGCCTCAGGCTATGACTCCAGAGCATACTCAGGACTATGAGGGCTTCATCCATCTGGACGAGATGCAGGGCACCGTCACTGACGCCACCCTGAAATACATTCTCCGGGATCACAATCTGGAAAAGCTCCATCAGAAGGAAGAACTGATGCGGGTCACCGCAGATTTTCTCAATGCAAAATACGGAATCGGCACTGTTTCGGTTGACATTCGTTCCTCCTACTACAACATGCGGGAAAAGATCGAGCCCCATATGCATCTGATTCACACCGCCGCCGACGCCTTCCGGGCTTATGGCATTGAGCCGGTAACCCAGCCCATTCGCGGCGGCACCGATGGCGCTACGCTGAGCTTCAAGGGGCTCCCCTGCCCCAATCTT
>ERZ780226.1466-NODE-1466-length-18424-cov-2.896619_pt1 | contig 18424 bp, 14 predicted proteins | sample MGYA00511165_ERZ780226 | MGnify/ENA primary metagenome ERZ780226 (study PRJEB29588, sample SAMEA2152373) | human gut metagenome | biome: human gut; feature: human-associated habitat; material: faeces | place: Denmark | collected 2008/2010 ...
ACACGAGCGACTTGCGATAGTGGCTCTGCAGGCAGAACAGGCGATAGGCGAGGGGGTCATAGCCCTTTTCCTCCAGCCGCGCCACGCGACGCGCCGTTGCGCCCTTGTCGATCTTCAGCGCTTCCCACATTTCTTTTTGTGTTGTACCGGGGTTATGCCGTACAAAGTGGATCACATCCATTTCCGCTGTGCCTATGCCGTCTTCTTTCATCGTCTGCACCGTAAACCGATTGGCTTCACGGGCGATCTTGGTTATCTTGCGCTCTGTGTTGTCCATAGAGCTGTGCCTCCGTTTCAGATAAAAGCATTTAGTTGTATGTTCAACTAAAATAGAGGATAGCACAACGAAAACGCACTGTCAACTACATAAAGTAAATAAAACTTCTTAAAAGTTAGTAACATCTAACGCTTTTGCTGTAACGAAAGGCGAGCAGCCGGAGGTTTCCGCTGTTCGCCCTTTGTGTTATTCGTCTTCTTTTGATTCTTCTTTCAGTTCTTCCGTGCGGGTGTTGTAAATCTCGGTGAACGTATGTGTCACACCGCGTGATTTATATCCGACCATTGTGTCGAGACATACGGAATGGATGCTGTTGAAAATACTCTTTTCTATATTCGGATTATCGCGTTTTAAGCGGCGCAATAAAAGCTTGGTTTCCTGCCGCTTAGAGACGCTTATGTCATGGTCACACGTTGCGCAGTTTTCCGTAAAGCGGCATGCACACTGGATAAACTCCAAATCGTTGTATCTTTTCCATGATAAAATGTCGTCTTCGTGGATGCAATACATGGGGCGAATGAGCTCCATACCTTCAAAATTCTGGCTGTGCAGCTTTGGTGGCATCGCCTGTAATTGCGCACCGTAAAACATGCTCATCACGGTGGTTTCCACAACGTCACTGAAATGATGCCCAAGTGCGATCTTGTTGCAGCCGAGCGACTTCGCTTTGCTGTATAAATGTCCGCGGCGCATTTTTGCACACAAATAGCACGGGTTCTTTTCGGTGTTGTTTGCCACGGAAAAAATATCGGTCTCAAAAATCGTGATCGGAATGTGCAGTAATGCCGCATTGCTTTCGATTTTCTTGCGGTTCAGCTCATTGTAGCCCGGGTCCATCACAAGGTACACAAGCTCAAACGGCACTTCGCTGTATTTTTGCAACTCCTGCAAAAGCTTTGCCATCAGCATGGAATCCTTGCCGCCGGAGATGCACACCGCAATTTTGTCGTTTTCCTGAATGAGCTCGTAACGCTTTACCGCAGCGATGAACGGGACCCAGATTGACTTGCGGAATTTCTTTTGTATACTGCGCTCAACGCGCTGGTAGGGTTCAAGTTCTCTTTCCATTTTATGTAAACTCCAAATATAGCTTGTTGAAGATCCTCTCAAATTCATCGAGTTCATCCTCGGTCATCGGATGGCTTAAACGGATGCGCCAAGAGTTCAGCGCATTTTTACGGTCGCAGCTCACGGCATACACCGCGCGGAAGGGGGGATTCCACGGAGCAGACGCATTTGCGGCGTAATCCAAGTAGATTATGCGCCGATGCCGCGGCCTTTGAAGCCGGTCAGATCTTTGATGACTTCGCCTGCGATGATAAGTCCCACAACGGACGGCACAAAAGCGTTGCTGCCCGGCACCTGGCGGCGCTGCGTGCACTTTCTCTCGGTGCCCGGCGGGCAGATGCAGTGCGTGCGGCAGCTTGTGGCCATGTCGTCCACGGGTGTGATGGACATATCGTCCAAAGGCGTCATAGGCGGTTCCTTGGAATAAACGACTTTCAGCGTTCTCACGCCGCGCTTTTTCAGCTCGTTGCGCATAACCTTTGCCAGCGGACAAACGGAGGTCTTGTATAGGTCTGTCACTTCAAACGCGGTCGGGTCTACCTTGTTGCCAGCACCCATGGAGCAGATGATTGGCGTTTTCGCCGCTTTTGCGTTCATCACAAGCGCAATCTTGCCTGTCACCGTGTCAATGGCGTCCACAATATAATCGTAGTGTTTAAAATCAAACTGGTCGGCCGTTTCGGGCGTGTAGAATGTCTTGTATGTGCGCACCACGGCGTCCGGGTTGATGTCTTTAATGCGCTCGGCCGCAACATCCACCTTGTACTGACCGACCGTCTTGCGCGTCGCGTAGATTTGGCGGTTGATGTTTGTCAGGCAGACCTTGTCGTCGTCGATGAGGTCGAGCGAGCCCACACCGCTGCGCGCAAGCGCCTCTACCGTGTAGCCGCCCACGCCGCCGATGCCGAAAACGGCTACGCGCGCATCCTTCAGCATCTCCATGGCGTCACGGCCATAAATCAGCTCCGTTCTGGAAAATTGGTTCAACATATTTCTTCGCTCCTTAGCGTTTGTCTCCTTAGCGTTTGTCTTTATATCGCCTATAAATTCAGTATGCTTTGTAAAGTATACAAAACTTAAACGGGAAAGTCAAGATAATACCGATTATACCGCATCTGCCGTTTCCATGCAATACCGCTTCCTTTTTTAGAGCGGGTGTGCTATACTGTAAACCCAAGATCAAAAGAGTGGAAAAAGGGGATAGTATGGAACAAAACGAAATTTACGCTGCGCTGCCGGGAGTTTTGCTGCCGTGGTACGAGAAAAACGCGCGCGACCTGCCTTGGCGGCACACGAAGGAGCCGTATCGCGTGTGGGTTTCGGAGATCATGCTCCAGCAAACGCGTGTGGAGGCCGTCATCGGGTATTACGAGCGCTTTATGGAAGCGTTCCCCACGGTACAGGCACTTGCAGAAGCCGACGAAGCCCGCGTGTTAAAGCTTTGGGAAGGACTCGGCTATTACTCCCGCGCACGAAATTTGCAGAAAACGGCAAAGCTCCTCACCGAAACGCAAAACGGTGCTTTTCCCGATACCGCCGAAGCGCTCGAAAAGCTGCCGGGCATCGGCGCGTATACGGCAGGCGCAGTGGCGTCCATTTGCTTTGAGCAGCCTGCGGCGGCTGTGGATGGCAACGTGCTGCGCATAAGCATGCGCATGACGGCGGACGACCGCCCGATCGACCTGCCGCAGGTAAAAAAAGAGATAGGGGAGGCGCTTTGCAAGGTCTACCCGAAAGGGCACTGCGGCGCGTTCACGCAGGCGCTTATGGAGCTTGGCGCGTGTGTCTGTATGCCGAAAAGCCCCAAGTGCGAAGTCTGCCCCACGCAGAGCTTTTGCCGTGCATATAAAGCCGGAAACGTCACAAAATACCCCGTAAAACGTCCGAAAGCCGCAAAGAAAACAGAAGAGCGCACCGTGCTTTTGCTCGAATGCAACGGCAGATTCGCCGTGGAAAAGCGAAGCGAGACGGGTTTGCTCGCCGGGTTATGGCAGTTTCCGAACGTACCTCAAAAGCTCGATGCCCAAACCGCCGTGCAAACAGCGCAGAGCTTTCACACCGACCCGAAGGAGCTGGTGCTCGAAACACACAAGACGCATATTTTCACGCATATTCGCTGGGAGATGACCGGCTATGTGATCCGCTGCAACGCGATGTCCGAAGCGTTTACGTGGGCAAGTCTTGCGGAACTTGAGCGCGATTTCGCACTGCCCCCCGCCTTTCGGCAATTTTCAGACGAGCTGAAACCACTATAAATAAACAGCAAACAGCCCGCAGCAAGAAAACCCAAGCTGCGGGCTGTGCTTTTATGCGATTTTAGTCGTCCAAAATGCCGTGCATCGGGTTGTTTTTCATCGGCGCGGTGCGCGTGTAATGCGTCGTCAGCGGGATGAATTTGCCCTCGCGACTGGATTTTTCAAAGCTCGTCAAAATCTCCAGCACATGATACTGCTGCTGGCAGTTCGCGCGGAAATCGCGGCCGGTGCGCAGCGCCTTGCACATGTCGCTGAGGCCGAGCGCACGGGAGTTCACGTTGTAGTCGAACAGCAGAGGAATCTCCTTGTAGCCGGCGTAAGCGGGCAGATTGCCTGTGCGCAGACCGGGATCGGAGTGCATTGCTTCCACGTCTTCGGGGCGCATCAAAAGTACCGGACCGCCGAACGTGTTCGGATCCGGCACAATCATCGTGCCCTTCGTGCCGTAAATTTCAAAGCGTGCGTAGTTCTGCGAGGGATAGTACACGTCAAACGTCGTGAACACCTGCGCAATGGCGCCGTTCGCGAACGTGATGTTGCCGGTGAGGTACGTATCGGCCTCCACGTCGATCTTTTGGCCGTAGTGTGGCTCGGAGGTGATCAGACGCTCTTTAAATGACTTTTTCGTCACAGCTGTTACACCGACTGCCTCGCCGATGAGCTGCACGAGCGCCGTCACGTAATACGGGCCCATGTCCATCATCGGACCGCCGCCTCTTTTATAGAGGAAATCCGGGTCCGGGTGCCATGTCTCGGGGCCGTGCTGAATCATTGCGCATGTCGCACCGATGACATCGCCGATCAGCCCGTCATCAATAACCTTGCGTGCGGTCTGGATGCCCGCGCCCATGAACGTATCCGGTGCGCCGCCCATGAGGAGATTTTTCTCCTTTGCGAGTGCCATCAGCTCTGTGCCTTCCTCCATGTCCGCCGCAAGCGGCTTTTCGGAGAATACATGCTTGCCATGCTCCAGCGCGGCTTTCGTCACGCCATAGTGCTCATACGGGCGGGTAAGGTTCAGAATAACCTCCACTTCGGGATCGTTGAACGCTTCATACATATCCTTATAAATTTTCGGCACGGGGGCTTTTGCGCCTGCTTCAATGTATTCCTTCACCGTCTGCACGCCTTTTTCCGCGCGCTCCGGGATGAGGTCGCATACGCCGACGAGTTCCACCTCTTTAAATACGTTCGTGATATTTTTAAGGTAAATGCCGCTGATGGCGCCGACGCCGATCATTGCAACTTTGACCAAATTGAATTCCTCCTTGATGAAATAAATCGCCGCCACTCGGCAATTCACGCATCCATTTTTAGGTATATTATACACGTTTCGCATAAAATAGCAAGATGTTTTACTTAAGTTTCGGGCAAATTTGCATGCAAGGCAAAAAGCGACGGATTTTCTTGCTTTTTTGCATTTCCTGTGCTATACTGTACTGCGAAAACTGAATGAAAACAACAGGTGCCTTTCGTGTGCTTTTAAAAGCGCATAGAAAAGGGTAAAAGGGAAGCGGGTGCAAATCCCGCACGATCTCGTCACCGTGATAGGGGAGTTTGCCGCCATGGCGTTTTGCCGGTCACTGAGCATAGCTTGGGAAGGCGGCGGCAGATGACGATCTTTCAGCCGGGAAACCTGCCTGTGTGTTGGTACGGGAGTGTCGCACTCCAAATCACGAGGAATTGGTTGTACCGAAAATGCTCTGACTATACGCCGGGGTCTTTTTGTGTTGCCGTTCTATACATTTTGTACGTTTCAGCAGCATAAAGGACCTCGGCTTTTCTCATGGGCATACGGTGTATTTGAAGAGGATTCAGATATGCCTTGATTTCCTGTACCTTTCTTTCAGCGAAAATACGATAAGGGCCGATATTGCCCACGGAAAGGAAGCACAACCCATGAGTAAGCTTACATGGAAAAAGACTGCCGCACTGGTAATGGCAGTTACAATGCTCACGACCGCTGCCGCAGGCTGCGGCAATAACGCGTCTTCGAGCGCATCTTCTGAGGAGAGCAGCACTTCTTCCACAGTCGAAAGCAGCGAGAACTCCGCAGAGGAAAGCAGCGCGGCGAGCGCAACCGAGGAGGAAACAGACGAAATGGCAGCGAAGAATGTTGCAGATCTCATCGACGCAATCTATGTGCAGGAGCGCAATGATAATACCGATGAAGAATGCAAAGCAGCAAAAGAAGCTTGGGACGCGCTGACCGATGCGCAGAAGGAGCTTGTGGAAGGCGATAACGCCGACCCGGATTACTTCGGCCGCGATACGGGCGATGCTGCAAAAGACGATCCGCGCAACGAAGACGAAATCGGCGAAAACGAGCTGCTCGTTGTCAGCTTCGGTACGTCCTTCAACGACAGTCGCGTAAAGGATATCAAGGGCATTGAGGACGCTCTGCAGGAAGCTTACCCGGATTGGTCTGTCCGCCGCGCGTTCACTGCGCAGATCATCATCAACCACGTGCAGGCGCGTGACGATGAGAAGATCGATAACATGCAGCAGGCGCTTGATCGCGCTGTTGCAAACGGTGTTAAGAACCTCGTTGTGCAGCCGACGCATCTCATGCACGGCGCAGAGTACGACGAGATGAACGAGTTGCTTGACCGGTATAAGGATAAATTTGAGGGCATCGCTGTTGCAGAGCCGCTGCTCGGTGAAGTGGGCGACGACGCGACCGTTATCAACGCGGATAAGGAAGCTGTTGCAAAGGCCATCACAGCCGAAGCTGTGAAAACCGCCGGTTATGATGACGTCGCTGCTGCTGCAGAAGACGGTACCGCATTCGTCTTTATGGGCCACGGTACGGCGCATGTTGCAAAGGTCAGCTACAGCCAGATGCAGACCACCATGGAAACACTCGGCTACACGAACGTATTTGTCGGCACCGTTGAGGGTGAGCCGGAAGACACCTCCTGCGAAGCCGTTATCGAAAAGGTAAAGGAAGCAGGCTTTACGAAGGTTGTGCTCCGTCCGCTGATGGTCGTTGCAGGTGACCATGCCAACAACGATATGGCTGGCGACGATGAGGATTCCTGGTTGAGCCGGTTCAAGGCTGCGGACTGCTTCGACAGCGTTGATACGCAGATTGCGGGTCTCGGTGAGATTGGGGATATTCAGCAGCTCTACATCGACCACGCGCAGGCAGCGATCGATTCCCTGAATGGCTAATCCGTAAACACAGCGCCCGGAGAGAATCGCTCTTCGGGCGCTTATGTTTATAGATTGTTTTTAAAATAAAGAAGAGGTATAACAAAATGAAAAAGAAGCAGATTACAGCCCTTTTGCTCTCGGTGTTCCTGATCTTCGGGTGCAGCGCGTGCGCAGGCAATACGAATGAAAGCAGTGCGTCTTCCGAAACTTCCGTTTCAAGCGCAGAGCCCACCCCCACCGAAGAGCCGGACGTTGTGCCGGAAGACGGCGTGTACACGGCAGAGTTCAAAACGGACAGCTCTATGTTTCAGGCGAACGAAGCTTGCGAGGGCATGGGTACGCTGACAGTCGAAAACGGCGAGATGACGTTCCACGTCAGCTTGCGTTCTAAGAAGATCTTAAATCTGTACCTCGGTACGGCAGAGGACGCAAAGCAGAACGAAAGCGAATGGCTTCAGCCGACCACCGATACCGTCACCTATAAAGACGGCACATCGGAAGAAGTCTACGGCTTTGACATCCCGCTGAAAAGTGTCGATAGAGATTTTGACCTTGCGCTCATCGGCACGAAGGGCACGTGGTACGACCACAAGGTCAGCGTGCGTAACCCGCAGCCAATCGTTGAGGACACCGCAAGCGACGCAGAGACCGAAGTGCCGGAGGACGGCACGTATACGTGCAACGTCACGCTTGAGGGCGGTTCCGGCCGTGCAACAATCGAGAGCCCCACGGAGCTTACCGTTGCGGACGGCAAAATGACCGCGGAGATCACATGGAGCAGCCCAAACTACGATTACATGATCGTGGACGGCGAAAAGTATCTGCCCGTCAATACCGAAGGCAACTCCGTGTTTGAAATTCCCGTCGCCGCACTCGATACCGCACTTGCCGTTACGGCAGATACCACCGCCATGAGCACCCCGCACGAGATCGAATACACCCTGACGTTTGACAGCGCGTCTCTTACCGCATGAGACGGCTTACAGCGCTTTTAGCGGCGCTTTTGCTTCTGGCTTTCACGGGCTGCGCAGCAAACCCGGCACAGCCTGAGAGTACATCAAGCCCAGCGCAGGCCGATGAAACGCAAGCAGATTTTCAAGTCGAAAGCGCCTATCCGCTCGAATACGCGAAAGAGTTCACCGTGGACGAGTGCACCGGCGGTACAAGGCTCATCACCATTCAGAATGCCCGCTACCTCGTCGTGCCGGAAAACAGTACCGTGCCGAACGGTCTTTCGGAAGACATCACCGTTTTGCAGAAACCGCTTGAAAATGTCTATCTCGTCTCCACGTCTGCGATGGACCCGATCCTGAAGCTCGATGCACGAAGCGCCGTCACGCTTTCCGGCACGAGTGCCGAAAACTGGTATCTGCCGGAAGCGAAAGAAGCCATGGAAAACGGTGAAATTTCCTACGCGGGTAAGTACAGCGCGCCAGATTACGAGCGCATCGTGTCTGCAAATTGCGGCCTCGCGATTGAAAACACAATGATCTACCACACGCCGGAAGTGAAAGAGCAGCTTGAAAAGTTTGGCATTCCCGTGCTTGTTGAGCGCTCCAGCTATGAATCCGACCCCTTGGCACGCATGGAGTGGGTGAAGCTCTATGGCATTTTGTTTGATAAAGAGGCGGAAGCCGAAACGTTCTTCAACGAGCAGGTTCAGCGCATCCGGCCGCTTTTGGGGCAGGATACCACAGGCAAAACGGCAGCGTTTTTCTCTGTGACGTCGAATAACCTTGTCACGGTGCGTAAATCGAACGATTACGTTGCGAAGATGATTGGCATGGCGGGCGGCAAATACGTTTTTTCCGATCTTTCCGATAACGGCAATAACCTCGCAACGATTAATCTTTCGCTCGAGGAGTTCTACGCCGGCGCGAAAGATGCGGATGTTTTAATCTACAACAGCACCATCGAGGGCAAGATTGAAACAACCGAGCAGCTCTTATCAAAATGTCCCATGCTGGCAGATTTCAAAGCCGTGCAAAACGGCAACGTCTGGTGTACCACGCAAAGCCTGTTTCAGGAAAGCATGGAGCTGCCCGATTTGATTTTGGACATGAACCGCGTGTTCACGGCGGAAAGCCCGAATGCGGTCAACGAAGATGAACTGAAATTTCTGACACATGTAAGCTGAGGAAACCATGAAACTAAACGGCACAAAGCGTCTGACAATTTCATATCTTGCGCTCACGGCTGCATTGCTCGCGCTGTTTATGCTGAACATTTTCTGCGGCAGCACGGCCCTTTCGCCGAAGGACATTTTAAGCACGCTTTTCGGCGCGGGGAATAACGTACTCGCGCAAAAGATCATATTTGGTTTACGCCTGCCGCGCGCCGCTATGGTCGTTTTGCTCGGTGCGGCGCTGTCCGTTGCGGGTTATTTATTGCAGACTTTTTTTGCAAACCCTATCGCCGGGCCGTTCGTTATGGGTGTTTCCGGCGGCGCAAAGCTCGCCGTTGCACTCACGATGGTCGTGCTTTTAAATCACGGCTTGTTCACAAGCTCACTCACGCTGATTTTAGCGTCATTTGTCGGTGCCATGGTCGCTATGGGCTTCGTCTTGGCCGTTTCACAGCGCGTAAAGCGCGCAGGCGTGCTCGTTATCTGTGGCGTGATGATTAGCTATATCTGTTCGGCTGTCACGGACGTTGTTGTTGCATTTGCGCAGGATTCCAACATCGTGAATCTACACAACTGGTCGATGGGCAGCTTTTCCGGCATGACGTGGGAGAATGTCCTCACGGCGGCTTTAATTGTGCTGCCATGCCTTGCGCTTTCATTTATGCTTTCCAAACCGATGGCGGCGTACCAAATGGGTGAAGCCTATGCGCAGAGTGTCGGCGTTTCCGTGCGTCCGTTCTCAGTTACACTTGTGTTGTTATCCAGCCTGCTCGCGGCATGCGTCACGGCATTTGCGGGGCCGATCTCCTTTGTCGGCATCGCGGTGCCGCATCTCGTAAAGCGCACACTCCGCAGTGCAAAGCCTTTGCACGTGCTGCCGGGGTGCGTTTTAGGCGGTGCAGCATTTTGCCTTTTGTGTGACCTCATCGCGCGCAGTATATTTGCGCCGACGGAGCTTTCCGTCAGCTCCGTCACGGCGATTTTCGGCGCACCGGTGGTCATTTTGCTGCTTGTGCGCAAACAGAGAAGGGAGGCGGCAGCATGAGCTATTGTGAAGCGAACGACCTTGCGGTCGGCTACAATTCGCCGCTTTTGGAGCATATCAAATTCGCCGCCGAGCGCGGACAAATTTTGACGCTTATCGGTCCGAACGGCGCGGGTAAATCGACCCTGATGAAAACGCTTGCCGCGCAGCTTGCGCCGCAGGGAGGGGACGTTTTGCTCGATGGGCAGTCCCTTTCGGTATACTCACCGAATGCCCGCGCGCGCAAAATGGCGCTGATGGTGCCGCACACGAACCGCACAGAGCTCACGACCTGCTTTGATGTCGCCGCAGCCGGGCGTTACCCGTATACCGGTCGTCTCGGAATCCTCTCCGAAGAAGATAAAAAGCAGGTTTTCGACGCGCTGTATCTTGTAAATGCAGCCGATATTGCCGACCGCGATTTTGATAAGATTAGCGACGGTCAGCGCCAGCGTGTCCTTTTAGCACGGGCAGTCTGTCAGGAGCCGGAAATTCTGTTTTTGGACGAACCGACGTCGTTTCTCGACGTTAAAGGTAAAGCGGAGCTCATGACGATCCTGCGCCACCTCGCAAAAGAGAAGAACACCGCAATTATCCTGAGCCTGCACGAGCTTGACCTCGCGCAGAAGCTCTCCGATGCCGTTGTCTGCGTTTCGCTGGACAGTGTCTCGGACATCATGACCGTAAAAGACGCGTTTCAAAAAGAGAACATACAAAAGCTATATAAAATGTCCGATGAAGAATACACGTTTCTGTTTGGTAAAAAGGAGCCGCCAAAGTTTGAGCACTACATTCGCAGCGGACAAAAATTATTGCGCTGCGGCTACACAACGGGCACGTGCGCGGCACTCGGTGCCGCCGGTGCGGCGCGACTGCTTTTCACCGGCAAGGCCCCGGAAACGGTCGGTCTGCGTACACCGAAAGGCATCGTTGTTGAGGTCGCGCCAATCTACTGTGAGAAGACCGAAACCGGCGCCGTATGCGCCATTCGCAAAGACGGAGGAGACGATATTGACGCCACGGACGGCCTGCCCGTCATCGCAAATGTGACGCTTTTGCCCAATGAACACGGCGTCGTTAAAATCGACGGCGGTAAGGGTGTTGGCCGTGTGACCAAGCCCGGGCTTGACCAGCCCGTCGGCGCGGCGGCCATCAACCACGTTCCGCGCGAGATGATCACCGAAGCCCTCTTAAAAGAAGCCAAAACATTTGAGTATAAAGGCGGCTTTTCCGTGCTTGTCTCCATCGAGGGTGGGGAAGAGGCCGCGAAAAAGACGTTCAATCCACATATCGGCGTCATTGGCGGACTTTCGGTGCTCGGTACCAGCGGCATCGTGGAACCGATGAGTCAGCAGGCAATCGTCGATACGATGCAGCTGGAAATTCATCAGGCTGCGCTCAAAAACGGTGCGCGCCGCCTGATTCTGACTCCCGGCAACTACGGCCTCGATTATCTGCGTGAAACCAACCTCACGCTCTTGGATATTCCCATCATAAAGTGCTCGAATTTTATCGGTGACGCGCTCGATGCCGCCGCAACAGAGCACTTTGAAGAAGTTTTACTCGTCGGGCACATCGGTAAGCTCGTGAAGGTCGCGGGCGGTATTATGAACACGCACTCCCGCATGGCGGACTGTCGCATGGAGCTTTTCTGCACGTATGCGGCGCTTGTGGGCGCGAAAAAAGAGGTGTGCGAAGCGCTGATGCAGGCGGCCACAACCGATGCCTGCCTTGATATTTTGGATCAAAACGGTCTGCGCGAGCCCGTCATGCACGGCCTGATAAACGCTGTGCAGCTGCATCTCGAGCGCCGCGTAGCGGGTGCATTCCAAGTCGGCGCGGTGCTGTTTTCCAATCAAACCGGTCCCCTTGGGCAGACCGAAACCGCAGAAAAATTGCTGCAAAAGTGGAAGGAGTCGTAAACATGGTACATTTTGTCGGTGCCGGCCCAGGCGCGCCGGATCTCATCACGCAGCGTGGCGCGGCGCTCTTACAGACTGCCGACTGCATCATCTATGCCGGCAGCCTTGTCAACCCTGCACTTTTGGGGCTCGCTAAAGCTGATTGCACGATCTACAACAGCGCCAAAATGACGCTGGAAGATGTGATTTCCGTCATGCGCGAGAACGAAAAAAACAACAGAATAACAGTTCGCCTGCACACAGGTGACCCGTGCCTTTACGGCGCAATCCGCGAGCAGATGGATAGGCTTGATGCAGAAAGCATTCCCTATGACGACACCCCCGGTGTCTCCAGCTTCTGCGGCGCGGCGGCAGCTTTAAACGCAGAATATACGTTGCCGTCTGTCAGTCAAACGGTTATCATCACGCGCATGGAAGGCCGCACGCCCGTGCCGGAAAAAGAAAAGCTGCAAAGCCTCGCCACGCACGGTGCGACCATGGTGATTTTCCTTTCAATCGGTTTGGTCGATCAGGTGCAGCAGGCGCTTTTGCAGGGTGCTTATACGGCTTCCACTCCCGTGGCAGTCGTCTACAAAGCCACGTGGCCGGAGGAAAGAATTGTGCGCTGTACTGTCGGTGATTTGGCCGAAAGCGTGCATAAAGCGGGCATCACCAAAACGGCGCTTATTGTCGTCGGAGATTTTCTCGGCACACGATACGACCGCAGTAAGCTCTACGATCCCACATTCACGACGGAATATCGGAAAGGCAGCAAAGCATGAGCTGCGCATATATCACTTTCACCGAAACCGGACTAAAGCTCGCAGAAAGACTGGCTCTTTCGCACCCGGGCAGCATCAGCCGCGGCGGTAAAAACGGCGTGAAATTATCCGATTGGACGGCCGAAAACTTTCAAAAATCCGATGCACTCATCTTCATCGGCGCTGTCGGCATCGCCGTGCGCGCCATTGCGCCGCATTGCAAAAGCAAGGCGGCCGATCCCGCTGTGATTGTGCTCGATGAGCGCGGTCGGTTTTCCATTCCGATTTTGTCCGGTCACCTCGGCGGCGCAAATGACCTTGCCAAGAAACTCGCGAGCATCTGCGGCGCAGTGCCGGTCATCACGACCGCGACCGATGTCGAGGGTGTGTTCGCCGTAGACGAGTGGGCGAAAGCGCAGAACTGCCACGTGCTCGAGCCTGGGCGTATCAAAACCGTCAGCGGCACACTGCTCGCCGGTAAAGTGGTTTATTATGACTCGCAGTGGAAAATCACAGGCACTCAACCTAAAAATGTTTTCCTGGCAGACGAGAACCATCAAGCCGATTTTTCCGTAACACTCTACCCGCAGAGTGATGCGCTGCACCTCGTTCCAAAAATCTGCGTGCTCGGCGTCGGCTGCAAACGCGGCACATCGGCTGAACATATCGAAGCAACATTTAAACAATTTTGCAAAGAAACAGGCTGTGCACCGCAAAGCATTTGTGCGTGTGCGAGCATAGACCTCAAAAAAGATGAACCGGGGCTGTTGGAATTCTGTCAAAACCATGATTTTAACATCCGTTTTTATACAGCCGAGGAGCTCAAAAAAACGTCCGGTGAATTCACATCATCTTCATTTGTGCAGCAGATAACGGGCGTTGACAACGTCTGCGCCCGTGCGGCCGTGCTGGCGTCGGGCGGCGAATTGGTGATCGAAAAGCATATATACAGCGGCGTGACGTTCGCCATCGCCGCAAAACCCTTTACCCCGGATTGGAGCGTGTAAAATGAAGCGAAATCTCGTTTATGTCGTGGGCCTTGGCCCCGGCGACCCGCAGTTTTTGACCGCACAGGCGAAAACGGCGCTCGAAAACGCCGACGTACTATGCGGCTACACCGTCTACATCGATCTTATCCGCTCGTTTTATCCCCAAAAAGAGGTGCACGCAACGGGCATGACAAAGGAGATCGACCGCTGCCGCTGGGCGCTTGAGACCGCGCAAAGCGGCAAAACCGTGGCGCTTGTCTGTTCGGGAGATGCCGGCGTATACGGCATGGCGAGCCCGATTTTGGAACTTGCACCCAATTACCCGAGCGTCGAGATCGAGGTCATTCCGGGACTTACGGCGGCGCTCAGCGGCGGTGCGGTTTTAGGCGCACCGCTTGCGCATGATTTTTGCGTAATTTCCCTTTCCGACCGACTCACCCCATGGGAGATAATTGAAAAGCGCCTTGCCTGCGCTGCCATGGGCGATTTCTGCGTGTCAATCTACAACCCGTCCTCGAAAGGTCGGCCCGATTATTTACAGCGTGCCGTCCGTATTTTGCTCCAAAACGGCAAATCGGAGGAGACCGTCTGCGGCATCGTACGCAACATTGGCAGAGAAAGGCAGCAAAGTGAAATCATAACGCTCCGCGAACTTGAAAACAAGCAGGTCGATATGTTCACGACTGTATATATAGGCAACAAAACAACAAAGAATATCGAAAGCAAAATGGTAACGCCAAGGGGGTATCGCACGGTATGAGAGCTGTGGTGTTCAGCGGAACGACAGAGGGCAGACAGTTTTCAAAAATTTTGGCAAATCTCGGCGTAGAAGTTCTTGTCAGTGTTGCAACAGAGATCGGCGCAGAAGAACAAGACGAGAATGAAAACATCACAATTCATGTAGGCAGATGCACTGCCGCAGAGATGACGAAACTTTTGCATGGTGCGTCAATCTGTGTGGACGCAACGCACCCCTATGCAACAGAAGCCACGCGCACCATTTGTGAAGCGTGTGAAACGACAGGTGTTGAGTACCATCGATTGCTCCGTACCGAAAGCGAATTGCCGAAGAACAGTATCGTGTTTGAAACAGCAGCAGAAGCGGCAGAATATCTCGAAAGTACTGCCGGGAATATCTTGCTCACGACCGGTGCAAAGGAGTTGTCTGCTTTTAAAAATCTAGATATAAAGCGGATTTTTCCACGTGTGTTGCCCACACTCGACGGTATTCGCGCATGCGAAGCCCTCGACATTCCGCACCGCAACATCATCGCCATGCAAGGCCCGTTTTCACTTGACCTCAACCGCGTGATCCTTGAACAATTCAACATTCAATGGCTCGTTACAAAAGACGGCGGCGCAGTAGGCGGCTTTATGGAAAAAGCAAAAGCCTGCGAATACTGCGGTGCACGCCTCCTTGTACTGCGCCGCCCGCGGGAGAACGGGGAGACAGTTGAAAGTATCCTTGAAAGGTGTAGAGAATTGCTATGAAAATCACTTTAGTCGGCATGGGAGGCGGCACAGTCGACAGCGTAACAACGCAGGGAGCAGAAGCTTTGCATGAAGCCACACTCATCATCGGCGCAAAGCGTTTACTCGAAAACTTGCCGGATTTCTGTACACAAAATCGTATCGCAATGTATAAAATCGGTGAGATTTTATCAGTGCTTGAAACAACAAAAGAACAAAATATCGCACTTGTATACAGCGGTGACACCGGGTTTTATTCCGGCGCCTCTGCACTGTGCCGCGTGCTCGATGAACGCCACATCGAATACACCGTGGTTTCGGGCGTTTCCAGCGTACAGTTGCTTTCTGCTGCCATCCACGAACCGTGGCAGAACTGGAACCTCGTCTCCGCGCACGGCTGTGCATGTGACCCTGTTGCTGCGTGCAGCATGGGCAAGCCCACATTTTTCTTAACGGGTGGTGAAGTAACTCCCGCAGTGATCTGCGCGAAACTCACCGAAGCCGGGTTGGGAGACGTGCAGGCGGTTGTCGGTGAAAATCTCGGTACACCACAGCAAAAAATCAGTAAGAATACAGTACGAAAAATATCTGAAAGTGCTTTTGCACCGCTATGTGTGCTTCTTGTAGAGTCGTGTGAAGTACTTGTGCGGCGTGTGCCGGGTTTGCCGGATGAAGTCTTCATCCGCGGCAAAACACCCATGACAAAGCAGGAGGTTCGCGCCGCAGCACTCGCAAAGCTTGCCGTTAAACCGACCGATATTCTCTGGGACATCGGCGCGGGGACCGGCAGTGTCAGCATAGAAATGGCGCTTGCTGCGCCGCTCGGATACGTGTATGCCGTGGAGTGTGACGCAGTTGCCTGTTCGCTGACAAAACAAAACCGAGACAAATTTCATGTACATAATTTGACACTTGTAGAGGGCAAGGCGCCGGAAAAATTAACGGGTCTTCCTGCACCGAATGCCGTGTTTATCGGCGGCAGTAAGGGCAATCTGCCCGAGATCATCGATGCTGTATTGACCGCAAACCCGAGTGCTCGCCTGTGTGTTTCCGCTATCGCGCTTGAAACGCTGCAAACGGCGCTTTCATCTTTTTCAACCCATGGCATGACTGCGCAAATCACACAAATTGCCATAAGCCGCAGCAGTTCAGTCGGTAATTTGCACCTGATGAAGGCGAATAATCCCGTTTTTTTGATTGTGAGGGAATGACATGCTGCAAATGCTCATCGCCGCGCCGAACTCCGGCAGCGGCAAAACGACCGTCACCATTGCGCTGCTTGCGGCGCTTAAAGCCCGCGGCCTCAATCCCTGTGCGTTTAAATCCGGGCCCGATTATATTGATCCCATGTTTCACCGCAGTGTACTCGGCGTTGAAAGTCACAATCTTGATTTATTTTTCTCAAAGCCGCAAATAGTACAGAATTTATACAATAAAAGTGCAACCGATCACGGTGCTGCTATATGCGAAGGTGCTATGGGGTACTATGACGGCCTCGGCGGCACAAGCGACATCGCAAGTGCGTGGCATTTGGCCGATACGTTGGATCTACCCGTCCTGCTTGTCCTGCGTCCGAAGGGTGCAAGCTTAACCCTTGCAGCGCAGGTACGCGGCTTAATGTCCTTCAGCACACCGCACCATATCGCCGGTATTATACTGAATGACTGTAAAGAAAATTTGTACCGTATTTTAGCACCGATGCTCGAAAAGGAGACAGGTGTGCCTGTTATCGGCTATCTGCCCCCAATGCCCAAAGCTGCGATCGAAAGTCGGCATCTGGGGCTTAAAACCGCCGGTGAGATTGAAAATCTGCAAAAGAAGATCACACTTTTGCATGAGACGATGGAAAAGACGGTCGATTTTGAAAAACTCTTTAGCGTTTTTGCGTGTCCGGCGCCCAAAGTACCGAAAGAGGAATTTCCGGTTCCTAATGTGCGCATCGCCGTTGCAAGGGATGAAGCCTTTTGTTTTACATATACCGAAACGCTTGAAGCGTTCAAAGAAGCCGGCGCAGAACCTGTCTTTTTCAGCCCATTGCACGATAAAAGCTTGCCTCAAAATATCGGCGGGCTGTATCTGCCCGGCGGTTACCCGGAGCTTTGCGCAAAGGCACTCAGCGAAAATACCGAGATGCTTTTGCGCATCAAAACCGCAATCAAAAACAGTTTGCCGACTGTGGCAGAATGCGGCGGCTTTTTGTATTTAGGTCAAACACTTGAAGATGTAAACGGCGACAAATACCGTATGGCAGGCGTTCTGCCCGGCGAAGGCTTCAAGGTCGGCCACCTCGTGCGCTTCGGTTACGCGACGCTTACTGCGAAGGAGAACAGCATGCTGCTAAAAAAAGACGAGCTGCTTCCTGTGCACGAATTTCACCACTGGGATTCCACCGAAAACGGCATAGCGTGCACAGCGACAAAGCCGAACGGCCGTACGTGGGACTGTGCTTTTGTAAACGAACATTTTTATGCGGGCTTTCCGCATTTATACTGGGCGGGCACGCCGCTGCCGCAGCGCTTTGCGGACGCCGCCCGCCGCTACATGAGGGACAAAATATGACGGAAACAGAACTTAAAAACCGGCTCAAAACAATCACGCAGCCGGATGAAGCCGCGCGCAAAGCCGCCCACGCGCATTGGGCGTCGCTTGCAAAGCCACTCGGCGGGCTTGGCGATCTCGAACCATTATTAGAAGATGTGGCTGCGCTTACAGGTGTGCCGCAATTCGATTTTTCAAAGCGTGCGGTCTTGGTACTGTGCGCGGATAACGGCGTCATCGCGCAGGGCATCAGCCAGTCCGGCAGCGACGTGACGCGCGCCGTTTTGCAGAATCTTGCGCAGCGCAAAACAAGCGTCTGTAAAATGGCGGAAACGGTGCACTGCGGTGTGACTCCCGTCGATATGGGCATCGCGGGAGCGCCCGTGGACGGTGTGAAAAATTGCCGTGTGCGTGCGGGTACGAATGATTTCACCGGCGGCCCTGCCATGACCCGCGAGGACGCTTTACAAGCCATCGAGACCGGCATCGAGCTCGTCCGCGAGCAGAAAGCGCAGGGCATAAAGCTCCTCGCAACCGGCGAAATGGGCATTGGCAACACGACAACCTCTGCCGCCGTGAGCTGCGTTTTGCTCGACCGCGCGCCCGAAGAAATGACCGGCCGCGGCGCGGGGCTCTCCGATGACGGTCTGCGCCGCAAGATTGAGGTCATCTATAAAGGCATCGCGGTCAATCATCCCGAAAAAACCGATGTGATCGGCGTGCTGTCGGCGCTCGGCGGCTTAGATATCGCCGGGCTGTGCGGCGTGTTTTTGGGCGGTGCTCTGGAGAATATCCCTGTCATTATCGACGGTTTCATCAGCAGTGTGGCGGCACTGTGTGCGGCACGGCTGTGCCCGATG
>ERZ780226.1467-NODE-1467-length-18419-cov-3.088379_pt1 | contig 18419 bp, 14 predicted proteins | sample MGYA00511165_ERZ780226 | MGnify/ENA primary metagenome ERZ780226 (study PRJEB29588, sample SAMEA2152373) | human gut metagenome | biome: human gut; feature: human-associated habitat; material: faeces | place: Denmark | collected 2008/2010 ...
CCCTACCCCGTCTGCTGGCGGACTCCTGCTTCAAGCAGACCGACATCCTGCCTGAGGACTGGGACTTCATCCGAAAGGCGCGCGCCTTGAAAAACCTGAACATCGAGAACTGGATAGACGGACGTGACTACGGCCCGGACAACGTGGCCGCCATCCGAGCCTTCCACGTGGACAGTACCTACATGCAGACGGCCGAAGGCACAGACAGCCTCGTACTGCGCCCGCAGCGGGTCTGGCTCTGGACGGACGAAGTGAAGAAGGACGCCGAGACGGACGAACTGCAGAAGCAATTGTTCGTCAACGACATCGTAGGCGGCCTGTCCAAGTGGACACCCTTCTACATGATGTTCCTCCTGCCGCTGTTTGCCGCCTTGCTGAAGCTGTTCTATCGCCGCAAGCAGATGCCCTACATGTGGCACTTCGTCCACGCCATCCACCTGAACACCGTCTTCCTCATCCTGATCTGCATACCGCTGGTGCCGCTCTTCGCCTACGGGCTCGACGACCTGATGGCAGCCGGACAAACACTGAACACGGCACAGCTGAACTCCCTGCGCATCACACTGGTAGGTTTTCCAGTTGCCATGTTCCTCTATCTGCTGGTGTCCTTCCGCACGGTTTACCGCCAGGGCTGGGGCAAGACCACGGTGAAGGCAGTGCTGTTCTACGTGCTGTTCACCGCCATCGCGTCGCTGCTGGCCGCCGCACTGCTGCTTTGGCTACTGGCAACAGAAGCAGAGGCGATTTGAATGAACAATGAATAATGAAGAATAAGTAATGAAACTCATAGAAACACTCCGACAACGACAACTCCGCATCCGGCGGAACATTGAGGCCGTGCGCCTGCGACGCATTCGCCGCCACACCCGCCCCGGATACACCCACTGCATGAATTGTGGAACCCGTCTGAAGGGCATGTACTGCCACCAGTGCGGCCAATATGCCCTCGACACCCACCAGCCCATCTGGAAATACATCCGCCAATATTTTGAGAACATGTACCAGTTCGACGGCAAGATATGGATGACGCTGCGCCTGATGTTCACCCGTCCGGGCTTCCTGACGAACGAGTTCAATGACGGCAAGATCAACTCCTACGTGCACCCCTTCCGGCTGTACATGTGCATCTCCGTCGTCTTCTTCACCCTGTTCTTCATGGCTGCCGAACGTGCTACGGACCGCGCACTGCTGTCCATAGCCGGCGAACAGATACCGAACACGGTGATGGACGCCCTGCTGCGCGACGACGCCGTCGCCCTGCCGGACACAACAGTCTATGCCTACAACACAGAGACGCTGCTCCAGGTGCTCGATGCCCATGGAACCCAACATGCCGACAGCCTCGTCCGCCTGCACTATCAGGATCGCGGCGACGAGCTGAACCTCGTCACCCTGCCCCGCCTGCTCTTCGACTCGTGCCTGACGCGCACCGCCGTCCATGAGGAAACGCAGACCGAGGTCAGCGTCCTGCGCCGCACCGCCCGTCTGGGCACACCCGACGAGGAAGAGCGCTTCTACCTCGACCTGCCCATCGACACGGTGACGGGCCGCATCACGGCCAATACATACGACTGGATGACGCGCCTCGACCCGGCCGAACAGCTACACCAGCAGGCCACGGCTTCGTTCGTCCTGGGCCAGCTTTCCAAATGGACGCCCCTGTTCCTGATGTTCCTCCTGCCCGTGCAGGCGCTGCTGTTCAAGCTTTTCTACCGCAACCGCCGCTTCATGGAACATTTTGCCCACTCCACGCACCTCAGTAGCCTCCTGCTTGTGCTGCTGGTTGCGCCAGCCGCCATTCTGCTGTGGCACTTCAACGCGGAGCGCTATACTGACGTCGTCACCAACGGCGTGGAAGACGCCATCATCTTCCTCACGCCTCTCGCCCTGCTGGCCTACCAGCTCGTGTCAATGCACACCGTCTATCGCGAAGGTTGGGGTAAGACGACGGCGAAGTGTCTGCTCACGTTCTTCCTCTTCACCCTACTGGCGCTGGGCACGGCGACGGGGCTCATCCTTTGGCTGACGTTCAAGGCAATGGGGAGGGTTTAGGATTTCTGAGTTCTGATTTCATGGATATGCGGACAACGCGGAACAAGCGGATGAGCACGGACAACATTTATTTAATGACTATCCGCGTCCGTCCGCTTGTTCCGCGTCGTCCGTGTTTAAATATATTTACCATTCCCCTATAGAAGGCTTTTATTCCCCATCGTCAGGAGCGGGGCATCTCATGGAAGGGAGAAAGCAACACCCCTACTCCCAGCCTCCGCCAAGGGCCTTGTAGAGGTTGATCATCGTGATGCGCTTGTCGCGCACGGCGTTGCTCAGGCTGAGCTGGGCGTCGAAGTAAGTACGCTGGGCGTCGAGCAGGTCGATGTAGCCGATGGCACCATTGACATACTGCAACTGAGCCAGTTCGAGCGTAGTCTTGGCCGCCTGTTCCAGTCGGAGGCGGGTATCATAAATGTCCTTTATCTTGTTGAACTCCGTAATAGCATTATAAGCATCCTTGAAGGCACTGAGCACAGCCTTCTCGTAGGCGTACGTGGCACGCTCGAAAGCGGCCTTCTGAGCCTTGAGGCGGGCACGGTTCTTGCCCATGGCGAAGATGGGTTCCAGGAGTGTGGCCGAGAAGAGGTGGTAGGGAGACTTCAAGATGTCACCCAGTTCGCCGCTCTCGCTTCCTGCCGTAGCAGTGAGCGCAATGCGGGGGAAGAGGGCGGTGAAGGCCATGCCCACCTGCGCATTGGCGGCAATGAGTTCCTGTTCGGCCTGACGCACGTCGGGACGGCGTTCCAGCAGGGTGCTTGGCATACCCACAGGTAGGGCATCAGGCAGCTGTACATCTGCCGTCTGACTGGCACGGGCGATGCTGTGGGGATATTCACCCGTCAAGAAAGCCAGTTCGTTTTCCTTGAGCGTAATCTTGCGTTCGAGGTCGGGCACGAGGGTCACGGTCTTGGCCAATTCCACCTGCGCCTGGCGAAGAGGAATTTCGGAGATAAGTCCGGCTTCGCGACGCAGACGCACCAGATGGAGGCTCTCGCGGCGGGCTTCAACGGTCTGACGCACGATGGCCAGCTCGTTGTCCAACGCCACCAGCTCGAAATAGGCTTGCGCCACCTGGGCGATAAGACTCATCTGCAAGGCACGCCGGTTCTCGATGGAACCCATGAAGTCGGCCAGGCTCTTGTCGCGCGCCCAGCGCAGGTTGCCCCACAGGTCGAGCTCCCACGTGGCCGATGCCTTGATGCCGAACTCATCGCTGTTCTTGGGGTTGTCACCGCCGTAATTCTCGCGCTCGGGCTCAAGGTAAACCTTGGCCCCCACTTGCGGGAACATGTTAGCCACATCGATACGCTTCAGTGCGGCCAGCTCCTTGACGCGGGCGGCCGACATCTGCATGTCCTTGTTATACTCCAGCGTCTTGCGGATGAGCCCCTGCAGCAGGGTATCGGTGTAGAGTTCCTCCCACGAACGGTCGGCAATAGAGGCCGAATCCTCGGCCGTCTGGCCACCCAGCGTCGTGGGCAGGTCCAATTCAGGACGGGTATAGTGTTTGCCCAGCTGGCATCCGGCCAACACCATCAGCGCGGCCAGCAGGCATATCGGATATATCGTACGTTTCATCATCATTTCTTCTTTTTAAAGGTTTGCAGGTTCAGTTTGGGGACACGCATCTTGTGCTTCATCTTATAAATCATCACGAAGAAGAAGGGCACCAGCAGGATGCCGACGGTGACGGCCACAATCATGCCGAAGAACACACCCGTACCGATGGCCTGGCGACTGGCCGAGCCCGGACCGGTGGCGATAACCATCGGGAGCATACCGAGGATGAAGGCCAACGACGTCATCAGAATGGGGCGGAAGCGCAGGTGAGCAGCATGGAGGGCAGACTCCACAATGTCATGTCCTTTGTCCACTTCGTCCTTGGCGAATTCCACAATCAGGATGGCATTCTTAGCAGCCAGACCGATAAGCATAACCAAACCAATTTGGAAGTAAGTGTCGTTCTCCAGTCCGCAGAACGAGATACCTGCATAAGCACCCAGCACAGCGATAGGCAAAGAGATGAGTACAGCAATAGGCACGCTCCAGCTTTCGTAGAGGGCAGCCAGGAAAAGGAACACGAAGAGGAACACCAGTCCCAGAATGAGTCCCGTCTGTCCGCCCGCCTGCTTCTCCTGATAGGACAAACCACTCCATTCCACGCCGATATTGTCGGGCAAGTGGTCGCGGGCGATACGTTCCAGCAGCTCCATCACCTGTCCGGAGCTGGCTCCGCTGGCGGCCGTACCGCGGATAACGGAGGCGTTGAACATATTGAAGCGCTTGATGCTGCCCGGGCCGGTAGTATATTCCGTCGTTCCGAGCGAGGTCAGCGGTATCATATCGCCGTCGCTACCGCGCACAAAGTAAAGGCCAATATTGTCGCGATGCTCACGGTAGGGGGCCTCGGCCTGCAAGTAAACACGATAGACGCGGTTGACCATATTGAAGTCGTTCACATAACCCGAACCCGTATAGGCCTTCATCGTCGAGAAGACGTCGGCCATAGGCACTCCGGAGAGCTTCACCTTGTCGCGATCCACATCGAAATAGAGTTGTGGTATCTCAGCCTGAAGAGAAGACGAGAGGCCTTCGATTTCCTTATACTGCGAAGCATAGTACATCAGCGTGTCGGTGGCGCGCACCAGATCCTCGAAGGTAGCCTCGCCACGTGCCTCCAGCTGCAACTCGAAACCGCCCGACGTTCCCAAACCGGGAATAACCGGCGGAGTGGACAGGTAAACCTTACATTCGGGGTATTCGTTTATCTCGCGACGCACGGCTTCCATCACCTCGTCGATGGTGGTATTGTCGCGCTCGTCCCACGGTTTCAGAATAACGGTCAACTGGCTGCGTGCCTGGCTGGTACCCACACGAGGGCTGGAACCGGTGACATTCTGTACATACTCCACGGCAGGCTGCTTCATCAGAAAGTCGATGGCACGGTTGGTCACTTTGCGAGTGCGCTCCAGCGTGGTACTCTCGGGCATTTCCAACTCGACTGTGAAATATCCCTGGTCCTCAACGGGCAGGAAGCTGGTGGGTGTAAAGCGATGCAGAATGAAGATGCACAGCAGTCCCAGACAGAAGTACATGGCGATGCGACGCGGATGCTTCACGGTGCGACCTATCAGCTTGACGTATTTCGTATTACCGATGGCAAGCCACTTGTTGATGAAAGCGAACACGCGGTTCTTCGGTTTGTTGGGATCCTCGGGACGCAAAATGAGCGAACACATCACAGGGCTCAGCGTGAGAGCCACCACCGTGGACAACAATACAGACACCACAATGGTCACCGTAAACTGGCGGTAGAGCTGGCCCGTAATGCCAGGCAGGAAGCTCACCGGCACGAACACGGCCGCCAACACGAGCGACGTGGCGATGATGGCACCCACCAGTCCGTCCATAGCCTTCTTCGTGGCTTCATAAGGGCTGAGGTGTTCTTCTTCCATAATACGCTCCACGTTCTCCACTACCACGATGGCATCGTCCACCACAATACCGATGGCCAGTACAAGGCCGAGCAGGGTCAGCATGTTGAGCGAGAAGCCGAAGATGAGCATGAAGCCGAAAGTACCGATAAGGGAGATAGGCACCGCCACCACAGGGATGATGGTAGCACGCCAGCTCTGCAACGACAGATAAACCACGATGATAACCAGTATCAGTGCTTCGAACAACGTCTTGTACACCTCGTGAATAGATTCGTTGATGTAGGTCGTCATGTCGAACGGTATCTCATACTCCAGACCCTCGGGGAAGTTGGCGCTGATTTCCTCCATCGTCTTCTTGACGTTCTCGGCCACTTCCATGGCATTGGCTCCGGGCAACATGTAAACGCCCAGCACGGCAGCGTTACCGTCATTGATACCACTCTCGGTGTTATAGGACTGCGCTTCGAGCGAAACGCGGGCCACGTCGCGCATCCGAATCAGCGAACCGTCGGCATTGGCACGGAGCACGATCTCCTCAAACTGTGCCGCCGAAGACAGACGTCCCTGCGCGGTGATGGGGATGGTAATGTCGAGCCCATCGACAGGCTGCTGACCCAGGACACCGGCCGCCGACTCGCGGTTTTGGTCCTTCAAGGCATCCTGCACGTCTTTCACCGTCAGTCCGTAGTTGGCCAGACGAGCGGGATCCACCCATATCTGCATGGCGTAGTAGCGGCTTCCGATGTTGGACACACGGCCCACACCAGGGATGCGTCGCAGAAGGTCCACCACATTCAGCGTGGCAAAGTTACTCAGATAGATTTCATCGAACTTGGGGTCGTCCGACGTCAGGCAGATGGTCATCAGCTGGCTGGGCGACTGCTTGTCCACCTCGATGCCGTTCTGCACCACTTCGGCAGGCAAGCGCGACTCGGCCAGCTTGATGCGGTTCTGTATTTCGACGGCAGCCAGGTCGGGGTCGGCCGAAATGTCGAAGGTGACGGTGGCCGAGAAGCTTCCCGTGTTGGAGCTGGTAGACTCCATGTAGAGCATGCCCGGCGTACCGTTGAGTTCCTGCTCGATGGGGGTGGCCACGGCCTGCGACACGGTGACGGCACTGGCGCCCGGATAGGAAGCCGAGATTTTCACCACAGGCGGCGTTATCTGAGGATACTGGTCGATGGGGAGCATCATCAGGCCGATGATACCCACAATGACAATCAATATGGAGATGACGGCCGAGAATATCGGTCTGTCTATAAAGAAATTAACTTTCATAAGCGGGATAGGTTTCTGATGTTAGAACTCTGATTGCAATGCGGTCTCTCTCTTTACCGCTTCCTTATTCTTCACCCTCCGCAGGCTTGCCTACGCGCACCTTCATGCCAGGGGTCAGCTTGTGGTAACCTTCGGTCACGATGTTCTCGCCGGGCACGATACCACGTTCCACCACGACGTTGTTGCCAAACTCGGGACCCAGCTCGATGAAGCGACGTTCCACGGTAGAGTCGCGGCGCATGACGTAGACGTGCGCACCACCTTTCTCGATCATCAGGGCTTTCTGGGGTACGACGGTGGCATGCTCACGCACGTCGAGCAGCACACGTACCTTGGTGAACTGGCCGGGCAACAGCACGCGGTCGGGATTGGGCATCTCGGCACGAACGGAGAAAGTTCCCGTCTTTGGATTAACTTGCGGTTCGGCAAAATCCACTATACCTTTATATATATACTGGCTGTTGTCGGGCAGGGGGATGGTAACCGTAGGCTGCCAAGAACGGGTCGAGTCCTTCTGGCCAATGACCACGTTGCGTTCCTTGCCCTTCAGATAATCGAGGGCCGTCATGCTGAAGTCCACCAGCACCGTGTCGCTCTTGACAATGGGGGCCAGCAACGACTTTCCGCTGGTACCCACCAGCGTACCGAGGTCGACGTGACGTTCGCTGATGTGACCCGAAATCGGAGAACGCACCCACGTGTAGCCCAGTTCCTGTTCAGCCTGGTCAAGGTCAGCCTGGCTCATGCCCATGCTGGCCACAGCCGTCTCGTAGGCAGCAATGGCGTTATCCCGGTCGAGCTGGCTGGCCGCGTTCTGCTCAAACAAGGGACGGATACGCTCCAGGTCGCGTTTGGTCTTGCGCACCTGAGCCGAGTCCTTGCGAAGCTGGGCACGTGCCTTGTCGGCCTTGGCGCGGTACTGCTTCTGGTCGATGACGAACAACACCTGATTCTTCGTCACATACGTACCCTCTTCGAAAGCCATGCTCTCCAGAAAGCCTTCGACACGCGCACGCACTTCGACGAACTGCTGGGCACGGATGCGGCCCACATAGTCGCCGTATATCTCGACATCGTCCTGGCCGACGGGTTCCACCACCACTACGGGAGGGATGGGCTCGACCTTCTTCGGCCAAGTCACCACGATATAGATGCCCAGCAGCACTGCCATGCATACCACCATCGTCACCAGTCTTTTCTTTCTCAGCTTTAATTCCTTCTTCGTAAAAAATAGTCTCATGTCTGTTTGTTTAGCTAATTAAACCCTGTTTTTAGGAATGAGGGTGCAAAGATAATACCATTTTTCCAATTTTCCACCATAAACCGGCGTAACCGTTTAATTTTCAATAGAAAAACTTTCCCGTCTGCAATCTCGCGGAAGCCCTTCAGACGGCCCGCCCTGTAGAAAGCATCTACAAACTTGTAGAAATATTCCACACCCTCGGCCCGCCGCACTTCCCCAACGCCCTGCCGACAAAATGACACTTTGATTTTCCAACCGCCCGAGAATCGCTTCTTTCCGCCCCAAGTCAAGGCCGATGGGAAAGAACGAAGAGCCGGAAGGCTTACACGCTCGCACACAGCCGGATAGCGAAATCCTTACATTTGAAATAGAAGTTTCATCCTCCCCAAACGAAGAAAAAACCGCGGGAAACCGATGAAAAACCGACAAAGCGACCCTTCGTCGAACGAAAAGCAGGCACTTTCCGAGCGAAAAGCGGCGTTTTTCCCAAAGAAAACCTACGTTCTGACGACTGGAAACCTACGATCTGACGACAGAAAACCTACAATCAGGCAGCAAAAAGCCTGCTTTTTAACCCCTCAGAAGCCGGCATTTCCTCCGTTTCCGCCTCCAGTTTCTTCCTTTCATGCAAGGAGCCTGTCAGCAAAAACAGCCCATTTACATCTATCTGTCAACAAAACCAAGAAAACAGACAACAGAATGACAATCCGCCCTTCCGGCTATTCTTCGCCAGAAGGCCCCGTTCATCGGCTTCCCAAGCATACATATATATAAAGGTGAAAAAGGAGTAATACACTCCCCTTCCACACGCTATGGATGTTCCGACAAGCCTCTTTTAACGATAAATAACCCTAACGGGGGCCTTGGAATGAAAAAAAAGGAAAAATTAAACCTACACGATATACCAACATACAAAACAATTTCGTACTTTTGCAGCGCATTTGGAAAACAAACGCAATTAGGTTAAAGAGAGATATTCAAGATAAATATTTATTGAACCTTTAAAAGTTTAAACAAAATGATTAAAGTAGGTATTAATGGATTCGGACGTATTGGACGTTTCGTATTCCGCGCAGCTCAAAAGAGAAACGATATCCAAATCGTTGGTATTAACGACCTTTGCCCGGTTGACTACTTGGCATACATGCTGAAGTACGATACAATGCACGGCCAGTTCGACGGCACTATCGAAGCTGACGTTGAAAACAGCAAGCTGATCGTTAACGGCAAGGAAATCCGTGTAACAGCTGAGAAGAACCCTGCTGACTTGAAATGGAACGAAGTTGGTGCAGAATATGTAGTAGAATCTACAGGTCTGTTCCTGACTAAAGAAAAAGCTCAAGCCCACATTCAGGCTGGTGCAAAATATGTTGTAATGTCTGCTCCTTCCAAGGACGACACTCCGATGTTCGTTTGCGGTGTAAACGAGAAGACTTACGTTAAGGGTACTCAGTTCGTATCCAACGCTTCTTGTACTACTAACTGCTTGGCTCCTATCGCTAAGGTTCTGAACGACAAGTTCGGTATCGTAAACGGTTTGATGACTACTGTTCACTCTACAACTGCTACTCAGAAGACAGTTGACGGTCCGTCTATGAAGGACTGGAGAGGTGGTCGTGCTGCTTCTGGCAACATCATCCCGTCTTCTACTGGTGCTGCTAAGGCTGTAGGTAAAGTTATCCCCGAACTGAACGGCAAGCTGACTGGTATCTCTATGCGTGTTCCGACTCTGGATGTATCCGTAGTTGACCTGACTGTAAACTTGGCTAAGCCCGCTTCTAAGGAAGCTATCTGCGCTGCCATGAAGGAAGCTTCTGAAGGCGAACTGAAGGGTGTACTGGGTTACACAGAAGATGCAGTTGTTTCTTCTGACTTCCTGGGCTGCACACTGACTTCTATCTTCGATGCAAACGCAGGTGTTTACTTGACTGACACATTCGTTAAGGTTGTATCTTGGTACGATAACGAAATCGGTTACTCTAACAAGGTTCTCGACCTGATCGCTCACATGGCATCTGTTAACTGCTAATTGACAGTTAGAAAATATTAAAGTATAGGCGGCTTCTGCGGAAGTCGCCTATTTTTTTTGCATTTTTGCGTAATGTTTGAGAAAGGCCTTATCTCGATGAAAATCAGAGAGGCCGTTGTTTTACTTTGCATATTGAATATGACAGAAGCTCAGAATCCTTTTTTTGAAAATATCCATACACCCCACGGCACCGTCCCCTTCGACCGCATCGCCGTGGAGCACTACGCCCCCGCCATCCGCCGGGGCATCGAATGCCAGAACGAGGAGATAGACGCCATCGTCCGCAATCCCCAGCCTGCCGACTTCCACAACACCATCCTGGCTTTGGAAAAGTCGGGCCAACTGTTGCATCGCGTGGAAGTGGTGTTCGACAACCTGCTCAGCGCCGAAACCAACGATGCCATGCAGGAGCTCGCCAAGGAACTGATGCCCCTGCTGAGCGAACATGCCAACAACATTACGCTGAACGAACGCCTCTTCGAACGGGTCAAGACGGCCTACGAGCACCGCAACGACGAACCTCTGACCGCCGAACAACGGAAACTGACGGAAGATACCTACGAAGGATTTGTACGCAGCGGAGCCAACCTGCAGGGAGCCGACAAGGAGAAATACCGTGAACTCTCTCGCCAGCTGAGCCTGCTGACCTTGCAATTCAGTGAGAACAACCTGAAGGAAACCAACGACTACCAGCTGGTGCTGACCGACGAAGCCCAACTGAAGGGCCTGCCGCAGAGCGCCATCGACGCCGCTGCCGAAACAGCTCGCGAGAAACAGCAGGAGGGCTGGGTCTTCACCCTGCATGCCCCCAGCTACGTGCCTTTCCTGACCTATGCCGCCGACCGCAATCTGCGCAAGGAAATCTACATGGCCTACAACACCAAGTGTACGCACGCCAACGCCTGCAACAACCTCGACATCGTGAAGCAGCTGGTCAACACCCGTCTGGCCCTTGCCCAGCTGTTGGGATATAAAGATTATGCCACCTACAAGCTGGAACGCCGCATGGCACAGAACAGCGCCAACGTCTACCACCTGCTCGACCAGCTACTCGAAGCCTACAAGCCGACGGCACAGAAAGAATATGCCGAGGTACAGGCACTGGCCCGCGAAGAGCAGGGGGCCGACTTCACGCTGATGCCCTGGGACTGGAGCTACTACTCACAGAAGCTCAAGGACCGCAAGTTCAGCCTCAACGACGAAATGCTCCGCCCCTACTTCGAGCTGGAGAACGTCAAGAAGGGCGTATTCGGCCTGGCCACCCGCCTCTATGGCATCACCTTCCGAAAGAATCCCGACATCCCCGTCTATCACAAGGACGTGGAGGCCTTCGATGTATTCGACAAAGACGGCAGCTTCCTCGCCGTACTCTATACCGACTTCCACCCGCGCGAAGGCAAGCGTTCGGGCGCCTGGATGACCAGCTACAAGGAACAATGGATCGACGAAAAGACGGGTGAGAACAGCCGTCCGCACGTGTCGCTGGTGATGAACTTCACCAAACCCACGCAGGACAAGCCAGCCCTCCTCACCTTCGGCGAAGTGGAAACCTTCCTACACGAGTTCGGCCACAGCCTGCACGGCATGTTCGCCAACACGACCTACGCCAGCCTGAGCGGCACCAATGTCTATTGGGACTTTGTGGAACTTCCCTCGCAATTCATGGAGAACTTTGCCGTCGAAAAGGAATTTCTGCATACCTTTGCCCGCCACTACCAGACGGGCGAACTGATACCCGACGAGCTGGTACAACGCATCGTGGACTCGCGCAACTTCAACGCCGCCTATGCCTGCCTGCGCCAGGTCAGCTTCGGTCTGCTGGACATGGCATGGTACACCCGCACCACGCCCTTCGAAGGCGACGTGATGGCCTACGAGAAGCAAGCCTGGACCCGTGCCCAAATACTGCCACCCGTTGAAGGCACCTGCATGAGCACCCAGTTCTCGCACATCTTTGCCGGAGGCTATTCGGCCGGCTATTACAGCTACAAATGGGCCGAAGTGCTGGACGCCGACGCCTTCTCGCTCTTCAAGCAAAAGGGCATCTTCAATCGGGAGGTGGCCGAATCTTTCCGTGAGAACATCCTGTCCAAGGGTGGAACTGAACACCCGATGATGCTCTACAAGCGCTTCCGCGGACAAGAGCCCACCATCGACGCATTATTGATCAGAAACGGAATAAAGAAATAAAAATATGATGAAATATAAATTGTTTGCCTTATTGGCCGCCATCCTGCTGCTGGCCGGATGCAACAACGAAGACGATGTGCTGGAGATCTTCACCGGCAAGACCTGGAAGCTCACACGAATTACCACAGAGGGAAGTAGTAACCGTTTCTTACCTGGCTTATGGGACAATGAAAACAGCTATAACAACAGTATAGAAAAGCTCAACATTGAAAACAACTATGTGCTAGTTTTTTACGGAGACCCACAAAGTTCTGAATACATCGCTTCCACTTTTAATGCAAATGGCATTAACGCTACAATCACAAATGGTACATGGAAAGCCGATGGAGCTTCGAAGGATTTGACCTTAAACGGAAAAATTTCAGGAACAGAAAGTGACCCTTTAGCCAAAGAATTTATGAAAGCATTATTATTGGTTTATAAATATGAAGGGGACAACAGAACATTAACGTTATACTATAAAGACGGAAATAGTAACAAAATAATGGGATTTACAGCACAATAAAAATAAAATCAGAATACAGCCATGGACCACGAAGCCAAACAAGAAGCATTGGACAAACGCTACATACGCATGGCCGGCATTTGGGCAGAGAATTCCTACTGCAAACGCCGCCAGGTGGGCGCGCTCATCGTCAAAGACAAGATGATTATTTCGGACGGATACAACGGCACTCCTTCGGGATTCGAAAACGTATGCGAGGACGAGAACAACCTGACCAAACCCTACGTTCTCCACGCCGAAGCCAACGCCATTACCAAGATAGCCCGCTCGAACAACAGCAGCGACGGAGCCACGATGTATGTCACCGCCTCGCCCTGCATTGAATGTGCCAAACTGATTATCCAGGCCGGCATCAAACGGGTGGTCTACTCCGAGAAATACCGGCTGGAAGACGGCCTGAACCTGCTGAGACGGGCCGGCATCGAAGTGGTATACATCTCGGCCAACGAATAAACGGAAATGATTAAAACAGAATAACGATATGAGTACAAAAAACTCTTCCCGCTTCACCCCCCTTATCATTGCCATCAGTGTGGTGGTGGGAATATTGATCGGCACATTCTATGCCAAACATTATGGAGGAAACCGGCTGGGCATCATCAACGGCTCATCCAACAAGCTGAATGCCCTGCTGCATGTCATCGACGACCAGTACGTAGACACCGTAGACATGAGCCAACTGGTAGAAAAGGCCATGCCGCAGATACTGGCCGAACTGGACCCCCACTCCACGTACATTCCTGCCCAGAAACTGGAGGAAGTCAATTCTGAGCTGGAAGGCAGCTTCAGCGGTGTGGGCATCCAGTTCACCATTCAGGAAGACACCATCCACGTCAACAGCGTCGTATCGGGCGGCCCTGCCGAAAAGGTGGGCATCATGGCCGGCGACCGCATCGTGACCGTGGACGACAGCCTGTTCGTCGGCAAGGACCTGACCAACGAGAAGGCCATGCGCCACCTGAAGGGTCCCAAGGGCAGCCAGGTGAAACTGGGCATCAAGCGCATGACCGAGAAAAATCTGCTCGACTTCGTGGTGACCCGAGGCGACATTCCCCAAAACACCATCGATGCCGCTTACATGCTGAGCCAGGACTTCGGCTACATACAAGTGAGCAAGTTCGGCCGTACCACCCATGTCGAACTGCTGAATGCCATCGCCCAGCTGAGCCACCAGAACTGCAAGGGCATCATCATCGACCTGCGCGAGAATACGGGAGGCTATATGGAAGCCGCCATCCGCATGGTCAACGAATTCCTGCCCGAAGGCAAGCTGATTGTCTATACCCAAGGACGCAAATATCCGCGTATGGAGGAATATGCCAACGGTACGGGCAGCTGCCAGAACACTCCGCTCGTCGTACTGATTGACCAGGGTTCTGCCTCGGCCAGCGAGATTTTTGCCGGTGCTATCCAAGACAACGACCGCGGCACCATCGTCGGCCTCCGTTCGTTCGGCAAGGGACTCGTACAGCAGCCCATCGACTTCAGCGACGGTTCGGCCATCCGCCTCACCATTGCCCGCTACTACACCCCGTCGGGCCGCTGCATCCAGCGTCCTTACGAAAGCGGCAACGACAGCAAGTACGAAATGGATTGGCTGGACCGCTACGAACACGGCGAATTCTTCTCCAAAGACAGCGTGAAGCTGGACAAGAGCACCAGCTATTACACTTCCCTCGGACGTCCAGTCTATGGTGGAGGAGGCATCATGCCCGATGTGTTCGTGCCACGAGATACAACCGGCGTAACCTCCTACCTGATCGATGTCAGCAACAAGGGTCTGCTCATCCAATTCAGCTTCCAGTACACCGACCGTAACCGTTCCAAACTGAACGAATATACGACCGAAGAAGATTTGCTGAACTACCTGAAGAAACAGAACATCACAGAACAGTTTGTCCGCTTTGCTGCAGAAAAGGGCGTGAAGAGACGCAACCTGCTCATCAACAAGTCACACAAGCTGCTGGAAAGGAATCTCTATGGTAATATCATTTACAACATGCTGGGTAAGGAAGCCTATATCCGCTACATCAACCGCGACGATGCCACCGTCCTGAAGGCACTGGAAATTCTGGAACGCGGGGAAGCGTTTCCCAAAGCTCCTGAAACCGTAACAGACAATAAAGACAATGAAAACAGGAAAAAAAGAACTGCGCAAGTATATAGCAGAACTGAAAACCCTGCACGCCACTTCCGCTACGCAGTTGTCGGCTGAAATCATGGCACGTCTGGAGACTCATCCCCAGTTCCAGCAGGCCAAAACAGTTCTGATGTACCACTCCCTTGCGGATGAAGTCAACACGCACGACTTCATCCGCAAGTGGTATGCCTCCAAACGCATCCTGCTGCCTGTGGTCAAAGGAGAATGGCTCGAGCTGTATACCTATAACGGTCCCGACCGGATGAAGATTGGAGCTTATGGGATAGAAGAACCGACGGAAGGCAAGTTTACCGACCTGATGCAGATAGACCTGGCCGTCATACCGGGTGTGGCCTTCGACCGCCGTGGCAACCGCCTCGGACGCGGGAAAGGATATTACGACCGCCTGCTCCCTTTCCTGGCTACCACGTATAAACTGGGTATCTGCTTTCCCTACCAATTACTGGAAAACATTCCTACCGAACCTTTCGACATACGTATGGACGAAGTACTCTGCTAAGCATCAGCCGGGCGGAAAACGCTTATCGGAAAATAATGTTGGTGATGACCTGAGCCCCGACATGCTGGTTCAGGTTACGCACAAGCAGCTCGCGCCCCATCATCAGCTCCTGACGCAGGGCAGCCGATGTGAGCGAGACGTACAGCACCTGATTTTTGATGAAAAGGTCACGCGTATAGGAAGCGATGACCGGCCCCAACACTTCGGGCCACGCATTGATGAGACGGCGTTCGTTCAACGGCGACTCCAGACTCTCCTGCCGCAAGAAATTGCGTATCAGCACTCCTATCTGTTCGGCATTGTTTCTTTTCATACCTCACCCTCCTGCATTTCCGTCACCGCCCCCTGCTCCACCCGGAACATCCGATAGTCTCCGCCTACCTTGTGCAGGATGTTGTCCAGATGGCTGCGGTTGGTGTCTGTAATGAAAATCTGCCCGAAGCGGTCGCCCGCCACCAGCTTGACGATCTGCTCCACACGCGAAGCATCCAGTTTGTCGAAGATGTCGTCCAGCAACAGCAGCGGAACGGTGGTACCCGTACGGCGAAGGAAGTCGAACTGGGCCAGTTTCAACGCCACAAGGTAAGTCTTGTTCTGCCCTTGCGACCCCTCGCGCTTGATGGGAAAATCGCCGAGCAACATTTCCAGATCGTCCTTATGGATACCGCGCAACGAAAAGCCCATGATACGGTCGCGCTCACGGCTTTCCTTCAGCACCTCCAGCAGGGATGCTCCCCGTGCATGCGAGCGGTAGCTCAGTCCTACCTGTTCCCGGTCCTGTGATATGAACGAATAGAAGGACTGAAAAATAGGAATAAACTCGTTGACAAACGCTTCCCGCTTGCGGAACACCACTTCACCCGCCTGGGCCATCATCTCCTCCCACACCAGGAAAAGCTCTTCCTCGACTGGCTGTTCACTCTTCAGCAGCGTGTTGCGCTGGGTCAAGGCCTTGTTGTAACGAATCAGCGCATCGAGATACTCTTTGTCGTATTGCGAAATGACCACATCCATGAAGCGGCGGCGTTCGTCGCTCCCGCCGGCAATCAGTTCCGTATCCGCCGGCGACACCATCACCAGCGGCAGGGAGCCGATGTGGTCCGACAGACGGGTGTATTCCTTCTTGTTGCGCTTGAACTGCTTCTTCTGCCTGCGCTTCATGCCGCAATACACCTCTTCCGGCGTTCCGTCCTCCGCCTCGTAAAATCCCTGGATGACAAAGAAGTCGGCCTCGTGGCGGATGTTCTGCGAGTCGATGGGGTTGCCCGCACTCTTGCAGAACGAAAGGAAATACACCGCATCCAGCAAGTTCGTCTTCCCCATGCCGTTCTGCCCGAAAAAGCAGTTCAGCTTCGGCGAGAAAGACAGTTCCACCTGCTCTAAGTTCTTATAATTGAGTATAGAAATGCGTCTCAGTATCATAATTGTCACTCCATTCACCTGCAAAAATAGGAAGATTTTCGGGCTTTTCCGGCACAAAGTAAAAAAAGATGCCGTGAAATTTCGCCAAAACCTATAAAAAACTTACTTTTGCCATTCGAAATCTCAAAGACCGAATAATAACAAAAAAGAATCTATAAAAATGGCAGAACAAAAGAAAACAAACGAAGCCCTGAATGTGGAAGAGGCACTTACGCAGTCGGAAGCATTCCTCATCAAGTACAAAAAAGCAATTATCGGTGCCGTAGTGGCAGTCATCGTCATCGTGGCCGGTGTAGTGATGTACAAGCACCTCTATGCCGAACCCCGCGAACAAAAGGCACAGGCCGCCCTGTTCAAAGGAGAAGAATATCTGGGAGCCGACGCCTACGAACTGGCCCTGAACGGCGACAGCATCGGTTATGCAGGATTCCTGAAAGTAGCCGAAGAATTCAGCGGAACCGACGCAGCCAATCTGGCCCACGCCTATGCAGGCATCTGCTATGCTCACCTGGGCAAATATGAAGAAGCCATCAAAGCCTTCGAAAGTTTTGACGGAAACGACCAGATGGTTTCTCCGGCCATGAAGGGCGCCATGGGCAACTGCTACGCTTCACTCGGCCAGCTGGACAAGGCAGCCGACATGCTCCTCAAGGCAGCCAAAGAAGCCGACAACAACACCTTGAGCCCCATCTATCTGCAGCAGGCAGGTGAGATTCTCGTGAAGCAAGGCAAGTACGACCAGGCTATCGAGGCCTACACGACCATCAAGGACAAATACTTCCGCTCCTACCAGGCCATGCAGGCAGACAAGTTCATCGAGCAGGCCAAGCTGATGAAGAAATAAACCGCTACACCTTATTATAATAAGTGACGGTCCCCGGTCACGGATTAAACGGGAAACACGGTCCATCCACAGGAATACCGTGAAGTTCGTGTAATCCGTGACTTTTTTATCTACAATGTTCAACCCCATAAAAACCATCCACACTATGGCAACAGCTTATCACAACCTGTCCGAATACGATTTCAACTCAGTACCCGATGCCGCAAGCATGAAGTTCGGCATTGTCGTATCCGAATGGAACTATAACATCACCGGCGCCCTGCTGAGAGGAGCCGTAGAGACTTTGAAGAAACATGGAGCCAAAGACGAAAACATTCTGATAAAGACCGTCCCCGGCAGTTTCGAACTGACTTTCGGATCCAGCCAGCTGATCAGGCAAACCGATGTCGATGCCGTCATCGCCCTGGGCTGCGTGGTACGTGGAGATACCCCTCATTTTGACTATGTTTGCATGGGAGCCACCCAAGGTATCGCCCAATTGAACGCAAACGGCGATGTACCAGTTATTTACGGCCTCATTACGACCAATACAATGGAACAGGCAGAAGACCGTGCCGGCGGTAAATTAGGCAACAAAGGTGACGAATGTGCAATTTGCGCAATAAAAATGGTCGATTATGCTTGGAGTTTAAAAAAATAGTCGTATCTTTGCACCGCAATTGAGAAACAAAGGTGCTTCACCGAGTGAATCAAGAGCGATTGGGCAAATACCAGAGTGGCCAAATGGGGCAGACTGTAAATCTGCTGGCTTACGCC
>ERZ780226.1470-NODE-1470-length-18392-cov-4.578066_pt1 | contig 18392 bp, 12 predicted proteins | sample MGYA00511165_ERZ780226 | MGnify/ENA primary metagenome ERZ780226 (study PRJEB29588, sample SAMEA2152373) | human gut metagenome | biome: human gut; feature: human-associated habitat; material: faeces | place: Denmark | collected 2008/2010 ...
CTCTTTTAATATTTCAAGCGGTTTAAAATTAGAATAACGAATTTCAGAGGCCTGATTTCTATCCTCTGCACCGTAGACCATTCTATTAAGCGAATCGATAAAATAAAAATCATCGCACTCTTCACTTTTTATTTTTTCCAATAAAGACTTTATAAGCGTAGTCTTCCCAGATGCATTATCCCCTACAACAACTATACTCTTGTGATTATACGTCTCCGAATTATTAAGCACACTTATATATATATCCTCAGATACATTTTCTATACTATACACTATATTTCCCCTTAATCATTTGTAAAGCTCCTTAATCATTTGTAAAGCTTTTCGTAATCTATTTTCTACGCTTTGTTTATTTGAAAGTACTTCACCTTTCTGAAATTCTTTTTCTGCACCTATCCTACATAGCCATGTATACTCTATTTCATATGTACATTGTAACTTTGTGTATGCGACAAAGGTTGCCTCAAATACCGCCTTGTTACATGTAGCTATACTTCGATCAATATTCTTTATCTTATCCAAAAAATGGGTGAGTAATGTAATTTGTTGCTCCACTTCGTCATCACTCCACGCACCTGCAGCATCTGAATAATCTTCCATTATATTTGACCAATTAAATGTTCCATCATATTCAATACTAACATTCTCTCCATTGAGTTTTGAATAATAGTTCAAGGCTAATATCTTAAGTAAAATTTCTACATCCTTAGAAACATCACTTTCTTTTCCATAAATGTCTCTCCACTGTTTCTTCTTATTAATCTCAAATAGCCTATCATACAGTTTCAATTCCCAATAAACACCATTCCGAACTTCTTGAGCGCTTAAAAGCTTGCCTCCACTATTAAGAAGCTTAAAGATGTTGGCATATACCTTTGGAGCATTCTTACTTCTACAATCAACAATTGTAATTTCTAATCTCTTTCTTTTTAGAAATTCTTTCTCATCATCCGAGAATGAAGAAAATGAAATATCCCTCTCTTCATTACCGTCAGTGATATAAAATTTAGTTCTTGCAACGCCATGATTTTTCAAATCACATTTTATGGCTTTAATTTTTTCCTTAGTTTCTCTAATTTTCTGAGTTCTTTCTTGTTTGCTTAATATCTCATCTTTGCTCAATTCACTAAGCGTAGTCTCTTCAATAGATAATGCAGAATTTAAATCATATATTCCCTTAAAATCCAGTCTTTTATACTCTGCAACACCCACATACCACAAGTCATTAAAATACAAGAAAAGTGAAGTTGCTCTTTGTTGTCCATCCAGAATAACCTGTTTTTTTCTTTCATTCACATATAAGTAGATAGGCGGAATAGGAACATCTTTTATTAAAGATAAAGCAAGATTCGCCACTTGGCTCTTCTTCCATATGTATTTTCTCTGAAACTTTGGAATTAAATAATATTGTGTTACTAAAGAGTTTATCAGCGATTCAATTTGAAGACCATTTGTATAACTGGTTAAATCTGCGTGAAGAATATTGTTTATCTTGATTTTTTCCGAAAAGTCATATTTTTCATTTTCATTCTCTTCAAAAGTCACCGCTTCAACTTCGCTATTTTCCTCTTCCATTCTTTGAGTTAAAATGTTGTCAAACATTTAAATCCTCCCTATCTACATAGTAGTCTTTTTCTTTTATTCCACTAAGTCTTGCATACTTCCATATTCGATCAATCAATCCTGGATAATAACCCAGAAACTCTTTTTTCACAAATTGTGATTCGCCCATGCACTCAATTAAAAGTGAATTTCTTTCATTGATTTTTTTAATAAAATCTGCATTAGCTAACTTGTTATTTTTTGAAATATTACAACGTGGACATGATAAAACAAAATTCCATAAATTATCTGTTTTTACAAAAGACCACGGGATAAAATGGTCAACATGCGATTTATTCCCAATCTTTTTTCCACAATAAAAACAACAATTTTCTTGAAATTCCCTATAAAGTATATCTCTATATACAGATAAGTCCCTACGTTGTGGTGTTGCCAAATCAAGTTTTTCCAGAAGTTTTCCAGTAACATCATCACTATTAATTTTTTCAAGGAACCTTGCCCACGAATAGTAATTAATCTTTTCTAATTCCATCTTGTGTCTAGAAATAAAATTATACGCACCATGTGAAATAGTTATGCCACCCTTTAACGAAAAGGAATATAGCTTACCTTCAAAATCATTATATAAAGCACCTATAACACATTTTTTACATTCTTTTGTGACTTCCTTGATTATTTGGTGTCTCTCTAATTCTCTTATAGATTCAAAAGACACTTCCTGCAAAATCCCATATTTTTTCTTGTTTGATAATATTATTTGTTCAATAGTTGAGTACTCCGATTTACCATTAAACACCATTTGTTTAATTTCGTATCTAAGGACCAAATTCCAATAGTTTTCCGTAAATTTCCCAAATATTTCTCCGTATGATATAAAATGTCCATCTTCGACCTCAACCAGATCATATATTTGATCACAAATCGATTTAATTAGGCCAAATTTATATGTATTAGTTTTTTTGCATGCATCAGAAAACACAAAGTTAAACAACGCCCAATATTCATCATCGCTTAATCTATCTGATATAAGCTTGCCTTCTTTAAGATTCCATCCCGACATTGCTACAACCACCTAATTATTAATTCTATCAACAAGTTTTATATATCTAATAATACTATTTGCAAGTTTATCTACTTCCTCCTTTGTATTTAAAATTCCTATCGAAATCCGTATTGAAGAATCAATTCGCTCTTCATTTAATCCCATGGCGCTAAGTACATAAGAACGCTCTTTTGATTCAGAATTACACGCAGAACCAATTGATACGCAAATTCCCTGTGCATCTAAAACATTAAGAAGTCCTTCTCCATCTACTCCACCAAAAGAAATATTAAGTATTCCTGGAGCCTTTCCATTTACATCTCCATTTATCATATATCTTATATCCTCTGTGTCTAATAAATAAAGCAATCTATTCTCAAGTGATTTTATTCTTGTTATATTAGTGTCAATATTCATAACATTTTCTTCTAATGCTTTAGCCATTGAGTAAATACCTGCTATATTTTCGGTACCAGAGCGCATTGCTTTTTCTTGACCGCCGCCTAAAATTAGGGGAAAAATAGGTAAATCCTCTCTAGCATATAAGAACCCCACCCCTTTCGGTCCATTAAACTTGTGAGCACTTGCTGACAACATATCAACGCCTAGTTCTTTCACATTTATGTGCATATGCCCCACCGCCTGAACTGCATCAGTATGAAAAATAGAATGTTGATTACTATTATGAACCAACTCTGCTATTTCTCGAATTGGTTGAATCATACCAGTTTCATTATTCTGAAACATTACAGAAACAAACTGTTTTTTCCCATTAAGTAACAAAGCAAGTTGCCTCTTATCTATAATCCCATTCTCATCAACATTAATAAATACTGTCTTTGTACCATCGACCTTCAGCTGTTTGACTGGATTTAATACTGCATGATGCTCTATTTTCGAGGTTATAACGTCATCAACCCTTGTATATTTTGCCTGAGCTACTGCCCAGTTATCGCTCTCTGTTCCACATGAAGTAAAAAATATCTCTGTAGCCTTTGCCCCTATTGACTTTGCAATTATTTCTCTTGCATCAGTTAAAATAGCCTTTGATCTTCTTCCGTAATTATAAATCGATGATGCATTTCCATAATAATTTTGCGAAACATCCATTAATGCTTTTATAGCAACTTCACTCATCTGTGTAGTTGCTGCATTATCAAAATAAAACATCATAATCCCCTCACAGTAATATCTGGCATTCTATCCGAAAACTCTCGATCTATAGAAGCCAGTTGTTGCCTTATAATTTTTCTCTTTGCATATGCCGGATCAAAACACATCATTTTAAATTCTTTAGGATTAATATCACTAGCAGAACGAACATGAGGATATAATAATTTAAGATATCCTGAGCACATTTTTATTACAGCATTTGTATCACGTGTGTCTGCATTTTTAGGAATTTCAAGAAGCTCTTTAACAATGGCACTATAAAATGATAGCTTTCTACAATAAGATAAAATTTCTGAAAAATATTCTACATTGAGTGAATAGCCATTCAATTTCATATCCTCACTAATTCTAGGCAAATACCATCCCTCAATAAATCCATGAAAACGATCAATTAGTGCATGATCCTGGAATGCTTCTGGGAGTTCATCAAAATAATGATTATTGATGGGTCTCCTATTAATATCCAAATCAATATTTCCAAGAAGAATAATTCCGGCCAATGAAGTCAATTTAGATTTACCAACTGTAAATGATCCTTGCTCCATATAATTCTTTAAAGCACCTTGAATTTCTTCAGGATTGTCAAATGAAATTGTCTTAACTTCGTCCAAAGACACAAATTCATATGATGGAATAATTCCGGGTGTATTCTTACTCATATCATAAAATAATTTTGCACGAGTTATTTTTCCACCACTAATCTGCCATCCATATTTAGATAAGTTATTAAATATATACGACTTACCAGTTCCCTTTGGTGCAAGTTCGATCATGTTAAGATTTGGCTCAACAAACACTAATAATCTCGTCAAAAACAGGAGCTTTTGATCTAAAGACCCAAAAGAAGTAGAATGAGGATTATATTCCATGCTGCTAATTAAAAAATCCACCCATTCCTCCAAGCTAAACCTTTCTCTTGCTTTGCAATAATAATCAAAATCTGGTTTATATGGTCTAAACGGTTTGAATTTGACCATCTCAGCATAGCCTTTCTCTCTTCCTTCAGGCTGAACATATTGCATTGTAACTACACCCCAATTTTCACCCTCCTTAAGAAGGCCTTCTTGTCGTGCAAGATAGGGAGAAACCTTGCCTTCCCCCGCCTTTATTCCTATGTCTGGAATTTGGAATCTGAATTCACCGCTCTTTAAATCTGATTCAAAGATAATTCTTGCTAATATTTGAACAACATCTCCGTTTAAAAGTTTACTTCTAATATTACTATCTTTTGTTGGAATATGCTTTTCAATAAAACTGTATAAACTATCCGTGTCTACAACATCATCATTCGAAAATTTCTTTATGAGCCAATCCTTGATAAAAGAAGGTACATTTACTCCCGTGAAAAAACTATATCTATCAGGGGTTTTACACATTGATTCTTCTGGAAAAATGTCTTTTATTTTCTTATCTAATTCAGTCATCAAAACCATCATTTCCTTCCATATTCTTTCTTGCAATACTTTCAGTCACAAATTTGTACGTATTATCTTCAATATGTATAATAAGTTCTTGAACTTTTCCAGATACAAGTTCAGTCACGTATACCGTACCCTCTTTTACTAATTCATGCTTTGTTCCATCTGCTTCAACTAAAGTAGCAACATCCGGATCCGGTTTAATTACAAATCTAACCTCTTTATCAAGTCCGCTCACCTGAAGTTTCTCATCTAATACTCTATATGTCATCTTCGGTTTTATTCCCTGTGGAATGGCAACAATTACCGGTACTATCATCTCTTCAATAGTAGCCCCTCCATGGTCCTCGTATTTAGGTTTATTATACAATGATATTTCATTTAATGAGATGAGATATATTATTCCTGACCTCATTTCATCTTCATACACAATATAGTCGTCAGTATTCTTATAATCTGACTTAGACGTAATTTTGCAACATCGTCCCTCGTGATCTGCTTGTAAAAAATCATATTTTTTCTTTGTCGGAATCCATTGGGCCCTCGCTGTAGCACCATGATCTGCTGTAATAATTATTCTTCTTCCAGCTGAATCAGATACAATCTGTTTAATTGCATTTTCAAGCACATCAAAAGCTTTTCGTAAATTAACAACGGTATGATATAAACTACCATGTATAACATCTCTGTCAAAATCAGCAATCCACTGTTTGTATCCATGTTTCAAGAGATATAATTTGTTTATCTCTGTGATAGAAGGTAAATGCGCTGATGCAAATTTACAACACTCAATTTCATATGAATTGCGAGATAATAAATCAATGATTAATGGTATATATTCTGCCCCCACTCCATCAATTACATATATATCTGTATTTTCATCTCTAAGCTCTTCGACCGAAATATCCTGTTTATCCATTCCATAGTATAATTCGTATAAATTTAATGCATTAGCACATCCATTTGCATAATAGTTTGCGATATATGGAGTGTCAGAATTCTGTACTTTACTTTTTCTATATTCACTTAAATATATTTTGTACTCATCCCAACCTTTAACCAGTTTATCACCTTCACCATATAAATAACTAAAAAAGCTTGGATACATCTCTTGTATGTCCTTCTTACCAACATATCCATAAGAATACAAATTAATCAAAAACTCTCTTTCCGAACAACTAATACCAGTATACGTAGGCTTATATATTTTTGAAAAATAATTACCTACTTTAGTTTTCATTTCCTCTTCAGCAATTGCATTATTTTTTCTTAATTCTACAAAATCGACACCATACTGTGCATTTATCGGTGAAATAGCTGCTATATCCAACGAATGTGATACTCCATCGATAATTTCAGATTTAATTTCATTCTCAGGTATAAACGACCCAGCATATTTATTCAGTTCCTTGATAATTTCGAGTCTTTCACGAAGCATACTTGGATTACTAATTTTATAGCCCTGTGTCCACACATTGATAAATAGATCTTTGTTCGAACTTAAATTAGTGGACTTTAACACTCTGCAAAAATATGATTCTTTAGCATAAGTTAGTACGAAGTTTTTAATTAACCATTTTTCATACATACTATCAGAAAGCATGAATTTTCCTGCTAATACTTCCATTTTGTCCAAATCAATGCATAAACGTCCCGTAAGAACATCTTTAAATGAAGTGGCAGATGAATTCTTCTCAAAGTCTTCTAACAGTTTTTTCCAATATATGTCTTCTTTCTCATCATACTCAAATAAAGTCTCACACTTCATCACTTTTTGAAGATATTGTTTTGTATTTTTTACAACATCAATTTGAAAGGCATTGTCTGGAGATGCTTTCTTATGCCATTCATATAGGCTTGCTGAACAACACCAGATAGGTTTTTGGAAGTCCAGTACCTCCGAGTTTCTCCACAAACCTATCCAATCAACGCTTGTCGTAATTTTATTTTCTTTGATGTTTGCTGCATATTTATCTGATACAAAATATATTTGTCGAGCCTTACCGTTCATCCCATAGTCTGAATTAATAAAGGGATCAAGCAAACTAATTCTTGGAAAACAATTTTGAAGAACATTATACACATTATCCATCATAGAAAAACATATAAAATAAATGCGTCTCGAAGATGTTACAGGATCCTCTACATTTATGTTTTCTATATCAAATAAAGACACAACCGTAGATTCTATTTCCCTACGAGAATAAAATCTAATCATTTCGGAAAATCCTAAAACATATGTATCTTTTTCTTTTGAGACATGCTCTTTTATCACCTGTATAAAGCGACTCTTAGTAAGCCAGCCATCATCTTTCTTCATAATATAATCGCTTAATTCAAGCAACTCACCATTTCCACTCTTAACCAAATCCATTATATCGTTCTGAGTATTACTATTGAGTTCCATAAAAAGAAACCTAACCGGATACCTTCTAAATGAACTTGTTGTCTTTGCCTTATCCTCTACAATTCTTTGCTTAATATCCCCTAAATCCATACCTTAATCCTCATTTAAGAATCTCATAACAGCTGAGCAAACTACTGGATATTCCCTACATAGTTTCTTAAGAATATCTTTCACATGCACTTCGTCTAGTTTCTTCTCATCAATTAATGAAATAGTTGATTCTATGGTGGCATGTGTTCTCCCCATCGGAATGGGTGTAATTTCAATAGGGGCAAATTCTGAACTATTAGTTAACTCATTTTCAAAGCTATCATCTCCAAAACCATCATCTTCAAAGCTATCGTTACTAGCATTATTATCTGACTCAGCTATTGAATAGGCTTCTTCAGAATTATCGTTCTGTATAGTTGAGGATTTACTTTGCAAAATACACCACTGCAGTATCTGATTGTTCACATCATCTTCTTTCCAAAATACAATTGCATCTGAAAGATTCTGTGATAAATACACAAAAAGATTACCAAAATCTTCTACCTTATTAAATTGAACCTTTTCTAAACACCTATTGATATATGGAATAAGACAAGAAGAATCTTCTACCTTTTCAAGAGTAAGGGCAATAGAAGTTTTCTGTTTTTTTAGTCCCTCTAAAAGCCCACTCACATCTTCTTGCGTTATACTGTCACCAGTAGCATTCGCCAATGCAAATAATGCATCGATCACTTTGTTAAACTCTTCTCCCTTATCGACAACATACTTTAATGACCAGAGCGGAGCTTTGTACCGTTTTTCAAAATTAGCTCGCATAGCCCACTTCGTCTCTGAGATTCCATCACCTTTTACATCAAAAATCTGTTGAATAAGGTCAACCAACTCTTTCTCATCTGCAGTAGAAAATCTTACTCGTAACTTTGCGTCAGACTTTTGGTCATGCCAGCTTGCAAAAGCAGCATTAACAATATCTCGCATTATTGTTGAAGTAATAAGACTTCCTTGATCGGCTAAATACATTTTCCCAATATATCTTCTAAACGCAAGAGCAACCGCTGCCATACATATATAATTCTTATAATATCCATATGGAGTCTCTGTCACAAATCTAAACTCCTGTCCAATATCTACAACTGTTTTATTCCTTAATTCAGCAATTTTATCATCTATAGCTTTGATAAGAACTGTTATTGGACAGTATTGATCATATTGTCCAACATAATTCAGTTTCTCATCAAAAAGCCAATTGCCATTTCTATCTTTCAATAAATTTGAAATTGCTGCCTCAACTCCCGAAAAGGCTTCAATTTCACTTCTATTAGTGGCAAAGCAAATCTTTTCTACTGTCTTTTTAGCATATGTTTCTTTCCAAGCAGTACTAGCGTTTGCAACTAATTCGTTTTTCTCAATTCCATAGGGAAACACCCTTGCAACATCTGCAATAACTCCTGAATTGCATACGGATTTAAATGTTGGAGTACTGACTCTCTCGCCCCTAAAAATTACAGTTGCTGATCCGTCAATAATATTGTTTCTCCATTTTTCTACCCAACGCATTGCCTTTTTTTCATATGGAGTAGGATCTTCTATTTTTGTCTCTCTAGCCACATTAGCTCTGGCTAAATCATCAACTATTCCTTCGAAACCTCTTGAACCTAAATCTTCGTCAATAACAATCATTACAATATCTTTCAAAGATTCTTTCTTTGACAAATCTTGAAGAATGTTTTTTTGATATTCAATTGCTATTTCAGGCCTGTTTGCCTTCTTATCATATGAAGGAGTTTCTCCTCTAAACAAGAACAGCGCAATTTTGGCAGCATAGCTTTTTGAAAATGCCTTCATCAACTTAGATTCTATAGATACTGTTGTACTTGTACCACCATAGATAAAAGCAACTTCCTTTGCTCTATTGAATCCATCAACATTAGAGATCACCTTTGTAATATCACTCTTATAACTTGGATATTCTTCAATGATATTTGTCACATCCTCGTACTTTAGGTATAACTTATCCTTAGCTGCCTGCACCTTTTCAGGAGACATTGCAGAAGACGATACCTCAAACACATCATCCGGTCCTTTAAGAACTATTTGTTTTTCATCAATCCTATTCAATGCTGCATCTATTACATCGCTGCTCCATTCGCCGCTTAGCACATGAAGAATATTTTTTTTACTTGGATTGACCAAACTCCTCTCCAGATCCCCTCCGTCCATCTGAGTTACTCTATTTAGTAAGTTAAGAAGAAGAATAACCTTAAATACAGATAATTCTGGTAAGTCAGTATCTGAAAGTTTTGACGAATACATCGAATATTTATTAATAATTGCATCAAAATTATTAGTTCTATCCTCAGAAAATGCTCCAACAAAGAAATCCCATACGCGATCCGCTGTAAGATATTTCACATCATCAATATCATTTTCAATAAATGCCTTGAATCCCTTTTTATCATCATTGAGAAACTCAAAAATACTTCTTTCAGCTGAGCCAATTGCTCTTGATACAAATGTCGCCAAATATGCTGTATACGGATGAAATGGATATAATTTCTGTATAATCGCCTGAATCTGCGCAGACCTCTCCATCGGCGCGACAATTTCCTTCAAAGCTTCTGCGACTTCAGATTGAAGCCTTACTCTGTTTTCAACCAAAACCTCATATTCAACTTTATTTTTTACTTTTAATGCATTCGAAAGAATATGATATGTTGTGATATCTTGCATATCATATTTAAGGCCAAGGAACCTCGCTTTAGCCATTGTTTTTTCGTCTTCCTTAAGTTCTTTATAACTATCTGTTGCCTCCATGCTCTTGTGAGTAATCAAAAATACATAAACACCTATGCATTTATTTTCATCTTCTTTTCTAGGTGCTTTACTTAATTCAGCTATATCTTGAATACAATTAAGAATGCTACGTCTCTCTGTTATCTCTAATAATGATGTAAACTCATCCCAAAAGATTACTAAATAATCTGCAATCTTCTGTTCTCTAAGTTCAGTCATAACCTCAGTAAGCCATCGCTTTATATCTGGCGTAGCCTTTATCATATGTGCCTTTTTCAAAGAATCATTTATTTTTTTAAGGACCTCAACATCACCATTATCGAGAAGTTCTTTCAGTTCCTCAATTGAATTTACATATCTACCCAAATCGGAAGAAATCATAACATCCCAGAAAGATTCAAACTTCTTATCTTCAAGCATTTCAATCACCGCCTGAAAATCCGACTTTACTGCGATATGAACTCCAGCAGCCTTAAGTTGACTTGTTACCGCTCTCTGAATGATATATTTCAATTCTTCAGAATCCACAATTGAATATGTCCCTTTAAGTACAACTGGAAATACTCTTTCCTTCTTTCTAAATCCAAGTATCATTGCCTTCAGCTGAGTATCTGAAATCTTTTCCACGTAATCACTGATATCATCTAAATCGTCACTAAGAAGATGCTTTATCACAGATGTCGAATGGCTCTTTCCTGTTCCGTATGTCCCCTGTACCCAAATCGACTTGTGCTGATCGCTAGTAGGAGATGTAAATGCATTCACAACCGCCTTCAAATTAGATTCAAATTTCTCATTTGTGATGAATTGTTTCCAATAATTCTCTCTTTCCTCAGTCATGTTAAATGTAGAATCGAAAAAAGATTCGATTCCTATTATGTCTGAATAATGCATATTTCCCTCCTATAAAAACAGTGTGCAGCCTTCTTCCTTAAACTGTTCAACCTTATCTGTCAAAGTTTCAACATCAGTATCAAGAACTTCTGCAAGATGTTCCCTGCAAAAAAATTGTTTAATCTTTTTACCAAGCATTTTTTTACAGAGAGCTACATCATCTTTTGACAACTCTGTATTACAATTAAAACATTTTTCCATTTCATACCCTCTTTATCACTGCCTCTAAAACTTCATTCGGTGTCATATCTTCATTTAAATGAACATTTTCTAAGCCACCTGTTAAATCGGCTGTCAGAACACCTATTTGAGTTAACGCTTTGAGTGCAGGTATTAAACTATCAGCTGTCATCCCTAAAACAGAATATGGATTAACTTGTCCTGATAATAACAAATCACTAACGGTAATATCATAACAGCCTGTGGTCTTTGCTTCTTTATATAGTAAATATGCAAGTGCATGCATGGATATATATCCTGGCGAAATTCTGCGTATACCCTTCGTGGAATTGCCTGACATCTGAAGTTCAGCTACATAAATATTTTGTGCATCTATTGTCTCGGATGTTTGACGCCCCAATGGAGAATACCTCAGCATTGTTATCAATGCATTGGTTGGATTTTTAATTGTATTATCATTCAGTGCAGGAAAATCTTCTCTCATAATAGCAACAACATCTTCTCTACTATATTGAGTTTCAAATTTGATTGACTTAACAAAGCTATTAACAATAGCTGAATTAAACGAAAGACCTACCCAAATAATCTGCCATGCAGCTAATTTATTTCTACTATATAAAGACTTAACTATTTCAAACTTTGATGATGTTTTCTTCTCTCTTTCATCAATGAGTTCTGCTTCTCTAAGCCAGTTAATTGCCGCCGGAATCATCTTTGTTCCAAGGTTTGGATATGTTCCAAACCACTCATCCCCCTTGTCAAAGAATACATCTACCCACTCATCTCTAAGTCCAAATGTTGAGTATCTATCAATTCCACTCGTCCTCATATTTGTTGACTTAACAAGCATACCACCTTCATTAATTTGTTTTCTATGTGCGATCAAGCATCCTCGTGAACTAACCTCTAAACATTTGTGGCAATGGACACACATATTTTGGTTAATTTCTACTTTGTTGCGAACTGTAAGTGCTCCTGTCGGGCACTCCGCTTCACATACACCACAAAGTTCACATCCTGCCACTTTGGTCATAACTCTGGAAAGCATACCTAGTAACGCTGGTTTATTAACCGTTCCCTCAACAATAAATCGTACTGAATTAATTGATTCCTTTACTGAAAATCTAAACAACTCGCCGTTGTAATTCAACTGACCTCGAGAACTTCCTATTTCTTCCTGTGATACATATTCACATAGAGCCCACAACCAGATTCTCCAATCTGATTTAGGCTTAGTTACTACGCATTCGAAATTTGGCTCCTTACTAATTAAATCAACCCGGGAACCATCCGGTATCAATCCTCTTCCTCCGGCATTTTTTTGCCAATTATTTGAACTAATATACTCATTTATTTCTTTTTTAGAATTTAATCCCAAATTTCTCGCCATGTTTTCAATAACCGCTACGTACTTTTGAGAAATATCTGGATAAATTCTTCTAATTAAATATTCAGACCAATCTGATGCAAAAGGGCATACACCACACCCAACCCGTGTTAATCCCATTCTATATGCTGGATTTAGCATAATTCTTCTAGAAAACATATACAAGAATATTTCAGAGTTATTCCATCTGAAAATTGCTCTGCAATTTATCAAATTTGGATGTTTAACATTTGCACCTATTCTTTCATAAGCTTCTCGTCGTGAACTTTCATCTGCTCTCACACCTTCATATACGACAACTTTAGGTTGTTTCTCTGTCTCGTGAAGCTCTTTCATTTTTCGTCTAAAAACTGTAGTTTTCATTACTGAGCAGCACCATCTATTCACTCTACTTGGCGGGCCATATTGTTTCCATAAGTCAATAGCTCTTCTATCACTTGTGGCACGCTCTAGTTTAAAATTAGGGAATCTATATTTGTAATCCTCTTCAGTATAATCAACAATATCATATGTACAAGGTAACTCCATATCTGTGTCTTGAAAAATTACCCTAAAAGATTCCACTGGCAAAACACGAGTAACCAAGTCAAGAATCACCTGTGAATCTTTGCCACCTGAAAAAGCTACAACAAAATCATTTACCCGTCCTCTATATGTTTCATAACATCCTAAAATGAAATCCATAGCTTCATTTTCAATTGTTTCAAGAGCCTCCTTATTAATTTCAACTACTTTGTTTATATCAATTGCTTCTAACGAATTGAATGTAAATTCATCATTATATACAATAGTCGGTTTTGTATAGATTCCTGCACCCCGTCTTTCGAAAAAAGGCTGTCCTTTATAATAATATCTCGCATCAATATTCCAACATATTGGTTTATCTGTCTGTGGTAATTTATACGTTTTATCAATTTCCAATATCTGCAATTCTTGTAAAAACACAGGTCGTGGTGCAGGAATCGCCTCTTCATCCGCTATATTATTGTTCAAAACAACTCCATTATTTTGAACATCCCATTTAACTTTAAACATAAATATCTCCATTTCCAGCAATTAATCTTCTTAATTGTCGAGTTTAATAGATGACTCTTCATTAGCCTTCATCCATTCATCAATTTCATTAACATCAAAACGCCACAATCGTCCCTTTTGATGTGCTGGCATGCCTTCCTTCTTTATCCAATTCATAACCGTATCCCTACTAATATGAAGATACTTACATACCTCTTTCATTGATAACCATTTTGTTTCTTGCATAATGTAGTTTCCTCTCAACGTCTTAAGAAAAAATATTTTGCATTTCAAATTAAATACTCTGATCCTCAAAGTGTGCCATATTCATGGTACCATTATGCTAATTTCTTTGCAAGATTTTAATTGATTTATTGTAGATATAACAGTATGTTTTCTTTTTTCTTTGTTTTGTCAAGTTATTTGTCGATTTACGTTGATTCTGTAGGTTTACGTGCTATCAAATTCATATTTTCCGAATCGAATCCCAGGAATCGGAACACTCTCCGGTATATTTTCATATAGTGGTTTTGTTTATCTGTGATCAGTGTATAAGGAAAAATCTGCTCGCCATCGCGGCAGGAGCAGATTTCATCATCGATAATGACCATGTCCACTCCATCATCATAAAAGCGACTCACACCGCCATTCGGATAAGTCACTGTCTCCCGGAGGACATAGTTCGGATATGCAATTAAGAATTGATCTTTTTCAGGAATAGATTCAACCATCTTTCTTCCCTGTCCGGTCGTACATCTTCTGTCAGAAAGTTCCGCAGCTGCTGTAAACTCGTATGTTTTTTCAGCAGCTGCTCCAGTTTCTCTTCTGTAAAATCCAGAAAATATCTGCCGTTCCTTTCCCCTTCAAATACACCATGCTTAAATGACATGTACAAAATGCCCTGCGGCTTCAGTGCCTTCTCGATGCGATATAACACTTCATCCAGTTCCCCATAGGATAAATGTAGCAACGATGAGCACGCCCAGATACCGTCATACACTTCCGATGCATCCAGCTCTTGGAACAACTGGCATTTCACCGGAATCCCCGTGTACTCTGATGCCAACGCGCACAGTTCCGCGGAGCCGTCTATCGCGTCTACCCGATATCCATGCTCCAGGAAATATTTCGTATCCCTTCCTGAGCCGCAACCCAGATCCAGGATCTTCGCCCCAGCAGGAAGCCCTTCTATAAATTCATCCTGCATTACATGAAAATCCACATTCCGCGTGTTCTCCACAAAATCGGCGGCATTTTGATCATAATATTGAATTGTCTGATTCTTTTTACTTTTTTCGCTCATTTAAAAGTATCATAGCATATTTTCAGGAATACTGCAATCTATGTAAAATTGCTCCCTCTATTATATATATGACAATATGCGACAGAATCTTACAAACTTTTTACCGAGGCAACTTTATGTTACCGCCTAAGTTGCCAAAGTTGTCACCGGCCCACAATTCACTACTCCAAGCACCATTTGTTTATAAAATTACTACTTTAAAAATAATAAAATTTGTCGTAGCTTATAATTTTACTTTCTGGTTTTTACTTGACATAAACCTGTTTGCGCTGCAAAAATTGTTGCATCATTGCTTACATCTGTCTTTTTAAAATTATTAATTATTTTCTCCTGAGATTCCGGACTCCAATATATTTTTAGCATATTTTTAGTCCGTGTGATGGCTGTATAAAATATATTGAGCGATATCATTTCATCAACCTCTTCTGTTATTACAATTTTTACAGATTCATATTCAAGTCCTTGGGCTTTATGAATAGAAACAGCATAAGATACCTGAAACGGAACAATTCCTTCCTCATCTTGAATATCCTCATCTGTATTCACATTGTTATGTACAAAAAATCTAATCACGGATTTTCCAGGATGTAGTGTTTTTACAAGTTCTAAGCCTACGTCTTCTGCATCCCATTCTGTTATCGCCTTATCAATTTCTATAGAGAAATACACACCTGTTTCGGTCGGTTCAATTTGAACAATTGTGCCCTTTAAATTGTTATATAGCACCGGTGCAAATCTATTCGATTCATTAAACAAAACAGGATCCCCCACTTTATAGGTCCATACTCCTTTTTTGTACGGACTATTAGCATTATTGTTCTGTAAAAATCTGTTAATATTATTAATACCGTACAGTCCGTCATAATTCAGGCATAAAATAATTTCATCTGACGACTTCTTTTCAAATATTGTATCGTCTAATGATGCCGAATATCTATAATGCACAATATGTTCTGTTATATCCGATTCAAGATTTCGTACTTTTTTCCAAAAGGATAACAATTCACCCTTCTTCGTCCTATATGGTGTTTCCAGTTCACACCATGCAACTCTTTTTATAAAATGTCTTGTCATTTCAAACCAGTTTCCAAAATCAATAGCTTCTATCTGATGGGTATCTCCCGCGAGAACAATTAGCTTGCATTTTATTTTTTCTAAGACATTTTTCATATCTGAATTACTTATCATACTACATTCATCTACTATTAAAATATCATATTCTACGCTATTCCATTTCTTTGATATAAAACTTTTTACTGTCGAAAACTCTGCGTTTTTTGTTGCTATATTCCTCCTTAAATTTTCTACTGCCGGATGAGTATTAGATAAGTAAAGTTTCTTTCTACTATCAAAATATTGTGAAACATGATTTATTAAATATGTCTTTCCTGTTCCTGCTGCACCATATATAAGTGCTACATGTGATTCTGTAAACATCTTCTTTAAAATTTCCCGCTTTTCATCACTATCCACCTTATTATCTTCCATCATCCACGCAGCTATGGCCTCTTCATATCCTGTCATTCCCTTTTGCGACATTTCAAGTAATTTTCGTATTATAAATTCCGTATTTTTAACATCCTCTTCTATATAAAGTTTATTCTTGCCAAATTTATGAATTCTTCTTTCTGGATGTCCCGTATAAACCCGACCATTATAACATCTTATCAGAGAATCGACATCACCATACACTTCTACTTCAGATATATCAGTATATATTTTTCCGTTAATTTTAGCATTGGTTTGTATATACCTTCCAAGCAATTCATGCTCTCGCCCATTGACGCTTATACAGCCATATAGTTCTGACGTTTCTGGCACATGCTTTATAAGATTTGATGCAAACGGCATATCATCAAAAGGAATACATCCATATTTCAGATACAATCCCGCTAAACGTTTATTCGCCTCACGATAATATTGAAGTTTCAGCACTCGATTATTTAATGTTGCTAAAAGATAGGCCAAAGTATTACTTGCTGGTCCTTTTCCCAGTAGTATTTGTCTACATATATCCAGTATGCCTATAAACTTAACTACTTTTGCCCTTCCAATCATCATACTTCTTATATTTTGATATGTCTGTTCCGGCATTAATGCGATATCTGTAAGACTTGCACCTGATCTTGTCAAATAATTCATCATACCAATATACTCTGCGCTGCCAGTATCCATTTTTATAGTTGTCCCAAAAAACTTAGCAAAATTGCTCAGTTCGCATGGTCTGATTGATACCCTGAAATCTCCTAAAACATTTACAGGCATTTTTTTATTCTTAATTTCAATTTCATCCATGAAAATTGAAGCATTAATTGCATAATGATATGGAATCATATTTTTTGAAAAGGCAATAAACCTATCCATTTTACTTATGTTATCAGCGACAGGTGTTAATGTGTTTTCATAATAAACTTTACCGTCTACGATAAAGCTTTTAATTTTTTTTACGTAATATCTTTCGCCCTTATTATATTGTACAAGCGGTCTGTTTTGTTTTAAAACGTCTGCTATTTTTTCATAGTATTCCTGAATTGTTTTATCTGTATTCACAGGAAATTTATCAATATTTTGGAGAATTTCTAAACCATATTCGTCTTTCACAAAGTTCTTGAGTTCAACCAAATATTTATAGTATTTTAGTATAAGTCTTTCCGCCCCCTCGTGGCTTGAACCATAATGTGATCGTGATTCCTGTAAAAACTCATGGAATTTTCTTAAAAAAAGGTATTTATTATCCGTCTTTATAAAACTTAATGATGTTTTAATATCTCCATAGCCTACAGTCAAATCATGCTCTGTACCATAAGCCTTCATAGCTACATGCTCCACTAAATTTCTTGCCTGTGATAAAATATTTTGAGAAACCAAGCCTCTTGATGTAAAATCAATAAGTTCAATATTTTCGCATATTGTCTTATTCAACTCTTGTATCCGTATATCAATTTCCTGCATATTTTCTCCTCCCACTCAAAGTTATTACATATCATATATTTATAAGTCTCTATATTATGTATGTGACAATATCCAGCAAAATCTTACAAACTTTTTACAAAAGTGGTCATCAAAGTGGTCATCAAGTTAAGCGCATTTTTTCCACTTAATATTCCATTCTACTTTAGCTCTTTCGAATGTTTTATTTTGTATTTTTCGGCAGTTTTATTTTGTGTTTTTCGGCTATTTCATTTTATATTTTTCGGCAGTTTTATTTTGTATTTTTCGGCTGGTTT
>ERZ780226.1480-NODE-1480-length-18324-cov-27.466309_pt1 | contig 18324 bp, 12 predicted proteins | sample MGYA00511165_ERZ780226 | MGnify/ENA primary metagenome ERZ780226 (study PRJEB29588, sample SAMEA2152373) | human gut metagenome | biome: human gut; feature: human-associated habitat; material: faeces | place: Denmark | collected 2008/2010 ...
CGCGAGCTGGGTTCAGAACGTCGTGAGACAGTTCGGTCCCTATCTGTCGTGGGCGCAGGATATTTGAAAGGCGCTGTCCCTAGTACGAGAGGACCGGGATGGACGAACCTCTGGTGCACCAGTTGTCACGCCAGTGGCACAGCTGGGCAGCTATGTTCGGATCGGATAAACGCTGAAAGCATCTAAGCGTGAAGCCGGCCTTAAGATAAGATATCCCACTGAGACAATCAGGTAAGACCCCTTGAAGACTACAAGGTTGATAGGCACAATGTGTAAGTGGCGTGAGTCATTGAGCAAGCGTGTACTAATAGGTCGAGGGCTTGACCCCATTTTCGATTGATACTTCATTTGCTGAAAGCAGTTCGATATTCAGTTTTGAAGGTATATGCCTTCTAAGAAAGAGAAGCTGACGTTGGTCAGGGAATGGCCGGTGTCGATGACGGTGAGGAACCACCTGTTCCCATTCCGAACACAGAAGTTAAGCTCACTTGTGCCGAAGATAGTTGGCTGGAAACGGCCTGTGAAAATAGGTAGATGCCGGCTTCTCTTTTTTATGGCCCGTTGGTCAAGCGGTTAAGACAGCGGCCTCTCACGCCGTTAACGTGGGTTCGATTCCCGCACGGGTCACCAGGAAGAGCACCTTAGCGTAAGCTAAGGTGCTTTTTTGTATGTCTAAAACCACTCGCTAGGCGAGTGGTTCGATAAAGATTATATCGATGAGTAATGAAACTCAAACGAAGAATTTTGGAATAGTACCAGTGGGGCAATTCCAGACTGGGTTATTGGCGTATCGCCGGTAGTCCTGTATTAAAAGGTTCCATTGCAAACGAAAGACTCGCAGAAGCAGGATATTTTAGTATCCTCAGGCGCTACTACGAGTCCTTGCACTTATGCGGTTGAACCGCCGTGTACCGGTCGGTACGCACGGTGGTGTGAGAGGTCGGCTCTTTAGTTAAGAGAGCCTCCTACGCGATTCTTTTAGGTAAAAAAAACAAACAGAACACTTCATTCAAATGCATATAGCGGCTATTTATTTCATACAGAGACAAATAGCGGCACAGAACGGATATAATAAAAGAAGCTATAAAAAGCAGGTATTCACGTGGAGGACGATATCGTTTCTACATGAACACCTGCTTTTTATTTATTATTTACTGGTGAAATAAATAGTGGTAGCCAAGTATTCATCACTGACCCAACCATAAATCCCATTGTAATATACAACAACCCAGTCAGGCACATTGCTGCTATAGCCGCATTCCCATACGATGATACCGTAGGGGATATTATCCATTTTTTCATAATTTGTACCGGGACCTTTACGCATAACCAGCCCATGATCAGCAGTGGTATAGGTACAAAGGCTATCAATTCGGCTAAGCGTTACATCTGGTGCAACGCATCCATCCGGCAGAATAATGTCGGCATTGTTTTCGGTATAATCCTGTACTTGCAGCAAGCCCCAAAGGCCATTCTGTTTTGCCCATACGCAGCCATCGCGCGCGGGGGCTAAATCTTCATATTGCCCAGCGGAAATTATCTCATTGCCGTAAACATCCAGAACTAGCTTTTGTCCGGATTGATTTTTCACAACTACCATGCCAGATAAGTCTGCGTAAGGATATTCAACAGTTTCGTTCATGATGGACAAACTCATCTGCGGCTGATAAATGCAGGGGATTACTAAAGCACCGCTTTGGTCGCAATATCCCCAGTTACCGGCTGCATCCTTTACCGCGATTAAAGATTCACCGGTCATGCAGGCATCCTGGTAGTCGAAATCGGTTAAAATTGTACCGTTTTTATCCGCAACGGCAAAAGGTGCAGAATTGTCAACAAGATAACCGGCATATTCATCATCCCAAATGCCTTGCTGGATGCCAACCAAATCAGGAGCATACACCTGTTCGATGGGCGTGCCACTAAATGTATAGACACCAATAGCAGAACGGTAAATCTGGCTGTCACCTAAAATCCACTGGATGCCATACCCGCCGTGCCCGCCCAGCATGGTTGTAAAAGGCATTTGTTGGGCAACCAGCTCCTGGTTAATCTGTTCTTCCAGGGCATTCAGCTTCTGGTAATCGTATGCATCATCTACCCCAATGGAGAGCTCCTGCTCACCATACAGGTACGGGATGCTTTCTGACAAATCTTCCAGAAAAGCATTACAGTTGGCAGCATTAAACAGGCTCCAGCGTTCGCCCTTGCGCACAGCGTACAGATTTCGGGCAGCGGCGTAACCGGCAGTGTGGGTTTCGCGGGAGAAGAGAGGAATCATCTCGTCAAAATCATATTGCGGCGGTAACTTCCAGTTGGCATTGCTAGTGGATGGTATAGCTGTGGCAACAGGTTCACTGGTCGGGGAAAGAGCAGCGGAGGAAACAGGTTTGTTTTCTGGCGCTGCAGCACAAGCGGTAAGCATTATTGCGGTGATAACACTGGCAGAAAATGAGAATAACTTCCTTTTCATGGCTTTTCACTCCTTGCGTAAATGATTTTTCGGTAAGATGAAGAAGTAATATAAGAAAGTGAATTCATAAACCCTATAATATCTTATTTTATCAAAAATATCTGCTAATGGGAATAGCTAACAATTCTACATGTATAAATTTGGATAGTATGACAAAGATTGCAGAACTGGAGTGAAAGTCCGAATTATGGGATGAGTGATCTGCTATAATAGAGAAAAGCAAAACAGAAGGGAGTTTGATTATGCACCAGGAGAAAAAGATGCTGGCTCATATCAGTGAAGACGGAACCCGCGTCCAAACGGTAGCGGACCATTTGCAGGGAACGGCAGTCCTATGTGGGCAATTTGCAGCAGCCTTTGATGCCCAGCAACAGGGAACTTGGCTTGGATTACTGCATGATATTGGTAAATATAGTACAAAGTTTCAAAAGCGCCTGCAAGGCGGAGAAAAAGTGGATCACTCAACGGCTGGTGCACAGGTGGCTGCCCGATATGGTCAAATCCCACTGGCTTTTGCTATTGCGGGACACCATAGCGGCCTGCCGGATGGAGGAGGCCGAAGCGATACCGCGCAGGATGCGACAATGTTTGGGCGATTGAAAAAGAGCGTTGAACCCTATACCCAATGGACGAAAGAGATTAAACTGCCGTCCATACCGCCCCAGCCGGAAATGATGAAGGAAAATCGTTTTACACAGGCATTTTATACCCGGATGTTGTATTCCTGCCTGGTCGATGCGGACTATCTGGATACGGAAAACTTTATGAGCAGCCCTAAACCGCGCGGACAAGGCCAGACAATGGATGAACTGCTGAAAAGGTTGAACCAATATACCGCAAAATGGAGCAATCCCCAGGGAACCTTGAATCAGCGCCGCAGTTCAATTTTGAGTGCTTGTACAACGGCAGGGCAAACAGGGCGGCGCGGCCTTTATTCCCTGACCGTTCCTACAGGCGGGGGAAAAACGGTAGCGTCATTGGCATTTGCGCTTTCGCTAGCTGTAAAGAACCATATGGACCGGGTTATTTATGTGATCCCTTATACATCCATTATTGACCAGACCGCGGATGTGTTTTCGGAAATATTAGGAGCAGAAAATGTTTTGGAACACCATTCAGGGGTGGACTACTCTGCCAAGGAAGATGATGAGCCGGCAGCCTACCGCAAAGCATTGGCGGCGGAAAACTGGGATGCTCCGGTGGTGGTTACCACATCCGTGCAATTCTTTGAATCACTTTACGGCAACCATGCGTCACAATGCCGTAAATTACATAACATTGCAAATAGCGTGGTCATTTTTGACGAAGCACAAAACCTGCCGGTTCCTTATTTGCGCCCCTGCGTTGCGGCAATCGCGCAGCTGGTACAGCATTACCGCGCAGCAGCGGTACTGTGCACGGCCACACAACCAGCTTTGCAGCCCTTGTTTGATGAACTGGCGCCTGGGCTGCAGATGACGGAACTTTGCCCACATCCCAAAGAGCAATATCAGGCATTCCGGCGTACAACGCTGAAAATGCGCGGAGAGTTGGAACAAAGCCAGCTTGGCGCAGAACTGGCAGCGCAGGAACAAGTGCTGTGTATTGTAAACCGGAGAAAAACAGCACAGGAATTATACAATAACCTGCCCAAAGAGGGCAGCTATTGCCTGACAACATTGCTATACCCAGCCCATCGCAAACAGTTATTGCAGGAAATCCGGGAACGCTTAAAAGATGGGCTGCCCTGCCGTGTGATATCAACTTCTTTGATCGAAGCGGGTGTTGATGTGGATTTCCCGGCTGTGTACCGCGAGGAAGCAGGTCTGGATTCCATTTTGCAGGCGGCGGGGCGCTGCAATCGAGAGGGAAGACGCCCGGCGGAGCAGAGCTTGGTACAGATTTTCACATTGGAAGGGCAACATGTACCGCGCATGCTGGAACAGAATGTATCCGCAACGCAAAGCGTCCTGAAAAAATATGCAGATCTGGCATCTCTGGAAGCAATCGAAACATACTTTCTGTTTTACCGTACCTTAAAAGGAGATAAAAGACTGGATGAACAGCAAATTCTGCAAGGGTTCGAGCAGGATATGGAAGGGCGCATTTTCCCCTTTGCAACAGCGGCAGAGAGGTTCCGCTTAATTGAAACACCTGCCGTGACCGTATACATTCCCCAAGGGAAAGGGGAACATTTGCTTGCACGATTGCGTGCAGGAGAGGTAAGCAAAACTTTGTTCCGTCAACTGGGGCAATATGGTGTTCCGGTTTACCCGGATCATCTGAAAACGCTGGAGAATGCCGGGGCAGTTTGCCAAATCAGTGAAGGCATATGGGAATTAACGGACGGAAGCCTTTACGATAACAACACGGGCCTTGCTATGGAAGCTGAAACGGGAGCAGCCTGGTTTGCATAAAGCAAAAACGGCAGGGAGCCTGCCCTGCCGTTTTTGTGCGCTAAAGTAAAATCAACTATTTCTATCCACGGCATAAGCTGCCGACGCAACTTATTATAAAAGAAAACCGGATGAAAAGCAAACAAAAAGTATACATGATAAAAGGATTGACATTTGGTGCCAAGTAGCGTATATTGAAACTATAGCAAAAATGTAAATTAAAAACAACTGAAAATAGAAATGCAAAGGAGTTGATGCAGATGATCCAGCTGGAAGTATGGGGGAATTATGCTTTGCTCTCGAGGCCTGAGCTAAAAGTCGAAAGGGTTTCATATGAAGTCCTCACCCCTTCCGCGGCACGCGGCATAGTAGAAGCAATCTATTACCACCCCGGTTTACGGTGGAAAATCCGGAAAATCTATGTCATGAATCCCATCCGCTTTACCAACATCCGTCGGAACGAAGTAAAAAGCAAAATTCTTTGTTCCGATGTACGCAGCGCGATGCAGGGAACAGGGAAAGAGCTTTACCTTGCCACGCCCCAGCAGATCGTTCAGCGTGCGGCCATGGTGCTGCAGGATGTTCATTATGTGATTGAGGCAGAATTTGAGATGACTGACCGTGCGGCACCGAGCGACAATCCGGGAAAGTTCCAGGATATTGTTACCCGGCGCATGTCCAGGGGTCAGTGTTTTCATACTCCCTATCTTGGGTGCCGTGAATTTCCTGCCGCATTCCGCGCATGGCCCGGCGGGCCAATCCCGACCATTGAGGAAACACGGGATTTGGGATTCATGCTATATGACTTTAACTACACTGACCCGCAGAACATAACCCCGATGTATTTCCATGCAAAATTGGAACATGGTGTGTTGAATGTGGCAGACTGCGAGGTGTACCGATGATTTTACAGGCTTTGGTACAATGCTATGAAGATTTGCTGGCCAATGGCAAAATCACGCGCCCCGGTTGGACAAGCGCAAAAGTCAGTTGGGCTTTGGAACTGGATGAAAACGGCCAACTGATGGCATTGCACCCCTTGCAGCAAGAGGAAAAGCGCGGTAAAAAAACAGTGCTTGCTCCATGTCAGCTGCAAGTTCCGGAACAGGTTAAACGCTCTAGTGGTGTGGCAGCCAATTTTTTGTGTGATAACAGTGCTTACATGCTCGGCATTGACGGAAAAGGCAAACCGGAGCGTGCAATGCAGTGCTTTGCCGCTGCAAAGGAGCTGCATCTTGCCATTTTACAAAATGTTCCCGGTCAGGCGGCACAGGCAGTGCGGAACTTTTTTATAAACTGGGACCCCAAGGCGGCGGAGCAGAATCCAGCGCTGGAACAAAGTCTCAAGGAACTTTACAAGGGTGGCAATCTGGTATTTCTGATTCGGGAAAACTATGTTCAGGACGATCCGGAAATACAGGAAGCCTGGCAGCGGCAGTGTGATAAGAACACGGATGCACCGGAAATCCGATGCCTGGTTACAGGGCAAAAGGCACCGCTTGCCCGCCTGCACCCGGCGATTAAAGGCGTGACCGGGGCACAGTCTTCCGGCGCATCGATTGTTTCTTTTAATGCGGACGCTTTTTGCTCATACGGACATGAACAGGGGGGCAATGCGCCGGTTGGCAGTTATGCGGCCTTTGCCTATGCACAGGCATTAAACTATCTGCTGGCAGACAGGGAACATGTTCAGCGCGTGGGCGATACCACCATTGTCTGCTGGGCAGCAGGTGGTGAGACCGCCTACCAGCAGGTAGCAATGGATGCATTGTTTGCCATGGATGCGCCTGTCAGCGAAAGCGATGTGCGAAATGCAGTGGACAAGCTGGTCCATGGACAGCGTGTAGAGTGGCAGAACGTGACACTTGACCCACAAAGGCACTTTTATGTGCTTGGCTTGGCCCCTAATGCGGCGCGCCTCTCGGTTCGCTTTTTCTGGCAGGATACATTTCAAACGCTGCTTGATAATGTGCAGAAGCATTATGACCGCTTAGAGATTGTGCGCCCTGCTTATGATAAATTCCCGCGGCTGGGGCTGTACTGGCTACTGCAGGAAACTGTCAACACCAATTCCCGCAGCCCATCGGCATCACCGCAGCTGGCAGGCGATGTCTTGCGTGCAATCCTGAATAATACAAGGTACCCGGCAACCCTGCTGGATGGCGTTATGATGCGTATCCGCGCAGAGCAAAAAGTAACACGCGGCCGTGCCGCTATTATAAAAGCATACTACCTGCGTAATGAAGATCCCCGTTGCCCAAAGGAGGTATTAACTGTGGAAAATAACAAGGAAACAAATTATCAACCGTATGTTATGGGTCAGCTTTTTGCTGTGCTGGAAGCAATCCAGATGGCGGTAAACCCGGATATCAATACAACCATCAAGGACAGATATTTTAATGCGGCGGCATCCACCCCAGCTACTGTATTCCCGACAATTCTGATGCTGGCACAAAAGCATATGCAAAAAATGAGCAAGCCACAAAAGATTTATTACGATAAGCAGATCGCAGCCTTGGCAGGCGGCAAATTAGAAGGAAGCTTCCCAGCACGGCTGACTCTGCCGGAACAGGGCTCTTTTATTCTCGGCTATTATCATCAAACACAGGAACGCTATACAAAGAAAGTGGAGGAATAACAATGGCACAGGCAATCAAAAACCGGTATGATTTTGTAATTCTGTTTGACGTTGAAAATGGAAATCCGAACGGCGATCCGGATGCAGGCAACATGCCGCGCGTTGACCCGGAAACGGGATATGGCATTGTTACAGATGTCTGCTTAAAGCGTAAGATTCGCAACTATGTCGAAGTGGCCAAAGAAGATGAAGCGGGATACCAGATTTACATTAAAGATCAGGTCCCCCTGAACCGCAGCGATAAAAAAGCACTCGAATACTTGGGCATTGATGCTGATGCCAAGGATGCCCTGAAAGTCGCCAAGAAAGGTGACCCGGAGTTGGACCGTAAAATCCGGGACTTTATGTGCCAGAACTTTTATGATATCCGCACATTTGGCGCCGTTATGACAACCTTTGTAAAAGGCGCACTGAACTGTGGGCAGGTGCGTGGCCCGGTTCAGTTGAGCTTTGCACGCTCGGTAGACCCTGTTCTCCCGCAGGAAGTGACCATTACCCGTATTGCCATTACGACCGAAGCGGATGCAGAGCGAAAAGGCACTGAGATGGGCCGCAAGTATGTGATCCCGTATGGTTTGTACCGTGCAGAGGGTTATGTTTCGGCCAACCTTGCCCGCAAAACTACAGGATTCTCAGAGGATGACCTGCAGCTGCTGTGGCAGGCAATCCTGAATATGTTTGAAAATGACCACAGTGCAGCCCGCGGCAAAATGGCAGTTCGGGAACTGATCGTGTTCAAGCATGATTCGGAGCTGGGCAATGCGCCGTCCTATAAACTGTTTGATGCAGTGCATGTCACGCGTGCCGAAGGGGTAGCCTTCCCGCGCAGCTACCATGACTATGTGGTGACCGTGGATGAAAATCTTCCGGCAGGGGTAACGTGTGAGAGGCTGTCGTAATGGTTTCCCCAGATGATTACCTGCTGATGTCCGGTATCCAGCATTTCAGCTTTTGCCGCCGTCAGTGGGCGCTCATACACCTGGAACAACAATGGTCCGAAAACCAACGCACCGCCGAAGGCCGCCTGCAGCATACCCGCTGCCATGATGTTACCCTGACGGAAAAACGCGGCGATTTGCTGATCGCCCGCGGTATGAGGGTAGTCAGCCACCGCTTAAAACTGACCGGCGACTGCGATGTGGTAGAGTTTCACAAGGATCCAAACGGCGTGTCATTGCAGGGGCGCCGCGGCCTGTGGCAGCCCATGCCCGTGGAATATAAGCATGGCCGCAGCAAGGTAAACGATGCCGACCGTTTGCAGCTCTGCGCACAGGCCATGGCGCTGGAAGAAATGCTGGTGTGCGAGGTGCCGGAAGGGGAAATCTTTTATGAAGAAACCCGGCAGCGGGAACATGTTTCCCTGACACCGGAACTGCGCAGCACCGCGCAGACCATGGCGGATGAGATGAACCGCCTGTTTGCGCGCGGCTATACCCCAAAAAGCAAACCCGGCAAGCATTGCAATGCCTGCTCACTGAAAGAGCTTTGCCTGCCGGCGCTGTATCAGCAGGCAGACCCGGCGGCGTATCTGCGGGAGCATATTGAGGAGGGCGCGCCATGAGAAAGCTGCTCAACACCCTGTTTGTCATCAATGAGGACGCTTACCTGACATTGGATGGCGAAAACCTTGTTGTTACCCGCAATAAGCAGGAAACCCACCGCTATGCCCTGCATACGCTGGAAGGCATCGTCTGCTTTACTTACGCGGGTGCCAGCCCCGCTTTGATGGGAGCTTGTGCCCGGCGGGGCATTGACCTTTGCTTTTTTGACCCGTATGGCAGATTTCAGGCCCGCACCGTGGGGGAAGAACGCGGCAATGTGCTGCTGCGTCAGACGCAGTACCGCGTGTCGGATGACCCGGCCCAGAGCTGTCGCTATGCCCGGAGCTTTATCCTTGGTAAAGTGTATAACGCACGCTGGGTGCTGGAACGCGCAACCCGCGATCATCCCCAGCGTGTCCCGGTCGAAAAACTGAAACGCACCTCCACCCAGCTGGCCGCCGCGCTGCCGCTGATACAGACCAGCGATGATCCGGAACAGCTGCGCGGCCTGGAAGGTGAGGCAGCCCAGCGCTACTTTGACTGCCTGAATGACCTGATTCTGCAGCAAAAGCAGGATTTTGTGTTTGAGGGCCGCAGCCGCCGTCCACCGCTGGACAATGTGAATGCGCTGCTTTCGTTTGCCTACAGCATGCTGGCGCGGGAGTGTGCATCCGCCTTGACCGCTGTGGGCCTGGACCCTTATGTTGGCTTTATGCACCGCCCGCGCCCCGGCCGCAAAAGTCTGGCACTTGACCTGATGGAAGAACTGCGGGCGGTTTATGCAGACCGGCTGGTCATCAGCTGCATCAATCAAAAGATCATCACGGCAAAACACCTGCAAAAGCAGGAAAATGGTGCCGTACTGCTGACGGATGATGGCCGCAAAGCTTTCCTGACCGCATGGCAGAACAAAAAGAAGGAAGAGATCACCCATCCGTTTTTGAAAGAAAAACTGCCCTGGGGGCTGGTGCCCTATGTTCAGGCGCTTTTGCTGGCCCGTGCTCTGCGCGGCGACCTGGAAGTGTACCCACCGTTTTTCTGGAAGTGAGGTGCCGTTATGTTGGTGCTTGTAACCTATGATGTCAACACCGAAACAGCCGCCGGTCGTCGCAGGCTGCGCAAAGTAGCAAAAGTCTGTGTAGACTACGGCCAGCGGGTGCAAAACTCCGTATTTGAGTGCCTGCTGGATGCCGCGCAATACACGATGTTCAAAGCAAAATTGACCGAACTGATCGATTCGGAATCGGACAGCCTGCGCTTTTATCAACTGGGAAACCATTACAAAAGCAAAGTCGAGCATGTGGGTCTGCACCCGGATTTTGATCAGGATGGAATCTTGTTTGCTTAGTGCGAGGGGAAGGCAATCATAAAATTCCCGGTTCCTTCGCACCAGAAAATATGGAAAAAACAGGGGCAGAAAGGGTAAAATACAGCCTTGCCTGTCAGCATGAAGATGCAATCCCCATAAAATTTGTTTCATATGCGCAAAAGTGCCCCACTGTTTTGTGCACTTTTGCTGTCGCTCTCCGCAAGGAGAGCGTGGATAGAAATGCTTAATCCCCATCATCCTGCAAAGCTCGTCAAGGTCGCTCTCCGCAAGGAGAGCGTGGATAGAAATGCTTAATCCCCATCATCCTGCAAAGCTCGTCAAGTCGCTCTCCGCAAGGAGAGCGTGGATAGAAATATCAACTGTAATAGTAATTTTTCGCAAAAGAAACACCGTCGCTCTCCGCAAGGAGAGCGTGGATAGAAATCGGGCTTTGGCGTGGAAATTGACGGTGTATCCTGTCGCTCTCCGCAAGGAGAGCGTGGATAGAAATGACATACGTCACGCGACTGCCGCGCGCCCAAGTATCGTCGCTCTCCGCAAGGAGAGCGTGGATAGAAATTACGGACATCATCGGGCATACTTGCAATATCTCTGCGTCGCTCTCCGCAAGGAGAGCGTGGATAGAAATCGGCAGTGCTGGAGAATAGCAAGCCATCTATCCAGTCGCTCTCCGCAAGGAGAGCGTGGATAGAAATTCTTGGTTCTCGTCTTGCAGATATGTCCGCCGCGTGTCGCTCTCCGCAAGGAGAGCGTGGATAGAAATAGCACAGGGTCGGCGAGTTTCAGGGCGTGCATTTGTCGCTCTCCGCAAGGAGAGCGTGGATAGAAATAAGACGCTTTCTGGCCTCCTGATCGGCTGTATTAGTCGCTCTCCGCAAGGAGAGCGTGGATAGAAATGATTGATAGTACACATCGGCGGGAACCTTTTCCAGTCGCTCTCCGCAAGGAGAGCGTGGATAGAAATTCGCTACTCTCGTTACTGCCGGTATCGGCCTTGTGGTCGCTCTCCGCAAGGAGAGCGTGGATAGAAATTTGGCTTGGCATTGCATAAGAGAGGATGTATCATGTCGCTCTCCGCAAGGAGAGCGTGGATAGAAATAGCGTACCCTTTAGGCCCGCAAGCCATCTATCCAAGGTCGCTCTCCGCAAGGAGAGCGTGGATAGAAATTTGTATTATGGGGATGATCTGACATTTTCGGATGGTCGCTCTCCGCAAGGAGAGCGTGGATAGAAATGCTGAAGATTGGCTTAATGCTGGTTGTCTCCCTCGGTCGCTCTCCGCAAGGAGAGCGTGGATAGAAATTCAAAAATTGCTAAAAAAGTATTGACAAGTATGTGTCGCTCTCCGCAAGGAGAGCGTGGATAGAAATAACACAGTGCAAATTGAAATTGTCAAAATGCACGCGTCGCTCTCCGCAAGGAGAGCGTGGATAGAAATATCAACTGTAATAGTAATTTTTTTCAAAAGAAACACGTCGCTCTCCGCAAGGAGAGCGTGGATAGAAATTGTAGAATCCGGTGAAATGGTAAAACAGTTTGACGTCGCTCTCCGCAAGGAGAGCGTGGATAGAAATACCGGTGACAGCGTATTGCGCATATTTACCAATGGTCGCTCTCCGCAAGGAGAGCGTGGATAGAAATGTCAAAATTATGAGTGTTTCGAGTGGATTAAACAGTCGCTCTCCGCAAGGAGAGCGTGGATAGAAATCATTGGATTGACTTATGATGGATTGATTGCTTCGGGTCGCTCTCCGCAAGGAGAGCGTGGATAGAAATCGATTGTTCCGGTTGAACTTACAACGCTTGTAAACGTCGCTCTCCGCAAGGAGAGCGTGGATAGAAATGTCCGGCCACCGGCAGGCCCACACGTCGCCCACAAGGTCGCTCTCCGCAAGGAGAGCGTGGATAGAAATGCATGAATTGGCTCCGTACGGCAGGTGTTGAAGAGTCGCTCTCCGCAAGGAGAGCGTGGATAGAAATCAAAAGTTTGCGCTTTACTTCCTGCTCGTTAAGAGTCGCTCTCCGCAAGGAGAGCGTGGATAGAAATGGCGGCGGCCTGTCGGCCTGCGCGCGGGGTTGCCGCGTCGCTCTCCGCAAGGAGAGCGTGGATAGAAATGGCCCTCAGCGGCCCTCGCGCGCACTCGCGCGCGCGTCGCTCTCCGCAAGGAGAGCGTGGATAGAAATGCCATCCAAGGCGCTGATGTGTACCAGGTCGCGTCGCTCTCCGCAAGGAGAGCGTGGATAGAAATTAAGACGGGCAAGACGCACCGCATATACTTACGTCGCTCTCCGCAAGGAGAGCGTGGATAGAAATCTTTTGGCAGCGTGCCTCGGCTGCAACGTGGGCACGGTCGCTCTCCGCAAGGAGAGCGTGGATAGAAATTGCCGTTTTTGGCGGTTTTGCAGACATACAAATCGTCGCTCTCCGCAAGGAGAGCGTGGATAGAAATATTTAATCCGGGCCGGGCCAAACGGCCCAGGCCCGTCGCTCTCCGCAAGGAGAGCGTGGATAGAAATATTTGTTCCCTGCTTATAAAAAAATGTGCTAACGGTCGCTCTCCGCAAGGAGAGCGTGGATAGAAATTGTCTGGCTTATATTGACCCGGAGCAGATGCAAAGGTCGCTCTCCGCAAGGAGAGCGTGGATAGAAATCACGGCGGGTTTTGATTGTGTATCTGACGAATCGTGGTGTCGCTCTCCGCAAGGAGAGCGTGGATAGAAATGGATGGTTCGTCCGTCGCCAAGGTTGGCGGCGGGCAGGTCGCTCTCCGCAAGGAGAGCGTGGATAGAAATTTCAGTCGTCATAATCCATATCCTCCCGTTTCTCGTCGCTCTCCGCAAGGAGAGCGTGGATAGAAATACGCCGAAAATGGCCTGACTGGTTACAATGCCAGCGTCGCTCTCCGCAAGGAGAGCGTGGATAGAAATATGATGGTGGTCAAGGTATCAATGGAGGTTGCGGAAGTCGCTCTCCGCAAGGAGAGCGTGGATAGAAATAGCCATCTGCATGATGTTGCGCTTGAGATTATCGGTCGCTCTCCGCAAGGAGAGCGTGGATAGAAATTGCCAGTGCAGCCCTTGCAGCGCTTTTTCGAGTGCTGTCGCTCTCCGCAAGGAGAGCGTGGATAGAAATATATACACATCGGCAATCAGTGCCTTGCGCTCTTGTCGCTCTCCGCAAGGAGAGCGTGGATAGAAATTTGTGTATAATTGCCGCTGCACCCAGATCGCAGAGTCGCTCTCCGCAAGGAGAGCGTGGATAGAAATTGTTATGCCATTTTTTGCGATTTTGCAGCCCAAAGTCGCTCTCCGCAAGGAGAGCGTGGATAGAAATCGTCTTGATACGTCCACGGCGTTTGTCTGCCGCGTCGCTCTCCGCAAGGAGAGCGTGGATAGAAATAAGCTGTAAATGCCCGGCGTGGCGTCATTGACGTAGTCGCTCTCCGCAAGGAGAGCGTGGATAGAAATCTCAAGGCGACTTAAAGCAGCTTATCGGCCACAGCGTCGCTCTCCGCAAGGAGAGCGTGGATAGAAATAGCTTGACGATGGGGCAAGCGTAGTAGGCGGTAGGTCGCTCTCCGCAAGGAGAGCGTGGATAGAAATGCCTGCTGCTGCATGGCAAAGAGCTGCTGCATAAAGTCGCTCTCCGCAAGGAGAGCGTGGATAGAAATTCCACAGCTCTACCGGGGGCGATACACCGGATGAGTCGCTCTCCGCAAGGAGAGCGTGGATAGAAATCATCCGCGTCTGCATCCGATGCCACAAGTTCGCGTCGCTCTCCGCAAGGAGAGCGTGGATAGAAATATATCCCCAAGGATTTTCAAGTGGAATAATTACAAGTCGCTCTCCGCAAGGAGAGCGTGGATAGAAATAAGATTCGGATGATTTCCTTGCTCGCGGACTTGACGTCGCTCTCCGCAAGGAGAGCGTGGATAGAAATGTGCAGGGATTGTGGGATGGCATCAAGAGCATTTTGTCGCTCTCCGCAAGGAGAGCGTGGATAGAAATATGTCCCAGATGCCCGCCAGGGTGCCGTCGTGGGTCGCTCTCCGCAAGGAGAGCGTGGATAGAAATAAGGAGCGCTCAGCCATCGGCCGCGTGGGTCGGGCGTCGCTCTCCGCAAGGAGAGCGTGGATAGAAATACCGGCCGGTGTAATATCTTGTAAGACCCGGCCTTGTCGCTCTCCGCAAGGAGAGCGTGGATAGAAATCCTGCAGTTTGTTTGCCAGAATCAGACAGCGCGGAGTCGCTCTCCGCAAGGAGAGCGTGGATAGAAATACTCACAATGGACACCCCCAATATATAGTTTCGGGTCGCTCTCCGCAAGGAGAGCGTGGATAGAAATACTCACAATGGACACCCCCAATATATAGTTTCGGGGTCGCTCTCCGCAAGGAGAGCGTGGATAGAAATAGTAGAATACTCCGTTTTCTTCTCATTAAACATCAGGTCGCTCTCCGCAAGGAGAGCGTGGATAGAAATATGCAAGCCGCCCCTTTCCATTGATAAACCATTGGTCGCTCTCCGCAAGGAGAGCGTGGATAGAAATGCTAGGAGTCACCGTTGACGACCTGCGCGGGGATGTCGCTCTCCGCAAGGAGAGCGTGGATAGAAATATTGTGCTTGCCGGATATAATCGCGGCTGGACCAGTCGCTCTCCGCAAGGAGAGCGTGGATAGAAATCCGATGGCCGCACGCACGTCGTCCAGGTGGTCGGTCGCTCTCCGCAAGGAGAGCGTGGATAGAAATGTTGCGTACTTGGCTACTTCGGCCAGGCTTACCGTCGCTCTCCGCAAGGAGAGCGTGGATAGAAATATTGCGGATTATGCAAAACCAGAATGGTTGCGTGTCGCTCTCCGCAAGGAGAGCGTGGATAGAAATAGGCCCGGCGTACCAATCCCAGGCCCAGGCGGCAGGTCGCTCTCCGCAAGGAGAGCGTGGATAGAAATTGTTCGGTACGGCGGGATGTTGTCAGAGTTGTAAGTCGCTCTCCGCAAGGAGAGCGTGGATAGAAATTGCGGCTGTCTGGGCGGCTTTGGCAGCGCTTTCGGTCGCTCTCCGCAAGGAGAGCGTGGATAGAAATTTCGTTCAGCTGGGCGGCAAGCTGGCCCATGGCCGTCGCTCTCCGCAAGGAGAGCGTGGATAGAAATACTACGACGTGGAGTACGAAAAGTATAACTTGAACGTCGCTCTCCGCAAGGAGAGCGTGGATAGAAATGCCGCTGGGTCTCCATCGTCTCTCTGATAATTCGTGTCGCTCTCCGCAAGGAGAGCGTGGATAGAAATATTTTGGTCGGAGTGTAATTATAGGATCTGGAAAAATCCAGTCATATCAATGGTTTTAGCGCATCAAGCAAGAGGTTTTTATCCTAATTTCTTTTCAATGCGGCTGGAGAGTTATGATAAAAGGTTTTTCCAAATGATGTAACAATTATATCGTTCTGTTTTTCTGGATCATCTACAAAATCAAGCCAGACATTACCGCCAAGTCGATTTTGATTTTGTAATAGTCCTAATGAGATTAACCGATCCACTTGATATAATTCTCTATTTTGAATTTTCAGGCCGTCATTGATGGCGGCTTCAAATAAAATTTGATAGTCACTAATAAACATACGACGATTGGCTTCTGATAGCTCACAAAATTTTTCCCAAGAAATAGCACCCTTAACATAGGCGGCATAGAAGCTGCCCAAAACCTGAGATTGGATTTGTTCGACCTGGTTACCTAAAATAATTAGAACTCGCCCAAGCTCCTTTTCTGCTTCTTTTGGATTTGCTTCAAGTTTTTCTCGATGCTCATTCAACTTTCCTTGTGATATGCTACCCGAATTAAATTCTGTGATAAAGGCAAGGGTCTGTTTTATGAGGTTGCGCTCATGCAGATTATACCCGATTTTACAAATAGATGAAAGTGTGCTAACAACGGGTATTCCTTTTAGAACTTCGTTATCCAAAAGGGCATCAATTCCAATCTCGGCATATTCAGCAACTATTTCATAGGTTGGAGAAAATAAAGTGTCTTTAAGGGCGGGGACTAACTCGCTCATATTTGCACCATCTTTCAGTCAAATTATAAATATATAATTATCACAAAGTCATTCGTTAAAAACAAAGTCAACTTTTTCCCAATCAAAAATGTATCTTCCAGTTTTTATTGTTTTTAAGCAACGGCTGCAAGTACATTTGTTGCTAATAAATTTCAACATCTTTTTATCAGTCATTTTCATCTTCAGACCGCATCGTGGACAGACTATTGGCACATTGCCACTTGAATAAAGCTTTTTTGCATCGTCAAAAGAAATTGTTTCAAGCATTTCAAATGAACGCAGTGTACGGTTTAGCTTATTCATAAGAACGGTGTACTTATTGAGCGGTGCAAATTCTTCAAACATTTCACAAATCAAATTTACTGCATACGACATAATAGCCGGAACAGTAATATAGTAATAATCCGAAAAACTTCTAAGAATGGCTTCATCCGCAAAAACAAAGTTAAGATTACCCGGCTCGGTTTTGGAGAGTTTATATTTAGTGGTTATCAAATGATTGGCGTTGTTCCATATATGCTCTAAACTTGTTTCACTCGCCTTGTTGTAGCGAAAATCGAAAAAACTGCTCATCTTGCAGTTTCCTTCAATCAGTGAAGTGTGTTCAAGGGCTTTCTCTTTTGTGATAACCAAGTCCTCTGGTTTTCCGCTTGCAAGCAAATCAAGCATACCATTTCTATCAACACGCAGCCATTCAATATAGCCGAGTGTATCTTTGAGGGGCTTTCGTAATAACGCATAAGAAACAGCAACTTTCATTTTTGCGGCACAGTTTATCGACTCAAGCATATAGCTACAAAAATCCGCAACAAGTGAAAAGAAAGTGTGCCTATAATATACTTCGTACATTTCTTCACGGTGCCCATGTGTTATGAGCCACTCTTGCCATTTTTCATCTTGTTCAAATTCTATATTTTCACCATTACCAAGATCAATACTGACGCTTGCCATTTTTTCTTCATCTGCATATTTTAACATACTTACCAAAACATCATTACAGTATGTCAAATAGTTGTGCTTAAAATAATGTTTGGGTTCAATTTGAAAAGTAAATTCCGAATGAAGCTCTTTATTTTTCATACGGTTAGCTCCCCAATTCAGTTTTGCATATTTTGCATCCACAAGGTCGTTTGGAGAAAATCCACAAAAAATCGACTGAGTATATCAAAATACCACAATATAATTGTAGCAATCATTAAGGAAAAATCAAGCAATCTTTTCGCATTACGCTGCCCAACAGGACAACGGGTGGCGTTTTTATATACCACAATCTGAAAGGAGGAGTTAACCTATCTGCTGCCAGCCATCGGGCTGGCTTTTTTCATTTCACAACAAAGGAGGTTTGCAAATGGCAGATGATAAGAAAAATATTCCCGAGGCAGCCCCGCCCACCGAGGCTCCCGCTCCTGCGGTAGAAAATGCCGCCGTGCTGGAGCAGTCCTCTCCCGGGCCTGCGCTGACCGACGCAGAGGCGGTCATGCTGGAGCATGAGGGGCAGGCGGCGCTTTTTGAAATGGGCGATGCCATGCCCGATCCCGCCGACGCTGTTACCCACGCCGAGGTGGAGGAGCCTGCCGCGCCCGAAGTCCCCAAGGCTGAAAAGGAACAGGAGCAGCCGCTCACTCTCGGCAAGGACGATCCTACCCCGGCACATTCCGGCAAGGTGTTGAATTTTGCCGCCGCCCGTGACGAGGCGGCTAAGGAGGAGAAAAAGGCGGTCAAGCAGAAGCCGCCCACGGAAAAGGACAAGACCGCCAAACCCGGCAGAGGCCGACCTCCCAAGGATGGCAAGGTCGTTCCCGATAAGGCAAAGCCGCCCAAACCTCGGGACAAAAAGTCCCAAAGTAAGCCCGTCCCGGAGAAGCCTGCCGTGGATAAGGGCGGCGCTCCCGCTGGCGCGGAGATTACGCCGGAGCC
>ERZ780226.1485-NODE-1485-length-18282-cov-3.078181_pt1 | contig 18282 bp, 11 predicted proteins | sample MGYA00511165_ERZ780226 | MGnify/ENA primary metagenome ERZ780226 (study PRJEB29588, sample SAMEA2152373) | human gut metagenome | biome: human gut; feature: human-associated habitat; material: faeces | place: Denmark | collected 2008/2010 ...
CCGCCGATCTTCTGCACCTGATTTTCCAGCGCGGCGACCGCCTTGTCAAACTCGGTCGTCTCGATGGAGACGGAGGCGGTATAGATGATCTTCGCGGTATAGTCGGCAACGGAATCGTCCGGCTCGGGCGTTTCGTCGTCGTCCTCGTCGGGAATCACCGAATAGACGATGGTGTCCCGGATCTGTTTGTAATCCTCCCGGAGGTTGTTGTCAAGCCCGATGCGGAGGTCCCAGGGGTTGCTGAAAATCTCGATGCGGCTCTCCTCCAACGACAGGATGGGGTCTTCGCCCTCCTGCGTCATGCGTACCGCCTGTTCGAGTCCGCCGCGGGTGAAGATGATGTCCACGGCGCGCGGCACGCCGTAGTTGGCGCCGTATTTGAACAGCACGGGGGTGTTCCCCGAGCCGTTCAGGCGGTTGATGGAGGCCCATTCCACGTCTTCCGACAGACGGACCGACCATTCGCCGGTGGAATAGATCCGCACCTGGGTGGAGCCGGCGTCCGAAGTCAGCGTGTATTTGTTGGAATCCACATTCAGCGGCAGGTCCATGTCCGAATCCATTTCGCATCCGGTCAGCAGGAGCAGCGCCGTGACGAGGGGCAGGATGCCCGTGCGCCACGCTTTGTAGATGCTGTCTGTAAGGTTATTTTTCATCGTTGTGTTTTTTTGTTCGTTCCGTCGGCCTTACATGCCGTATTCGTTATAGGCCTTGTTGTCGAGTGCGCCGCCCGAATAGACGACCTCCTTGTCGGGGATCGGGTAGTATTCGTGGCAGGGGAGCATGTTGTCCTTGAGCGTCGGGTAGTTGGTGTATTCGTAGGTCATCTGATACCAGATTCCCCAGCGTACCAGGTCGAACTTGCGCTGGAATTCGCCCAGCAGTTCGCGTCCGCGCTCCTTCTGGATCTCCTCCAGAAGCGCATCTTTGTTCTTGAAGACGTAGGCGGTGGTTCCGGCGCGTTCCCGGACCATGTTCAGGTAGCGGACGGCCTCGTCGGAGTCCTCCGTCTCGGCGTAGCACTCCGCCATCATCAGGATGGCGTCGGCATAGCGGAATACCTTCTGGTTGGAGAAGTCGGCGGTGTTCTGCATCCCCGGACACCAGAATTTCGGGCCGAGCCACGGACGGGTTCCCACGCCCGAGAAGGGCTTGCCGTCGTATTCCCACGCCATGTTCAGCGTTTTGCGCTTGTCGTTGCTTTTTTTGGTCTGGAGACCGTCGCAGAAGTAGCTGTTGGGGCGCATGGAGGTCCAGGTGGTCATGCCCGTGCCCATTTCGGGAATCTCCACGCCGTCGTAGATGCCCTTGCCGTTGTGGTACGGAGTGGTGATGGCTGCCACGTTGGTCGTGACGGACAGTCCGCCGGGCGTGTAGGTGCGCTGCACCTCGAAGATCGACTCCGGGGTGTTCTTGTTGCGGAACATGATGTCTTCGAGCGGATACTGTTGCAGGTCGCCGTAGATTTTCTCCAGTTCGCCGAGCGCCTCGAGGGCGTCGTCCCAGCGGTGGTTCCACTGCGCGAGCTTGGCAATCATCATCCAGCCCATCGCGGCGCCCATGCGGTTGTCCGCGACCTCCGACAAACGCACCTGGTCCATCGAGGGCACGTAACGCTGCAATTCGTCGATCAGGTAGTCGCGGGTCTCCTTCGCCGACATGCGGCCCATGTGGGCGATCTCCTGCATCACCTGTTGGTCGGCGACCTCCTTGGTGTAGAAGGGCACGTCGCCGAAGATGCAGGTCAGCAGCCAGTAGTAGAACGAGCGGATGACCACGCCTTCGGCCAGCAGCGGCAGCTTGTCGGCTTCCGAAGACTCCTTGATGTCGTTCAGGGGCGAACGTTCGATGGCGGCGATGGTCGAGTTGCAGTACATGACGCCCTTGTAGCACTGGGTCCATATCTTCTGGCCGTTGAGCGGCTTCGCGGGGGATATGTCGAGCTGGGCGTCCTTGGTTCCCGAAGCGATGTACATCAGGTCGGTGACGCCTTCGGTCATAATCAGGAAACAGTAGTCGTAGATGCTGTTGATCGGTATGTAGCAGGCGTTCAGGCCCGCCAGGCATTGCGCCCGGGTCTTGTAGTACTCCTTGGGTCCTACGAACGACGTGGGGTGTTCGTCCAGGTCGCACGCGCTGAACAGCAGGGCGGCGGTTGCCGTGGCTGCCAGCAGGTATTTTTTCAGGAAACTGTATGATTTCATGGTCTTGGCTGTTAGTATCTGATCTGGAGGCTGAAAATAATGGTCCGGGGCTTGGGATAGGCGCCGATGTCGACACGCCGCAGGGCCGAGTTGGAACTCGATGTCGAAACGTCCGGGTCGAATCCGTTGTATTTCTTCCACAGGTAGAGGTTCTCGCCGCTGACGCTTACGCGGATGTCGCGCAGGCGGTTTTTGGTGACCTTGCGCATGTCGAACGTGTAGCTCGCGGAGATGTTCTTCAGCCGCAGGTAGCTTGCGTCGTGCACCAGCCGGTCGCTGGGCAGGGCGTCGTAGCTGCCGGCCATCGGCAGGTTCGAATTCGGGTTGCGGACCGGATGCCAGGAGTTCTGCATGTACTTGTATTGGTTGGTATAGGGCGAACCGTTGCCCATCCAGAGTTCGGCGACGTTGTAGATCTTGCCGCCGATCGAGTAGTTGAAGAAGAAGCTGAATGTGAAGTTATGGATGTTGAACGTGTTCTGGATACCGCCGTAGAGGTCCGGGTCGGCCGATCCGAGGTAGACCAGGTCGTCGCTGTTCAGCGCTCCGTCGTGGTTGATGTCCTGATAGCGGGCGTATCCGGGCTTGAAGGTGTTGCCGCTGGCCGAGGCGTAGGCCTTGGTGATCTTGTTGCGCTCGACCTCTTCCTGGTTGTGCCATACGCCGCCGTAGCGGAATCCCCAGAGGGCGTTGAGCGTGTAGCCCTTCTTGTAGCCGTACATCATGTAGGTGGTTCCCGACGACGACGGCGACGAGTAGGCTGTCACGAAGTCTTCCGAGGCGATGTCGTCCACCATCTGCCTGTTGCGCGACAGGGTGAGGGTCGTCGACCACTGGAATTTCGGACGGACGATGTTGCGGCTTTCGACGGTGAGTTCCCACCCCTTGTTGGTGGTGCGTCCGGCGTTGGCGAAGTAGTTGGTGTAACCCGTCTGCGAGGCTACCTGTACGGTCAGCAGCAGGTCGCGGGTCTTGATCAGATAGGCGTCGGCCGTGACGTTGAGCCGTCCGTCGAACAGCGAGATGTCGGCTCCGAGGGTATACTGGTCGGAGGTTTCCCACGTCAGGTCGGGTGATGCCAGACGCGACGGGTAGACCGCCAGCTGCTGCGTGCCTCCCATCAGGTAGCCGCTCGTCGAGTTGCTGACGGCCGCCAGCGAACGGTAGGCCGAGATGGCGTCGTTGCCGGTGCGTCCGAGGCTGGCGCGCAGGGCCAGTTCGTCGATCCACTTGGCTTTTTGCAGGAACTTCTCGTTGGCGATGTTCCAGCGGAGGGCCGCCGAGGGGAAGAATCCCCATTTCTTGTTGGCGGCGAAGTTCGAGGCGCCGTCGTAACGGGCCGTGAACGTAACGTAGTAACGCTCCTTGTAGTTGTAGTTCAGACGTCCGAACACCGACATCTTGGTCCAGTCCGTGCGGTTGGTGCTGATCGAGGTGTTCTGCTTGTCGGGAACCGCGGCCATGCTGTTCCAGGTGAGTTCGTCGAGCGTGTAGCCGCGCCCGGTGATGCTCAAGTTGTTGTCGTACTTGATCTGCGCGGTGTATCCGCCCAGCACGTCGAAATTGTGGCCGCTCTTGGGGCGCAATTCGTAGTAGACCGTATTTTCGCTTGAGAAACTCGTGTCGTCGTACTCGTCGCGGCTGGCGTAACCGCCTTCGTTCTCCTTCTTGGCCGGCAGGTATCCCGGCTCGTAGTAGCGTCCGTGGCGCTGGTAGGAGTAGTAGGTGAACTGGCTGCGCAACTTCAGCCCCTTGACGGGGGGCACTTCGACGAATGCGCTGTTGTTGAGCGAAATGCGCCGGGCGTTCTTGAGGCAGTGGTCGAGCATGATGCGCGGGTTGTTGAATTTCTGTCCCGAGTACCACAGGTCGTTCATGTCGGATGTGGGGGAGAGGAACGGGCTGAGGAACACGGCGGCGTTCCACCAGTTGGTTCCGCCGATGGTGGCCAGGTTTTCGTCCTGATCGCGGTAGGTGTAGCTCAGGTTCAGTCCGGCCTTGAGCCATTTGGCGAACTCGTGGTCGACCTTCAGGCGCGCCGAGTAACGTTTCAACCCGCTGTTGTCGATGATTCCCTGCGTTTCGTTGAATCCGGCCGAGGCGTAGTAGGAGCTTTTCGCGGAGGCTCCCGAAATCGAAAGGTCGTAATTCTGATAGAGCGCCGTGCGCGTGATGGTGTCGATCCAGTTCGTGCCGACGCCTTTGGCCTCGGGGTTGGGGAAGGGGTATTTCGACATCGGCGAGTCGGGTTCGATTTTATCGTTGCCGTCGGCGCTTGAGAAGAAATAGGCGTAGTCGTTGCGGTAGCGGGCGAACTCCGTGGCATCCATGATGTCGAGCTGACGCGGGAGCTGCGAAAATCCCAGGTCGGTCTTGAAGGTGATGTTGGGTCGTCCGTCCATGCCGCGGCCCTTCTTGGTCGTGATCACGATCACGCCGTTCGAGCCGCGCGCGCCGTAGATGGCCGTCGACGAGGCGTCCTTCAGCACCGAGATCGACTCGATGTCCGCGGAGTTGATGTCGTTCAGGTCGTGAATGCCGTCGATGACGCCGTCGACGATGATCAGCGGTTCGTTCGATGCCGAGATCGAGCGTGTGCCGCGGATACGGATCGAGGTCGTGGCGCCCGGCTCTCCGGTCGTGGCCATGATGTCGGCGCCGGCGATGCGGCCCTGGAGGGCCTGGTCGACCGAAACCACCGGCACGTCCTTGATGTCGCTCATCTTGACGTTGGCCACCGAACCCGTCAGGTCGGTTTTCTTCACCGTGCCGTAGCCGATCACGACCACTTCGTCGATGGTCTGCTTGCTCTGTTCGAGTTTCACGTCGACCTTCGTGCGCGCGCCGACCTTTTCGGTTTTGGCTTCATAGCCGATGTACTGGAAGGTCAGCGAAGCGCCTTCGGGAACCTGGATCGAATAATCGCCCGTGGCGTTGGTGCTGGCGCCGTTCGTCGTGCCCGTCACCAGTACGGTCGCGCCGATCAGCGGCTCGCCGCTCTGGTCCGTAACCTTGCCCGTTACGGTATGTTTGGTTCCGCTTTTCTGCGCGAAGGCAGGCGCTGCCGTCAGCGCTCCCGAAACCAGCAGGATCAGTAATATGATATATTGTTTCATGCGAATTTTTATTTAAGTGCAACTCCTGATGCTTGCTTCCCGGAGGGGTAGTGGCGGAATTCGATCATCACCGGGTAGTGGTCCGAATGCGTGGCGGTAAATTCGTCGTAGATGATGCGCGAGTCGGTTATTTCACGCATCACGGCCTGCGAGGCGTAGATGAAGTCGATCCGCCGTTGATCCGCCGTCGATTCGCCGTTGTAGGGGGTGGGAACGGTGTGGAAGAACTGGCTGTGGCGGTCGCGCAGGGCGTCGCAGTAGCCGCTCTTGAGTATGATCGAATGCGTCTCGAAATAGGTGTTCGCGGGCATCGCGTCGGCATCCTTGGGCGAATAGGAGTTGAAGTCGCCCGCCATCAGCCACAGCGGTTCCACCGGATAGCGGCGGATGGTGCTGTCGAGGATGCAGTTGATCTCCCGGTCGCGGTAGGTGTTGCCCGTCCCGGCTGCGCCCTGCCCGTTGGGATAGGTTCCGAAGGGATAGAGGTGCAGCACCACGACGTTGATGTCCTTGATGCGGGTGTGGATGGCTCCGTGCCAGAGGGGAACGTCTTCGAGCAGGCGGTTGCGCAGTTCGATGGGGTATTTCGACGTCAGCCCCACCGGAAATCCGCTCTCCTTGCAGAGTATGGCGTAGGGGTGCCCGTAGCGGCCGGCAAGGGCCGTGAGCGACTCCTCGGTGAATGCGTTGCACTCGCAGAGGGCCATGAAGTCGGGGTCCTTCTCCTTCACCCAGTCGACGAAGTTGTCGAAGTTCTGGGCTTTGTCGAGCTTCATGCCCTCGAGAATATTGTAACTGATGAAACGCAGGGTTTCGGGCTGGACGCTCGTTCCCGGATCGGTCGTCAGTTCCTCGTCCAGTGCGGCGGGATCGTCGTCGCAGGCGGGCAGCAGGGCCGTGGCCGTGAGCAGCGTCGCCCCGAAAGCCAGCCGGCGCAGCATCTGTATCGTGTCGTATGTTTTCATGTCGTTCGCTGGTTTATTTGTTGTAACGCAGGGCTGCGTAGGAGACGGTGAATGCGTTGGCTACCTGTCCGTTGGATGCGATGGTCGCGGTGTCGTAGGTCGTCGCCGTGCCGATCTTGTTTTGCACGGGGCGCAGGCGGATCCATGCCACGCTCTGTCCCAGAATCTCGGTGGGAACCTGCATCCACACGTTCTTGTCGCCCGAAAGCTGCTCGAGCTGCATGTTGCCCCAGTTGCCGTTGTCGGGAACCGTGAAATCGGTGAGCTTCTTCCAGTTGTCGCCGTCGAGCGAATATTCCGCCGTCCAGTAGCGCAGTCCGCCCTGTGCCGAGTGGTAGCGGCAGGTGAAGACGAAGGAGCATTGCGTGGAGCTGACGCCCTGCGTCGAGAACTCGAAGATCAGGGAGTTTCCCGTGTTCTTCGCCGTGTCCCACAGCTGTTTGTGGCCCCACGAGGCGTTGTTGATGGTCAGCCCGTTTTCGGCGGCCCGGTAGGCGCTGCCGACGGCCAGCCAGGCGTAGGTGCTCATAAACGAGAGTCCCGAACCCGTCGTTGCGGCCACGCAATGCGCCTGACCGCTGTCGGTTGCCGGATGCGGATACTGCGGGAATGCGTAGGCGCGGGGGTCCTTGCTGCCGTCGGGACTCCACTCCACGGCCACGGCCGAGAAGACGTTGTCGGCCGACTCGTCCAGCGCGATGTCCTCGCGCGTCACGTTGCGGATCTGGTAACGGCCGATGTCGCCGCCCCGCTCGAAGAAGGTGTAAGGCTCGTGTACGATGATGCCTGTGATCGTTCCCTCGCCGTCGGGCATCTCCTTGAAACGCCAGTCGCAGCCGTGGTTGGTCATCAGGTAGATCATGTCGCCGTGACGGTCGAGTACGGCTGCGGGGTAGTAGTTGTTGAAACTGTTGGTGTAGTTGATGTGCACGGGGATGAAACGTCCGGTGCGCACGGCCATCTGGCAGCGTTTGAGCGTCACCTGGGTGTAGATGTCGGCGTCGGTCAGCTGGTCGATGAAGCGTCGCTTCGCGGGCAGCTCTTCGGCCGTCCCGGCCTCTTTGGTGACGATGTGGTCCTGCGTCACGCCGCTGAGCGTGTAGCGCTCGGGGTTGCTCCGCTTGGTCAGCGTGAGGCCCTTGCACCAGAGTTTGAGTTTGTCATATCGTTGCAGGTTGTTCTGCTGGGCGTCGGTCGTGACGAGGGCGAGACCCAGCGAGGCGTCGGCGTTCTGCATGTAGGCCGTGCAGTCGTTGATGCCCAGATCGGGTTTTGCCGCGGCCTTGAGCATGGGGCTTCCGGCCATGTTGGGCGAGGCCCAGTCGCTGATGACCGTGCCGCTTACGGCGATGTCCTGATCGAGGGTGATCTCGCCTTCCGCCTCCGCGATCAGCCCGCGCAGCTCCTCGAAGGTCATCTCGCGGGTCTCCGCCGTACCGCCCGGGATACCCTGATAGGCTGTGAAATAGGTTGTGTGATCTTCGCCCCAGTCATCCCGGAATCGCAGACGAAACCGTGCCGCGCGGGGCTCGAATTTCTTGTTGTCGGCGATCCGGAACCGGAAATACTTGAAATCCTGGGCGTAGCTGACGCTGTCGGCCCACGGTTCGGCAGCGGAATTCTCGTCGTAAACGACCGTCCAGTAGATTTTCTTGGACAACGGAATGTTGGTGTCGATCGCAACGGAGTCGATCGTGCTAACGGACGAATATTGTTTTCCGATGTACTTGAACTCCAGGAGCGGCGTCGTGCCGTACTGCATCAGGTAAATCGTGTCGACGACCTGCTGGCGGGCCGATGAGACGAGGATGGTTCCCTTGCGGGGAAGCGAGTTGTTGGTCCGGTAATTGAGGTTGAGCGAGCCGCCCGTTTCGCCGCTGTCGGCGCCGTCGACCGAGACCCAGAGTCTGGTCTCGGGCGTGAGCCGCGCCTGCCACGGTCCGGAGGTCTCTACCTTGATGGTGCGGGAGCCTGCGTCGCTGGAGACGAAGACTTCGCTGCTGACGCCTTTCGAGCCGATAGCCGGCTCCGTTTCATCCTCGCTGCACCCCCCCCCCGAGCAATAGGGCCGAGGCGGCGAAGGCGCAGATCAGGCTGAAGCGCTTGGTGTAGAATTTTTTCATCGTATGTCGTAGTTTGGGTTTTTAGTGTCGCGGGGCATTCTGTTCCCAGGGGAGTTTGCCGAACAGGTCTTCGAAATCGTACCATTTCAGGCGCAGCACGTAGAGGTTGTCGATGAAGATGCGTGTGTTGCCGCTCTCCATCTCGTATTTGCCGGCCATCAGTTCCATGCGCGTGTTGCTCGTAAAGGGATTTTTGGGGTGGGAGAAGATGATGAACTCCTGCTGGGAGTTTTTCCACATGGCCGTCGGAAGCTCCGCGGCCGTGGGGTCGAGGTGTCCCACACGGACGGTTTTCTCGGTGGTTCCGTCGGCGAACTGCCCGCCTCCCGTGATCCGCACAGTCAGTTCGTCGTTGTCTTTCGTGCCGTCGGCCGCCGCATAGGCGATGGCGTTGAAACGGACCATGGCGGCCGTGTCGTTCCGGATGCCCGGATCGTACGGGGTCAGCAGGTTGGCTCCGTGTCCGGCGTCGTCGCCGAGCTTGACGTAGCCGTTTTTGCCGTAGCAGTAGGCCGTGCCTCCCTCCTGTGCGGGCGTCGATTCCAGCCCCATTTTCTTCTGGTCGGCGGTCCAGCTGTCGATCGGCGTTTCGCCCCGGGTCTCCAGAGGTTCCGCCGAACCGTACTTCAGCCAGTCGAAGTTGCCCTCGTAATCTTTGGTGTATTTCGGGAATCCCTGCACCACGGCGATGAATTCATTGAGGAATTCGACGTCGGTGTGCAGCGAGATGCACCCTTTCCGTTCTACGTAGGACTCCGTGTGCGGGGTGATCAGCAGGACCAGTTCGTCGATTCCGGGCCTGACGCCGCGTTTGATTTCGTCGACGTTGAGCCACTCCTCGGCCGGCAGTTCTCCGGACTCTTCCTTTTCGCCTTCGAATCCGACCTGATAAGCCACATTGCTTCTGATATAGATGGATCTTTTGAACGGAGTGGCGTCCTGCTCTTTCGACGCTCTGACGGGGATGTGCAGGGTTCCCGTCAGCGCTTCTTCGAACTCGGGCGAGTTCGACCACTCGATGTGTTCCCTGCGGGAGTAGTCCTTGTCGTCGTCGCAGGCTGTGCCCAGAGATACCGTGCCGGTCAGCAGCAGTACCGCGATCAGCGGGGTGACGCTCCTCTTCGGGATTTTCAGAGATAGAGTTGTTCTCATAGCATTTAGGTTAATTGGTCTGAAAAAGTTTGGAAAATTTTAGCTAAATTTCGGGTGAATATTGAAAATATTTTCATTACAAAGATAGCCCTTAATAAATATGCGGAAAGGGCCTTGCCCGAAAATGTAAATGAATGTAAATCTTATCTTGTTTATTGTCAGCATGTTCGATTTTTACACCCCCGTGCGTTATGTAAATGCTGAAACTTTGATATTTTACTTTTTAATACATTTGTAATACGCAGACCCTTTCTTCTGATTTGCTTTTGTGTTATTAAAACGCTATGTTTGCATTAAACCGAAACCTGAAATGAAAATCCTCCTTCTTGCCGCAGCGTTGTTCTCCGCGCTGTCCGCGGCTCCGGCTTCCCCGGGTGAAAAGACCGACCTGCAGGAGCTGTTCCGCAGTCTCGATCGGGTGATCGCCCGCAGCGGCGAGTACACGGCGCGGCGCGAATCCCGCATTGATTCGCTCAAGCGCGCTCTGACCCGCGACGGGCTTTCGCTGCGCGAGCGTTTCGACCTGACCGAGCGGCTCGCCGAAAATTACAACTCCTACCAGAGCGACTTCGCGCTTCTCTACCTCCGGCGAACTCTTGCGCTGGCCGAGGAGACCGGCGACAACGACCTGATCATGCGTGCCCGCTCCGGGATTGCGCTCTGTTACAGCCTGGGCGGACGTTTCTACGAGGCCGAGGAGATCTTGAGCGGCATCCGCGACACGGTGCACGTCAGCCGCCGGGCGCTGCAATCCTATTATGTCGCCCGGCATCGCATGAACCGCGAACTCTACGCCCTGACCGAGCCGGGCGAACGCCGCGACCTTTTCCGCCGGCGCGAGCACTATTATGCGGTCAGCGCGGCGGAAATCAGCGAGGACACCTTCACGAGCCTGTACTACGGGTATATGGATGCCATCGTCCGCAAGGACTGGTCCGAGGCTTCGACCCTCTGCGACAGCCTGCTGGTCTCGGTCCCTTCCGATTCCCACTCCTACGCCAAGGCCGCCAACCACAAGGCGCAGCTCGAGGGGAAGGCGGGGCGTCCCGACGAGGAACTCGCCTGGTTCATACGTTCGGCCATGGCCGACATCCAGTCCGCCGTGCGTGACCACGGGTCGCTGTGCACCGTCTCCGAGGAGCTTTTCAACCGGGGCGACGTCGATCGGGCGATGGATTATATCCGCGTGGCGATCCGCGACACGCGTTTCTTCAACTCCCCGAGCCGCTCGTGGCGCGACATGGCCATCCTGCCGCAGATCGAGGCGGCTTACAGCGAGCGCAACGCCCGCCTGCACACGATGTACATCGTGCTGATCGTCGTCATCCTGCTCTTTTTCGTCTCGGCCGTCGCCGCGGGGCTTTACGTGCTGTCCCGCAACCGGAAGCTCTGCGCCGTGCAGCAAACCCTCCGCGAGTCGAACGACAAACTCAACGGTCTGGCCCGGAGCCTGCGCGAGACGAACGACCGCCTGAGCGCGCAGAACCTCCGGATCGCCGATGCCAACCGGATCAAGGAGGTCTATATCGGGGGCTTTCTCCAGACGATTTCGGAATATATCAACAAACTCTCGGGTACGTATCAGTATGTCAACAAGATGCTGCGCGACGACCGGATCGCCGAACTTCGCCGCGAATGCGCCCGCAGCAACATCCGCAACGACGAGCTGAAGGAGTTCTATGCGCTTTTCGACAAGACCTTCCTCGGGCTTTTTCCCTCGTTCATCGACGAGATGAACGGCCTGCTTGCCGACGAGGCCCGCACCGAGGGGCGTCACGACGGCGAGCTGACCACCGTGCTGCGCATCTACGCGCTGATCCGCCTGGGCATCACCGACACGGCGACCATCGCCGCGCTGCTGCACTGTTCGATCCGCACCGTCTACAACTACCGCTCGTTCACCCAGCGGCACTCGCGGCCCGACGTCGGCGACCTGGAACAGCGTGTGCAGCTGATCGGGTTGAACGGGATCGCCGCCCGGTCCTGACGGAGCCGCGTGTGCCGAAAAGCGTAAAATAACGCTGTTCCGGCAATTTTAACCTCCCGGCCGTAACAACGGCCGGGAGGTTTACAGAAGGCTACTCTCCCTTCTTATGGGTGTACTCCTGCAGGACATAGGTCGTGAAGATCGGAAAGAACATCATGCCCAGCGACGGAAGCAGCACGCAGAAGACCTTGCCGACGGCCGTGACGGGGAAAATCTCCGCACCGACGGTCGTGACGTTCATCCACGCCCACCAGAGCGCATTGCCGAAGCCGTGGAGCTTGGGATTGACGAGCACCTCGTAGTCGTAGAACACCAGCCCGGAGATATAGGTGAAGACGACGACGGTGAAGATATAGGCGAAAAAGAGCCTCCGCATCTTGTTTTCGGAGACCAGCCACCGCACGATGATCACCATGGCCAGGAAGGCCCGGAGCAGCGGGATAAGCCCGACGAGCACGCCCCAGTCGTGGGTCATGCCGACGCCGCTCCACGCCAGGATGTTCAGGTAGGGTACGGAAAGCAGCAGGAACGGCAGGTTGTGCCAGAAAAAACGGCCCGGACGTTCGGCAGCGGCCCAGCGGACGAAGAAATCGCACAGGAAAACGAGGCAGACGACGAACTGGATCGCAAGATAGGTGCGGGACACGTGGACATGGTCGCCGGCAATGATCTCCCACGAGAGGGCCACGAGGAGCACCAGTCCGGCAATGAGTTTGACAACACCGAGCGCATCACGGATTCCGGCACGCGCCGATTGGGTAAGAGACATAGATTGCGGGTTTTCCGTAGCGCGCTCAAAATCAATGCCACAACCCGGAATCATAAATTTTACGGCGTTTTTTTGCCGAAAGATTTTGCACGATTGAAAATTTCTATTACCTTTGCACTCGCTTTCAGCAATGGCGGGTTAGCTCAGCTGGTTAGAGCGCATGATTCATAATCATGAGGTCCCGAGTTCAAGTCTCGGACCCGCTACGAAAGGGGTTAGATTGCAAAATCTGACCCCTATTTTTATGCCCTGCAAGATAGTTAAACATCTTATAATCAGCAATTAAGCAAAATTGCCATATTTTAAGATATTTTAATAATCAGCCAAAATCGGGGCATTTTAGGGGTTCGTTGGAATACAATTCGCTTTCGGGCAAAAGTTGTATTCCAGACTTGTAATGAAAAGTATTCCAGCGGGTTATGAAAACAATCTGCTGACTATGGTTGAAATACTGAGAATCACTTATTATCTCTACGAATTTAAGAGAAACCGACGGGGTACAGCCCCGATTTACTGCAAGTTAACGACTGACGGTGCAGAACGCCAGCAATTTTCGACGGGACTTTATGTAACACCAGACTTGTGGGACAAAGACGCTCAATGCGTCCGTGGAACCTCGGAAGATGCCGTGCTGATTAACCGTCGCTTGCAGGATATCACCATCGAACTCAAAGGTATAGAGCGTAAATTGTACGAAGCTGACGGGAATGTCTCGCTGGCTGAAATCTACTCGATCTACAAGCACAAGACGGTGGAGGAACATACGTTGTGCGGGATTTTCCGGGAGCGTCTGAACAAGATGGAGCAACTCGTAGGCAAAGAGTATTCACCTGCCACATTGCAAAAATTCCGGGAGGTTTTCGCCCATGTAGAGCGGTATATCCGCACCTCATATAACATGCAGGACATTCCCATCCGAAGCGTGGACTATCGCTTTGTGAAGCAGTTCGAAGAAGCACTCATAGTGCAAGGTCTGAAAGCCATCACCATCAATAAAATCATGCAACGGGTGCGTCAGATGGTCACTTTCGCTTTCAAGTGCAACTATATCCAGCAGGACCCGTTCGTCGAATACAGGCCCTTAAAAGAGCGTAAACGGCTGGTATTTCTCACGCAGGAGGAACTGCACAAACTGGAGCATCATCATTTTGCCCAGAAACGTCTGGAAACGGTGAAGAACATCTACCTCTTCTCGGTCTATACGGGGCTTGCCTACCATGAAGCGCAGGCGTTGCAACCGAAGCATATCACGAAAGGATTTGACGGCAGGAATTGGATCACGCTTGTTCGTCAAAAGACGGACCGGGAGGTTTCCGTTCCGTTGCTCCCGCAGGCCGAGAAACTGATAGCCTGGTTCCGGGAATTCGGTAGTACGGACGATTATATCCAGCCGCGTATCTCCAATCAAAAGGTCAATTCCTATCTGCGGGAAATTGCGGATGTAGTAGGTATCGACAAGAAATTGACGCACCACACGGCCCGGAAAACCTTCGCCACGACTATTCTGCTCTACAACGATGTGCCTATCGAGGTGGTGAGCAAACTGCTCGGACACTCTAATATTTCAGTTACCCAGCAGTCCTATGCGCAGGTTCTGAACAAGAACATCAGCAATCATATCGAACGGCTGGAAAAAGTTCTGGAGGAAACGAACGATTAGCGAATAGTGACTTGATAATCTCAATAACATCTCGTATCTTTACATGACTGCCTATGGTGAGAGCATAGGCAGATTTTAAAAATCTTTCATGTATGAATGACGATAAAATTGATCCCAAACTACGGACTATTCTATCTAAACTCCCAGCCAATACCGTAAAGATAGAGGACCCTCGCTATGAAATCTTCTATCCGAATATCAATGGTTACTGCGATGGTATAGGCTATTACCGGAATTACATGTACAACGGAGCTCTCATAGACACATTCAACGACGAGAAAAATCCGGTCCGGTATGAAATCATCTATCACGACGATACGCATAAGCGCATAGACTGCATGCGGCTGACGCTGCTTTATCCGAGAGCCAAGTTAGGCGGAATTTTCACCAGCCTGCCCTATGGTATCGTCAAGAAAAGCGTTCCGGGCATCGGAGCCACCACCCTGGCACTGAATCAACCGCGCGATACGATCATCGTCCTCCCGACCAAAAAACTGGCCTATCAGAAATACCTGCGGGGCTATAACAAGGAGCGGACATCGAACCGCTTCCTCTATGTCGGAAGCGATATTCCGGAGGAGAAATGCAAAAGTCCTACGGATGAACAAATCCGCAGCTATATCGCGGAGAAGCGAACGAGTACTTTCCCTTACAAGAAAATCCTCGTGGTAGCAGACAGTTTAGGCCGTGTGATGGAGCAGATCAAATACATCAAAGAAGAGCCCACAAGATTTGTGAGAAAAAAACTCGAAGAATACGCCGAAAAGTTAAAGCATGATCCCTCGCTTCCGCCATTGAATATTCCTATCACAAAACTGCATGAACCGCAGATGGACTGGTATATCATGGTCGATGAAATAGACACGTTCCAGTCCGATGGCAAGTTCCGTGAAGCGATGGAGAATGTCATCGACTATTACCTCGAATTCCCGCCGATCAAACGAAGCCTTGTATCTGCGACGATACGCCCGTTCACCCATCCGCAGTTGAAAGAGGAACCTTTGTTGGAAATCAACTACGAGCATCCGAAGCAACGGCCCGTGGATGTCATTCGGACGAATAATATGCACCGAGAGGTCGCGGATACGCTGATCCGTTACCGGGAGCGTTATCCGAACGACAAAATCGTTGTCGCCTATAACTCCATACGCTCCATCAATACCGTAATCCGGTTATTGCCCGTTGAATTGCAGGCGGATTGCTCGGTAGCATGCAGTTCCCAAAGCCAAGCGATGGTCGGAAAATACTATCGGTCCCTGCACTCCGGAAAATTGGCAACCCCGATCACCTTTATCACAAGCACCTACTTTGTCGGGGTGGATATTGAGGAGCGGTTTCATCTGCTGACAGTTTCCGACCCGCGACGCATTCAAACGCTGTTATCACCGGAAAGGATGTATCAGATTTCGGGCAGATGCAGGGATGAACTGGGGTTATTAAGCGAAACCATCATATACGCCTTTTACAAGCCCAAGACCCCGGCAGAAGCAATACCACTTGAAGAATACGAGCGCAAAGCCGAAATATTGAGCCAATTCGCCAACAGCTCGGAAGATATACAGAAATCCTGCGAAAATGTCCTGCCCGCAAACTTTGCGGACGTTAAAGACGCCATCGTCGAACGCAGCAAACACAGTGTATTCGGAAGCCAGCCTATCAGCATCATTCGCCGCAACATTCATGGCAAGGTCGTACCTGCCTATCTGAATATCGATGCGCTGGGAGAATACCAGCAATTATGCACCGAGACCTATGCGACCCAAAGTTCATTTTTAGATGCATTAGCCACAACCTGTAAAATTTGTGCTTACAGAGACCCTATTCCTGATAAATTCCAGAAAGACGAGATACAAAAAGATATTGAGAAAGAAAACTCAGAAAATCAGAGAAATGCCATCATACAATACGTGCAGTCCTCGATTGACGAACTATTACGGGCCAAATCGCAAGGCCCCATAACGGACGATGTATTGGACCGGATGATTCGCAAACCGCGGGATAACAGGCATGGCCGCACGTTTTTGAAGCGGGTAAAGGAGTTATATCCCTACGTTCCGCTGGATAAACTCATAGATATACTGACACCCCGGCTGACGAAAGGCGGAATAAACTGGAATGCAGTATGGTATCGGAATTTGCGCAGGAGCATATTCTTCGCATGCCTTGCAGACGACCATCCGTTCAGAATCCTATTGAGGGATTATTTCCCGGCGGGAACCCGTATGACGAGCGATGAAATCCGGGAAAAGATGAATGCCGTACTGATAAATATCCAAGCCCGGGAGCTGAAAAGCAATCGTGAAGCCATCAAGCTGTATCATTGTTTCTTCGAGGAGAAACGCTCGCATAACAAGACAAATTTTCGAACGGTGGAAGCCGTCAGGGATATGGGATTCGAGCCCTTGCAACGAATCGCGGCCACTACGACGGTAAACCGTATTTTAGAACTAATGTAATACAACGCATCAAATTTCCTATCATAATGGGTATGAAGAAATTATGGATAAAATTCGTAAATTGGGTTAAAAATCTGTTCCGCAGGCCCAATAAAGCCTTGCAAAAGGGCGTATCGTTATGTCTGCTGTGCCTGGGCAAAATCAAAAAAAGCCATATAAGCCTGCCCGAGAATTTCGACTTGGAACGCCACAAAGCCCAATATCCCCCGCAGGAGTATGGATTCCAGCACATAGCATTTCGGGATTTCAAGGCTCTCTACATCTTAAATCTGCTTGCGGACATTCCCGCCCGGAACTCGGATTTGATCCGTGAAGACGGCTTTGTTCCTATCCATACTCCGACGCTTCGCAATCACCTCAAGGACTGTAAATATTACATAGACTATCTGGTCAATACGGGCGTATTGGTCTGCGACGAGCAGTATATCATCGGGGAGAAATCGAGATGGTACAAGTGGGCAGACTCATATACGAGCAAAACGTTTCGTTCCGTAGAATCAGAGATCGGCAACTACGAAAATTCCAAGCGGAACAATGCCGAGGACCGGAAAAATTATCCCTACCTGTTCTATTGGTATGACCAGCGTAAACTTAGGATCAATCCACAGGCTTATGATTATGCAGAGGCGATATGCAGGCTCAAAATGCAGGACGATTCGCACGAATCGTGGGACTGGAACCGGGATAAGAACTGCCCCAAGAATCCCCGCACGCAATATATGGCGGCCCTACGGAATATCAACCTGATTACGGAGCGGGAATATGGGCCGAGTATAGATGGGAACGTGCATCGGCTTCATTCCGTGCTCACCAATATTCAGAAAGACCTGCGGAACTTCATCACCTACGACGGTCAGCCATTGGTGAGCATAGACATCAAGAATTGCCAGCCTTATCTATCCTGCCTGCTGCTGAATCCACGATTTTGGCAGGAGGGCGCGGAACTGCCGCTGACTTTGTATGACCTGCCTGCAAATATCCGGGAGTTGTTCCAATCCCCGACTTTGATAGATAGGATTAGAAAATTCTTTGAAACACTCGCAGACAGGGATATTGCAGAGTACATACGGCTGGTATCGGAGGGAACCATTTACGAGCAAATCCGGGACATAGCGAACCGGAATTTACAAGAGGGACAATCACCCATAGAACGTAAAGATGCCAAGATACTGATGTTCTACATGCTATTCTCCGGCAACCAGGGACAGCACGATAACCCCATGATAAACGAGTTGAAGCGGGTATTTTCAACCCGGCTATATCCGAAAGTGGCGGAACTGTTCCGAATCATCAAGCGGAAATATCCGGACTGCGAGATGGAGAAGCCCAACAGCAGATTGTCACGGGCCCTACAATCCATCGAAAGCACAATCATATTGCACAGGTGCTGCCTGCGGATTTGGGAGGAACGGAAACAGAGCGTACCCATATTCACGATACACGATTCCATCGTAACAACCCGGGAATATCAGGACTACGTGTACGCCATAATGATAGATGAATTTATAAAGCATATCGGAACTGCGCCGAAATTGAGTGTGGAGATATGGTGCGAAGAAAATGTACCAAAATTTTCATAATCACATATAACCACCTATATTCCTAATAACAGTCCATATTCTTATCCATTATGATAGGAAACTTGATTTTTATGAAAAATTTCACTCACTTATTCTTTAATTATATATCAAACTAAGTGAGTATTTACATGTAAAAACTTGTCAGAATTGGCGAGTTTTTTTAATGAATATCCATAGTCAACACTTCCCCGAAAGTTATGATAAACATTCTATAAGGTCAATCTTGATTTTCAAAAACTTTTAGCTGAAATTTGCATCTACAATACCCCG
>ERZ780226.1504-NODE-1504-length-18147-cov-6.087387_pt1 | contig 18147 bp, 17 predicted proteins | sample MGYA00511165_ERZ780226 | MGnify/ENA primary metagenome ERZ780226 (study PRJEB29588, sample SAMEA2152373) | human gut metagenome | biome: human gut; feature: human-associated habitat; material: faeces | place: Denmark | collected 2008/2010 ...
AGGCGAAAAATCCCTCGCTGTTGGTCATATTCCCGGTTTTCAGATAGACCCTAAATTTCCATGAAGGAAGCCCCGGCTTCGCTGATGCGAAGCCGGGGCAGTGGTTTTTACTTGGAATGCTTATCTGGCGCTGATGACCAGATCCTTGCGGATATATCTGGTGTCGCCGTCGGTCATGGGCATGGCCTCCACCGTGGCGTCATACCATTCCTGCGTGTCGGTGTTGCGCAGCTCGGTTTCGATCTGGTAGTCGCGGTAGGTGGTATCGCTCTTGCCCACGAAGTACATAACATGGTAGCCGTACTGGGACTCGATGATGCCGGTGTTGCCGGTCTGGCGGCTTTCGTCGAAGCACCAGTCGTTGAAGCTGGACACCATCTGGCCGGGGTAGACGTTCTCGTACAGGCCGCCGGTGGTGCCGTTGCCGTCGTCGGACTTCTCGTTGGCCAGAGCAGCGAAGGAATCCTCGGTGGCGTCGCCGGACATCCACTCGTCCAGAATCTCCTCGGCCTTCTGCTTGGCAGCTTCCTTCTCCTCGTCGGAGTAGGTGGTGGTGCCGGTGGTGGAATCGGTGGTGCCGCCCTCAAACTTGATCAGAATGTGGCGCACGTTCACCAGCGGGAAGGTGTTGTCGTTGGAACCGGTGAAGAACACGGCATAGTAGCCCTGCGTGGTCGTGGTTTCCTTGCCGTCGTCATCGGTAGAGGTGGAAGTATTGGCGATGACGGTCTTGTCGCCTTCCTTGCGGGCGCTGTCGATGACCCAGTCTCTGATGGTGGTGGAGACGGAGGAATACTGCTGGTCGGTGTAGGCGGTGCTGGAAGCCTCGGTGTCCCGGTTGACATCCAGAGCGGCGATGGCGGCGTCAAAGTCCTCGACGGTGGCGACATCCTCGCCGATCAGGGAATCAGCGGCTTCCTTGGCGGCCTTCACGGCCTCATCGCTGTCCGCGTCAACCTCATCCGTCTGGAACTTGCTGGCGGCGAGGTAGTAGGTGTTGTAGGTGAAGGAAGAATACTTCTCGTAGTTCTCGCTCTCAGCGGCGCGCAGGTCGGCGTCGGTATAGGTCAGGGAAGACGAATAGCTGTTGCGGTAGGCACTGGCGAGGGCGTTGAGGGTAACGTACTGTCTGTAGCTTTCCTCCGTTGCGCCGTTGCCGTACTGGGCTTTCAGGAAGTCCTTGGTGCTGGAATAGCCGTACAGGTTGGCATAGAGCTTCATGTTGTTAATGGTGCTGTCGATATCGGCAAGGTCGTCTTCGGACAGGGTGAAGCCTGCGGCCTCAGCGGCGTCTGCCAAGGCGTAGGCGCTGCGGGCATTGTCCTTGGCGGTGTTCAGAAAATCGTCCGCCCAGGTCAGGCCGGTGTCATTGTTGATGACCTGCTCGTTCAGGGGCTTGGAAGTGTCCAGACCAAGCATGGCGGCGTAGCTGCCGTAGTTGGAGTTAAAGCTGTTGATGGCGCTCATATAGAAGTAGTTCAGCTCGGCATTGCTGATCTCGTGATCGCCCACGGTCAGTGCCACGGTGTTCCGCTCGTGGACACCGCTGTTAGTGATGCTTCTGGTGACGCCAATGGCGATCGCGAATACCACCATGACAGCCAGAACGACGACAAAAATGGTGGTGTAAAGCGTCAGTTTCTTTGCTTCCTTCTGCTCAGCGACCTGTTTTTCCGTCATTTTGGCGGTCTGCTGCTCATTGCGAAGCTTCTTCTTGCTGGATGCGCTCATGTAATCAAATCCTCTCATTTGTCCTTTTGGTCATAACGCGATTGGTTTTACGCACAGACCAGAGTATTATAATCTATTTTCCCGCCGGTTTCAAGGGGCAATCTGCTGAAGAAGACGGAATTAGAAAAAAATTTACAGAAAATCTGCACCGGCTGCCCTACAAGGGCGCGTATATGACCCGCAGGTGCGATAACCAAGGGTGAGAAAAACGTTGCTAAGCCGAAGGCGATCTGGTCAGAGTTTCCCCCAATAAAAAACACGGGGAGCCGAAGCTCCCCATGCACCCCGCTTTAGCCGTATCGCATCCAATTATGACCTGCACGAAAAGGCAGGTGGGATGCCGCTCCCGACCATTACTGCTCCCAGCGTCCACCATCCGTCGATGCGGGGGCGGGAGGTCTGCAAACAGGCCGGGAAGTCTAACGTCCCAATAAGAAAATGTGGGTCCAAAAGGACACGCTACGCACCAAGCAGGAGGAATACCGCGCTTATTCCGCGTCCTCCGAGTAAAGAGAATCCATAATCAGGTTGTACACGGCCTGCAATTCCGCCTCGTCCTCGATGGCGCAGAGGATCGGCTCTCCGTCTTCCTCAATGGATTTGAAAATGCTGACCTCCAGATCCAACGAATCGGAACCGTCGTCGGCGGGAATGACTGCCATATAGGTATTGCCGTTGTACTCCAGTGTGCTGAGTACCTCCAGCTCGTATTCGGTGCCTTCCTCATCCACGATGGTGATGAAATCAGAACCGTATTGGTCTGCCAAGGAAATCGCCCCCCGCTTTTGATGCCTATATTCTACCGCAGGGCGCGCGCAAAATCAAGAGGTCATTTTGTACAGAAACAGGGCGGCATTTTAGGACAGAAAATCTTCCAGAAACTGATTCAGTTCGTCCTCTGACCGGACGGGGATGCCTTTTTCCAGAGCCTCCCGGTCGGCGTCGGGGAGGGAGGACACCTGACAGGGGAAAATCTGCTTCGGTTCGGAAGCGCCTTTGTCGAACAGCGCCAGATACCCCCGGAAGCACCCCAATATGAGGTACAGAAGCAAAATAAGACTTGCCGATTTTTTCAGCATATCATGCATTCCCCCTTTTGCTGCTAGTATTTCCCACAATTAAAACTTTATTTATAAATTGGGGCTTTCGTTTTTTCATCCTGTATGGTATAATGATATGAGTAGTGTTATGCGAATATGACACTGGTTATAATGGATTTACCAGGCAGGCGCGTCCTGCTTCTATTGGAGGTACCCTATGGCAAATGAAAAAAAGCCCAGGAGGCGCAAGAAGCTCCGGCAGGAGTGGAATCCCCACTGGTCGCTGAAACTGCTGTATATGATCTTCTCCGTGGCCGGTTCCGTGCTGAAAATTGCCGTCGGCGCGGCGGCGACGGTTCTGCTGATCGTGCTGATCTGCGGTACGGTTTTCGTCGGCACGCTGGGAGATTATCTGCAGGAGGATATTCTGACGGAGGCCGCCGACTGGTCTCTGGACGACTACGATCTGGAACAGACCTCCTTCATTTATTATGTGGACAACCACGGCGATATCCAGCTGCTGCAGCAGATTTATACCACCACCGACCGCCAGTGGGCGTCCATTGACGAGATTCCCGAAGACCTGATTCACGCCGCCGTGGCCATCGAGGATAAACGGTTCTACGAGCATCAGGGCGTGGACTGGATCACCACCATGAAAGCCTGCCTGAATATGTTCTTCGGCGGCGACGAGCAGTTCGGCGGCTCCACCATCACCCAGCAGTTCATCAAAAACCACACGGGTGAAAAAAGCGTTACCGTCCAGCGAAAGGTCATGGAGATTTTCCGGGCGCAGATTTTTGAGCGGGAATACGACAAAGACCTTATCATGGAGTATTACCTCAACGAGATTTATCTGGGGCGGGGTTGCTACGGCGTCAAGAGCGCCGCGGCGGAGTATTTCGGTAAGGAGCTGCGGAACCTGACCACCGCCGAGTGCGCCAGCCTCATCAGTATCACCAATAACCCGTCCCTGTTCAACCCCTATTCCGAGAGCGTGTATATGTACAAGGGCGAGGAGCGGGACGGTGCCGGACGGAACCGCTACCGTCAGCTGAACGTTCTGAGCGAAATGCTGGATCAGGACTATCTGACGCAGGAGGAATACGACGCGGCTGTGGCGCAGGAAATGGTGTTCAAAGAGGGCATCGACGATGCCGACCGCTGGACGATCTGCGACAACTGCGGCTATGAGAACACCCGCAGCCACTTTACCGGCGAGGGGGATACCTGCTACTGCCCCCAGTGCGGCGAGCAGGTGGCCGTCAGCACCGACGCTTCCCAGCACATTTATTCATGGTTTGTGGACGCTGTCATTGTGGACTTTGCCAGCTATCTGGCAGATCAGGACGGCAAGGTCTGGGACGACCTCAGCACTAACGACCAGAGCATCTACCTCAACCGCATCCAGAAGGGCGGCTACCATATTTATACCACCTTGGACATGGACGTGCAGAAGCAGGTGGATGCGGTTTATACCGACCTGAGCAACATTCCCACCACCCGCAGTGAGCAGCAGCTCCAGTCCGCCATCGTGGTCATCAACAACGAGACGGGCGACGTGGTTGCCCTGTCCGGCGGCGTGGGGGAGAAGACGACTTTCCTTGCCTACAACAAGGCTACGCAGGCGAAGCTCCAGACCGGTTCTTCCCAGAAGCCCATTTCCGTTTACGCCCCGGCCTTTGAGTCCGGTGAGGTCACCCCGGCGTCGGTGATGAAAGACCTGCCCATGACCTATATCGACGGCAACAACTGGCCGAAGAACGACAACCGGCAGTATCAGTATGCCAGAACCGTCTATCAGGGCATCGTTTCCTCCGTCAACACCGTTTCTGCCCGGACGCTGGACACCATCGGCGCGGATTACGGCTACAGCTTTGCCAAGTATAACTTTGGCCAAAGCTCCCTGACAGATCATTACCCCCTGCCAAACGGGCAGAGCCTGTCCGACGTGGGTCTGGCGCCTCTGGCGCTGGGCGCGCTGACGGTCGGCTCCACTGTACGGGAGATGTCCGCCGCCTACGCGACCTTCGCCAACGACGGCGTTTACCGGGAGCCGAGACTGTTCACCAAGGTCTACGACAGCAACGGCAAAGTTGTGGTGGACAATGAGCAGGAGTCCCGGAAGATCCTCAGCCAGAAGACTGTGGATTATATGAACTACTGCCTGTTCAACGCGGCGAACAACGGCACCGGCGGCGCGGCCATCTTTGCGGGACAGAACATCGCGGGCAAAACCGGTACCACGTCTTCCAACCGCGACCGGTGGTTCTGCGGCTATACCACCCACTACACCGCAGCCGTATGGTGCGGCTACGACATCCCGGAGCAGATCTACCTCACCGGCAGCAGCGCCAACCCGGCGGCACGGCTGTGGAAGGCGGTCATGCAGCCCATCCACGACGGCCTGCCCAGAGAGGGACTGTATAACGGCAACGCTTTCCACAGCGTTGGCGTGTGCCTGGATTCCGGCAAGAAAGCCACTGCGGCGTGCAGCGCCGATGTGCGTGGACTGGAGCGTGTGGTTTATGTGAACGTCTACGACGGCGACGAGCCGGAGGGAACCTGCGACAAGCACGTTCAGGTGGACTACTGCGTCACCGGCGGCGGTGTGGCGACGGACTACTGCTATATGTTCAGCGACGCCCAGATCGAGTCCCGGTCTCTTGTGAAGCTGACCCAGGCCGAAGTGGACGAGATCAAGGCGGCGGACGGCTTCGGGCTGAACGACATCTACACCGCCAACTACTATGTATATCTCATTGATTCCGACGGTAACCCCGCTTCGTGGCACGGGTTTTACAACAACCTGAATAACGGCGTGGATGCCCCCTATATCATGTGTCCGCTGCACAACCAGAGCTCCTGGGAGGAGTATCAGCCCGGCGGTACGGAGGAAGACACCACCGGCGGCTGGGACAACAGCTCGGACGGCGGCTGGCATGGCGGCTGGGACGGCTTCGTCGGCTGAGATAAGGAGAAAGAGGGAGGAGACCCAATGCTCTGGATTTCCGATGAATGGAAGGAATATGAGGTGCTGGACACCAGCGGCGGCGAGCGGCTGGAACGGTGGGGCAAGTTCATTCTGGTGCGTCCTGACCCACAGGTGATCTGGGATACGCCACGGACGGTACCCCAATGGAAGCGCTATGATGCCCGCTACGTCCGCTCCAATACCGGCGGCGGACACTGGACGGACAACAAGCTTCCCGAGCGGTGGCAGATTCACTATAAGGACTACCTGACCTTTAACGTCAAGCCCATGAACTTCAAGCACACGGGCGTTTTCCCGGAACAGGCGGCAAACTGGGATTTCATCCGGGAGAAGGTGGCGGCGGCTTCCGCCCGCCGTCCTGTCCGGGGATTGAACCTGTTTGCCTATTCCGGCGGCGCGACACTGGCGGCGGCCGCCGGGGGAGCGGAGGTGTACCATGTGGACGCCTCCAAGGGCATGGTGGCCTGGGCGAAGGAAAACGCCGTGGCCTCCGGCCTTGCCGACCGGCCTATTCACTGGATCGTGGACGACTGCGGTAAGTTCATCCAGCGGGAGATTCGCCGGGGACGGCGCTACGACGGCATTATCATGGATCCGCCCAGCTATGGCCGGGGGCCAAGCGGTGAGATCTGGAAGATGGAGACCAGCTTTTACCCCTTCTTACAGGAGACGGTGAAGCTGCTGTCCGACGACCCGCTGTTCGTCATCATCAATTCGTACACCACCGGGCTTGCGCCCTCTGCCGTGGCTTATGCTTCCGACGTGGTATTCGGGGCGGCGCATGGCGGCAAAACCGCTGCCGGTGAGCTGGGACTGCCGGTGAAGCAGTCCGGACTGGTTCTTCCCTGCGGTGCCACCGGACGGTGGACACCGTAACAAATAGGAGGATGCCTGATTTGAGCGACATAATTTCTGTAGAGCATCTGGCATACACGTACCCGGGCGTGGAGGACACGCCCGGTGTTCCCGTGTTTGCGGATTTGAATCTGACCATTGAAGAAGGCAGCTTTGTTGCCGTACTCGGCACCAACGGGTGCGGAAAATCCACCCTTGCCAAGCATTTCAACGCCATTCTGCTTCCCTCCGGGGGAAAGGTCTATGTCTGCGGCATCGATACCGCCAATGAAGACAGGCTCATCGCCATCCGCCGGAACGTGGGCATGGTTTTCCAGAACCCGGACAACCAGATCGTGGCGAATGTGGTGGAGGAGGACGTTGCTTTCGGCCCCGAAAATCTGGGCATTGCCAGCCCGGAAATTCGCCGCAGAGTGGACAGCGCCCTGAAACAGGTGGACATGTACGAGTACCGCACCCACGCGCCCCATTTACTGTCCGGCGGACAGAAGCAGCGCATTGCCATTGCGGGCGTGATTGCCATGGAGCCGAAGTGCATCGTTCTGGACGAACCCACCGCCATGCTTGACCCGAGAGGCCGCCGAGAGGTGATCGACACCATCGGACGGCTGAATCGGGAAAAGGGCATCACGGTGGTTCTGATTACCCACCACATGGACGAAGCGGCCAAAGCGCAGCGCGTCGTGGTGCTGGACAAGGGCAAGGTCGCGGCGGACGGCACGCCGAAGGAGGTCTTCTCTCAGGTGGAGCTGCTGCACGGCATCGGCCTTGCCGCACCGGAGACGGTGGAGCTGTGCTGGAAGCTGAATCAGGAGGGCTTTGACCTTCCGTTGGATAAATTAGACCCGAAAGAATGCGCGCAGGCACTTTACGACATGGTGATGGCCTGACCCGCTGGGAGGTATTTTCTTGAAACCCATTCTGGAAGCGAAGAATCTCACTTATATTTACAGCGTCGGAACGCCCTTTGAGCATAAGGCGCTGGACGACATATCCTTTTCCGTAGAGCGGGGAGAGTTTATTGGCATCATCGGCCACACCGGCTCCGGAAAATCCACCCTGATGCAGCAGCTGAACGGACTGCTGAAGCCCACCTCCGGCATGGTGCTGCTGGACGGGCAGGACATCTGGTCGGACAAGAAGCTGACCCGGCAGGCACGGTTCCGGGTGGGGCTGGTGTTCCAGTACCCGGAGTATCAGCTGTTTGAGGAAACCGTGTACAAGGACATTGCCTTCGGCCCCAAGAACATGGGACTGTCCCCGGAAGAGGTCGATCGCCGCGTCCGGGAAGCCGCCGGGTTCGTGGGGCTTACGGAGCAGCAGCTGGAGGTTTCGCCCTTTGACCTTTCCGGCGGCCAGAAGCGCCGGGTGGCCATTGCGGGCGTCATTGCCATGGAGCCGGAAGTTCTCATTCTGGACGAACCCACCGCCGGTCTTGACCCCGTGGGACGCTCGGAAATTCTGGGCAATATTCAGTCCTACCGCAAGGCGAAGAACGCCACGATCATGATGGTTTCCCACTCCATGGAGGACGTGGCGCGGCTGACGGATCGCCTGCTGGTGATGAACGGCTCCAAGCTTGCCATGGACGCGCCGCCAGCCCAGGTGTTTACCCACGCCGAAGAACTGACCCAAATGGGACTGAACATACCCCAGGTGACCCAGGTATTTCTGGAGCTGAAAAAGCTGGGGCTGGACGTGAAGAACGTCTACACCATCGAGCAGGCCGCGGCGGAGATCAGGCGGCTCAAGGGGGGAAACTGCCATGCTTAAAGACATTACCCTCGGTCAGTATTTCCCGGGCAATTCCGTCATTCACCGCCTCGACCCCAGAACGAAGCTCATTGTTCTGGTCGTATACATGGTGACGCTTTTCGTTGCCTCCGGGTGGGTATCCTACGGCGTGCTGCTCCTGTTCCTGCTGACAGTAATCAAAATTTCCGCCATTCCGGGAAAATCCATCGTCCGGGGCATGAAGCCGCTGGTGATGATCCTTGTTTTCACCGGCGTGCTGAATCTGTTTTTTAACAAGGACGGCAGGGTGCTGGTGGATTTCTGGGGCATTACCATCACCACCGGCGGCGCGGAGCGTGCGGCCTTTATGCTGGTGCGTATTCTGATGCTGGTCACTGCGACCTTCCTGCTGACCTACACCACCTCGCCCATCTCTCTGACGGACGGACTGGAAAGCCTGATGAATCCGCTGAAGGTCATCAAGGTGCCTGTCCATGAGCTGTCCATGATGATGTGCATTGCCCTGCGGTTCATCCCCACGCTGATCGAGGAAACGGATAAGATCATGTCCGCCCAGAAAGCCCGTGGTGCGGACTTTGAAAGCGGCAAGCTGATGGAGCGGGCAAAGGCGCTGATCCCCATTCTGGTGCCGCTGTTCATCAGCGCGTTCCGCCGTGCGGACGAGCTGGCCACCGCCATGGAGTGCCGCTGCTATCAGGGCGGCGAGGGGAGAACCAAGATGAAGCAGCTGCATTATCAGCGGAGCGATTTTGCCGCATTCGGCGCGGCGGTGCTGCTGACGGCGGCGGTCATTATTCTGAAAAAGTTTGGTATGTGAGGGAAATATGCGCAATATCGCCCTGTTTTTGACTTATCTCGGCACCCATTACCACGGCTGGCAGGTGCAGAAAAATCTGCCCACTGTAGCGGAGACCATGGAGAAGGCCGCCGCCATGGTGGTTGGGCATCCGGTGCATATGACGGGCTGCGGCCGGACGGACGCGGGTGTTCATGCGCGGGTGTACGTGGCGAATTTCCGCACGTCCTCCACCATCCCGGTGGAGCGGCTGCCCTATGCGTTGAATACCCACCTTCCCTGCGACATCGTGGTGACAAAAGCCTTTGAGGTTCACGAGAACTTCAACGCTATCGGCTCCTGCGCCCGGAAGGAATATACCTATCAGATTTACAATTCCCGTCTAAAAGACCCGTTTTATGTCAACCGTGCATGGTTTTACCCCCGGCACTTAGACGAGAACGTGATGCAGGCGGCGGCAAACCAGTTCGTGGGTACCCACGATTTTGCCGCCGTAAGAAGCGTCGGCACGGATGTCAAATCCACCGTCCGCACTGTATACTATTACAATGTGGAGCGGCAGGGGGAGCTTGTCACCCTCAGGGTCTGCGCCAACGGTTTCCTTTACAACATGGCGCGGGCCATGGCGGGGACGGTAGTCTACGCCGCCGAGGGAAAGATACGCCCGGAGGAGATCGGCGAAATTCTGGCCTCCGGCAACCGCACCGCCGCCGGCCCGACAGTCCCGGCGGGAGGGCTGTACATGACCCGTCTGTGGTATGACGATGGAATCGAAAAGTTTGAGGTCGGAAGCGACGGAACAAGATAACCGTTGTTCTGTCAAACAGGAGTGTAGTTTATGGAATTTGGTTCGCTGGAAGAGGTAGAGGTTCGCCATCTGTGGAAACATGAGCAATACGATTTTTCCAACTGGTTAGCCAGACCGGAAAGCATAGAACGGCTCAATGATGTTCTTGGGCTTACCCTGACGGATGTGAAAAAGGAAGTCTTTGTAGGCGCTTACCGCTGCGACCTTGTTGCAAAAGATGAAACAACGGGAACAAAGGTCATCATTGAAAATCAGCTGGAAGCGTCCAATCACGACCATCTGGGAAAAATCATTACTTACGCTTCCGGGCTGGATGCCAAGGTGATCGTCTGGATCGTGACGCAGGCGAGAGAGGAACACCGAAGCGCAATCGAATGGCTAAACAACAATACGGGAAATGACATAGGCTTTTTCCTGATCGAGCTTCACGCCTACCGTATCGGGGATTCCCTTCCGGCACCCAAATTTGAAATCATTGAAAAACCGAACGGATTTATCAAGTATTCCAAAGAAAACAGCGACAACAATGAGATCAACAAATCTCAGTCAGAGCGTCTGGCGTTCTGGACACGGTTCAACGAGATGGTCGTGGCGAAGGGCAAGCCCTTCAATATCAGAAATGCGACCACCGATCATTGGTACAATGTTGCGATTGGTACAAGTGAAGCTTGCGTTTCCATAAATCTGGTCAACAAGCTTTCCAGAGTTACGGTTGAGATTTATATTGCCGACAATAAAAATCTGTTTGATTATCTGACTGAGCGTAAGGACGAAATTGAAAATGCGCTGGGATTCCCTATGGAGTGGGTGCGGCTGGACAATAAGAAGGCGTCCAGAATTAAGTACGCAATACCGGGGCTGAATTTTGATGACCATTCCAACTATGATGCTTTGATGGACAAAATTATCGAAAAGGTTATCGTTCTGAAAAAGGTGTTCCCGGAGTATATCGCACAATTCTGATGCGTTCATAATTTGTTTTACCTTTTTCAGACGCAATATGCTATACTGCACCGAAAAGGAGTGAGCGTTATGCAGCCAAAAATGTGCAGCAAATGTAAGAAAAATATCGCCGTTGTGTTTATTACCAAAGTTGAAAACGGCGTTACCATGAATGAAGGCTACTGCCTGAAATGTGCCCGGAGTCTGGGAATTCCCCAGATCGATCAGGCCGTGAAGCAGATGGGCATTTCCGACGAAGACCTGGATATGCTCAGCGACGAAATGAGCAGCATGTTCGGCCAGAAGGACGACAGCGACAGCTCTGACGACGATGAGATCGACAGCCAGACTGCCACGTTCCCGCTGCTGAACCAGCTTTTCGGCGGCAGCAATACCCCCGCGCCCCAGCCCCGTCCTTCCAGAAAGGAAGAAGGAGAGCCGAAGGAAAAGAAAAAGTCCAAGCGGCATAAATTTCTGGACAGCTATTGCATGGACTTGACCGGCCGGGCACGGGAGGGCAAGCTGGATAAGGTCATCGGCCGGGATGTGGAGACGGAACGGGTCATCCAGATCCTCAACCGCCGCCAGAAGAACAACCCCTGTCTCATCGGCGAACCCGGCGTGGGCAAAACCGCCATTGCCGAGGGACTTGCCCAGCGGATTGCGGCGGGGGATGTCCCCTACAAGCTGCGGGATAAGGAGGTTTTCCTGCTTGACCTCACCGCGCTTGTGGCAGGTACCCAGTTCCGCGGGCAGTTTGAAAGCCGCATGAAGAGCCTGATCGGCGAGATCAAGGAGTGCGGCAACATCATTCTGGTCATTGACGAAGTCCACAATCTGGTGGGTGCGGGAGACGCGGAGGGCAGCATGAACGCCGCCAACATCCTGAAACCCGCTCTGTCCCGGGGGGAAATTCAGGTCATCGGCGCGACGACCTTCGCCGAGTACCGCAAGTATATTGAAAAGGACGCCGCTCTGGAGCGCCGTTTCCAGCCCGTCACCGTGGCGGAACCCACCATCGCCGAGGCAAGCCTTATCATGCAGGGCATTGCCAAATCCTACGCCGAATTCCACGGGGTGGAGATTTCCCCGGAAATCGCCCGCCAGTGCGTCGTCCTCTCCGAGCGCTACATCACCGACCGGTTTCTGCCCGACAAGGCCATTGACCTGCTGGACGAAGCCTGTTCCGACGTCAACCTGCAATGCAAGGAGATTTCTCAGCTGGCCGAGCTGAAAAAGGAGCGGGACGACTACGAGCTGGAACTGCGGATGCTCAACGAAAATACGGAGAATCAGGACTATGAGCGTCTGGCGCTGATCCGCAGCAAGCTGATGCAGCTGGCGGCGAAGATCGAGGAGCTGGAAAAGCACCCCAAGCCCGCCGTGACCATGGAGAATCTGGCGCGGATCATCGAGCTGTGGACGAAAATTCCCGCGTCCAAGATCAAGGCGCAGGAGTATGAGCAGATCAAGGGGCTGAGCGACCGCCTGAAAACCCACATCGTCGGTCAGGACGAGGCGGTAGACGCTGTGTCCCGCGCCATCCGCCGCAACCGGGTGGGCATTTCCCCCAAGAAGCGGCCCGTGTCCTTTATCTTTGTCGGCCCCACCGGCGTGGGTAAGACGGAGCTGGTCAAGCAGCTGGCGAGTGATCTGTTTGACAATGTGGACAGCCTGATTCGGCTGGACATGTCGGAATACATGGAGAAGCACACCGTCTCCAAGCTCATCGGTTCGCCTCCCGGCTATGTCGGCTATGACGAGGCCGGACAGCTGACGGAGAAGATCCGCCGCCGCCCCTACAGCATCGTGCTGTTCGATGAAATCGAAAAAGCGCACCCGGATGTGCTGAACATTCTGCTGCAGGTGCTGGACGACGGACGCATCACAGACGCCCAGGGCAGGGTGGTGAACTTTGAGAACACCATCATCGTCATGACCTCCAACGCCGGTTCCGAAGGCAGTGTGGGCGGCATGGGCTTTGGCCGAAGCGATGGCGACAAGGTGAAGGAAAAGACCATGAAGGCATTGCAGGGCTTCCTGCGGCCGGAATTTCTCAACCGTGTGGACGAGATCATCACCTTCAACCATCTGACGGAGGAAAACTTCCTCGGTATCGCGGACATCATGCTCAAGGAGCTGCAAGACAGCCTTTCTACCCGCGGTCTGACCCTTTCCTGGGACGACGATCTGCGCCAGCTGCTGGTGAAGAAAGCCTATTCCGTGACCTACGGCGCGAGAAATCTCCGCCGCACCATCCAGAAGGAGTTGGAAGACCCGATTTCCGAGGCGATCATTGATAGCTTCCAGCATCCCATTTCCGCCATCCGCATCCGGGTGGAGGGAGAGACCGTCAAGCTGGACATTACCTGACATATGGGAGGGGAAAAATCCCCTCCCATTTTTTCACGAATGCTGTAAGATTTTCCCCATTCCCGCGTCTAATGGGTGTAGGAGGTGAGGCCGTGACGGAGTTTGAACAAATATACCGGGCGTATTTTCAGGATGTGGAGCTGTACCTGCGGGCAATCAGCCACGACGAAAGTCTTGCGGAGGAGCTGACGGAACAGGTATTCTTTCAGGCGTTGAACGCTCTGCCGAAATTTCGGGGCGACTGCGACATCCGTACATGGTTATGCTCCATGGCGAGAAACGCCTACCTCAGCCATCTGCGCAAGGAGCGCCCGTCCCAGCCTATCGACGAGCTGGAAATCAGCGACCCGAAGCAGGCGGTGGAGGAACAGATCATGGACGCCCAGCAGGCCATGGCCGTTCATCGGGTGCTTCACGACCTGCCGGAACCCTATAAGGAGGTTTTCTCCCTGCGGGTCTTCGGGCAGCTTTCCTTTGGTGACATCGGAAGCCTGTTCGGACGCACGGCAAACTGGGCCTGTGTGACCTACCACCGGGCAAGGCAGAAAATACGGGATGAAATGGGGGAATGTGTATGAAACTATCCTGTAATGTGATCCGGGATCTGCTCCCGCTGTATGCGGAAAATCTGACCAGCGAAGAGAGCAACGCCCTCGTGGACGAGCATCTGTGCGGGTGCGACGAATGCGCGAAGCAGCTGGGGATTCTGAAAAAAGCCCAGGCGATTCCGGTGGAAACAGACGCGCCGGGACTGAAAAAGATCAGAAAGGCCATTGTGCGCCGCCGGGTTTTAGCGGTGACCATGGCTGTGATGCTGGTGATCACGCTCGTGCTGGGCGCGACGTTCCTCTGGGAAGCGCCGGTCTGGCTGGACGCAGATCAGGCGGTGAAGGAAGTCATGAAGATGGAGGACGGCAGCATCCGTATCTACTATACGGACATTATTCAGGGAATCAGCAGTGAGGACGACATGGCCGGAAACAGGGGCACTCTTTGCTTCAGCACATGGGGCAGGGTACACTTCGGGGAGCAAATGCCCCCTGACCCTTATGTTACGCCGGATGACGCGGGGGGAACCACAGCCTACAGCTGCTACGGTGACCCCACTTTGCCGGAAGAATTGCAGGAACTGGATGCCGCGCGGAACAATTATTGGTATATCAGCCCCAAGAATGGCAGGGCGGAGGTGCTTCTGCTGAAAGGGGAGGGGGACGTGGAAGCCCCTGAGGAGCCGCTTCTGACGGTCAGTCACAACGGGGCGATCTCCTGCGTCGTTCTCGCGGTCATGGCAATTATTTTGGCGATTCTGGCGTACCGTTTCAGAAAGCACCGGGGCGCCCCATGGCTGACCCATGGCGCCGCCCTTGCCGGGTGCGGGTGTGTGTCGCTTCTGGTCGTTTCCGGCGGGCAGCTTGTGGAGTTTTACGGCGACTACACGGCGCATGTGAGCAACGCCTGCATTTTGCTGATACCGATGTTCCTTACGGCGGTGTGCGCCATCCGTCTGCAAAAGCTGAAAGCGCAGGATAAGGGTTTATGAGGAAACATCCCGGAAGGACAGCCTTCCGGGATGTTCTGCGTTAACTTGTCAAAGAACCTCGTTCATTTTGTCCTCGACCTTCCAGGCAAGGTCTTCGGCCTTGTTGGCAGCCTTTGCCGCCACGCGCCGAACGGGATTCTGCCTGGGCATCATCAGAACCGCTACCGCACCCGCAGCAGCGCCAAGACCGGCGGAAAGCATCCATCCTTTTGCGTTCATAAATTCTCCCTCCCTTCACAGGTAGTATACCCCAAAGGAAAAAAATCAGGACTGGAAGGTTTTTATCTTTGCAGATGGAAAAAGTTGTGATACAATAAACAAAAAACATGCCGGAGGCGGGATTATGTCTATTGATATATTACAAGAAAAGATTCGCAAGCTGAAGAATCCTTCCATGGTGGAGCTGATGCTGCCCCTGGCTGCTCTGCCGCCCCGGTATGCTCACGACGCTAAGGGGTACGGTGAATTCTGCCGGGACTTGCTCGGCGGATTGAAGGGAATCGTCCCGGCAGTTCGGCTGAGCTTCGGCGTGTTTGCCCTTCTGGGCGGCGATGGCTTGCAGGAGCTGGCGCAGACGCTGAACACCGCCCGGAACATGGGCTATTACACTGTGCTGGATGCGCCGGAACTGCTCAGCCCGACCGCCGCCCAGATAACGGCGGAAGCGTTTTTCGGCGGAGAGAGCGATTATCCCTGTGACGGGTTGGTTGTTTCCGGATACTTGGGCAGCGATATCATCAAGCCCTTCCTGCCCGGCTGCCGGGAGGGGAAGAAGGACTTGTTCGTGGCAGCGCGCACCGGAAATAAATCCGCTCCGGAATTGCAGGATTTGCTCTGCGGCTCCCGGCTGGTGCATACGGTGGCTGTGGACTTGATAAACCGGTTCGCGCCGGAGGCGGTGGGAAAGCTGGGCTATTCCCGGATCGGCGCGCTGACGGCGGCCAGCTCCGCCGAAAGCCTCCGCAGTCTTCGCGGCAAGTATCCCCGGGTGTTTTTCCTGGTGGACGGCTACGATTCCCCCAGCGCCAATGCCAAAAACTGCTCTTACGCCTTTGACAGGCTGGGGCACGGCGCGGTGGTGTGCGCGGGGGAGACGATCACCTGCGCATGGAAGCAGGCACAGTCCGACGGCGGGGATTTTCTGGAGCAGGCCGTGGCTGCCGCCGAAAGAATGAAGAAAAATCTGACGAGATATGTAACGATTCTTTAAGGAGGAAACGTGATGCGTCGAACTGACCGGGAAGTGACCGACCCCGCCGAGATCACGGAGATGATGACCCGCTGCGAGGTGCTTCATCTGGCGCTGAACACGGACACAGTACCCTACATTCTCCCCGTGAACTTCGGAATGGAGCCGGACGGAATGACCCTGTACATCCACGGTGCGCGGGAGGGGGCTAAGTATGCCCTGATAGAAAAGGACAACCGCGCCAGCTTTGAGCTGGACTGTACCCACGGTCTGGTTCTGGAAAATGGGGCGTGTTCCATCAACTACGAAAGCGTCATCGGCTGGGGCTATCTGGAGGACGTGGCCGAGCCGGAGGAAAAGCGCAGGGCACTGGATTTGATCATGAAGCAGTACCGGGGCGAGGATTTCCCATACAGCACTGCCGTGATACCCAAAACCCGCGTCCTTCGTCTGCGGGTGCAGGCGCGGACGGCGAAACGGAGACGCATTGGGTAATATGTACCGGGGCGAACTGCCCCGGGGTGTTATCGGACACCAGCTGTACCCTGACGGGCGGCGGTGTTTTCCGTGATGTCGTCCATCCCGTCCAGAGGGCCGTTGCCGTTGTCGATGGTGGCGTTGGTAGAAGGCTCAACGCTGGGCATCGTGGTGGGCGCGGTGGTAGCCCGGGTCGTCTCAGTGGTCGCGGCGGTAGGCGTCGTGGTGGGAACGGTAGTGTTTCTGCTGGGGTCCTGGTTGGTGCAGCCGCAGCCGGTAAACAGCGCCGCGGTAAGGACGAGAACCAGTACGAGAATGGCATATTTTTTCATGTTTTTACCTCCAAATGAATCTTGCTTCAAACGTATTATTTCCCGTATGCCGGGGTTTACGCTGGTAATAATACCCAGTTTTCTGCAACTTTATAAGAGCAAACACTTTTTCTTCCGTTTCCTGCGAAGTGGACGTTTTCTTTATTTTCTTTTGCAAGTTAGCATATGATAACTCGCAAAAATCGGATTTTCTGAAATTTTTTGTTGCTTTTTCTTGCATAGATATGTATAATGAAAGGGAATAAAAAAATGAAGGAGAGTTCTGCGCTATGAAGAAGCTCGCTGCTAAGAAAAATGTGGAGTGCATGGCATGTCTGCAATGCGTTGCTGCCTGTTCCGAGGCGTTCTATAAGGAATTTGACGAGGAGAAGAGCTGTGTCCGCATCGTGGCCAAGGGTGCCGGCGCCAAGCCCAATACCTGCATTCAGTGCGGCAAGTGTATGCGTACCTGTGAGCACGAAGCCATCACCCAGAACCCCAAGACCGGCGTGTACATGATCAACAAGAAGAAGTGCGTCAGCTGCGGCAAGTGCGCCGAAGCCTGCCCCATGCACGTGATCGTGTTCGAGGAAGGCAGCCCCGCCTCCAAGTGCATTGCCTGCGGCATCTGCGTCAAAGCATGCCCTATGGAACTGCTGGAAATCGTGGAGAAATAAGTCAAGCAACCGGATGGGCAGCCTTTGGCTGCCCATCTTTCCATTTTTAAGAAAAGGCTAAAAATGAAAAACAGACTTGTAATCTCGGCGGCATCATGATATAATATTCCCCAGTGTATCTTCGACTACTATCCCTCAGGAGGAACAACATGAGCGGACGCTATGAAAGAAAAAAGCCACAGAACCAAAGTACGGGCGGCTGGAAGAAGACCGTTCTGATCGTGGTTCTGGTTATTGTAGTTTTAATTGCTGCGCTGGTAGTTGCGGCTGTTGTGTATTACAACTCCATGCTCAATAAAATGAATCAGGTGCAGGTGCCGACGATCAACTATGCCGATCTGGCGACGGAGCCGACGGAGACGACGGCAGCTGCTACGGAAGCGACGGCCGCCACGGTGGAAACTACCGTGGCCGCGACGGAACCCCATGTTGCATCCAGCGCCGACTATATCAATATCCTTCTGGTCGGTCAGGCATCCCGTGAGGGAGAGGCCGAGCGGTTCGCGGATACCATGATTCTCTGCACGGTGAACACATACGAAAAGACCGTCACCCTGACCTCCCTGCTTCGGGACACGCTGGTGCAGTATCCCAACTATACGGACACCAACGGAAAGAATCACAGCGGCGGCAAGATCAAGCTCACCAGCATCTACCA
>ERZ780226.1506-NODE-1506-length-18132-cov-2.905239_pt1 | contig 18132 bp, 14 predicted proteins | sample MGYA00511165_ERZ780226 | MGnify/ENA primary metagenome ERZ780226 (study PRJEB29588, sample SAMEA2152373) | human gut metagenome | biome: human gut; feature: human-associated habitat; material: faeces | place: Denmark | collected 2008/2010 ...
GAATCTTGCCGTTGGAATACGCGAAGATGAACAGCCCGCCGATCAGGCCGAGCACGAGCGGGACGGCGCTTCCCGACCAGACCACGCACGCGATGCCGCACACCAGCGCGACGAGCATGTACCCGACGCCGAGCGCGAGCACGTGCGAGGGGTCGGGGTTGTTGTAGACGAGCACCGCGTCGGTCGGATCGTCGGAGTTCTCGACCGTGTCCGTGCCCGCGCGGTAGTCGGCCCAGTCGTTGAGCGTGTTGACCGCCGACTGCGCGAAGATCGCGACTGCCAGAAGGAGGCACCAGATGCCCGGCGAAAACGGATACCCCAGCGCCATCGAGAACACGCCGCCAAAGATCGTCGTGAGCACAGCCGGGCCCGGCCAGGTGTGCGGCGCCGCGAGGCGCGCACACATGAGCGGGGTCAAAGGCTCGTACTTCTTTTCCTGCTGTGGCATGGCTACGCGACCGTCACCGAGCCGTCCGCCTCGTTGTAGGCGATCTTCTTGGACGAGTAGCCCTTCTTGGCCATCCACTCGACCTGCGGGTCGATGAGCTCCGCCGGCGGGTAGGCGCTCTTGCCGTCTCTCGTCGCCAGCGGGTAGACGCTGATCGGGTAGCTGTCGACCACCTTCGCGTTGAGGTTCGCCTTCTCGGCGAGCAGCTCGCGGTAGCTCTCGGGGTTCGCGTTGATCTTTTCGACTGCGTCGTCCCACGCCTTGCGCACTGCCTCGACGTGCTTGGCGCCATCGCCCGTGTTGTACGCCTTGCGCGCTACCATGACGGACTGCGAGATGTTTTTGCCCTTGGAGTCGTCGGCGATGACGAGCATGCCGCTTGCCTCGCCGAGCGCGAGCATCGACCCCGGAAGCGCGGCCGCGTCGAGCTTGCCGGCGCTCACCAGGCTGAAGCGGTCGGGCAGGCTCGGGACCTCGCTGCGCTTGACGGCATCGGGGTCGATGCCCTGCTGCTCGCAGAGCATGTCGAGCACATACTCGGGGACGGTATTGGCCGCCACGCCGACGCCCTGCTCGGATCGAGTCAGGTCGGACAGGGTCTTGAAGCCTGAGTCTGCGCCGGTCAGCACGCCAAAGCGCCCCTGCGAGGCATCCGTCCCGAGCGTGATCCACTCCATGGTGAGCTCCGTTCCGGACTCGCAGAGCTTCACGGTGCGCATGGGATCGGTCATTGCCAGGTCGACCTCGCCGGCGGTGAGCGCCGCGGAGAGATTCTGCGCCGAGTCAAAGACGACGACCTCCGCCTTCACGTTGTTGGCGTCGAAGAGCCCCTCTTTCTCGGCCACCCACATGGGCAGGATGTCCTCGGTGGGCATGGTGCCAATCTTGATCGAAGACGAGCCGGACGCCTGCCCGCCGCCGCAGCCGGTCAGATTGACGGCGGCGATTGCGGCAAACGCCGCCGCGCTCGCAAGAAACGACCTGCGAGAAATCTCCCTTTGCATAGACCCTCCAAAAACGCGCTGGTATCGTAAATTGGCATGAGCTGTAGGATAGAACCTACCGTTTCAAGAAACAATCGGCAACCGTCAATTGGACTTCATATATGGAAGCACGCGACATACAAGTCAACGGCATTGTCCAGGGCGTCGGCTTCAGGCCGTTCGTCGCCCGCCTCGCACGCTCGATGGGCCTTTCGGGCTGGGTCTCGAACAACCCCGACGGCGTGAGCATCTGGGTCGAGCACCCCAAGGCCTCCCCGCTCGACGCCTTCGTGCACCGGCTCAAATCGGACGCGCCAAGCGCCGCCGAGATCACCGCCATGCGCGTGAGCATAGTCAAGCCGCATGAGTACGACGGCTTCGAGATCAGGGCGTCGGGCCATGCGGGCAGCCGCGACACGCTCATCAGCCCCGACCTCGCCACCTGCGATAGCTGCCTCGACGAGCTCTTCGACCCCGAAGACCGCCGCTACCACTACCCCTTCATCAACTGCACGAACTGCGGACCGCGCTTCACCATCATCGACGACCTGCCCTACGACCGCGCCGCCACCTCGATGCGCGACTTTGCCATGTGCCCCGACTGCGCACGCGAGTACGCCGACGAGCAGGACCGCCGCTACCACGCCCAGCCGGATGCGTGCTTTGCGTGCGGCCCGCGTCTGTGGCTGTCCGACGACCTCGAGCACGCCGTCTTCGACGAGTCCGGCGCACTCGTCCCACCCGCCGCGCACCTCACGCGCGAGCAGTCGGACGCGCTCATCGACGAGGCGGCCTCGCGCCTTGCGGCAGGCCAGGTGCTTGCCATCAAGGGGCTGGGCGGATGGCATCTGTCGTGCTCGGCGTTCGACGAACAGGCTGTGCGGGCGCTGCGCGAGCGCAAGCACCGCCCCACCAAGCCGCTCGCCATCATGGTGCGCGACCTCGCGCACGCGCGCGAGCTGTGCGAGGTGGGCGAGAAGGAAGCCGCGCTGCTCGAGCACCGCGCACGCCCCATCGTCTTGCTGCAGCGCAAGCCCGGTACCGCAATCGCCCCCGGCATCGCGGGCAAGCTGCCCGAGCTGGGCATCATGCTGCCCTCCACGCCGGTACAGCACCTGCTCATGCACTGCGTTGACGTCCCGCTCGTAATGACGAGCGGCAACCGCAGCGGCGAGCCCATCGTCGCCACCGACGCGCAGGCGCGCGACGCGCTCGGAAAGATCGCCGACGCGTTTTTGGGCAACAACCGCGCCATCGTCGCGCGCTACGACGATTCTGTCGTGCGCGTGCTCGACGACGGCACCCGGCAGCTCGTGCGCCGCGCCCGCGGGTTCGCGCCGATGCCCCTCATGCTCGATGGCCGCGCGCCCGGCACGGATGCGCCGGTCATCTTTGCCGCCGGGCCCGAGCAGAAGTCGACCTTCGCCTTTCTTGCAGGAAGGCGCGTCTACCTCTCGCAGCACCTGGGCGACCTCGAGCGCCTGGGCGCCTGGCGCGCCTGGGAGGAGGCCTTCGACCGCTACAAGGAGCTGTTCGGGCTCAACCCGCAGGTCGTGGCCTGCGACATGCACCCGGAGTACCTCGCGAGCAAATGGGCGCGCGAGTATGCCAAGGCGCACGGGATACCGCTCGTCGAAATCCAGCACCACCATGCGCACATCGCCTCCGTGCTGGGCGAGAACATGCTCACCGAGCCCGTCATCGGCGTCGCGCTCGACGGCACGGGATTCGGGACCGACGGCACCATCTGGGGCGGGGAGGTGCTGCTCGCCAACCGGTCCGAGTTCAGGCGCTTCTGGCACCTGCCGCCGTTTCTGCTGCCGGGCGGCGCTGCAGCCATCAAGGACCCGGTCCGCGTCGCCTACGCGCTGCTCAAGTCGTACGAGACGAGCCGCATGCCGTTCTTCGCGCAGTTCTGGCGCGACAACCCGCAGTTCAGAGGTCCGCTTTCGCAGCTGGAAAACCGCGAGCTGCTCGACCAGATGATGGAGAAGGGCATCAACTCGCCCATCTGCACGTCCATGGGCCGCTTTTTCGATGCGGTGTCGGTGCTGCTCGGCGCCTGCGGCAAACCGAGCTACGACGGCGAGGCGGCCTGCCTGCTCGAGGCGGCGGCGCGCGCAGAGCTCGCAGAACGTGGCGGCGACATACGCAGCTGGGCCGCCGAGGCGCACGAGTCGTACTTCCCGGGCGACCCGCTCACCGCTTTGTCATTTCACCGTAATGTCATCGACGTTATCATCGAGCAATGTGAGAAGGCTCGCGGCGCGCACGGGCTTTCCAAGGTCGCCTTGAGCGGCGGGTGCATGGTCAATCGCCTGCTCGCCCAAGGGCTCAAGGAAGGTCTGCGCAAACGCGGGTTCGACGTGTACACGAATCGAGAATTGCCCCCCAACGACGGCTGTATCGCCTACGGCCAGGCCGTCGTCGCGCGGGCAAGGCTGATGGAGGAATAGACATGTGTTTGGCAATCCCCGCACAGGTTAAGAGCATCGACCAGAAGGAGGCGCTCGGCACGGTCGACATCCTCGGCGTCGAGCGCGAGGTGGCGCTTGACCTCGTGCCCAAGGCACAGGTGGGCGACTACGTCTTGGTCCACGCGGGCTACGGCATCGAGGTCGTCGACGAGCAGTACGCCAACGAGACCCTCGAGCTCATCAGGCAGTTCCCCGACCTCATCGACGAGGACCATCCGGGTATGGGCGTGTCTGCAGGGGCGATGTAGATGGCACTCGATCTTTCGGGTTTCCGAGACCCCGAACTCGGACGAGAGCTCGTCGAGGTCATCCGCACCGTCGGCCCCAAAGCTGTCGAGAAATGCGGCGGCTCCGTCAAGCTGATGGAGGTGTGCGGCACGCACACGGTCGCGCTCGCACGCAACGGCATCCGCAGCATCCTGCCCGAGGGCGTCGAGCTCATCAGCGGCCCGGGCTGCCCGGTCTGCGTGACGGCGAACAAGGACATCGACACGGCCATCGCGCTGTCGCGCATCGACGACGTCATCCTCACGACTTTCGGCGACATGACGCGCGTGCCCGGCTCGACTTCCTCGCTCAACGCCGAGAAGGCCGCAGGACGCGACATCCGCATCGTGTACTCGCCGCTCGACGGCCTGCGGATCGCCGAGGAAAACCCCGACAAGGAGGTCATCTTCGTCGGCGTTGGCTTCGAGACCACCACTCCGCTCATTTCCTCGACCATTCGTCGCGCCAAGAGCAAAGGCGTCGAGAACTTTAGCGTGTTTACCGCGCACAAGACCGTTCCCCGCACGCTCGAGGCGCTCGTGAACGACCCCGAGGTCGAGATCACGGCACTCATCCTGCCCGGTCACGTGAGCACCATCATCGGCATGGAGCCCTACGAGTTCTTGGCCGACAAGTACCACATCCCCGGGGTCATCATGGGCTTCGAGCCCGTCGACCTGCTATCGGGCATCGCGATCTTGCTCAAGCAGCTCGCAGCCGGCGAGGCGCGCATCGTCAACGACTACAAGCGCTGCGTCATGGACGAGGGCAATCCCGCTGCCCAGCAGATGATCGCCGAGACCTTCGAGCCGGCGGATGCCACGTGGCGCGGTCTGGGCGACATTCCCAATTCGGGCTACAAGCTGAAAGAGGAGTACGCGCGCTACGATGCAGTCGCCAAGTTCCATCCCGAGGTGGAACCGACCATCGAGCCCAAGGGCTGCCGTTGCGGTGACGTCCTGCGCGGGGTGATTCCGCCCAACAAGTGCCCGCTGTTCGGCAAGGCATGCTTCCCCGAAAACCCCGTCGGCCCCTGCATGGTGTCGAGCGAGGGCTCTTGCGCCGCCTACTACAAGTACCTGCGCTAAGAGCATTACGAACATGCTCCCAAGGTCCCTGCGCGCCTTCGCCGCGGGGACTTTTTTATGCCGCGCGTCACATGCGCGTACGGAGCGCGTGAAAAGCGTGGCACTGCCACATATCTCGCGCAGGGTGCACGGGCGCCCTCCCAGGTGACGACATCAGCGTTGTTCGCTTGCGACCATATCCGTGTGCACGTCGTCGACCGACTGAACGAGGTCGGCCAGCAGGTCGTACTGGTCGGCTGCCGAGCTGAAGATGGCGAGCACGTACGGATGCGACTCGCCGTTGACTTCCGAGAACACGATTCCCGCGTCGTTGAGCACGTTGTACTCCCCCGCAAACCAGCCGGCTTTAGAATCGACCGAATAGCGCGAGCCCACGCCCTGGTGGATGACGGAGTTCAACGTGTCTGAGTACAGTCCGCGCGCCCACTCGGAATTCTCGTTGGGGTGCACGTAGAAGTAATCGTAGTTCTCAATCCACAGCTTCGCGAAGTCGCGCGCGCCCGTGTACACGTACCAGTGCACCGGGTCGAACGCCGTCACATTCGCATCATGCGCGTACGTGCCAAACGTCGAGTCCCCGAAGCTTCGCCGCAGCGAATCGTAGCCCTCGTTGTCGGAAACCGTGATGACCCGCTCGATCGTGGAGGCGTGCGCCTTCGCGCCACTCGGGTTGAGCTTGTTGATCGACGCAACGTACGGTCCCTTGATTGCCGACGCGCTGTAGATGCGCGCATCGGGATTGAACGAGATGCCCTCGCCCGTCGTGAGGTCTACCATCATGACGCTGAGCTCGTAGTGGCTCGAGATGCTCTTGAGTTTGGCGTTGAGGGTGAGCTCGGATGCCAGCGGAAGACTCTGGCTCGTGCCGAACACCTGCAAAGTGCCCGTGCTCGGAGCGCTGTTGGCGGAGTCGATGAGCGACTGGTAGTCCTTTGCCGTTGGCTGTCCCTCGACGGCGTCGGTACCTTGCTGCGTCGCGGGCGTCCCAGGATTGAGCGCGCTGTCGAGGGAATTGGCGCTCATGAGCTCGCCCACGCGGCTCGATACCCTGTCGTTCGCCTGCGCCTGCTGCTGCAGGTACAGCTGCGTGCCGGCAAATACGGCAGCGAGCGCCACGGCTACCGCCACCACCACGGCAACGGTCTTCTCGCGTTTCGAGAGGCGCCGTTTGCCCTTTTCTTCCGTAACGTCTTTATCTGCTTCGTGCTTGCCCTTCAACGACCCGCTCACCCAATCTGACCGTTTGTTCAGTTTTGTCTATCCTACCCATTGTCCTTCGCGCGCATGCGTTGCAATCGGCATGCGGCGCTGAAAAACACAGGCTGCACAGATGCCCCGGAAAGGGAGCACCTGCACAGCCTGAAAAAGCCTGTGAAGACAGTCTAGCTGCGGACTTCGCCGCCCGTGGCCTTGATGACCTTGTCGACGATCTTCGCGTGGGCCTTGTCCACTTCCTCGCTCGTCAGCGTGCGGTCGCTCGCACGGTACGACAGGCGGAACGCCATGGACTTCTTGCCCGCTCCGACGCGCTGCTCGTCGCGGTACACATCGAACAGGCGCACGCTTTCGAACGGGCCCTTCTTGCCCGCGCTCGTGATGCACTGCTCGACGCGCTCGGCCGTGACCTCCTCGTCGACGACGATCGCCATGTCGACCTCGATCGCGGGGTAGACGGGAACGTCGACGTAGGGGCGCTGCTCGGTCGCGGTCTCGACCAGCTGCTTGACGTCGAGCTCGAACGCCGCGACGGCGCTTTCTGCTTCGAACGCCGCGACGGCGAGCGGGTGCACCTCACCAATCCAGCCGATCACGCGGCCGCCGGAGAGCACCTGCGCCGCACGCCCCGGCTGCAGCCATGGGGCCTCGTCGGGTTCGAGCGCCTTGAAGCGCACCTTGGGGACAGCGAGCTCGCGCAGCAGGTTTTCCACGATGCCCTTGGCATCGAAGAAGTCGAGCGCGACAGCCGGCTGGTTCCAACCGGGAAGGTTCCACGAGCCGGTGAGCACTGCAGCCACGTGCATGCTCTCCTTGGGGTTCTTGCGCCCCTCGGCGGCGCTGAACACGACGCCGCGTTCGAAGAGCTGGACATCGGTAACCCCACGGCTCTGGTTGTAGGCGACGGAACGCAGCAGGCCCGGCAGCATGCTGCGGCGCATGACGGACTGCTCGCTGTTCATCGGGTTGATGAGCTCGACCGCCTCGCCAAGGCCCTCTTCGGGAATGCGCGCCTTCTCAAGGTCGTCAGCGGGCACGAGCGAATACGTCATCGTCTCGTTGAGGCCGCCCGCGCGCAGCGCAGCGTCGATCTTGACGAGCAGGTTCTGCTCGTGGCTGCGCCCGCCCGCATGCGCACCGCCGGGAAGCGTCGGCTCGATGCGGTCCATGCCCCAGATACGCAGCACCTCTTCGTAGAGGTCGATCTCGCGGATGAGATCGGGGCGGAACGTCGGCGCGAACACGGTGAGCTCATCGTCGCCCGGCTTGCCCTCGATGCGGCAGCCGAGGTCGGTGAGGATGTCGATCTGCTCTTGGTCGGAGATCTCGGCGCCGATATGCGCGCGCAGGCGCGCAGGACGCAACGTGAGCTTGGGCTCGACTGCCTTGATCGGGTAGTTGTCGACCGAGCCCTGGCACACCGTGCCACCGGAAACGGCCGCGATGAGCGCCGCGGCGATCTCTCCGTACTCGTCGCAGGTAGATGCATCGACGCCGCGCTCGTAGCGCAGGGACGCCTCGCTGACGAGCGAGAGGTTGCGCGAGGTACGCGAGGTGCGGCCCGTCTCGAAGGTCGCCGACTCGAGCAGCACGTCGGTCGTCTTCTCGGTGACTTCGGAGTACAGCCCGCCCATGACGCCAGCCAGCGCAACGGGGGTCTTGCCGTCGGTGATAAGGGTCATGTCGCTCGTGAGCTGGCGCTCGGTGCCGTCGAGCGTCGTGAACGTGGTGCCGTCCTCTGCGCGGCGCACGAGCACGTGGTGCTTGCCGTCGGCCTGCTGCGGGAACGCGGACAGGTCGAATGCGTGGAGCGGCTGCCCCAGCTCGAACAGGATGTAGTTGGTCACGTCGACGACGTTGTTGATGGAGCGCGCGCCCAGCGCGGTGATGCGCTCGACAAGCCAGTCCGGGGACGGACCCACCTTGACGTTGCGGATGACGCGCGCCGTGTAGCGCGGGCACAGCTCGGGCTCGTCGATCTCTACCGAGACGAGGTCGGAGACCTGCTCGTCGTTAAGCGGCCCCGGCACCTCGCATGGCGGCTCGTAGCTCCACGGGATGTGGTACATCGCGCCCACCTCGCGCGCGAAGCCCTTCATGGACAGGCAGTCGGGGCGGTTCGGCGTGATCTCGAGGTCGAGCACCGTATCCGTGAGGCCCTTCCACTCGGCGAACTCGGCCCCGAGCGGCGCGTCTTCGGGCAGCACCATGATGCCCGTGTGGTCGCCGCCAATGCCCAGCTCGCGTGCCGAGCAGATCATGCCGTTGCTCTTGACGCCGCGAAGCTTGGATTTCTTGATCTTGACGTCGCCGGGCAGCACCGTGCCAACCGTGGCGACGGCGACCTTCTGGCCGGCCGCGATGTTGGGGGCACCGCAGACGATCTGCGTGGGCTCCTCGCCGTCGCCAAAGTCGACGGTCGTGACGTGCATATGGTCGCTGTCGGGAGGCGGCTCGCAGGTGAGCACGTATCCGATCTTGACGCCTTCGAGGCTGGCGCCCACCTTGTTGACCCCCTCGACGCCGGTACCGGTCAGGTCGAGCCGGTCGCAGAAGTCCTGCAGCCCATCGGGGACCTTGACCATCGTGTCGAGCCATTTAAGCGAAACTAGCATGTGATGTCTCCTCCCCTTTTGCTAGAACTGACGCAGGAAGCGCATGTCGCCTTCGAGCAGCATGCGCAGGTCCGGCACATCGTACTTGAGGCAGGCCAGGCGCTCGACGCCCATGCCAAACGCGAAGCCCGTGTAGACCTCCGGGTCGATGCCGCTCATCTCGAAGACGTTGGGGTCGACCATGCCGCAGCCCAAGATCTCGACCCAGCCGGTGTGCTTGCAGAAGCGGCAGCCCTCGCCACCGCAGATGCCGCACGAGACATCCGCCTCGGCGGACGGCTCGGTGAACGGGAAGAAGTGCGCGCGCAGGCGCGTCTTGCGCTCTTCGCCGAAGAATGCCTTCACAAAGTAGTCGAGCGTGCCCTTGAGGTCGCCGAACGTGATGCCCTTATCGACGACGAGACCCTCGATCTGATGGAACTGCGGCAGGTGGGACGGGTCGGCGACATCGCGACGGTACACCTTGCCGGGGCTGATCATGTAGATGGGCGGCTGCTGCTGCTCCATCGTGTGGACCTGCGTGCCCGAGGTCTGGGTGCGCAGCAGCACGTCGCTTTCGCCGCGCACGTTAGAGACGTCGCCCGAGCGGTCGACGACGTAGAATGTGTCTTGCATGGAGCGGCTGGGATGGTCTTTCGGGGCGTTGAGCGCCGTGAAGTTGTACCAGTCGGTCTCGATCTCGCGGCCGCCTTCGATCTCGTAGCCGATGCCGGCAAAGATATCGGAGACTTCGTCGATGATGTGGGTAATCAGGTGCTGCGACCCGATGGGATGCGAGCGGCCGGGCAGCGTGATGTCGATTGCACCCGCCTGCATCCGCGCCTCGAGCTCTGCTGCGGAAAGCTCGCGCTTCTTTTCCTCGAGCGCGGCCTCGATCGCGTCGCGGACCTCGTTGCTCATCTTGCCGACGAGCGGGCGTTCCTCTTTGGGGAGGTCGCGCATGCCGCGCAGAATCGAGGTGAGCGTTCCCTTCTTGCCCAGCACGCCCACGCGCACCTCTTCGAGCGCATCGGTAGTTGCTGCGCCCTTGATGGAGTCGAGCGTCTGCGCGCACAGCTCCTCAAGTTCTTGTTGCAGTGCCATATGGTCTCCTTCTTTGCTCTGCACAACTCACGAGTAGCGAAAGCCAGGGCATAAAAAATCCGCCCTCGCATCACACACGAGGACGGAAAAGTCATTCGTATTCCGCGGTACCACCTCGGTTGGCTGCCAAAAAAGCGGCAACCCACTCGTCTGCCCTGTGTCGGGAGCACCCGGTTGGCCTACTTGCCGCAGGCGGCGTTGAGCCAACAGCTCCGGAGTGAATTCGCGTCGGCCCTGCCCGAGCCCTTCCACCGTTCGGGCTCTTCTCTGGTTGACCGGACGCTCTGACGCGACTGTCTCCATCAACGCAATGCACGGAAGTATAGCATGTCCCGAGTCGCGTGCATGCACGTGTCTTGACAAAATGCGCGCTTCCGCAGACAGCCGTTTCCGGGCGCTTCCCCGAATGCGAAACCGATGTCCTCCCGCGTGTTCATTGCTTTTGCAGACACTGAATTCACAGTTTGTTCATAGTATGCTGCAATGTCTGGTTCCAAGAGGTGCCCAGACAATGCTGAAAGCCGGAGACTGCGCCCTGACGTGCGCTTTGTCCACAAGTCCTACACAACTTGCGCCGTTTGGCAACGGAAATATGACGGTGGGATAATAGGAATGTGACGAAGCTTTGAATTTGCCCAAAAGGGCTCTTCCTATGTGTATATTCCAGTTGTCGAAAGGAACTCCCCAAACCTTTCGATATGATTCGACAACGAAACAGACTCGGACCGCGAATCATTGAAACAGCGACACCAAGATGTCGCATCCCTCCTTGCGAGGACCCGCCTTCCTCTCCTCTCTTACGGCGGGTCCTCATTCTTTTCTCAAGCAGTTTTTCCGAATGATTCCCCGTAAAGGCTCGATTCGCTGAAGCTTAGACTTCGCGCAGTGCTCGCGCGACTCCCCGTCTGCGCGTTACAGCCGCTCTTCGGGAACATCCGGCTCGACGTGTACCAGCACCTCGCGCACCTGCGGGAACTTCTCCTCCACAGCCCGCTCGACCTCGCTTGCCACCTCGTGCGCCAGCCGTATGCTCATGTCCGGGTCGACGAGAATATGCAGGTCCGCATACACCTCGCCCTCAAGGCCGCGCGTGCGAATCTTGTGGCACGAGCGCACGCCGTCGATGGACATGACGCACGCCTCGATCAGCTTCACGTCGATGCGCGCCTCATCCGAGAACGTGTCATGGACGTCCTTGAAAACGGAGATTGCCGTGGCAAAGATTGCGACGGTGACGATGAGCGTGGCGATGGCATCCGCAATGGGAAACCCGACTGCCACGAAGATGAGGCCGACGATGACGCTCGCAGAGACGAGCACGTCGGACAGCGTGTGCTTGGAGTCCGCCACCAGAACCGCGCTCTTGAGGAGCTTGCCCTGCTTGTGCTCGAAGCGCGTCACACCCGTGTTGATGCACAACGTCGCCACCATCACGATTACCGACACGAAAGAGAACTCGGCAGATGCCTCGCCCGTGAGCAGCTCCTGCACGGCACTCCAGCCGACCTCGCATGCCGCGCCCACAAGCAAGATGCCGATGAACATGCTCGCGAAAGTCTCGTATTTGGCATGCCCGTACGGGTGGCCCACGTCGGCAGGACGTGCGGCAATCGCGACACCCAGCAGCGCCACAACATTGCTCGCGGCGTCGAACAGCGAGTGGATGCCATCTGCCCTCACGGCACCGGAGGAAAACGCGTAGCCCGTGAAGATTTTCGCGAGCGCGACGCCCAAGTTGAGGCACAGCACCAAAAGCATGACACGCCTTACCTGGACGTTTCGCTGCTCGGCGGCAGGAATGCCGTCCAGCTCGCGCTTCTTCATAGCCATTTTTTGCTCCTCTGTGAAAAAGACGACGCAAAGGCATGTCCGCGCCTTCTCGCCGTCTGCAATATTGAACGTGGATGATACGACCATGCTTTCTGGTTAGTCCAGAATAATTTTAGAAACGGCGGCGGCCTGGGAATTCGCGGTGAGGACCGTCTCGAAGCGCATGTCCTAACGCGTCCTCATCTGGCACAGATTACCCCTCTGTAGGCAGGCCCGAGAATAAAAAAGAACCGGCTGAAACGTTTTCGTCTCAGCCGGTTCGTTCAAGTCTTTTGGTGTCGGAGGGGGGACTTGAACCCCCACGCCCGTAAAATTAGGCACTAGCACCTCAAGCTAGCGCGTCTGCCATTCCGCCACTCCGACACGTTATCAAGGTTTGATGCTTGCTTAGCCAACCGATCCGTGAGGATAAGCAATCATCAGCAGAAGCAACGATACCATAAAAACGATCGCGAATACCACAGTAATTCGGTCGAGATTTTTCTCCACAATGCTCGACCCCGAATCGGTGCCGTAGATGCTGCCTGCAATGGCCTCGGAAACGCCGGTGCCCTTGCCGGAATGCATCATGACAAACACAATCAGCCCAATTGCGGAGATAGCCCAGATGACGAGCATCACATAGCAAAACGGTGCCGAATGCATAAAGTCAAGAATTGCGTTCACGTACCTTTACTCCTTCAAAAACTTTGCAACGCTCAGCGCTGCGAGTTCAGTATTGTAGCGACAAGCTATTCGCGAGTCAACAATGAATTTCCAGTCCATTCAGAAGGTTTTTCCAGGCCCAGGATATCGACGAGCGTCGGGGCCACATCCGCGAGCCTGCCCTCACCCGTGTCCTGCAGGCCGAGCGTTGTATCGCCGCTTGCCAAGATGAACGGGACGCGGTTGGTGGTATGCGCCGTGAACGGGCTCACGCCGTCATCTGCCAGCTCTTTGTCCGCATTGCCGTGGTCTGCCGTGATGAGCGCCGCGCCGCCTTTGGCAAGGATTGCGGGCACGATGCGCGACAGGCCGTGGTCGACCGCCTCGACGGCCTTGACCGCCGCCGGAATGACGCCCGTGTGGCCAACCATGTCGCAGTTGGCGTAGTTGACGATGTAGACGTCTGCCGTGTCGTTGTTGATGGCCTCCTCGAGCGTCGCGGTGACCTCGGGCTCGGACATCTCGGGCTGCAGGTCGTAGGTCGCCACCTTGGGACTCGCGATGAGCTTGCGCTGCTCGCCCGGCTTGGGCTGCTCTACCCCACCATTGAAGAAGAACGTGACGTGCGCGTACTTCTCGGTCTCTGCGGTGTGGTACTGCGTGAGACCGTTTGCAGCCAGGTAGTCCGCGAGGGTGTTTTCCGGGAAGACCTTGGGGAATGCGACCGGAGCGTCGATATCGGGGTCATACTCGGTCAGGCAGACGAAGTTGACCTCGGGCACGTAGGGGCGCTCGAAGCCATCGAAGTCCTTGTCCGTGAACGCGCGCGTCAGCTCGCGGGCGCGGTCGGGGCGGAAGTTGAAGAAGATCATCGTGTCACCATGGCGCACGCCCCTGTGGTCGAGCACCGTCGGGATGATGAACTCGTCGGTGATGCCCGCGTTGTAGGAGGCGTTGATCGCCTGCACGGGACGGCCCTTGCCGAACCCCTTGCCGCCTGCCATCGCGATGGCCGTCCACGCCGTCTGGACGCGATCCCAGCGCCTGTCGCGGTCCATGGCATAGTAGCGACCCGAGATCGTCGAGATGGAGACCTCGGTGCCCTGATACTTGAAGAATATATCCTCGTCGTAGTCGATGAGGCGCTGCATGTAGCCGGCGCCGCTCTTGGGGTCGACGTCGCGGCCGTCCATGAACGCGTGGACGCGCAGGTCGCGTGCACCGCGCTTGGCCGCCATCTTGATGAGCGCCTCGAGGTGCGCCATGTTGCTGTGCACGCCACCGTCAGAGAGCAAGCCGAGGAAATGCACGGCGTTCCCAGAGGCCACTGCCTTGTCGATGGCCTCGATGAGGACCTCGTTTTTCTCGATCGAACCGTCCTCGCACGCGTCGTTGATGCGCGTGAGCTCCTGGTGGACGACACGCCCGGAGCCCATGTTGAGGTGCCCGACCTCGGAATTGCCCATCTGGCCGTCGGGAAGCCCCACGTCGCGCCCAGAGGCGCCGAGCGTCGTATGCGGGCACGTGGCCCACAGGTCGTCGTAGAAGGGCTTGTTCGCCAACGAGATCGCGTTGCCCGGGCCGTCGGGGGCAAGCCCGAAGCCGTCCATGATGGCAAGCAGAACAGGTTTCATGTCTTTCGTGCTCCTTACAGATTCGCGTCACGTACGGCCAAAACAGCCGCAGCGCGCACCAAACAGTCAAACGCCCCGGCGATACGTGCCGGGGCGCAGGGTTTCCTACTTTTCGCAGCAGTGTTTGAGGGCAAGGTCGACAAGCTCGCAGAACTTCTTCGCGTCGAGCGCAGCGCCGCCGATGAGCCCGCCGTCCACATCGGGAAGCGGCAGGAACTGCGCGGCGTTTTCGGGCTTCATCGAACCCCCGTAGAGGATGCGGATCTTGTCCGCGACGTCTGAGCCCGCCACAGAGGCGATCACGGAGCGGATATGCGCGCAGACCTCCTGCGCCTGCTCGGGCGTGGCCGCATGCCCGGTGCCGATGGCCCAGATGGGCTCGTAGGCGATGATGGACTCAGCGATATCCTGGGGGTCGACGTCGGCAAATGCCGCTTCGACCTGACGTGTGATGTGCTCGAGCGTGCCGTTCGCCTCGCGCACCTCGAGGCTTTCGCCGCAGCACACGATCGGCTTGATGCCATGCGCGATGAGCGCCTTGACCTTCTTGTTCACGTCCTCATCAGTCTCGTGGAAGTAGCCGCGCCGCTCGGAATGCCCGACGATGCAGTACGCGCAGTGGATCTCGGAAAGCATGCGCGGAGAAATCGCGCCGGTATACGCGCCCTCCTCTTCCCAGAAAACGTCCTGCGCGCCGAGCTCCATGCTCGCCTTGTCGAAGGCGATGACGTTGTAGACGGACTTCAGGTCGACGAACGGCGGGCACAGGATGACGTCGAGCTCTTTCCACTCCGCCTTGTTCGAGCCCCACGAGATGTTCTGGGACAGCGTGACCGCCTCTGCGGTCGTCTTGTTCATCTTCCAGTTGCCGGCCATGACCGGTTTGCGCTTGAACTTACGCGGCGCCGCCGTCTCCGTCGCGCCGCCTTTCGGCTTGCCGAAAAGACCCATCTTCGTTACCTCGCGTCTTTCTTGTAAAAACTAGTCCTGAGCGGCCGGTTCGTCTTTGTCCATGAGCGCCTCGACGCCCGGGAGCGGCTTGCCCTCGAGCAGGCGCATGGAGGCGCCGCCGCCCGTCGAGATAAACGACATTTGGTCGGCGAGGTCGAATTTCTTGACCGCCGCGACGGAATCGCCGCCGCCGATGATGCTTTTCGCAGGCGAATCGGCAACGGCCTCGGCCACACGGCGCGTGCCGTTTTCAAACGACGGGAACTCGAATACGCCCATGGGGCCGTTCCAGAACACGGTCTTGGCGCCCATGATGGCGCTGCGGTACAGCTCGCAGGTCTCGGGGCCGATGTCGAGGCCCATCATGTCCTCGGGGATGTCCTCGACGCTCGTCGTCTTGGTCTTGGCACCCTCGGCGAACACGTCCGCGCAGACGACGTCGACGGGGATGAGCAACTCCTTGCCGCGCGCCTCGGCCGTCTCCATGATCTTGCGCGCCTCGCCGACCATGTCGGGCTCCATCTTGGACGTGCCGACGGCGAGTCCCTTGGCCGCCAGGAAGGTAAAGCACATCGCGCCGCCGATGATGATCGTGTCGGCGACGTCGAGGAGGTTTTCGATGATGCCGAGCTTGTCGGAGACCTTCGAGCCGCCCAGGATGGCGACGAAGGGGCGCTCGGGGTCGTGCAGCATGCTCTGCTGCGTGTCGACTTCCTTCGCGAGCAGAAGGCCGCTCACAGCCGGGACGAACTCGGGAACGCCGCTGATAGAGGCGTGCGCGCGGTGCGCTGCGCCAAACGCGTCGTTGACGTAGATGTCGCACAGCGATGCCAGACGGTGCACGAAGCGCAGGTCGTTGGCCTTCTCGCCGTCGTCGAAGCGCAAGTTCTCGAGCATCATGACCTGGCCGTCCTTGAGGGCGAGCGAGGCGCTCAGCGCGTCTTCGCCCGCGATCTGGCTGCCGCCGATGACCGAGACCGGCTTGCCGAGCAGCTGGATGAGGCGCATCGCGACGGGCATCATCGAGAACTCGCTCTCGAACTTGCCGTGCCCGCTCGGGCGGCCCAGATGCGACGCGATGATGATGCGTGCGTTATGGTCGATCAGGTACTGGATGGTCGGCAGCGCCTCGCGGATGCGCGTGTCGTCCATGACGATGCCGTTGTAGAGCGGGCAGTTGAAGTCGACGCGCAGCAAGACGCGCTTGTGCGCGACGTCAATGTCCCTGACGGTCTTTTTCGTGTACATCTGGTCTCCCCTTTTGTGTCGATTTGTGCTAGTTGCCGGATGAGTCGGTGCCGCTCGTGCCCTGGGTGGCGTCTCCCTCGCTCGAAGCCGTCGCGTCGGAACTGCCGCCGGACAGCGTCGCGGTTGCAGATGACAGGTCGACGTCGTAGGAAAGGCCGCTCGGCATGTCGTTGATGTGGATGTTGGCGTTCTGCATCAGGCCGTCCACATACGAATTCCAGGCGCTCTCGTCGTCTTCGCTCGCGCCGTTTTGCTCGGCAAGCTTTTGCTCCGCGAGTGCCTTGCGCGCCTGCTCCTTGTACTCGTCGAGACTCTTGTAGCCCTGCTTTTGCAGGTAGCTCTCGAAGACGCCCGCCATGTACTGGCTCTCGACTGCCTTTCGCTGCTGGTCGACGTAGGCGTCGAGCTCGTCGTCGGAGACGGTGATGTTCTGCTCTTTGACCTCGTAGTCGATGACGTCGGTCTTGAGCATCTGGTTGATGACGTAGGTGCGCAGGTCGGCGACCGTGCCGTCCGTCGTCGTCTGCCCATCGGAGTTCGCGGTAGAGTCGTACGCCTTCATGGCGATGAACGACGCCCAAGTCGCGTCGTCGGTCAGACCGTAGTTTGCCCGCATGTTCTCGATGGTCTTCGTCACGTCCTCTTCGGACACATCGCCATGCGCCCAGGTTGCCGCGGCCTGCTTGCCGCAGCCTGCAAGCGCAAAGCATCCGCAGACAGCGAGCGCAACGGCGCAGGCGACGATCAAGACGCGTTTCAGTGAGGTCATACACCCTCCAGGTCGGTTCTCGTACATACGCACGTTAGCATACCCCGACACAGATACCTTCCGTTCCTTAAATACTGCTGAAATATGCCGCCGTTCGCCCAGTCCCGCGCATTCCCGTCTCGCGGGTACGCTACACTGCCCTCTAACCTACGATTTACGAGGAGCACTATGACTGAAGAGCAAAAACAGGCCGAGGAGCATGCGGACAAGCAGCGCGTCGAACGCGTACGCGAGTTCGACCACAACAAGCTCCCGCGTGACAAAGACGGCAAGGTCATCATCCCCGAGGACATGACCTATGCGGAGTTCCTCAAACTCACCCATCCCGAGATGGACGAAAACGATATCGCCCGCGCTATCAAGAAGGAAAACCGCGGCGCCTGGATGGTCCGCCTCGAAGCGCTCGGCTTCATCATCCTCATCGTCGTCATCATCGTTCTTATGGTCACCAGATAACAAGGAGCTCGTTTGGCAGTCGTCGGTTCTGGGGGGAACAGGCGCCGCATTCAAACAAGCCAAAAGCACCGCGGCCTTGTGCTCGCGGCATCCGTTCTCGTGTGTCTGATTGGCATCGCGAGTCTTTCCGCCTCTATCGGGGACGCGCGTCTCGAGGAGCGCTCGGCAGCCGCGCCCGCACACCGCAACACCACTTCGGGCGAAGCCGCAGCGGACGACGAGCCCGCGTTCGGGGTCATCTCGGCGCTGCTGCCGGAAGAGCAAGAAGCGCCGTCGGGCGCTTCTGACGAGGTCCCGGCCACTGGTCCTGCGGATGAGAGCGCAGCCCCCGGACAGCCGGCAACTCCACCATCGCAGCAAAGCGCCTCTCCCCCATCGTCCCCCTCGCCTGCTTCCTCGTCTGATGCGGGCGCGTCCCGTGAA
>ERZ780226.1515-NODE-1515-length-18075-cov-3.775083_pt1 | contig 18075 bp, 13 predicted proteins | sample MGYA00511165_ERZ780226 | MGnify/ENA primary metagenome ERZ780226 (study PRJEB29588, sample SAMEA2152373) | human gut metagenome | biome: human gut; feature: human-associated habitat; material: faeces | place: Denmark | collected 2008/2010 ...
CTGCTGCCGGATTACACCCCAGAAATGCTGCGGCCAATGATTGCAGCGGCTTACGGAAAATTTGACACTGCCGACATAACACCGCTGGTTATGGTCGGCGATTACCATGTACTAGAGCTCTTTCATGGGCCAACTTGCGCCTTTAAGGATGTAGCACTCTCCTTGCTTCCATATCTTATCACAGGTGCGAAGCAGCTGCTGAATGATAAGGCCAAGACGGTGATCCTAACCGCGACAAGTGGTGACACTGGCAAAGCAGCATTGGAAGGCTTCTGCGATGTGACCAGCACTTCCATTGTGGTATTCTATCCTAAGGATGGCGTAAGCAAAATACAAGAACGGCAGATGGTGACACAGCGTGGAAAAAATGTTTCGGTGGCGGCGGTACGCGGCAATTTTGATGACGCGCAGACTGGAGTAAAGCACATCTTTGCCGAGGTAAAACCGACAGAAAAAGCGGAACTTTCCAGCGCCAACTCCATCAATATCGGGCGGCTGGCCCCGCAGATCATCTACTATTGGTACGCTTGGGCAACACTTTGCCGCACCGGAAAAATAAATCCGACCGAACCGGTGAATTTTTCGGTCCCGACCGGCAATTTTGGTGATATTTTGGCGGGCTATTTTGCCAAGTGCATGGGACTGCCAGTGGACAAGCTCCTTTGTGCAAGCAATGCCAACAATGTGCTGACGGAGTTCCTAACGACGGGGCGCTATGACCGGCGGCGACCTTTTTACAAGACCTCCTCGCCCTCGATGGACATTCTGGTCTCCAGCAATCTGGAGCGGCTTTTATATCTGGCAAGCGGCGGCGACGCTAAAATGGTGGCAGAGAAGATGCAAGAGCTGGACGGACAGGGGTGGTATCAGATCGGCGATACGCTGCTGAAAAAGATACAGAAGGTATTCCTGTGCGGATGCTGCGACGACACAATGACCTCCGAGACGATAAAGACAGTGTGGGAGCGGGACAAGTACCTGCTTGACCCGCACACGGCGGTGGCGTGGGCGGTAGCGGAGCAGCACAAAGCCGTATTATGCGGACAGACGGTGGTGCTGAGTACCGCTTCGCCATATAAATTTGCACCGGCAGTGCTGGCAGCCTTGGGGCAGAAGGTGCCGGATGATGCCCTTGCTGCAATGGCAAAGTTGCAAGCACTGACCGGTGTGCCTGTCCCAACCCCTTTGGCGGAATTGCAAACACTGCCGGTACTGCACCATGACTGTATAGAAGTAAGCGAGATGGCGGACTATGTGCGCCGCAAGATGGAGGGCTGAAATGAATAAGATTACCGTGCGGGTGCCCGCCACCACTGCCAATATCGGACCGGGCTTTGACAGCATGGGCTGCGCGCTGGCACTGTATGACCGGCTGACCTGCGAGGTGCTGCCTGCCGGAGAGCTGCGCATCTGCGGCTGCCCTGCCGCGTACCAAAATGAAGACAATCTTGCCGTACAGGGCTATCGCGCTGTATTAAAAAGGCTGGGATTGCCCGATGAGGGACTGTCGCTGACCATAGAAGCCGAAATACCGGTGTGCCGCGGTCTGGGCAGCAGCGCTGCCATGATCGCCGGAGGAGCGGCAGCAGCAAACCTGCTGCATGGTTCTCCCCTCCCCCCTGCCGAACTGTTGGAGGTGACTAATGAAATAGAAGGCCATCCTGATAATCTGGCTCCTGCTATCTATGGCGGACTGACCGCCAGCCTGGTGGAGGATGGAAAGCCCCGAACAGTAAAGCTGCCGCTTTCCCCCACCCTACGCTGGGTTGCGGCGATACCGGACTTTGAACTAAGCACCCACCTGGCGCGTGCCGTGCTGCCAAAAGAGGTTGCCTTTGTGGATGCGGTCTATAATGCCTCCCATGTGGCTGTATTGGTTGGGGCGCTTGGACGCGGAGACCGGGAACTAATTGCCATGGCACTGCGCGACCGGGTGCACCAGCCCTACCGTGAGAAACTGATCCCGGAATACAACAAAGTAAAAACAGCAGCGGAGCAATGCGGGGCGATCGCCTTCTGCATCAGCGGGGCAGGCCCTACCCTACTGGCACTGACCGATGAAGCAAGCTTTGCTGCCCAATTTGCTGAGAAATGCAAACGCTTAGAACACCGCTGGAATATCATGGAGCTTGCGGTGGACACTGAGGGGATCGTGGCGGAGTGAAAGTAAGGCGGCGAGGAAAAAGCGGGAGACGGCAATGAGCCACCGAAAACAGGCTAGCGCCCGACGAAAGGCGGGCTGGCGCCTGTTGAGGGAAGCGACACAGCCGGAACCGATTTTTGCAGCCGTCGGAACGAAGTAGGAAAACAGAAAAGTGGCTCCCTGCCCTGCGATGGGTTAGGAGCCGTTTTTTATTATATTTATTCCTTAGTGATTTTTACTTCGACTGTTTTAGCAACTTCAATGACTTCTGCCGGTTCGGCGTGCAGTTCGCCGCGCACCCGCAGGTCACTGATAATTCGGTCATACATTTCCTTATTGATTTTAAACTTGCAGCGATAGATGATATAACCTGCCAGAATGAACACCACAGGCAGAACGATCATCATAAGCTTGACGGTGAACTGGCCGCTCGCCGAGATACTCTCCGCCGCAGTCTCGCCGACCTTAATACCAGACCAGACCAACATCAGACTGGTGATGCCCATGGAAACAGCGCCGCCGATTTTATTGATAAGCGGCTGCACCGAGAGGGTAATGCTCTCACTGCGCTTACCGTTTTTCCACTGGCCGTACTCGATGGTGTCCTCTAGGAACATGAGCATAAGCAGCTGAATGAACGCCTGACCGATAAAGATAAACAAAGCGCCCACAGCGATGAGGATAATGCTGACCTCAGCAAAGAAGAAGATGGCATAGCCGATCATAACAAGGATAGTAGCCAAAAGATACAATTTCTCGCGCGGCATCCGCTTGGAGAAAGACTGGAAGATGACCAAGGCCAGCAGCTGTGCTACGCCGACAACCGCCGCCAGCACCGCGTACATATCCTTATTGCCGTAAACATACTGCATGTAGTAAATGGCCATAGTAGTGGTACTCATGTAGCCGATGTTAAAGAGTGACATGGCAAGGGTGGTCCACAGGAGCTGATCATTTTTGGTGAGGACTTCCCACATGCCACGCAGGGTGGTTTTTTCCTCCTCGCGCCGGAACATATCCTTGCGTTCCCTGACACCGAACAGTGTGAAGAGCTGGAACAGCAGCATGAGAATGGTAACGGCGAGTGCCACGGTAAACCACGCCTTGGGGGTATTGCCCATACCGGAGGTAATGGGCTCCCAGCCGACCATGATGGAGAACATACCGATATTGGCGCAGATGCGGGCAAAGGCGCCCATCTTTTCACGGGTCTTCTGCTCTATCGAAAGGGAGGGCAGCATGGACCAGTATGCAATATCATTGAGGCCATAGAAAATATCCCACAAAATATAGGCAATGGCAAACACCGCCACAAACCAATAATCCCGCAAACCAAAATCGGCAAAAAGGACAAGGTAGCAAGCACCGCCCGCCAAGGCCCCCAGCGCCATCGGGGGCTTAAAGCGTCCGTGACGGGAGCGGGTATTATCCACCAGCAGACCCATCAGCGGGTCGTTCAGAGCATCAAAGACACGCAGCACAGTAAAAACCATGCTGGTAGCCAAAAAGACGCCTAACGGCAGGCTGAGAACATTGGAAAGGTAGTAAATGAGGGCATTAGCTTCAAAGGCATAGAACATATCCCGCCCAATGGTACCAAGTCCGAAGAAAATCATATTTCTTCTATCCAGTTTATTCATTTGGTGTTATCCTCCTCATTTTCGCCGAGTTGCTCGACGAGATATAGCTGGGAACCAAAATCCCCCCAAAGGCGCAGATCTTTATGGTAGCCTGTGCCAAGAAACTGATCATTGAGCGGAATACCGCTGGCCAATGCCGCACCGGAAGCCATGGCGGTGAAGCTGCCATCCGGCAGGGCGTAGTGACGATTGACCGTGCGCAGCACCAGGCCATCGGTGGAAATCTTGACCGGGGCAATGTGCTTGACCAAGCCACCGAACCGAGCAACCGCCACCTGCTGCGGTACGGCAACAACACGGTATCTGGCCTCCGACTTCAACCCCGGAACCGTGAGATAGTCCGCTGGAGGAGCCGCCGAACAAAGCCGCTGCGCCAGCAGGACAGCAGCCTGTTTCTTATCCGGTGCGACCACCGCCCAACCGACAAGCCCCTGACGACGAGTGGGAACACGGAAGAAATCACCATATTGCAGGGTGGGGCGGTATTTTTTGTACCATTCTATCTGCGCGGCGACCTGCTTTTTCTCCTGCGGGGAAAGCTCGCCCAGATCCAATTCATATCCCAGAACACCGAAGGCAGCGACATTGAAGCGGGTAGAGAGCGGTGTCTGCCGTAGAGTCTGTTGGTGGGGCGACTGTGAAACATGAGCGCCCATGGTGCAGGGCGGGTAGAAATAGCTGAGCCCTTTCTGAATGGAAAGACGCTCAATCGGGTCGGTATCATCACTCGACCAAATCTGCGGCGAGTAGCACAGCATACCAAGATCAAAACGGTTACCCCCGGAGGAGCAGGTCTCCAAAAGGATATGGGGGCGAGGGGTAAAGATGCGTTCCAGCACCTCGTAAAGCCCCAGCATATAGCGGTGGGGCAGGTCCCCGCCGTGACAGCGGAATAAAGATCGCTCATGTGGCGGTTCATATCCCACTTGACATAGGTGATGGGGCAATGGTCCAAAAGATGGGTAATGTGGTGAACGATATAATCCCGCACCTCAGGACGGGTAAGATCAAGCAGGAGCTGGTGCCGTCCCATAGAGGGCTGCCGTCCCGGCTGCTGTAAAGCCCACTCTGGGTGGGTGCGGTACAACTCACTCTCCAGATTAACAGATTCCGGTTCAAACCATAAGCCGAAGCGAAGGCCCATCGTTGTGATCTTCTGCGCCAGGCCTTCGATGCCACCGGGGAGTTTTTTGCGGTTGACGGTATAATCGCCAAGACCCGCTGTATCGCTGTTTCGCTCACCAAACCAGCCATCATCCAAAACAAACAGCTCGACGCCGACCGCTTTGGCCTGTTTGGCGAGGGAAAGCAATTTCGCTTCGGTAAAATCAAAGAAGTACGCCTCCCAGTTATTAAGCAAGACCGGACGAGGTTTTTCCTTCCAATTTCCACGCAGGATATGCTGCCGTACAAAGCGATGAAAATTGCCGCTAAGGCCATTTAGGCCCTCATTGGAAAAAGTCATCACCGCTTCCGGTGCACGGAAAATTTCCCCTGCGGGAAGCCGCCAGCAGAAGCCCTGCGGCTGGATACCGGAGATAATCCTGACAAAGTCACGCGGAGAACGCTCCACAGCAGTGTAATGGCTGCCGCTGTACAGCAGATTAAAGCCATAGGCAAGACCGGTATTCTCTCCTGTTCCCTGTTCCAGTAGGATCACGCCGGGATTGTGCCGGTTGGAGGAAAAGCCGGTGGTGCTTTCATTGACCAGCCGCCCCGGCTGCACCGACCGGGTATGCACATGCGTTTCACTTATCCAGTCACCATCAAGGGTAAGCATCTCATACTTCAGCTGTGGGAGATCGATCTGCTGACTCATCAGGCTATGAACAGTAATTGGAACAGTTTCGTCATTGTAAAGAACAGTGCGGCGGGTGATGGCATCCGCTGCTGGAAACACGGTGAAGATAATCTCCAGCCGCAGGGCAAATTTCTTTTCCCTGAGGGAAAGCACCAGCGTTTCCGCTTCACCGCTTTCATCGTAGGCAGCAGGCAACCCCACAGCGGGCAGCGTCCCTGCACGGAGGGTACAATCCTCATTGACGAAATCAGTGGTAAGGGTGCCGTCCGGCAATTCCAGTTCAATGGGAGAAATGCGAAAATCGCCTTTGCCAACCCCCGACCAGAGAAGAGGAATATTATCGAGGCAGTAGGTGGGGTCTTCTTCGGTATACATCACCTGGCTGCCATAGGGCATAGTCCGGCGGGCTGCCAAGGCCGCGGCGTCTTCTATGGATACCGGCATGCCGTAATGCAGCAGTTCCACATGACCGTACTTTGTAATTTGAAGCAGCATAGCAGTATGAGCGGTGGAAAGCAGAAAGGTATTTTCCTGCTGAGTGATATGTCTCATAGCCTACACCTCCCGCAGAATAAGTGCTTCATAAGGAGAAAGGCAGGCGGGACTTTCCTGCCGACCGTAGTTGGAAAGGACAACGGTGCCTGAAACGGGATTGGGTCGTTCCTTTGTAGAAAGGCTGATAACAACAATAATGCTTTCGACATTTAGACTGCGGCGGTAAGCATAAACTCCATCCTTGCGATATAATTCGGAAAAATCACCTGCTTGTAGAATCTCACTGCCATTACGGAAAGCAATCAACTGCCGGTAATACGCTAAAACAGAGTTTGGCGCATTCTCCTGCTCTGCTACATTGATACGGGGATAATTGCCATTGACCGAAAGCCACGGCGTACCGGTAGTAAAGCCCGCATTGGGGCTGTCATTCCACTGCATGGGGGTGCGGGCATTATCGCGGCTTTTGGTCTTTATCATGCGCCAGCGCAGTGAGCGCGGCAGGTGCAGCCGCTTGCCGATGTTCCAGATATTGATGGATTCGACATCGCGCACCTTCTGCATATCTGGAAAATCAAAATTGGTCATGCCGATCTCCTGCCCTTCATACAGAAACGGTGTTCCCCTCAAGGTAAGAACGAGCGTGGCAAGTGCCTTGGCGCTTTCATCATGATATTGGGTATCATTACCGAAGCGAGAAACCGAGCGGGGCTGATCGTGGTTTTCAAGATAAACGGTATTCCACGGCAGAGCCTTCTGCCACTTGGTAAGGCATGCAAAGAAGCAATCGGGGTTGAACCGGCGCAGAAACCATTTGATTTTATAGCAGTCGGTTTCCATGTGCTCAAAGGCAAATACCGTGGAAAGTTCCTCACGGGCGGGATTGACTAGGTCATCCGCCATTTTAGGCGTAACAAAAACCGTCTCCCCTACCGTAAAGGCATCATACTTGGCGAGCACATCTTCATGGAGACGGTGCAGCACCCGATGGCAGCCGGGGGTGGAGAGATAATACTCGCTGCCGGTGAGGGCAGGACGCCACTTACCGTTTTTGATGGCTTCCTTGTAGATGATATTGATGACATCACAGCGGAAGCCTGCCACACCCCGCTCCAGCCAAAAATGCATGGCTTCTTCAATCGCTTCGATGACTGCTTCATTGTGATAGTTGAGGTCAGGCTGTTCCTTAGCGAAAAGATGAAGATAATATTCCCCACGCAGGTCATCGTACTCCCAGCAATCTCCACCGAAGAAATTACCCCAGTTGGTGGGCTTTTTGCCCTTTTCCCCTTTCCGCCAGATGTAATAATCGGTGTAGGGTTCTATGCGGCGGCGGCTCTTCTGGAACCATTCATGCTGATCGCTGGTGTGGTTGATAACAAGATCCATAATAATGCGGATGTCCCGCTTTTTTGCTTCTGCAATGAGGGTATCCATATCCTGCAGCGTACCATAATTGGGGTGGATATTGCAGTAATCGCTGATATCATAGCCGTTATCCTTATTGGGTGAGGGATAGACCGGTGAAAGCCACAAGGCGCCGACACCGAGCTTTTGCAGATAATCCAGCCGGGAGAGGATGCCAGGCAGATCGCCAATCCCATCACCATTGCTATCGCAAAAGCTCATGGGATAGATCTGATAAATAACTTTTTGCTTCCACCAAGGGGTATCAGCCATTGGGATAGACCTCCTTTTCCACCTCTGCCGCCATTTCTCCGGTGATACCATGCTCCGCAATCATACGGGCATAGAACTCTCCGCTCTTTTTGATGGTGCGGGCATGAGTATCGGTATCGAAATGCACAAGACCAAAGCGGGCAGTAAAGCCCTCCAGCCATTCGAAGTTATCCACAAAGCACCAGTGGTAATAGCGGGTGACGGGCAGACCACTCTCCGAAAGAACCTTGAGATGCTCATAAAGATAACGACGGCGGAACGCATCATTATTATCGGCCGTACCGTTTTCGGTGATGTAAATGGGCAATTCCGGCAGAAGGGCGTGGAGTTTTTGGCAGCACTCCACAATGCCGGCCGGGTAGATCTCCCAGCCTAGATCATTCACCGGAACATTCGGCAAAGTACCATCCCCCAAGCCGGAGGTAGCAGTACGAGCATAATAATTGAGGCCCAAAAAATCGGCGTAGGGGCCCTCGGGGCCCAGCATATAGGTCTTGTTCAACTTAGTCTGGAAGTTGTATTCCGAAATGCGGCAAGCAATGCGATGCCACAAATTTTTCGCATTGTACGGCACAAAGGCGCGCATATGCATGGCTAGGCCAACCTTGGGTTCGGCATAGCCCAGTTCTTCATGGATATTATGAATTAACCGGTAAGCCCGACGGTGGCATTCGCCCATCACCTTCATTACCCGCAGAGCATGGGAGATATTGAATTCCCCAGGGGGGAAGCCTGCCCCCAAATAACCGCAGACCGCATAGACATTTGGTTCATTGATGGTAACATATTCATCCACCAGATCACCAAGGTGGCGCACAGCAAATTCCACCATGGCAAGGTACCTCTTTACGGCATTTTTGCCCAAAAAGCCGCCCTGATGCTCAAACCACAAAGGATTGGAGAAATGATGCAGGGTGAGCAGCACATGAATGCCATTTTGGTGCAGCAGCGTAATTTCCTCTCGCACCTTTTCAATCTCTTCCTGCAAAAACTGGCCCTCCTGCGGCTCCAGCCGGGCCCACTCCAGCCCAAAGCGGTAGTGACGAATTCCCATTTCCGCCATTAGGCGGGTATCTTCCTCCAAATGGCCGCGATGGTCAGTTGCGATATTGGGATCGCTGTTATCCTTTATCTTTCCATTTTTGTACCACTCATACCAGTTGCTTTCCTTGCAGTCGCCATCAATTTGGGTAGCAGCGGAAGCAGCCCCAAGAGCAAAGCCCTTTGGAAAATGAACAGCACTCATTCAGTTTCCTCCTCTCGGTTGGCGGTGTGGGTCCCAATGATAATGTGTAGAACAGGGTTTTCTTTTTCTGCCTCAAAAAATGTCATCAGCAAACGGCAGCCATATTCCCGCAGGGCAGAAAACATAGCGCCTGGATGACGGACTGTAATAACTGTCTCCTCTCCTATTTCGATCAGGCAATCCCACAGAGCATCCAAATTGGCACCATAATACTCCGGCAAGGATAGCTTATCCTTGATCTCTGCATGCGCCGCGGCACGGTCGGTCATCAGCCGGCCCTCTAGATAAACTTCTCTCATGGTGTTTCCTCCTCCCCATAAACCAGGGTAAAGCTCGCATAATGATCATCGGTATAGTAGATCAGTCCATCACTGGAATAGAGCAACCGCTCCGCCCCGCGGAAGCCGCCCATATAGTTCACATCACACTCGTACCAGGTGCGTCCATCAGCTTCCGGCAACAGACCCTCGCGGTTGCCAAAGCGATCACCGCCAATGGATTTTCCTTCGGCCACTTCCCACAGGTTCCCCTGGGAAGCAGCCCACCCCAGTGCTTTCGCTTCCTGCTTGGTTAAATAGTTCTGTGGCAGATGGCCATAAAAATGCAGGTATTCTGCCACCTTCTCTGGCGTAGAATAGGAGCCATCCTCAACCAGCAGCGTGCCGTTTTCCTGCACCAGCGGGTCATCTTCTCCCATCGGCCGCGTTGTCATACCGCCGCAGGCAGGCAGCAGCGCCAGCATCAGTACCGTCAGCAGAGCCAATAGAACCGCCGGAAAACGGCGGAAAAGCAATTGTTTTTTCACTATGTGCTCCTCCTTATAAAAATACAGTTTAATTGTACCATACCGTGGGGAAAAATGATAGGCGCAGAGTAACAGAGATTTTTCCGTAAAAGATGTGAAATATGCCCGCCCACTCCGTTCATAAATTGTTTTCATCTTAGCTTTAATCTTGTAAAGTTTGACGATTGCAATGACTATATAACTGCGCTATAATTGTTAGCAACCTAACAAGATAGAAAGGAGCCAATATGAAGATAAAGCGCCCATCTATATGCATGAAGATTAAAGGAATCTCCAACTTGATTCACCAAGAATTGGGCACCAATCGTGATACAGTCCACCCCGGAACCATGATGCAGAAAATGTTTTTGGGTTATTTAGAAGTACACGAGGACCAGCCAGTCTTTCAAAAGGACTTGGAGTCAGCATTTCATATCCGGCGCAGCACCGCAACCGGCATATTGCAGATTATGGTGCGGGACGGATTGATCGTGCGGGAACCCGTGGAGGACGATGCCCGCCTTAAACGACTGGTCCTAACACCGATCGCCATAGAACAGCTGGCGCAAATGCAGCAGGATATCCTGCGGGTAGAGCAGAAAGCGACTGCCGGATTAACCGGCGAAGAGTTGAAGGCCCTTTATGTCCTGCTAGATAAAGTGATAGAAAACTTGACCCCTGGCAAGGAGGAACGAACCATTGATTAAACGACTGTCCCAATGCATACGGGAATATAAAAAAGACGCGATTCTCTCCCCTCTTTATGTGCTAGTGGAATCGCTTTTGGATGTGGCCATCCCCTTTGTAATGGCTGGCCTAATTGATAAGGGCATAGAAGCTGGCAACATGAGCATGATCCTGCGATATGGTGCCATTCTAGTGGGTTTTGCACTGGTAGCGCTTACTTTTGGTGCACTGAGCGGCCGGAGCTGTGCACGCGCCACGGCAGGCTTTGCTCGCAATCTGCGGCATGATATGTTTCATCATCTGCAGGTATACTCCTTCTCCAATATTGATAAATTCAGCAGCGCTGGTCTGGTCACCCGTCTGACTACCGATGTGAGCAATGTGCAGAATGCTTTTATGATGATCATTCGTACCCTTATCCGCTGCCCTGCCATGCTCATCTTCGCCATGGTCATGTCCTTTCGCATCAATCACGATATTTCTCTCATTTTCCTGGCCGTCATTCCCATCCTTGGTGTGGGGCTTTACCTTATCATCAACCATGTTCACCCCGTGTTTGAACGGGTCTTTAAGACCTATGACAGACTGAATGGCGTAGTGCAGGAGAATCTTTCCGGTATCCGTGTGGTAAAAAACTTTGTGCGCGAGGACCACGAGATCGAAAAGTTTGATACCATCTCCGGCACCATTTATAAGGATTTTTCACTTGCCGAGCGCATCTTGGCCCTCAACTCCCCACTGATGCAAGGCTGTGTGTATGCCTGTATGATTTTGGTCTCCTGGCTGGGTGCCAAACAGATCGTCATTGGAAATATGTCCACCGGAAACCTAATGAGCTTCTTCACCTACATCATGCAGATCCTTTCCAGTCTGATGATGCTTTCGATGGTATTTGTTATGATTACCATGTCCTGTGCCTCCGCCGAGCGCATCGTGGAAGTGCTGGATGAGGAAAGTGATATCACCAACTGTGATAACCCTGTGTACGAGGTCAAAGACGGCAGTGTGGAATTCACTGATGTGAGCTTCAGCTATGCCAAACATCCCGATAAAACGGTGCTGGATGACATTGACCTGATTATCCCCTCTGGACAGACGGTTGGTATTATCGGCGGCACCGGATCTTCCAAAAGCAGCCTAGTGCAGCTCATCCCCCGCCTGTACGATGTGACTGGCGGCTGTGTAAAGGTAGGCGGCGTGGATGTGCGGAACTATGACCTGCAAACACTTCGGCACAATGTGGCGATGGTATTGCAGAAGAATACCTTGTTCAGCGGGACGATAAAGGAGAACCTGCGCTGGGGCAACCCCGACGCGACCGACGAGGAGCTGGTACATGCCTGTCGTCTGGCGCAGGCCGATGACTTTATCAGCACCTTCCCCGATGGGTATGATACCTATATCGAGCAGGGCGGTACCAATGTTTCCGGCGGGCAGAAGCAGCGCCTGTGCATTGCCCGTGCGATCCTGCGCAAGCCGAAGATCCTTATTCTGGACGACAGCACCAGTGCCGTGGATACCAAGACTGATGCCCTGATCCGCCAGGCCTTCCGTGAGGAAATCCCCAATACCACAAAAATCATTATTGCCCAGCGCATCAGCTCGGTGATGGACGCCGACCAGATCGTTGTAATGGATAACGGCAGAATAAACGCCTGCGGCACCCACGAAGAACTGCTGGCCAATAATGAAATCTACCGTGAGGTCTATGAATCTCAACAGAAAGGGGGGCTGGAAGAATGAGTGCTGCTCCTAGAAGAGGCTTTACCGGCGGCAAGCGGGCCAAGGATGCCAGAGGAACATTGAAGCGCCTTATAGGCTACATCGCCAAAGGAAATAAAGCCCGGCTGGTATGTGTTTTTATTTTACTCATCATCAGTACAGTAGCCAGTGTTTCCGCCTCTCTTTTCCTCAAATCGCTGATCGATGATTATATCGCTCCGCTTATTGGACAGTCTGCACCAAGCTTCGCCCCGCTTCTTCAAGCTTTGACCATGATGGGGTGCATTTACCTGGCCGGTATGCTGGCTTCCTACTTGCAGACACGGCTGATGATCCCCGTGGCGCAGGGCACCCTAAAAACCATAAGGGACGATATGTTTGCCCACATGCAAACCTTGCCCATCAAGTACTTTGATACCCATACCCATGGCAATGTGATGAGCTACTACACCAACGATACCGATACCTTGCGGCAAATGATCAGCCAGAGCCTACCCAACGCGGTCAGTTCCATCATCAGCATCACAGCAGTATTCATTGCCATGCTGAGTACCAGTGTGTGGCTTACCCTCCTCATGTTTGTCTTTTTGGGATTGATGCTGTTCGTCGTAAAGAATGTAGGTGGCGGCAGCGCCAAATACTTTGTAAAGCAGCAGCAATCCCTTGGCAAAGTAAATGGCTTTATTGAAGAAATGATCGGCGGGCAGAAGGTTGTCAAGGTTTTCTGCCATGAAGAACAAAATCAAAAGGACTTTGATGCACTCAATAATGAGTTCTGTGAAAACGCTACAAAAGCAAACACCTATGCCAATATTATGATGCCTATTATGGGCAACCTTGGGCATTTACAGTATGTACTGGTCGCTATTGTGGGTGGTCTTTTGGCCATAGCCGCGGTACCCAATCTAACTCTGACCGGCATCGGTACAATGACACTGGGCAGCATTGCTTCTTTCCTGCAGCTCAGCCGCAGCTTTACCATGCCCATCAGCCAGGTTTCCCAGCAGATCAACTCTGTCGTCATGGCGCTGGCTGGCGCCGAGCGCATCTTTGAACTGATGGACGAACCCAGTGAGGAGGATCACGGCGTAGTAACGCTGGTGAATGCCGAGGAGAAGGACGGAGCATTGGTTGAATCCAACTGCCGCACCGGTATCTGGGCATGGAAAAAGCCTCTGCCGGAAGGCGGCTATGAGCTGATAAGGCAGCACGGCGATGTGCGCATGAAAGATGTGGATTTTTCCTATGTGGATGGAAAGCCCGTTCTGCATGATATTACTCTGTATGCCGAGCCGGGACAGAAGGTAGCTTTCGTGGGAGCAACAGGCGCGGGTAAGACTACCATCACCAACCTTATCAACCGCTTTTATGATATCGCCGATGGCAAGATCCGTTACGATGGTATCAATATTAACAAGATCAAAAAGAGTGACTTGCGACGCAGCCTAGGCGTGGTCCTGCAGGATGTCAACCTCTTTACCGGTAGCGTAATGGATAACATCCGCTATGGACGACTGGATGCCACCGATGAAGAATGCATTGCGGCAGCCAAGCTGGCCAATGCGCACTACTTCATCTCCCATCTGCCGGATGGCTATAATACTATCCTTTCCGGTGATGGCGGCAATCTTTCTCAGGGGCAGCGCCAGCTCATTTCCATCGCACGGGCGGCAGTCGCCGATCCACCCGTGATGATTCTTGATGAAGCCACCTCCAGCATTGATACCCGCACCGAGGTCATTGTACAGCGCGGCATGGACCAGCTGATGCATGGCCGGACGGTATTCGTCATCGCGCATCGTCTCTCCACCGTGCAGAATGCCGATGTCATCATGGTGCTGGAACACGGACGCATTATCGAGCGTGGTACACACGATATGCTAATCGCCCAAAAAGGGAAATACTATCAGTTGTATACCGGCGCCTTTGAGCTGGAATAACATAAAAGCAAAAGGATTCGGGTAAAGTTTTTGTTTTACCCGAATTTTTTTGAAAAAAGGTCTTTACAAACTCCCCATGATATGCTATTATAGTCAAGCAGTCCAAAAACACATGGGGGCGTAGCTCACTTGGGAGAGCGCTTGACTGGCAGTCAAGAGGTAGAGAGTTCGATCCTCTTCGTCTCCACCAAAAGAGATCCGCAGGAACACAGTTTCTGCGGTCTTTTTGTATAATCGACCGACTGTTTTTGTTCCCGTTCCTCATCGACAAAGGAGACACCATGAAAAAGAAACTAACCGTAAAAGAGTACATCTATGTTGCCAGCATGCTGTTTGGCTTGTTCTTTGGCGCAGGTAACCTCATCTTCCCCACTGCAGTGGGTCAGCTTGCCGGCCGCAATATGTGGAGCGCCATTCTGGGACTGCTGATTACCGGTGTTGGACTGCCGCTGTTGGGTGTTGCAGCTCTGGGGCTTTCCCGCAGTGATGGTCTGTTTTCCCTCAGCAGCAAGGTAAACCGTCCCTATGCCTATTTCTTTACCTGTGCGCTGTACCTCACCATTGGTCCATTCTTTGCTATTCCCCGCTGCGCTACCGTTTCCTTCACCGTCGGGCTGGAACAGATCCTTCCCCAGAACGGCAATATGAAGCTGTATCTCCTGCTGTTCACGCTGGCGTTCTTTATTGCGGCGCTGCTGTTTTCTCTGCGCCCCGGCAAGATCCTCACATGGGTCGGCAAGATCCTCAATCCCTTCTTCCTGCTGTTCCTCGGCATCCTTGTCGTGGTAACGCTGGTCTCCCCCGCCGCCGTTCCCATTTCCAGTGTGGAGCCTATGGGCGGCTACATCCAACAGCCCTTCCTCACCGGCTTTTTGGAGGGCTACAACACCATGGACGCCCTTGCAAGCCTTGCCTTCGGCATCATCGTGGTACAGGTCATCCGGGAACTGGGCGTTGATGAGCCCGGCGCCGTAGCACGCAATACCGCCAAGGCCGGTATCTTCAGCTGCCTATTCATGGGGCTTATCTATGTTGCCGTCACCGCCATGAGCGCCAAGAGCCGCGGCGTACTGCCCGCAGCCGAAAACGGCGGTGTAGCGCTGGCGCAGATCTCTCAAACCTTCCTCGGCCGGATCGGTCTGCTGATCCTCGCCGTCACCGTAACGCTTGCCTGCCTCAAGACCGCCGTTGGCCTTATCACCAGCTGCTCCGAGACCTTTACCGGCCTGTTCCCCAAGGGTCCCGCTTACCGGGTCTGGGCGGTCATCTTCACGCTGGTTTCCCTCATTTTTGCCAATTTCGGTCTTTCCGCCATCATCGATTATGCCGTTCCGGTGCTGATGTTCCTCTACCCGCTGGCCATCGTGCTTATCCTGCTGGCGCTGTTCGGCAAGTTCTTCTCCCACGATAAGAAGGTCTATAACTGGGTCATCAGCCTTACGCTGATCTCCGCCCTTTATGACCTGCTGCGCACCCTGCCCGCCGCTCTGCGTGCCGCATGCCACCTCGATGGCATCATCGAAGCGATCGGTAGCGTTCTGCCCCTTGCGGGCCTCGGTCTCGGCTGGATCTGCCCCGCCGCCGTCGGTCTTGTCATCGGTCTTGTGGCACACAGCACCGCCAAGGCCAAAAAACAGACCGCATAATAGATCCGTCACAGTAAAAGGCCTCCGAAGCAATCAGCTCCGGAGGTCTTTTTTCATATTCATTTTAGGATGGCTGCCCGCTTTCCCGCAGGACCTCTGCATCGGCGGCGCGCTGCTCTAGGATAGCCTCCTTGAGAATCATATCCTTGACCTTCATCAGCCGGATGGTATTGGCGCGCTCGTTTTCATCCAGCTTCATGGTGATGTAGCGGATGTTCTCCTGCATCTGCGGGATCTTGACATATTCCAGTGCATTCACCCGGCGGCGGGTCTTTTCTATCTCCTCCGCCAGCAGCTGCGTAGTCTTTTCAATCTCCGCCAGGCGCAGCATATCCCGGAATACCCCGGAAAGCGATGCCACTGCGTCATCCAGTTCTCCGCTGGTCTGGACATAGCCATAGGGATAAGCGCTGCCGCCCTGATGCTCGGTAAAATGGTAACGGGGCACCTCCACTGACATGATATTCTCAAAGCTCAAATCCAACTCCACACTGCGGCTGGGAATGAGCAGCGACTGCCCAAGCATCTCCGGTGTCATCAGCGCCGCCGCCACCGTAAAGGACGCATGCGCCTTGGAAAGGCCCTGTTCCACACGCTGGCGCAAAGCACGGTTTTCCCGCACCGTCTCCATAAATTGCTTCATCAGCTCATCACGCTTATCCCGCAGCAGCTTGTGACCTCGTTGGGCAGTACGCAGCTGGCGTTTCAGGCGGGTCAGCTCCATGCGGGTAGGGTTAATGATTGTTCCCGGCAAGTTGCTCCCTCCTTAGCTCTGCTGCGGCAGGTATTTTTCGATATACTCCGGCTTGATGCGCTTGAGCTCGCTCTTGGGCAACAGGCCCAGCAGCTGCCAGCCCAGGTCCAGTGTTTCCTCGATAGACCGGTTCTCCTCGCTGCCCTGCGAGACATACCGCCGCTCAAACTCATCGGCAAAGCGGGCATACTGCAGATCCACCTCGGAAAGAGCGGCTTCGCCCAAAATGGACATCAGCTCCTTGTTTTCCTTGCCGGTGGCATAGGCGGCGAAGAGCTGGTTCATGGTGCCGGAATGATCCTCCCGGGTCTTCCCCGTCCCGATCCCCTTATCCTTCAGACGGGAAAGTGAGGGCAATACATCCACCGGCGGGTTAATGCCCCGGCGGAACAGCTCTCTGGAAAGGATGATCTGGCCTTCCGTAATGTACCCCGTCAGGTCGGGGATAGGGTGGGTTTTATCGTCCTCTGGCATGGTCAAAATGGGTATCATGGTAATGGAGCCTTCCTTGCCCACCTGCCGGCCGGCCCGCTCATACATAGTGGCCAAGTCGGTATACAGGTAACCGGGATAACCACGGCGTCCGGGGACTTCCTTCTTGGCGGCGGAAATTTCCCGCAGCGCTTCAGCGTAGTTGGTGATATCGGTGAGGATGACCAGCACATGCATTCCAAGGTCAAAGGCCAGGTACTCAGCGGCCGTCAGTGCCATACGCGGGGTGGCAATGCGCTCGACCGCCGGATCATTGGCCAGGTTGGTAAACAGCACCGTGCGGTCGATGGCGCCGGTACGGCGGAACTCATTGACAAAGAATTCCGATTCCTCAAAGGTGATACCGATGGCGGCGAAAACTACAGCAAAGTTGCTCTCGCCATCCAGTACCCGCGCCTGACGGGCAATCTGAGCCGCCAGCTGGGCGTGCGGCAGACCGGAGCCGGAGAAGATAGGCAGCTTCTGCCCTCTTACCAGGGTGTTCAGGCCATCAATGGTAGAGATGCCGGTCTGGATAAACTCATTGGGGTAGTTGCGGGCGGCTGGGTTCATTGCCAGACCATTGATATCCCGGTATTCATCCGCCAAAATAGCCGGACCATCATCGATGGGCTGCCCCATGCCGTTAAAGACGCGTCCCAGCATATCGCCGGAAACCGCCAGCTGCAGCGGGTGACCCAAAAACCGAATCTTGGACTCCGCCAGGTTGATGCCGGCGGAAGCCTCAAACAGCTGCACCACGGCGGTATCGCCGTTGACCTCCAACACCTTGCAGCGCCGGGTGGAACCGTCGGTCAGCTCGATCTCCGCCAGTTCATCGTAGGTCACGCCCTGCACATTGTCTACCACCATCAAGGGGCCGGAGATCTCCCGGATCGTCTTATATTCACGGATCACAGCGTTTCCTCTCCTTTCTGTGCCAGCGCTTCCAGTTCTTCTTCCATCTGGGTCAGCAGCTTATCGTATTCCTCGGCATAGCAGTCGGCCGGCACACTCTTGGCACGGCCCAGCTTCTCGCGGGAGGGTGTCATAAACAGATCGGCTA
>ERZ780226.1524-NODE-1524-length-18003-cov-4.144696_pt1 | contig 18003 bp, 18 predicted proteins | sample MGYA00511165_ERZ780226 | MGnify/ENA primary metagenome ERZ780226 (study PRJEB29588, sample SAMEA2152373) | human gut metagenome | biome: human gut; feature: human-associated habitat; material: faeces | place: Denmark | collected 2008/2010 ...
CGCCAGCCCGTGGGCGATTGCCTGGGGGTCGCAGTCGACGTCGAACATGCTCCTCACCCGCGCGACCACCTGGGGCACGCACGGCGCGAGCGATTCCGACATCGTGACCACGAGCCGGTTGCGCTTGGGGTCGTTCTCCACGCGCAGCCATCCGCTGACGGCATCCCCTCCGGGGCCCTCCAGACGCACGGTGCGCACGTAGCTCTTCTCGTCGACCAGTTCAACGCCCTCGAGCTGGCGCGACTTGAAGAACGCGAGCAACTCGGAGTAGCGGTACGGTGGGCGGTATCCCAGGCACACGGTTGCGGTGCCCGAGGGCGTGGTTCCGCTGCGCCCGCGCTTTCGGAGATCGGTGGGCGTGAGCCGATAGTGCCCCTTGAACGCGTCGTTGAAGCGCCGCACGCTGCCGAATCCCGATGCCTCAGCGACAAGCGCGACGGGCAGGTCGGAGTCGGTCAGAAGCGACTTTGCCAGAAACAGGCGGCAGGTTTGGGCGTACTGCGACGGCGTGACGCCATATTCCGCCGCGAACGCACGGCGCAGATGGCGCCCCGTGTATCCGAGCTTGGCCGCGATTGCCTCGATGCCGCCTAGTGCCGTGCAGCGTTCGCGAATCATGCTTGCCGCGCGACGTGCAAGGCTCGCGCTGGCGTCAACGGCAGAGAGCCCCGGCGCAAGCTCGGGCCGGCACGTCATGCAGGGGCGGTACCCTGCGGCCTCCGCTTCGGCGGCCGTGCGGAAGAACGTGCAGTTCTCGTACTTGGGCATCTTGGCTTTGCAGACGGGGCGGCAGTATATGCCGGTGGACGAGACGCCTACGAACACCTGCCCGTCAAAGCGGGGGTCGGCCGATGCAAAGGCGTCGTACACGGCGCGTTTGCGCTCCTCGGGGAAGTTGAGCTCTCTTGGTCCCACGGTATCCAAGGATGCGCTGGTCATCGTCCGACTCCTCTCGTTGCCATTGCTCTGGATTGTAGTGCGCGTGATACGTTCGGATAGCTGGAATCGGACATGGAAGCGCCGGCTTTGGACGGAGACGGTTCTGCTCGCCACTCAGATTTGGCACTGCCAGGGATTTTTGGCTTACAGTGGCTTTTTGCCATCCAGCATTGGCACTGCCAACGTTTTCTGGCGCCGGCAGCCCAAAAGCCACTCAGTGTTGGCACTACCAACGTTTTCTGGCGGATACGGCCCGCTCGCCACTCAGTTCTGGCACGCCAGGGATTTTTGGCGCGATGGCGGATTTTTCTGGCACTGCCAATGCTGAGCGGCGCGGATGCCCCGAACGCCACCCAAAGCTGGCACTGCCAGGGAGATCCTACTAATAAGAAGCGTTCATATAGCAGGCCTTTTCGACGCATCTCGTTAATGCATGAGCTTTATCTAAGAGTTCTGAACAGGTTCGCGGCATCTTTGGCAAACGACGACTCCTGCCGTGCCTCTCAATACGTGCATGGCCCGTGTCAATGAACAATTAGATCGGTGTATACTGTAATTCAGAAAGTCTGAAAGTTGGAATGAAGGGGGGCACGATAATGCTCGCAGAGCTCAAGGACAAATCTCAGGTGACCATTCCGAAAGCGGTCGTGCGCGAGCTCGGTCTTGAGCATGGTGACATGTTTGACGTGGTTGTTAACGACGGCGTGATCACGATGGTGCCCGTCGTCGTCTACCCAAAGGCAAAGGCGGAGGAGCTCGAGGCGCTTGCCGCGTCCGCGCGTGAATCTGCTGCATCGGGAGAAGCTGCCGTCTACGACGACGTCGAAGACCTCATCGCCGATTTGCACAAGGCAGTCTAGATGGCTTACCGCCTCCAGCTTGAGAAGCAGTTCGTCAAACGGTACTCCAAACTTTCCGAAAAGGAACGGGGCATGGTCGACGCCAAACTCCGCACGCTGGCTCGGGATCCTTGGCATCCATCGCTTCGAACAAAGCGCATTCAGGGTACGGGAGAGTTTGAGGTCAGCGTGAATATGGATATCCGCATGGCGATTACCTTCGAGGGCGATAAGATAATCGTGATGCTTGACGTCGACCACCACGATAAGCTGTTGAGGCGCAGGTCAGCTCGGTAGCTTCTTCTTGTCGCATTGCGGCAAGGCAGTGGCCTGAAGCCCTCCGCCTTCGCTCGCTCTGCGCGCCGGTTCTCGCAATTGGCGGCGTTGCAGCGTATACTCCGCAACGGACATTTCTCCGGGGCCTTTGGCAAGCGCCGGCACGAGAAAGGACAAGGCGGACGAAGAACTGGCGAGGTGCTACGCACCCGCACGACCAAGCAGACCTGCTGGCGGTCATGCACGGATGCAGCATCGCGCACGCATCTTCCATCCAATCCTCGCTTCTCGGATACCATCGAACGCCAAGCTGTCCCCGCATGGCCTCCTGCTCAACGAACGGAGGCACCTATGCAACTTGTTCTCTCTCACATCGACTATACCTACCCGACTTCTCCTGAGCCTGTTCTGAGCGACGTGTCTCTCACCTTCCCGCAGGGATGGAGTGGAATCGTGGGTGACAACGGCACGGGAAAACCGACGCTAGTCACTCGCATCGTGGAAGCGCTGCTGGTTTCCCATGATGCTGCAATTGTGCAGGCGAGCACGAGTATCATCTGGGAGACGGAAACTTGCGCGGACGGGTTTCGGCTTGTGGTGCGATAGCTGGTTTTTTCGGCGTATCGTGCCCGAACTCGCGGATTTCTGTTGGCTTGTGCGCGTGTCCTATGCAAAGCCTGGCGAGCGTTTTCAACCTGCTGAGTGATTCCACTCGGTTTTTCTGAGTAATACTACTCAAGAGCCGTTGGGAGACTCTGGGAGTCTGGCTGGCTGTTGGGGAGCTATGGGATTGCTTGGATACTGAACGATTTGAGGAGCAGCAATGATTGATCTTGAAAGATTCGCTGAAATACTCGCCTTGTACAAGGTCGATTTTGCTTCTACGACCTGGCAAAACGAAAAGTACAAGTGGGAGGCGATCAAGCACTTTCAGGACAATTGGGATATCAACGCCGCCGACTTTGCGGAGATGCTCGCAAGGTCGCTCGCCGAGACCAAAAATCTTCTCACGTCGGTGAACAATTTTCCGAAGGGGATGATTACCGAGCTCGCAACAGCAGCGCCCGAGGATGTGCGGGCCATGTTCATCGCCCTCTTCGACGAAAGCCAGGATTATTGGGAGCGAATCAGCGCGTTCAAGCACCAAAGCGGCACGCTGCTTGAGGCGTTGAAACAGGATGGGACGTTCAAGCAGGGCGACCAAGACTACCAGACCGAGAACGTCATCACCACTTACTTGTGGCTGCGCTACCCCGACCGTTATTACATATACAAGTACGGTGAGGCGCGTGCGGTGGCACGAGAGCTTGGCAGCGGCTACATCATCAAGAAGGGGCGCTATGCAGACAACGTGCGCAATCATCTCGCGCTCTACGACGAGATAAATGTCGAGCTCAGGAATGACGATGAGCTGCGTGCGATTCTCGACAAGAACCTCACGGCGGAATGCTATCCCGATCCCGAGATGCGCACCCTCACCGCAGATTTTGGCTACTACATCAGCACCTACCTGCACAGTCATGACGACGATAACGCATGGTGGCCTGAGATAAGCGGGTACGACCCGGGACTGAACGTAGACGACTGGGCTGCGCTATTGGGCGACCCAAAAGTGTTCACGGACAGCAGCCTGCAGATTATGCGTCGGCTTCTTGACTACGGTGGCGCCGCAACATGCACGCAGCTCGCTAAGAAGTACGGCGAAACCAAGAACTTCTACAACAGCGGGTCATCCGCGCTTGCCAAGCGCGTGGGCGAAACAACGGGTTGCCCCGTCATGAGCAGGGATGATGGCAGGGGCTCTCAATGGTGGCCTGTTCTCTATGTAGGCAGGCCTGCGAGTGAAGACGAGGAGGGAGCATGGGTCTGGCGACTTCGCGACGAGCTCGCGGAGGCGCTGGGCCACATCGACTTGAGCGGGGTGCGCCTCTACGCCACACCGGGCGACCGCGATGGCAAGAAGAGCTACTGGTGGCTCAATGCCAATCCCAAGGTATGGAGTTTTTCCGACATAGCGGTTGGCGAGGCGCAGGACTTCACCCTCTGCAACGAGGACGGCAACAAGCGGCGCATCTTCCAGAATTTCCTGGACGCCAAGGTTGGCGACATGGTCATTGGCTACGAGTCGAATCCGGTGAAGCAAGTCGTCGCCATCGCCAGGGTGAGCGCGGAGCAGGACGGCGAGAAAATCTACATCGAAAAGGTCGAGGGCCTGTCCACTCCAATTGACTATAAAACGCTGCGCTCATGCCCCGAACTCGAAAACATGGAGTACTTCGGCAATCCACGAGGCAGCCTCTTCAAGCTAACTCCGGACGAGTATGACTTCATTCTCGACTTGGTGCGTGAGCAGAACCCGATTGCCGGCGAGAAAAAAGCCGACAGCTACGACAAGGCAGATTTTCTCAGAGACGTCTACATGGACGACGCGCGCTACGAGCAGCTGCGTGCCATCCTCATGCACAAGAAGAACGTTATCTTGCAGGGAGCGCCGGGCGTGGGCAAGACCTTCTGCGCGCGCCGGCTGGCCTGGTCCATCATGGGCGAGAAAGACGACAACCGCATCGAGTTTGTCCAGTTCCACCAGAGCTACTCCTACGAGGACTTCATCATGGGGTACCGTCCCGAGGGCGACACCTTCGAGCTGAAATACGGTATTTTCTTCCGCTTCTGCCAGAAAGCGGCCAACCAGCCGGATAAGCCGTTCTTTTTCATCATCGACGAGATCAACCGCGGAAACATGAGCAAGATTTTTGGCGAGCTGCTTATGCTCATCGAGGCAGATTACCGCGGCACAAAGGTGACCCTTGCGTACAACGGCATGCTGTTCAGCGTGCCCGAGAACCTCTATATCATCGGGATGATGAACACCGCCGACCGTTCGCTGGCCATGATTGACTACGCTCTGAGGCGTAGATTCAGCTTCTTCGACATGGAGCCCGGATTTGACACCAGGGGCTTTTCCGAATACCGCGAGAGTTTGGGAAGCGAAACCATCGATGAGCTGGTTGACAAGGTGAAAGACCTCAATGCGGAGATAGCACGCGACAAGTCGCTCGGAAAGGGGTTCTGCATCGGCCACAGCTACTTCTGCGGGAGGAAGCCAACGGACGATGCCGACTCATGGGGCAGGCAGGTCGTTGACTTTGACATCATGCCCATGCTGCGCGAGTACTGGTTTGATGACGAGGCCAAGGTGACGCGCTGGGACAACGTGCTCCACGGGGTGTTCCAACGGTGACGACAAAGGACAAGAGCATCTACATCAAGAACGTCTTCTACATGCTGGCCTATGCCTTCCACGCGCTGAACCTGGAACAGTACGAAGACCTTGCCGGTGAGGAGTTCGAGCACATGCACGACCTCTTTGTCGCCATCCTCGCCAAGGGGATCACTCGTCAGGTGAAGCAGGGCCTGTATCGGGAGTACCTGAACCGTACGGAGGACCTTCCTACGCTGCGAGGAAAAATCGAGCTAGTCGGAACTATCCGCAACAGGATTGCCCGCACCCAGCGCTTGTCGTGCGAATACGACGAGCTCTCCGAGAACAACCTATACAATCAGGTGCTCAAAACCACCTCGATGCTTCTGCTTAGGCATGGCCAGGTTGCAGATGAGCGCCGTAGCGATCTGCGCAAGACGATGCTCTTCTTCTCGGGCGTAGACGAGATAGAGCCTGCGAGTATCCGGTGGGATGCGTTGCGGTTTCAGCGGAACAATGTCTCGTACCGTTTTCTGCTGAGCGTTTGCCAGCTCGTTCTCGAAGGCATGCTCATAACCACGGAAAGAGGCGAGCGCAAGCTGGCGCGGTTCGTCGACGACCAGCACATGGAAAGGCTGTACGAGAAGTTCATCCTCGAGTATTACGCAGCGGAATGCGACTGCGCGGCCGCTTCCTCGCCCCAGGTAAAGTGGGCGCTCGACGACGGCATGGGGACCTTGCTCCCCATCATGCAGACCGACGTCGTGTTGAGGCGCGGCAACAGGGAGCTCATCATCGATGCGAAGTACCATGCGCACACGCTGCAAGAATCGTACGGGGTTGCCAAGGTCCATTCCGAAAACCTGTACCAGATATTCACCTACGTAAAGAACAGGGAGGCGGAGCTCGCAGGCACCGACCACGAGGTGAGCGGGACGCTGCTCTATGCCAAGACGGACGAGCAGATGCAGCCCGATTGCGTGTACCAGATGAGCGGCAATCAGATCAGTGTGAAGACGCTTGACCTCAACCGGGAGTTCAAGGAGATCGCCGCGCAGCTCGACGAGATAGCAAAGGCGCATTTTGCAAAGGAGCAGGCGGCTGCTCTCTGATGATTAACGCTGATACGATGAGCGAGCTCTTGCTTTGTCAGGTCGGGGCGTCGTACGTCCTATACGACACGCCGCTGCTTTGGGCTTTCGGTGGCACCCCACGTTTCTGTTGGTAGTATTATTGGGTCCGTAATAGAGTACTCAATAACGGCCTTCTATTAACGCGAGGTGCTTGCAATGACTCCGATATTTCCTTCAACGGCACTGAAAAACCAGCAGCGCGAAATTAAAAAGCTCGCTGATACGCAGCTGGTTTACATTACGGAAAACGGGCGAGGCAAGTATGTGTTCACATCACAGGAGGTACTCGACCAGATCGTTGCGGATGCAGTGGAGGACGCTCTCTACGAACAGAGGCTGTCAGATGCCCTTGCCGAGTCGCGAGACGATTTCGAGAATGGGCGATATTACACATCTCGCGAAAACTTGATGGCCGCGGTGAATGCGAAGAGGGAAGCCCGTGCCTGAACTGGAGTACTCGGAGCGCTTTGCGGAAGATCTGGCAGCGGTGACATCGGCGCGAGTCGAAGAACGGATTTTTCGGGTGCTTGATGATATCGAGATGTTCGGCGGATTAGGCAGCAGAGATGTCCCCAAATCAATCAGCGAACGATTTGGAGGAGACGTGCGCAAGGTCACGGTGAATTCGTTTGACTTGGTGTACACGTTCTACCCTCAGAAAGACCTGGTTCGCGTCGAGGCCCTGGTTCACCAACGCACTGCCTGGTAGCGGGAGGGCGAAGCACCAGCTCAAGCAAGAATGTCGCTATCCCTAATATCGAAGAGGGCCGTGGAGAGTGTCTACTTGACTGTGAGCTGTCTATCACTGCGTTTCTCAGAGCTTTTTCGATATAGGGGGGGTGCGTGATCTCTCATGGGAGCGCACTGTACCTCGCAGGGCTCTCCGACAGGATGTCCCACGCGCTCGACGTGACGGTCCCACATGGCTACAATCCGTGCGGTCTTGTCCGCGAGCATCCTGACGTGAGGATTCACAGAGTCAGCCAGAACATCTACGAGCCGGGTATCACCGAGGCTAAGTCACCCGGTGGCGCCATGGTGAGGGCGTACGGTGCGGAGCGTGCAGTGGCCGACCTTATCTCTCAACGATCTCCGAAGAAGCAGATCCACAGCTTGTGCGAGATGCGGTGTTGGGCTATTTCAAGAGAGACGGTGCCGATATCGAGGAGCTGGCGCGAATGTGCTCCGCGCTCGGTGTCGAGGCTGAGTTCAAGGTCTATCTAGAGGTACTCGGCACTTCGCGTTTCACGTAAGGTCGTTGGCTAAGATGAAGACGAAGCAGGGGGCTCGCGCCTGCGCTGGACCGGGGACGGGGCTTTCGGTTTTTTGCGAAAATCCCGCTATCCCAAAATGCAAGAAGGGCCCGACGCATCAGGCCCTCCCAGGTGTCGGCCGAAGCCTTTCACCGCGATTGACTACATTCTACCATGCGCGTCGACGCTGTCCCTGCAGGAAAGCTGATGCTCCACACCCCTGATAATAAGTAATGACTACGGGTATCTTCGTTTCAGGGTAGACGCGGAGAACACCTGCCAAGAGACCCTTCGGACGGGCGAGTAGCGCGACGGGGGAGGGTGGTAGAGCGTACCGATGCAGCGGTGCTGCTTGAGAATTGTACCTAGATTGGGTACAATTTGGGTACAAAACGAAAGGAGTACTTGATGGCTACGGTGGCAGCGCCCAAGAGGGCAGAAATCAAGACACGCACTACCGACGAGGTAAAGAAGGGCGCGACAGAAGTGTACGCGCGCTGGGGACTGAGTCTCAACGACGCAATCAACACCTTCCTCGTCAAATCGATCGAGGTCGGCGGCCTTCCCTTCGACCTGCGCCCCGAGCCGCCCTCCTATGACGCGCTCGCCGCGACTGCATACAAGGCGCCGATAAACTCCGACGGTGTCGCAGTACTGCCGGCAGACTGGGACGATGGCGATGAGTGAGCTTGCGCCGCGTCCGTGGGAAGTCTGGCACGCGCGCTTCAACTACTCCGAGGGGCATGGTTACAAATTCAGGCCAGTTATTGTGCTTGCGACTCGGCCTGATGGTCTGCTCGTTGCGATGGTGACGAGTGCGACGAACAAACTTTCTCTAGAGCACGACTACCCTATACAGGAATGGGAGGCGGCGGGGCTCGATAAACCCTCTATCGCCCGACTTGACCGTATCGCCGAGATTCCCGCTGATTATCTGGGCACCGCTGGTCGCATCGGCCGACTTTCCGACGTTGATGTCACCGCGATAATACCGATTCTCTCGGAGATTACTCGATAACAATCACTGAAGGCCCTACGCTTCTCGAGCCAAGATATCGGTGAGGAACGTGGGGCTCTCGGCTGTTATTTGACGCGGACGTCTTTCCGCGTAATGCTCGTCTGTCTAGCGCGTATGCCTTCAGGCTCTTCTGCTCACCTAGAGATCCTACTCAAAAAAGCCTGTCTGAGCGCTCTGCTAGACTGTACGCAATTTGTAATCTGTCCCTGATGCAGCGGAGGCGATCGAATGAAGATTTCGGAGTTTATTAGATCGGGCGCGGTCGTGGCGAATGCGCGCGGTGGACTTGACGATGACGTTGCTGCGTCGGTGTTTTGCAATCCGCATAACCTCAAGGGGGGCAGCCGTGAAAACGATTACACAAGAGGCCGGCTTTTCGGCTTTCATTCGCATGTGCATGATAGATGAGCTGACGAAGAGGGAGAAGTAGATGACCTGCCAGGTAAAGTCCCGCCAAAGGGTCCAAGATCACGGCGAGGTCTTCACGAACGAGCGCGAGGTTAACGCCATGCTCGACATGGTGAAGCAGGAGACCGAGCGCATAGACTCGCGGTTCTTGGAACCTGCTTGCGGAGACGGCAATTTTCTTGCTGAGGTCCTCACCAGGAAGCTAAACGTGGTCGACTCGAGGTATCGGAAGTCGCTTCCCGAATGGGAAAAGTATGCGTTCATCGCCGCGGGCAGCATCTACGGAGTCGAACTTCTGGGAGACAACGTCGCAAGTTGCCGTGCTCGTCTCCTCGGAATAGTGGAAGCAGGCTATACGCGCGCAGCAAAAGGAAACCAGAATCCCAACTTCATACTTGCCGTTAAGTACGCCTTGAATCGTAACATTCTCAACGGCAACGCTCTGAGTCTGAAAGCAGTCGACAGCAACGGCGCCGACACCGATGAACCCATCATCTTCTCAGAGTGGTCCATCGTAGTCGGTGACAAGGTGAAACGGCGCGACTTCCGCCTCGACGAGATGCTGGAAGGCAGCGCGAGCCAGCAGCAGTTCTCGCTTTTCGGGGCAAGCGGAACGCCGACTTCCGAATGGGAGGTCGACAAGGACACGGGGGCGCTCATACCCAAGCCCATCCGAGAATACCCGCCCGTCAGTTTTTACGAGGTGATGAACGTTGAGTAGCCTGTTCGAGACCACCTACAATCCGGACGTGCTGAGCTGCATCGCAAACCTAAGCAACGACGAGGTGTTCACCCCGCCCGAACTCGCTAACAAGATGCTCGATCTCCTGCCGCAAGAAATATGGAGAGACCCCAACGCGACGTTCCTTGATCCTGCGTGCAAGTCCGGCGTGTTCCTGCGTGAGATTGCCAAGAGACTAATCGAAGGGCTCGAGAACGAGTATCCAGATCTTGATGAGCGACTTGAACACATCTACAAAAAGCAGATTTTTGGCATGGCAATAACCGAGCTCACGAGCTTGCTCTCGAGGCGAAGTTTGTACTGCTCCAAGTATCCGAATAGCAAGTACTCGGTCGTGCGCTTTGCTAACGCCGAGGGGAATGTCCGTTTTAAGAATTGTGAACATGCTTGGCAAAACGGACGCTGTAAATACTGCGGGGCTTCAAAGGCAGAGCTTGATCGCGGAGACGATTTTGAGACCTATGCCTACGAATTCATTCACCTCGATAAGCCAGAGGATCTATTTCAGATGAAATTTGACGTTATTATCGGTAATCCGCCCTACCAACTTGATACCGCTGGCGCCGGAAGGCAGGCCAGACCTATTTATAACCTCTTCGTCGAACAAGCCATGAAACTCAAACCTCGATACCTCAGCATGATTATCCAATCACGATGGTTCGCAGGCGGAATGGGTCTCGACACATTTCGTAAAGAGATGACAACTGACGGGCGCATCCGCAAAATAGTTGATTACGCAAATGCTAAGGACTGCTTCCCTCAGAATAGCATCTCAGGTGGTGTTTGCTACTTCCTATGGGACAGGGATAACCCTGGACCTTGCGAGTTCACCAATATTTCCGATGGCCAATCATACACTATGGTTCGAGATCTAGACGAATGGCCCGTTTTGGTCAGGTATAACGATGCCGTGGATGTTATTCGCAAGGTTCAATCCCTAGGCGAACCCACTCTCGATCAGCTGGGTACAGCACTGATGCCCTTCGGCCTATCAACTAAAGTACGGGGTACGAACGAACCCCATGCAGTAGACGATCTCATTCTTCACTCAAGTGCAGGCGTATCCTATTACCCGCGGAAAGAATTGCCTAAGGGAAGGGAACGCCTTAATGGCTATAAAGTTCTTATGAGCAAGACCGGAGCAGAGCATGCTGGCGAACCTGATAAGGACGGCCAATTCCGAGTTTTAACCAAGTCCATGCAAGTCATTGGGCCAAATCATATATGCACGCACTCCTATTTCCTCATGGGCCAATTCGACTCCCAGAATGAGGCGGAAAACCTTCTCTCTTACCTAAAGACAAAGTTTGTCCGATTCCTCGTACTGCAGATGATGACTTCAATTAACGTTTCCAAAGCTGTCTTTTCGTTTGTCCCTCAGCAGGATTGGTCTAAGCCATGGGTTGATGACGAGCTTTACTCAAAATACGACTTGAGCGACAGAGACATTGCTTTTATCGAAAAACTCATTAAGTCATTTCCTAACTCGAATGGAAGTGACTAATCTTGGCAGATGACTTCTTCCCACCGCGCCCGGATGCCCAACCCATCATCTACGCCTACTGCGAGCCTAAGAACTCTGAGCTAAAGGGCCTGCTCAAGGTCGGCTATACCTCACGCGCCATAGAGGAACGCATGCATGAACACTACCCGACGCTTAAGCCTGGCGAGAAACCCTACGAGGTCGTGTTCGTCGAGCCTGCCATGCGCACTGACGGCACGACGTTCATGGACCATGACGTGCACGCGAACCTCGAGGCGAACGGCTTCCACCGGCTGAAGGACCGCGACGGAAAGAAGACGGAGTGGTTCCGCTGTACCGTCGACGACGTTATGGCGGCATACATCGCCGTGCGCGACCGAGCGGCAAACGTCGAGAGGCGCACGCGCGACTTCGTGATGCGACCCGAGCAGGCGGCGGCAGCGCAAAAGACCGAGGAGTACTTCCGCTCCATCGAGCGCGAGGGCGGTGCGCACACACCGAAGTTCCTATGGAACGCCAAGATGCGCTTCGGCAAGACGTTCGCTACCTACGAGCTCGCCAAGGACATGGGGTTCAGTCGCGTGCTCGTGCTGACCTTCAAGCCAGCGGTGCAGGCGGCGTGGGAGGAGGACCTCACCACGCACGTCGACTTCGAGGGATGGCAGTTCGTCAGCAGGCCCAAGGAGCCGGGCGAACCCGACATCGCCGCCCAGTACGAGGCAGCCGACAAGGACCGCCCGATCGTCTGCTTCGGCTCGTTCCAGGACTTCCTCGGCCGCGAGAAGCGCACCGGACGCATTAAGCCGCAACACGAGTGGGTCCGCGAAGAGGACTGGGACCTCGTCGTCTTCGACGAGTACCACTTCGGCGCGTGGAACGAGAACTCCAAGACGCTGTTCGAGCCGGAGGACGAGGACGAGCGGAACACGCAGGAGGACGTCGACACCCGCGTAGGCCACGTGAACACGGGAAACGAGATCGACGAGGGCGACCTGCCCATCGTGACACGCTACTACCTCTTCCTCTCGGGCACGCCCTTCCGGGCACTCAACTCGGGCGAGTTCATCGAGGAGCAGATCTTCAACTGGACGTACTCCGACGAGCAGAAGGCCAAGGAGGCGTGGCCGGGCGAGCATCCCGGCGTGCCGAACCCCTATGAGTCGCTCCCGCGCATGGTCATGCTCACCTACCAGATGCCCGAAGAGATCCGCAGGGTGGCGCTCGGCGGCGAGTACAACAGCTTCGACCTCAACGCTTTCTTCGAGGCAAGGGGTGAGGGCGACGAGGCGGAGTTCGTGCTCAAGGAGTCCGTCCAGAAGTGGCTCGATCTCATACGCGGCGCATACAGGCCCTCGGCCGTGGACGACCTAAAGCTCGGGGCCGAGAAGCCCGCCCTCCCGTACTCCGACACGAGGCTGCTCCGCGTGCTCAACCACACGCTCTGGTACCTGCCCCGAGTAAACAGCTGCTATGCCATGAGGAACCTCCTAGCCGAGCCGCAGAACGTCTTCTTCCACGACTACGCCGTCAACGTGTGCGCCGGTCCCGAGGCGGGCGTGGGGGAGGCGGCGCTCGACAGGGTGCGCGAGAGCATGGAGGATCCGCTCAACTCCCAGACCATCACCCTCACCTGCGGCAAGCTCACGACGGGCGTCACCGTGAAGCCGTGGACGGGTATCTTCATGCTGACGAACATGAAGAGCCCGGAGACGTACTTCCAGGCTGCCTTCCGCGTCCAGTCGCCCTGGACCATAAAGGACGACGCTGGAAACACCGCGATAGTGAAGAGGGAGTGCTACGTCTTCGACTTCGCTCTCGACAGGTCCCTGCGCATGGTGTCCGACTACAGCTGCCGGCTCAAGGTTGACGAGAACGAGGGACCGGAGCAGAAGGTTGGTGAGTTCATCAACTTCCTTCCGGTACTCGCCTACGACGGAAGCGCCATGCGTCCCGTGAGCGCGGCCGACATCCTCGACATCGCCATGGCGGGCACCTCCGCCACGCTGCTGGCGAGGCGCTGGGAGTCAGCGCTTCTAGTTAACGTAGACAACGATACGCTGCGACGCATCCTGGCCAACGACGATGCCATGCGCGCACTCATGAGCATTGAGGGCTTCCGCAACCTCAACCAGGACATCGAGACGATCATCAACCGGTCCGAGGCCATAAAGAAGGCCAAGCGCGAGAAGGAGGACATCACCCCCAGGGAGAAGAGGGAGATGACCGCTGAGGAGAAGGATCTCAAGAGAAAGCGAAAGCAGATCCAGGAGAAGCTCATCAAGTTCGCCACGCGCATCCCGGTCTTCATGTACCTCACGGACTACCGAGAGCAGACGCTCAAGGACGTGATCACGCAGCTTGAGCCCGGCCTCTTCAAGAAGGTGACCGGCCTCACGGTGAAGGACTTCGAGCTGTTGGTCTCGCTGGGCGTGTTCAACGACGCCCTCATGAACGACGCCGTATACAAGTTCCGCCGCTACGAGGATTCGTCGCTCACCTACACGGGCGTCGACATGCACGCCGGCGAGCGGGTCGGGCTCTTCGACACGACGCTTTCGGACTATGAGTACATGGAGATGGCCCAAGAAGAGTCGATGGTTGCCCCAAATGGGCTGGCGAAGACCGCAACGGCGCAGCGCGAGAGTGATAGGCGGTGCGTCCGCCGCGACGATGCCCCAACGTCAAAAGGGAATCACGGACGAGGCTCGGACAAAGAGACGACTCGCGAACGTAAGGTTTCGGACAAGTCCGAAACGCGCAAAGACTGGGTTGTAGAGGAGCTCGGAGAGGCGAAGATTATGTTTGTGGATAAGAGGCCAAGCGACGGCTGTTTATGGGCCATCGGTGGTGCCGAGCTTCGTAATTCCGTCTCCAGGCTCGCTGGACTCGGGGCGGAATTCAAGTTCAGTTCGCATGGAAGCAAAGCAACTGATGGCAAACCTGCATGGTGGTTGCGCGGTTATCCCGACAAGAAAACCGAGCAGGAGCCTAGGAGGCCTGCCATTACGCAAGAACAACTCGACGGCATCGGAGTCGGCGACACTGTGTTCCACAAGGCATTCGGTTCCGGGCGGGTTATTGACATGGATGACTCTATTATTGAGGTCGCGTTCATCAACGATAGTAAGAGGAAGCTGTCGAGGAAGTTCATGTTCCCGAGCGCATTCTTCCAGGGATTGCTTCAGATGGGGGAGGAGTGGACTGCCAACCATTAATCGATGCTCTGCCCACATTGCTAGGCGCGATAATAGGCGCCGCCGTCAGCATTGTCACCACAATGATGGGTTACCGTTACGCTAATAAGGCCGAGAAGCAAAGACGCTCCGATGAGCACAGGCGCAGAATGGAAGAGCAGCAAATTGAGAACTACGAGAAATTACAGGAAGCTGTTATCGAATACGCTCGAGCCAACATTGTCGAATACAGCGAAATCAGAAGACTGTACACCAACGGTGTTGAGCATGCGGAACTAGTTACCGACGATGGACGGGGAGAGAAGCTCCGTCTTCTTCAAGTAAAATACTCGATTCTTCGTGATAGGGTTCTCAGCGATGATGTTCGCAGCTTGGCAAAGAAATTTGACGATGCTGCTATCGAGATGACAGTCATAGCACGCAACAATTTTGAATTGGATAGCGCCTTTCAGGCATTTTGCGCTGCTAGCCATGACCTATCTGACGCTATTGGCGTCGAACTCAGGAAGCTTCTTGCCTCCGAAACGTCGACGAGCGACTCTGACTCAAAGCAGGCTAGCAAGCGACGATAAGCAGCCTGGCGGGGCGCATCATTTCTCAGAACAGACTGTGCGCGAAAGAACAGCCTGATCCCAAACAAAAAATGCAACCGTGACAGCGGTAACGGGCGCGATGTGTGTCGAATGCAGTCTTCTTGGGCGTCATGTGGATTGTTTGCCACTTTGTTCTCAAATTTTTGGCGGTGCGAGGCGTCCTTGATTAACGTGGCACGAGTTTAATCGGCCAGCCCCAATACTATGACCTCTAGAGGGGATAGTTGGAAAGAGCTTGGTCATAGTAGACCCGAGAAAGACAGAGTGAGCGCGAGTGTCCAATCGTCAGCCACTGGAAACGTCGGTACTCTTGTCGTCGCGCCCTGCCGATGTCTGTTGATGTGCAATAGGAACTGCGCCGAATGAGCACCGCGGTCCGGGCACCGCGTGCACCAGGAATTGAGCGTTATCCGCATGGGCCGCTCCCCGGGCGCAAGGGGCGCGGCCCGCTCTGTATTTTCCCCGGGCGAACAGACTTTGGCGAGCCGTGCCCGGAGGAGGAAGGGAAGATGACCGCGCCCCTTGCGACGCAACGGGATATACGGGAGATGGACGCCCGGGGAGTCCCCAGGGCGGAGATCTCGAGGGAGCTCGGCGTGGGCCGCAGCACGGTGGCGAAGCGCGCCGACATGGAGGACATGTCCCCGGCCCCGCCGGTCCCGGCGAGACGCGCACAACCGATGAGGTGAAGAAAGGCGCGACGGAAGTACACCCACGCCGGGGAGCGAACCTCGACGACGCGTTCGCAGCGACTGCCTACAAGGCGTCGATAAACTCCGACGGTGTGGCGGTGCTACCTGTAGATTGGGACGATGGTGATGAGTGATTGCGCGGAGTCGTCGGACCTTGCTGTTCGGCGACTCCAGCCTGCAGGTAGTTTTCGAATCGGTCGGCCCGTATGACATAAACGCTCGCTTTTCGAAGGCTAAGTGGCGCACACAGCACGAGGGCGAGATTGTCGTGCTCGATGCGAAGTGCAGAAGGACGAAGCGGACCAACAATTGCTATGAGCTGCTTGGGCGGTTCAAGGCAAAGGAGATGGAGTTATCGCATATGGGAACACGTTCAGCAGCGCGCAATATTTCTGATGAAAGCCGTTCAAAGGCCCTAAGCTTCCAAGAGCCCTACGCGATGATGACAGTCACCGGGGCAAAGACGGTGGAGTGTCGCTCCAGAAAAAACACTGTCCCTATCAAGAACCTTGTGGTGTGCGCTTCCAAGACGGCGTCGCTTTTCTACCCGATACCTGGTTTGCCCTATGGGTATGCTATCGGCCTTGTAGATGTGGTTGATTGTGTTCCGTTCGAGAAAAATCATCTTGACGCTGCGATGATGACGGAAATGCCCAAAGACGGCCGCTGCGCGTGGGTACTTCAGAACGCGCGCATGATCGAGCCCTTCAAAGTACATGCAAGCGCGAGCTTCTTTTACGTGGACGACAAGGTGGTGGAGGTGCCGATGACGTTGGAAAGCTACCGGAAGCGCATCTTGCAGATTGCCCAGAAATCGGATGACGACGATGGCTCGATCGAGTTTATCGAGGAAGCCTTCTTCAAGAACAACGATCTGCTGAAGAGTGCTTTCGAGCTTTAGACGTACGCGTTAAGAGGAACAATTCATGGAAAACTGAACCTTTCAACGCCGGATATTACGGCGGAGAACGTGGAGAAAATCGGGGGACCGTTCAAGACGCGCAGCCCCGTCATCATCCGACGGGTGATTTAGGAGGGCGAACTCTCGCGATGCGGCGATGCCGTACGGGCAATCAAGCAGGCGATACCCCAGAGCCAGCACGAGGCCGCCAAGGGAGTCAACTCCCAGCAGCTGGCGCTATACTACTCAATAGGCGGGTACATCTCGGCAATCAATCTCAAACACTTGAGCCTGTTTTACACAGTTTGGGGGCAACAAGTCTTACGGCTGTAATTCGTCACTCGTGAGTGATGAATTGGTGGGAGTCACTTTGGCTTGCAATTCATCAGTCGCGACTGATGAATTGTCAGATCGTAGTAAGGAGATTCGGCAGTTGCAAATGCCGAATCTGAACCCAGACACAACGACTGGTTTTCTCGCCGCCAGCTTCACACGCTGTCGTGCGGCTCGACGACGGCATGATTGCAAAAAGCGCTGCGCGTGCGCAAAGGCGTGCGCCCCCGCTGTTGGAGTATCGACGTCGCGCTGGCACACCCGACCCACATCTGATATAAACTGAGTCCAAACCAGACCTCGGTGTGCCCGGATGAGACGCATTTGGAAGACTGCCGGAGGCCGGCGCTGCAACGCGCCGCCTCGGCAGTCTTTTTTGCTGTCGGGTCGTAAATGCCGGGGAGGTCCCCATGTACCTCGTGGTCGACAACTACGATTCGTTCGTCCATACCCTGACCAGCTACTTTGCCGAGCTCGGATGCGATATCCGCATCGTTCGCAACGACGCGCTCGAGGTGGCCCAGGTGCTCGACCTGGCCGCGCGCGGCAGCTTGGAGGGCGTGATTATCTCGCCGGGGCCCAAGACGCCCCTGGAAAGCGGCTGCTGCCTGCAGCTGGTCCAAGCCCTGCAGCAGTGGGACGGCACCAGCGCCCGCCCTGTCCCCATCTTGGGCGTTTGCCTGGGACACCAGGTCATCGCGTGCGCAAACGGCGCGCGGGTGGTACGGGGCGCACGTCCCATGCACGGAAAGGTCACTCCCATCCAGACAGACGGCGCGGGGCTCTTCTCGGGCCTTCCCCGCCGTTTCGAGGTGACGCGCTACCACTCCCTCGTGGTGGATGCGGGGGAGCTCCCCGCGTGCCTGCGGGTCGATGCGCTCGCCGATGACGGCGCGGTCATGGCGATCAGCCATCGCGAGCTGCCCGTCTACGGCGTGCAGTTGTTTTTGATAGCTTTTATTTTTAGGAAATCACGAGATAAAAGTTTCGGGTTTCA
>ERZ780226.1535-NODE-1535-length-17880-cov-5.135428_pt1 | contig 17880 bp, 10 predicted proteins | sample MGYA00511165_ERZ780226 | MGnify/ENA primary metagenome ERZ780226 (study PRJEB29588, sample SAMEA2152373) | human gut metagenome | biome: human gut; feature: human-associated habitat; material: faeces | place: Denmark | collected 2008/2010 ...
GGCGGCCGCCGTGCTTGAAAGCGGCGCAGAGCCGGGTGATATAGCGGTAACCCACCTCACCGCGGGGAAAATTGTGGATATGGGAATAAAAGACGCAAATAATATGGGGGGTGCGATGGCTCCCGCCGCATATGATACGATAAAAGCCCATTTTTCGGAACTGAATCTGAAACCCTCCGATTATGATATGATTATCACAGGCGACCTCGGAAAGGTAGGCTCTGAAATTTTAAGCGAACTTCTCTTGCAGGACGGAATCGATATTTCGCCGAACTATCAGGATTGCGGCTGTCTGATTTATGACATAGAAGAGCAGGACGTTCACGCGGGGGCGAGCGGCTGCGGCTGTATCGGAACGGTTTTATGCGGATACTTTCTCGATAAAATGAGAAGAGGAGAGATAAAAAAGCTTCTCGCAGTCGGAACGGGTGCTCTTCTCAGCCCGACATCATCTCTCCAGGGTGAGTCCGTACCCGGAATCGCCCACGCAGTTTCGCTTGAAGTAAAAACCGGAGGTGAAAAACAATGATGAGTTATATAAACGCCTTTTGGGTCGGCGGTCTGATATGTGCCGCCGCCCAGGTTCTGATTGATAAGACTAAACTGACTCCGGGCAGGATTCTTGTTGCCTTTGTAGTAATCGGTGTTATCCTCGGCGGTCTCGGAATCTATGATAAGCTGGTCGATTATGCCGGCGCAGGGGCGACCGTCCCCATTGTCGGCTTCGGAAACGTTCTCGCCAAGGGCGCAATCAAGGGTGTAAACGAACACGGTATTTTGGGCGCACTGATGGGCGGTGCGGAAGCCGCGGCGGGAGGTATTTCGGCCTCAATCATTTTCGGCTTCCTTATCGCCCTCATATTCAGTCCGAAAAGCAAGTAACAGCCATCCGCCGTCACATTTCGGTGACGGCTTTATCGGTCATATCATTCAATGTTTTCAGCTCAAAGAACTTTCCGCGCTTTTCCATAAGCTCGTCAAAGGTTCCCGTTTCAACACAGCGGCCGTTATCCATAACAACGATGCGGTCTGCATTTCTTATTGTGGACAAGCGATGTGCGACAATAAATGTTGTCCTTCCCTTTGTCAGGTGATTAATCGCCTTTTGAACGTGATATTCTGATATATTGTCAAGTGCCGATGTTGCCTCATCAAGAATTAAGATTTTAGGGTCACGTATCAATGCGCGGGCAATGGAAATCCGCTGTTTCTGACCGCCCGAGAGATTAGACCCGTTTTCGCCTATCTCGGTATCAAGACCGTTGGGAAGCTCATCGGTGAACTCGTTTATATTTGCAAGCCGAACAACCTCGTTGAGGTGATCCTCCGAGACATCGGTCAATCCATAAGTTATATTTTCACGGATTGTACCTGTGAACAGAATACTGTTCTGCGGCACAACTGAAATAAAGTGCCTGTAATCGCTCAGATTAAGTGCCTCTATCGGCTTTCCGTCGATGCGGAGGGTTCCTCTTGTCGGTGTCATAAATCCGATAATCATATTCATAATAGTAGACTTGCCCGAGCCGGAAGCGCCGACAAACGCAATACATTCGCCCGGCTCGACCGCAAGCGTAAAATCTTTTATTATATCCTCATCCGTATGCGGATAACGATAGTATACATTGTCAAAGTTGACCGTTCCGTGAACATAGCGCAGACGAATCTTTCCGGCATTGTTCTCAACCTCGGGTGACAGCACAATCTCCGCAACGGAATCTATGGATTCCATACCCTTTGTCAGCTCGGGATATACATTTAAAAGGCCCTGAAGCATAGAGCTTATGCCGTTAAAATAAGATTGATACAACACAACATCCCCAACCGGAATCTTTCCCTTATATGCAAGATACGCGGTAAAGAACAGACATATCGCCGACATAATCTGACTTATTACCCACGAAACCGAGCCGAAATAGGCGTTTACACGGTCGAGGTTTAAGCCCTTCTCACGCAGAATCCTGATTTTTTCTTCAAGTGCTGAGATTTCCTCGTTTTCAAGGCCATGCGCCTTTGTTACCGGAATCATATCAAGCATATTTGATACCTTAGCCGAAATATTCTCGGTTTCCTTTCGAAAGCGCCTGTTTGTGGTGGATATTCCGTTTCTGAAAAGATACACGACAAATACGTTTATCGGTATTATTACAGCGAAGAATAACGTTACCGTTCCGCTTTTTGAGGCCGCAACGAAAATATAGATTAACACGTTAATTATACTCGGGATAACGGTTTTGGCTATATGAGTATCAAGAATCTCAATCGTTTCAATATCGCGCAGGAACTTTGACTGTATCTTTCCGCTTTCGATTTCTTTATGATATGTCAGCGAAAGGTGCTGAAGCTTTCTGATTAACGTGTTTCTCATACCCGCACTGACAGTTCTGAGCATTCTGTCGGTCACCTTCGAATAAAGTATGTGTGTAGGAATGTTCTGTATCAATAAAACAAAAAGGATTGCTCCATAGATGAACAGGCGGCGGACAACATCATCGCCCCCCGATGACACAATATTGATAATCTCTGCCGTGACAATCGGAATCGCCCACGTCGGTGACGCCTTTACAACAAAAAGTAATGACGAAAGAATAAGGCTTCCTTTATTTTGTTTAAGCAAAAGCTTTGGAATGGCAGATGCTTTATTTTTCTTTTTCTGTTCCGCTCCGTCCTGAAACAAATGCTCATAATCCGGAATAACGTTTTGCTTTTTCTGCTCTGTGTTCATAGCAGTGCACCTCCGTCGGGTAATAACATTATCGTGAAAAACACGAGTTTATTAAGTTCACTAACATTATATTAAATATATTCGTTTTGTCAATAGAAGTTACATAATTTTAACAAACTTAACCTCAATGTAAAATAGAGTTAAGGAAATTTTCATACGCAAAACGTACAAGGTATAAATCTATTATAAAATTTGTGAGTTTAATGCTTGAAAAAGTTTATGTTTTATTATATAATGGGTATAGCATATAAAAATTTTAACCTCGGTTTTTGTAAGGGAGTGAAATTTTACATATGATTTTACCTATACTTTTAAGTAAGACAAAGCTTCTTCCCATTTATGTTGTGGGAATAGGTCTTAAAGAGGAACAGGATGATATAATACGAAATGACGGCTTCCCCGCTTATCAGATTTTATATTGCAGTGAAGGGAGCGGAACATTTTCCGCCGGCGGTCACGAATATAAAATCGAAAAAGGTGACGCGTTTTTCTTTCGCCCGAATGTTCCGCACGAATATCACCCGCTGACCCGTCCGTGGAAAACAAAGTGGATAGCCTATGACGGAAGTTCCGCGGACAAAATCGCCGACTATCTCGGCCTTGGCGAAACGGCGGTGTTTTCGCTTCACGATGTTCAGGATTTTGACGTTCTGACCGACTCACTTTCGGATATGTTTTGGTGTGACGACCCCGACAAAGAAATCAAGACCTCTTGTATGATGTACAAGATTATGATTAAGGTGGGCGAATGTTTCAACAATGCCCCTCAGGTCGGAGGAATGACTCAAAACGAAAAATATGAAAAAGTCAGTCCCGTTATTGAGCTTATGAAGACTAAATACAGCGAGGATTTAAGCCTTGACTATATGGCCGAATCGATAGGTGTCACCTCAAATCACCTCTGTCGGCTTTTTAATCAGGTCTATGATACCACCCCGCTTAAATATCTGACGCATCTGCGTCTTAATATGGCTAAATATTATCTTTGCACACATAAAAATATCAAGGTTAAAGAAATAGCCTCAAAGGTCGGCTTTCATGACGCAAGCTATTTCTGTGCGGTATTTAAAAAAGCCGAGGGTATGACCCCCGATGAATTCAGAAAAATTAACGCATTTTAGAAAGAAAGGCTGTTTAAAAAGTCAATTGACTTTTTAAACAGCCTTTGCTTTTCCAAGGGGATAGGAAAAAAACTTTGGAATCAACAAACCGAGCCAAAACTTTAGTTTTGGGATACCCGAAGGCGTACATAGGTACGCCGAGAGGCGAAGTTTGCTGATAGCAAGAAAAGGATTAATTCTATGAAAAATCAATTTTTTTGATTTTTCTACCTCAACCAAATCAAACTGCAACATTTGTATTTTCTGTAGTATATGATTATCGCTCCGTTTCTTGTGCTCCGGAGTTTTTTAACATCCCCTTTTTATTTCTTTAAATATTTGGTCATTACCTTTTTTGCTATCGGTGCCGCGCTTGCGCCGCCCGAACGTCCGTCGTTTTCAAGCAGAACCGCCACGGATATCGTTGGCTTTTCCGCAGGGGCGTATCCCACAAACCACGCGTGGTCCTTCTCGTTTTCATTCTCTGCCGTTCCGGTCTTACCGGCAACAGTTATACCCGAAATCGCCGCACTTCTGCCTGTTCCTTCCTTCACAACGTCAATCATAAGTCCGTTCATATAGGACGCACATTCAGCGCTCATCGGCTGACAGAACACTGTAGGCTTCGTGGTGCTGAGCGTAAGCCCCGATGAAGTCGTTATTGTGTTTACCAGATACGGCTTCATCATCTTTCCGTTATTGGCAACCGCCGCCCCGAGCATCGCCACGTGAAGCGGTGTCATAAGAAGCTGTCCCTGACCGATCGAAACAAGCGCCGCATCTTCGTTTGTCATCTTTTTATAGTCTATACGGCTTTTTGACACGGGAATATCCGTATCAATATCCTTGTTTACACCAAAAGCCTCTGCCGCGTCCTTTACATTCTGTGCTCCGAGTTCATATCCGAGTGTACAAAAAGCAAAGTTACTCGAAACCTCAAATGCTTTTCTGACGTTTATTGTGCCATAGCTCTCACCGCCATAGTTGCTGACTTTCAGTCCCCCCTGCTTAAATACTCCGTTATCCTCAAACGTTTTATCGGAATATCCCGCGTTGTACGCCGTTGCCGCGGTAACAATCTTATAGGTTGAACCCGGCGGATACAATCCTCCGGTTGCCCGTGCGAGAAGCGGCGAATCTTCCCTTTCAACTATATACTTCCAATTTTTTTCTATTGCATCGGTGGATGGGTCAAAGTCCGGATAACTCACCATAGCAAGAATCTTCCCCGTTTCGGGTTCTATAGCAACAATCGCGCCGCGCCTTCCGTCAAGCTGTTTATATGCGTATTCCTGGAGGTCATTGTCAATCGTTAAATTCAAATCATATCCCGAGCGCAGCTCATTAAAGGTGATATTTATATCGCCATGACCCAAAAGCTGTTTATCGTATTTCATTTCAAGCTGGCTCTTTCCGTACACTCTTGAATAATAGCCTATTATGTGACTGTAAAGATGGCCCTTAGGATAAGACCTCGTGCGGCTGTCACCGTCAATAATTGTCTCAGCAAGAACCTCGCCGTCTCTGTCATAGATGCTTCCGCGTTTGACAAAACGCTCATCCTCCCACTGACGCTTATTATACGGGTTTGACGCAACCTTCTCGGCGCTGAACATATTAAAATACAGGAGGTACGAAACCAGCGCCAGAAACATTATCGAGACAACAACCAAAACACGAATTATTTTTTTGTTATTCTGCATCGTCGCTCACCTCTCGCATATGCTTAGTTCCGCTATCCTCGTCCCGGCTTCTGCCGCGCTCGTCCTTCGCAGAAACCGCTTGAATTATCCCGAGTGAGCCAAGACTGACCACTATTGATGTTCCGCCGTAGCTGACAAACGGCAGGGTGATTCCCGTCAGAGGAATCATCTTTGTAACGCCGCCCACAATGATGAACGTCTGCATGGCAAACATTATCGTAAGCCCAAAGGTCAGCGCCTTGTCAAACGGGTCTTTTGTACTTATCGCTATTTTAAAACACCGGTATGAAATCAAAAAGAATAGGATAATTATTGCCGCACCGCCGAAGACACCCATTTCCTCGCATACCGCCGCAAATATAAAGTCGGTCTGAACCTCGGGAATATAGGTGGGCGAGCCGTTTCCTATTCCCCTTCCGAAATATCCGCCCGACGCAATCGCAAAAAGCGACTGTGTAATCTGATAGCCTGTGTTTGAAATATCCGCCCAGGGATTCAGCCATGTATTAACTCTGACCTGAATATGGTGAAGGAATTTATAGCCGAGTATGGCCGTGATTGACGCCGAAGCGACATTAAAAAGCAGGAACTTATAATCCTCGTCATACACATAAATCATAAAGATATAAATAGAGAAGAGAACCAAAATTGTTCCCCAGTCACGCTGAAGCACCAAAAATCCGATAAACATATAGGTCACCAAAAGCGTAATAAGTTTAGGCTTTATTTTACCTATCGGCTTTGTCCATGCCTTTGAAAAATAGCACGACAAAAACATAACATACAGGATTTTGGTAACCTCAGACGGCTGAAAGGCAAAGCTCCCTATGTTCAGCCAGTTTTTCGAGCCATTTATGCGCGTGCCGAATACAAGAGTTGTCACGAATAAAAGCGTTCCGACAGCGGCATACACATACCAAAGTCTATCCCATTTGGGAAAGTTATAATAAACCGCGTATGCAATAAAGAAGGCCGCTATCCCGACCGCAACCCAGACAATCTGTTTTACCCCGTACTTGGCTATATCGATTCTGCAAAGCAGGATGACTCCCATAGTAATCAGCATGCACGCCATAGGAACAATAAATTTATCGCCCATTCTGCATAATATTATTATGGAATACATCAGAATAAACAAACCCAATAAGCCGCCGCCGATATAGATGATATTTATGTTATAGCCTCCCCCGACGTATAGAAGTCCGAAGCCGAGCAGATTCATTAATATAAGAAGGAAGGCGGGACGCTTATAATTCTGTCCTTTGATTTTTGACATAAGCCCAAATCCTTTCTGTAAGAAGCCGTGTTTTCTCTTGTGTTATACAGAGTAAAAGCCACGATACTAAAGTTCAAAAACAAAGTTCAAGCCGCCGAAGGATATTACATCCTCAGGGTCAAGTATAACAACATCACGGATACGCTGACCGTTGACGGTTGTTCCGTTACGGCTTCCTAAATCTTCAAGGTACCATTCGCCGTTTTCAAACCATATCCTTGCGTGCTTTGCCGAAATATATTCCTCACCTATTACAATATCACAATTTCGGCTTCTTCCGATAACCGCATCGCCGTATATAGTGTAACGGTTTTTAATCGGCACAGTCAGCGGAACCTTAGACTTAACCGGCTTCAAACTGGCGCACGCCGCATCTTCTACATTGTTTGTTTCAAACCTGCTCATTTTCTTCACGTCAAGATAAATCAAGCGTATTACCGAAAATATAAAAAGATATATTATAAAGGTAAAAACATAACTCAGTATCGATGACAGAAAATTATAAAAAGTCATGTCCGAGGTTCACTTCCCATCCTTAATAATTAACTTAAACGATAAGTCCTTCATATGGATATTATACCCACATTTTTTAATTTAGTCAATCCTCATTTTTGGCCTCTTTGAGCGCCTTTGCGAGCTGATCCGGACATGAGGTTCCCCTGCCGTTACAGTTCACCCCGCTTAAAAGCGAAATGACCTTGTCAACATCCATTCCCTCAACGAGCCTTGATACGCCTTGAGTGTTTCCGTTGCATCCTCCGCCGAACACAACATTGTGTACCTTATTGTCATCAATGTCAAAATTAATGGTTCTTGCGCAGGTCCCCTGCGTCTTATATGAATAACTTTTCATAATTAAATTCCTTTCTGCCTGTTAAATTTCATATGAACGGGAAGTCCGTCCTTGATAATAGGCGTGACCTCACCCATTATTAAGGGCCTGCAATATTTTATGAAATCCTCGCCGACCCCTGTTCCGTCATTTATAATCCATTCCCGGGGGATTGTCTTTTCCACGTTGGCAATCATATTTATATCCGCTGTTTCAATTTCATACTCATATGGAATATCCGACGTGCGTTTTATGACCGCCATCTCTGCCGTCTTGCCGTCAAACGCCGCGCGGACAGCCTCTGCGCCCGCGGCAAAGGACTCGTCTAAATCCTGTTTTGAAGCAAAATGCGCCGCACTTCTCTGAAGTGTGTTTATCTCAATTCCTCTTGCTTTAACGCCGAGAGCCTTTCCCAGGTACTGTGCAAGGAATTGACCCGTTCCGCTCATTATCTTATGTCCGAATGCGTCAAGTCCGGCGTGAACCGAACCTGTTGTGACTATATAGTTGCCGTTTTTATCGCGAAGCGCCTCAGACACTGCGATAACCACAGTATTCTTCTTATCAAGAAGACCCTTTACCGTCTCTGCACACTTCTCTAATTCAAATGGACATTCGGGAAGGTATATCAAATCCACGCCGGCACAGTCATCCCCCTTAGCAAGTGCTGCCGACGCTGTCAGCCAGCCGGCGTTCCTACCCATAATCTCAATAACGGTAATCGATTTTATATCATATACCGAGCTGTCACAGATAATCTCTTTAACCGATGTGGCAATATACTTAGCCGCGCTTCCGAACCCGGGCGTATGATCGGTTACCGCCAAATCATTGTCCACCGTTTTCGGTGCGCCCATAAATCGAATCGGACTCTTTATGCTCTCGGCATATGCCGAAAGCTTGGCTATTGTATCCATCGAATCGTTGCCGCCGATATAGATAAAACAAGCAATTTCAAGCTTTTTGAAAATATCGAAAAGTTTTTTGTATGTTTCGGGCTCGGCGGAATATTCGGGAAGTTTATAGCGACAGCTTCCGAGTGCCGCCGACGGTGTCTGAACAAGAATTGATATGTCATTATCGCCGTTTATATAATCATCCATATCGATATAATTTCCGTCAAGCAGACCCCTTACGCCGCCCAACATTCCATATACTTTATCAGCTGACTGTTCCTTCGCCTCAGCGTATGCCCCGGCAAGCGTCGCGTTAATTGCTGCGGTCGGCCCGCCCGACTGTCCGATAATTACGTTATTCATTTATTTGTGTACCTCTTTCGTATAATATTAAGTAAAAGACAAAATGCTGCTGCAAGGTGCATTTTCTGCACCTTGCGGCAGCATTAAAGCAGTTCTTTAGCCGATACTGCCTACACTTTCTTCATCAAAGCTGATCTCATCGTCGCTTCCGCCATAGGTCGGATAAACCTCAATATTTTTATACTGGCTGACACCTGTTCCGGCAGGAATTAGCTTACCTATAATAACATTCTCTTTAAGACCGATCAGCGGGTCCTTCTTACCCTTGATGGCTGCATCAGTCAAGACACGGGTTGTCTCCTGGAAGGATGCAGCGGAAAGGAATGACTCAGTGGCAAGAGCCGCCTTGGTAATACCCATAAGCTGAATTGAGAACTCAGCCGGCTCTTTTCCCTCTTCAATCATCTTGTTATTAATATCCTCAAGCTCATAAATGCTGATAAGCGAACCGGTAAGCAAGCCTGTGTCACCCGCAGTTTCAACCTTAACCTTATGCATCATTTGACGAACGATAACCTCAATGTGCTTATCGTTAATATCAACACCCTGTAGTCTGTAAACACGCTGTACTTCCTGGATAAAGTAGTTCTGTACAGCAGTCGCACCCAAAATGGCAAGTATATCGTGAGGATTGAGCGAACCTTCTGTAAGCGGATCGCCGGCTTTGATTTCCTGTTCATCGCGAACCTTGATTCTTGCACCGAACGGAATCATATATGTTGCCGACTCACCTGTTTCTTCATTCATAACAATGATTTCGCGCTTATTGGCAACCTCGGTAATACGAACCTTACCGGTAATCTCAGAGATAATAGCGACACCCTTAGGACGTCTTGCTTCAAACAACTCTTCGACACGGGGAAGACCCTGTGTAATATCGTCACCCGCGACACCGCCGGCATGGAAGGTACGCATCGTAAGCTGAGTACCCGGCTCACCGATAGACTGTGCGGCGATAATGCCGACTGCTTCGCCGACATTAACCGGAGTTCCGTTAGAAAGGTTGTGGCCATAGCACTTAGCGCAAACGCCGACCTTACTGCGGCACTTAACAACCGAACGGATTTTAACCTCTTTAATACCTGCGTCAACAATCGCCTTAGCCGTTGCCGCGTTAATCATTTCATTTTCTGCTATAATAAGCTCGCCCGTCTGAGGATTAACAATATCCTCAGTTGTGGTTCTGCCTTCAAGACGGTCGATAAGCGGCTCGATAATTTCGTTACCGTCACGAATATCCGAAACAACAATACCGTCTCTTGTTCCGCAATCCTCCTCGCGGACGATGACGTCCTGAGATACGTCAACCAGACGACGGGTAAGATAACCCGAGTCGGCTGTACGGAGTGCGGTATCGGTAAGACCCTTACGTGCACCGTGAGTTGAGATAAAGTACTCAAGCACGGTAAGACCTTCACGGAAGTTTGAACGAATAGGAATCTCGATTGTACGTCCTGATGTATCGGCCATAAGTCCGCGCATTGCGGCAAGCTGACGCATCTGGTTTACACTGCCTCGAGCACCCGAGTTAGCCATCATATAAATAGGATTGAGCTGTCTCAGGTTATCCATCATCGCATCCGTTACCTGATTTGAGGTCTCACTCCATATTGCGATAATATGGCGGTGACGCTCTTCATCGGTAAGAAGACCTCTTCGATAGTTCCTCATTACCTTATCTACACGTTCCTCGGCTGCCGCAAGAAGCTTCTGCTTTGCTTCAGGAATCTGCATATCGTCTACGCAGACCGTGATAGCGCCGAGAGTCGAATATTTATAACCCATCGCCTTGATGTTATCAAGGAGGGTTGCTGTTTCTGTGATTCCGTGCTTTTTAATTGACGCATTGATAATCTTTCCGAGTAATTTCTTGTCAACACCCGGCTCAACATTATCATTGATTGCTTCTTTAACCGGAGGCTTTTTCAGCACATTATCGCCGATTTCAAGGTCAAGCAGATGCTCTGACTCGCTTCTGTCAACAAAGCCCAAATCCTGAGGTATCTTCTCGTTGAATATAAGTCTGCCGACTGTTGCGTCAATCATACCGGTAACCTCTTTGTCACCGATTTTGCGGGTTATGCGAACCTTTATCGGTGCATGAAGTCCAACAGCACCGTTATTATATGCCAAAACAGCTTCGTTTTGATCAGAGAAAACCTTGCCCGTTCCGATTTCGGTATCGTCTTTAAGTGTCAGATAATAGCTTCCCAGTACCATATCCTGTGTAGGAACGGTAACAGGCTTACCATCCTGAGGCTTAATAAGGTTATTTGCAGAAAGCATGAGGAATCTCGCCTCTGCCTGAGCCTCGGTTGAAAGCGGAAGGTGAACTGCCATCTGGTCACCGTCGAAGTCCGCGTTAAACGCAGTACATACAAGCGGATGAAGCTTAAGCGCCTTACCCTCTACCAAAACCGGCTCAAACGCCTGAATGCCCAGTCTGTGCAGAGTAGGAGCACGGTTCAGAAGAACCGGATGTTCTGATATTACATCCTCGAGAACATCCCATACTTCAGGGCGAACACGCTCTACCATACGCTTTGCAGACTTAATGTTATGCGCGAAGCCGCCATCAACAAGCTTTTTCATAACAAAAGGCTTAAAAAGCTCAAGTGCCATCTTTTTAGGAAGTCCGCACTGATAAATCTTAAGTTCAGGTCCTACAACGATAACCGAACGACCTGAATAGTCAACACGCTTACCCAAAAGGTTCTGACGGAAACGTCCTTGCTTACCTTTGAGCATATCCGAAAGAGATTTAAGCGGTCTGTTTCCGGGTCCGGTTACAGGTCTGCCGCGGCGGCCGTTATCAATAAGCGCATCGACAGCCTCCTGAAGCATACGCTTCTCGTTTCTTACTATAATTTCAGGAGCGTCTAAATCAAGCAGACGCTTCAGTCTGTTGTTTCTGTTAATAACCCTGCGGTACAGGTCGTTTAAGTCAGAGGTTGCGAAGCGGCCTCCGTCAAGCTGTACCATAGGTCTGATTTCGGGCGGGATAACAGGGATGACAGTTAAAATCATCCACTCAGGCTTATTCCCCGAATGGCGAAAAGCCTCAACCACCTCAAGACGACGTACCGTACGAATCTTTTTCTGTCCCTTTGCTCCGTCAAGGTCAGCCCGAAGTTCTTCATATAGCTGGTCAAGGTCAATCATCTGAAGCATTTCGAGAATTGCTTCAGCACCCATACCCGCACGGAACATATCTCCATATTTTTCATAATATTCTCTATATTCTTTTTCAGATAAAATCTGATTTTTTTCAAGCGAGGTTTTGCCCGGGTCGATAACGACATATGCCGCAAAGTACAAAACCTTTTCAAGGGCCCTCGGTGACATATCGAGTATAAGACCGAGACGGCTCGGTATTCCCTTAAAATACCAGATGTGCGATACCGGTACCGCAAGTTCAATGTGACCCATACGTTCACGGCGAACTTTAGATCTGGTAACCTCAACACCACAGCGGTCACAGACTACGCCCTTATAGCGAACTCTTTTGTACTTACCGCAGTGACATTCCCAGTCCTTCTGCGGGCCGAATATACGCTCGCAGAAAAGACCGTCCTTTTCAGGTTTTAATGTTCTGTAATTTATGGTTTCAGGTTTTTTAACCTCGCCTCGTGACCACTCGCGGATTTTCTCCGGCGAAGCAAGTCCGATTTGAATGGCATCAAAATTCTGATACTCGCTCATATTGATCTACCTTTCCGGCTCACAAATTCACACCGCCGTCTGCCGTGAGCTTGACAAACAGCCTCTATATTTTTATTAGTATAAATCCTCATCGTCGCCGCTGTAGCTCTCGTCCTCAGCAATCTGGTCGAGCGATTCCAAGCCATCAGCGTCAAGATAGTCAACGTCACCTTCAGAATCAGGGTATGTGTCATCACTGCCCAATATATCATCCAGCTCATCATCGTCATCGTCCTCGTTGTCATCATCGGGAATAATATCATCAATATCGGGATCATCCGAGAAATCGTGTTCGTTCACAGGCTCATCGTCATCATCCTCTATTCCCGAAATGCTTACAGGTAAATCTGTATCGTCATCATCAAGCGACTCTCTCAATATAATCTCATTGTTATCCTTATCAAGAACCTTCATATCCAGCGCAAGGCTCTGTAATTCTTTGATAAGAACCTTAAATGATTCAGGAACGCCCGGTTCGGGAACATTATCACCCTTTACGATAGATTCATAGGTCTTAACACGGCCGACAACATCATCGGATTTAACAGTCAGGATTTCCTGAAGGGTATAAGCCGCGCCATACGCTTCAAGCGCCCAAACTTCCATCTCGCCGAAACGCTGTCCGCCGAACTGTGCCTTACCGCCGAGCGGCTGTTGAGTAACAAGTGAGTAAGGACCTGTCGAACGAGCATGAATCTTATCGTCTACAAGATGGGCAAGCTTGAGGTAATGCATATATCCGACGGTTACGGGGTTGTCAAATGGTTCACCTGTACGTCCGTCATAAAGGATTGTCTTACCTGTTTTATCATAACCCGCCTTTTCTAAGGCTTCTACTATATCTTCCTCGGTTGCGCCGTCAAACACCGGTGTTGCAATCTTCCAGCCGAGAGCCTTCGCCGCATAGCCGAGATGAACCTCAAGCACCTGACCGATGTTCATACGCGAAGGTACGCCCAACGGGTTAAGTACAATCTGAAGAGGTGTTCCGTCCGGAAGGAACGGCATATCTTCCTCAGGCAATATACGGGAAACAACACCCTTGTTACCGTGACGGCCCGCCATTTTATCACCGACAGAGATTTTTCTCTTCTGAGCGATATAACAGCGAACAACCTGAGTTACACCGGGGGGGAGCTCATCGCCGTTTGCTCTTGTAAATACCTTAACATCTACTATTATACCATATTCACCGTGAGGAACACGAAGCGAGGTATCACGCACTTCACGCGCCTTTTCGCCGAAGATTGCTCTAAGAAGTCTCTCTTCTGCGGTAAGCTCAGTCTCACCCTTCGGCGTAACCTTACCTACCAGAATGTCGCCGCTTTCAACTTCTGCACCGACACGGATAATACCTCTCTCATCAAGGTCGCGGAGCGCGTCGTCACCGACGTTTGGTATATCTCTTGTTATTTCTTCGGGCCCAAGCTTTGTTTCCCTTGCTTCGAGCTCATATTCTTCTATATGAATTGATGTAAACACATCTTCTTTAACAAGCTTTTCGTTTATAAGAACAGCATCCTCATAATTGTAACCTTCCCATGTCATAAAGCCGATAAGAATGTTACGGCCAAGGCCTATTTCACCGTTCTTGGTAGAGGGACCGTCAGCGATTATGTCGCCCTTTTCGACCCTTTCGCCCGCTTCAACAATCGGCCGCTGATTTACACAGGTTCCCTGGTTTGAACGCGTGAATTTAACAAGCTTGTACTTATCTGTTTCGTGGTTATCGTTTTTGATAACTATTTCGGTTGCCGAAACCTTTTCAACAACACCCGATTCTTTAGCGAGAATACATACGCCGGAATCGCGGGCCGCCTTATATTCCATACCTGTTCCTACAATCGGAGATTCCGGCATAAGAAGCGGAACCGCCTGACGCTGCATGTTAGAACCCATCAGGGCACGGTTAGCATCATCGTTTTCAAGGAACGGAATCATCGCCGTTGCGATTGAGATAACCTGTCTCGGCGATACATCCATATAATCCACTCTGTTCGGCGGAACTTCGATAAATTCATCCTTATATCTTGTAACAACCTTTTTGTTTACAAATTTGTCATTCTCGTCGAGGGGCTCGGTTGCCTGTGCAACATAAAAGCCTTCTTCAACATCGGCGGTCATGTATATTACATCTTTTGTAACAATGCCGCTTTCCTTATCTACTTTGCGGTACGGAGTTTCGATAAACCCGTATTCGTTTACCTTAGCAAATCCGCTGAGCGAGTTGATAAGACCGATGTTAGGTCCTTCAGGCGTCTCGATCGGGCACATACGTCCGTAATGAGAATGGTGAACGTCACGAACCTCAAAGCCGGCACGTTCACGCGAAAGACCGCCGGGACCCAATGCAGAAAGTCTTCTCTTGTGAGTAAGCTCACCAAGAGGGTTAATCTGATCCATAAACTGTGACAGCTGTGATGAACCGAAGAATTCCTTAATCGATGACGTTACCGGACGGATGTTTATAAGATTCTGCGGCGTAACCGCATCTAAGTCCTGAGTTGTCATGCGCTCGCGCACGGCACGTTCCATACGCGAAAGACCGATACGGAACTGATTCTGTAAAAGCTCACCCACGCTGCGGATACGGCGGTTACCCAAATGGTCGATGTCATCAACGTCCCCGACCCCCGCCGCGAGATTTCCCACATATGAGATAGATGCGATTATGTCATCTATCAATATATGTCTGGGGATAAGCTCGTCACGTCTGTCATAGAGAGCCTGTTTAAATTCTTCGGAATTCATATCCGGATACTGTTCGAGAATTTCTTTAAGAACAATACCGCGAACTCTCTCATAAATTCCATACTTGCGGAGGTCATAATCCACATAATCGTGAAGGTCGACCATTCCGTTTGAGATTACCTTTGTTTTCTGACCGTCAATATCAAGCACAATGTCGTTTATCTGCGCCTTTTCAAGTGCGTGTGCAATCTCTTTTGTGATTACGTCGCCTTCGGCCACGATAACCTCACCGGTCTCGGGGTCTGCAACAGTCTGACCCGATGTAAAGCCGCAAATACGATTAGCCAGTCTAAGCTTTTTGTTAAACTTATATCTGCCGACCCTTGCGAGATCATAGCGTCTTGGATCAAAGAAAAGGTTCGTAATAAGCGACTGAGCGCTCTCTACCGTAGGCGGCTCACCCGGACGAAGCTTTCTGTATATCTCAAGCAGGCCTTCCTCGGTGTTGGTGGTTGTATCCTTCTCCATTGTAGCAAGAAGACGTGCATCTTCACCGAATAAGTCATTAATCTGTGCATCTGTTCCGAAGCCCAAAGCTCTTATAAGAACAGTCACCGGCATTTTCCTGTTTCTGTCGATACGAACATAGAATATATCGTTACTGTCCGTTTCGTATTCAAGCCATGCACCTCTGCTCGGAATAACCTGTGATGAAAACAGTTTCTTTCCTAACTTATCAAATTCTTGCGAATAATAAGCGCTTGGCGCACGAACAAGCTGAGACACGATAACACGCTCAGCACCGTTTATAATAAATGTACCGGACGGCGTCATCAGCGGGAAGTCGCCCATAAAGATTTCCTGCTCTTTGATTTCACCCGATTCCTTGTTGATAAGACGAACCTTTACGCGAAGGGGAGCGGCATATGTTGCATCTCTCTCCTTACACTCTTCAATATCGTACTTCGGCTCTTTGTCAAGCCGATAGTCAATAAAATCCAAAACAAGATTCCCGTTATAGTCCGTAATAGGCGATACGTCATGAAAAACCTCTTTGAGGCCCTCGTCCAAGAACCATTTGTACGAGTTTATCTGAATTTCAATCAGATTGGGCATCTCCAGAACCTCGTTGATTTTTCCGTAACTCATACGAGTATTCTTGCCCAGTTTCACAGGATGTACCATAAAACCGCTCACCTCATTAAAAAAATTTCTGAAAGATGTGAAAAATTATCGTATTATTTTCGCTGAAACACAGAATTTTCGCTTATGCCCCACAAAATTTCGTCAGGCACTTGATAATTATCAATTAATATGCTATAATAACTCCGGTTACAAGCCCAAAATATGTTGCTTTAAGCTGTTCAAAAAAGCAAATACGCAAACTTTCGCACTATAAACAGATAAGTATTATAACATTAAAATTTTAAATTGTCAAGAGGTTTTAAGAGAAAATATACATAAATTCCTACATAAATTAATATAATTATTCGTCTTTGGAGGACTGACATATTATGACTAACTTAAATTCTAACTTAAATCGCTTAAAAAGGCCGGCCATTCGCGGGTTGAAGACCGTTTTTTCAATTATTGTTGCGGCGGCGCTTCTCCCCCAGGCTGTTTTTGCCGATGTTCTCGGCACGCACATATCTTCAGAGAGTTCAAAGATTGCACCCGAAACCGTGTATACAAAAAATGTGTTTGATGATTCATCGGTCGGTAAGCAGACCGAAAATTACGTTGAATATAAGCCTAACGCTGTGGTTCATCCCGCGGTTACAAACGGCTGGTCGGCATACGGTAAGCGTACAGTTAGTCAAGCGGCTGAGATTTTAAAGCAACAGGGTCATAACCCTGCGATGGGTATGAATGCCGATTTTTTCTCGTTTCAGACCGGTGTTCCTATGAGCAACACTCTGATAGACGGAAGAATATACACCGCCGATTCGTCATGGATGCCCGGAATCGGCTTTCGCAGTGACGGCACAGCGTTTACGGCGACGTTTCCTATAAATACTATGGCCACTCTTGATGACGGCTCGTCATTTAAGATTGAATGTATAAACAAATACCGTCAGCCTTATGCTCTGTATCTCTTCAACAGCGACTTCGGAGACAGCACTCACTCCCCCGATAAGGGAACGGATATAGTCCTCGGAAGTGTGTCGGGTTCTTTCAGAATCGGCGGCGAGGTAACCGCGGTGGTCGAAAGCATCACGCAAAACGACGGCTCTGTTTCGATTCCTGAAGGAAAGCTTGTATTGAGCGTAGCTGACAGCGGCTCTGATGAACTCAAGAGCAGACTCTCGAACTTAGCGGTCGGCAAGACTGTAACCATATCAACTTCCGCGGCGGCAGAGGAAGAACTTTGGAAAAGCGCGAATTATGCAATAGGCGCCCTCGGGGGCAAGCTCATCACCAACGGTCAGCTCGATTATGAGGACGAAGCCGCTGCCCCGCGAAGCGCCGTTGGCATTAAGGCGAACGGAAACATCATCTTTTATACATTGGACGGAAGACAATCCGGCTATAGCTACGGTGCGAGAAAGTCTACCATTGCCAAGCGCCTTCTTGAGCTCGGCTGCGTCGAGG
>ERZ780226.1537-NODE-1537-length-17863-cov-3.189465_pt1 | contig 17863 bp, 18 predicted proteins | sample MGYA00511165_ERZ780226 | MGnify/ENA primary metagenome ERZ780226 (study PRJEB29588, sample SAMEA2152373) | human gut metagenome | biome: human gut; feature: human-associated habitat; material: faeces | place: Denmark | collected 2008/2010 ...
AGTACAAGCGGCATCTTCCGGAGAAAGCGCACCGACATGCTTCTGAAAAGCGGTCCATGCAGCTTCCTCCGTGGGAGGCTCCGGCATAGGGCTGCGGCGGTCCAATTCGTCTAAATATGCATCAATCAGGGAGCCATCATAGGTTTCGGCGGTCATGGTATCCAGCACCTGCTCCAGCTCCTGGGCAATTTCACTTGCAGACATCTGAGCGAAATGGCAGGACAGGTCAGTGGAAGCAAAAACAGGGGCGGATGACGAGTGTTCGGGATTTGTTTGCATGCGGCTGCCTCCTTTCTCTATTATAGTAGTGTCGTCACATCAGGATTTTGTGGCAGTGTCCTGAGAATTATTCAACAATTTTTTACAGCGGCTCAAAGCACGGGACAATCGGGACCTGCAAGCGGTTTCCGAAACTCCCAGCCGGTTGGCGATTTCTGTGTGATCCAGCCCCATTTCATATTTCATGCGAATGATGTCCTGATCTTCCTGCGATAGCCCAGCGGGCAAAAGCTCGCTGAGATCGTTGCCGGTATCGGTGGCTGGAAGCTCCTCCGGATAAGGCACCTCGTTGTGGCGGGCGACCAGACGTTTAACACCTGGTAATGCAGGGTCAGGAGCAGCCACGCTTCCGGTGCATCGTAGGTACGGAGACTGTCGTATTGCAGCGTTGCAAGCACAAAAACCTCCTGCACCAGATCGGCAGCGGTTTCCATATCTCCGGTTTCACGATAAGCGGTGCGAATCAGACGCCGGTAATATTTTATATGTAGTTGATGAATAAATTCATTTCGGTCCTCGTTCATACCGTTGCTCCGATTCTAAGGCGATACCGCCAATTTGTGCGGTGTTGCCCTTTTGTATTTTCCGGTGTTCATTGTATCACGACACAGGGCGAAAGGAAAGAAAAACCGGGGAAATATCTGCAAATCTGTGTAGAATAGTATTACAGAAAGCAACACCGCACCGTCCTATTGCAGGAAGGTGCGGTGTTGCCTTATTGATGATAACAGGATTACGACGGTTTTTATGCTTCCTGGTTTTTCCGGGTGAGCACATGAATCCAGCGGTAGCTGTTTGCGTAGATCGCCACGGGAATGCATTTAAACAGCTGGTCGCTGTTGAGGCACAGCACCACCCAAAATACCGGCAGCTTCCACCAAAATGCCGCCGCAAAGCTCAGGGGCATGACAATTGCCCAGGTGGAGATCAGATTCATATACATGTTGAACTTTGTTTCGCCGCCGCCGCGGATAATGCCCACGGATACCGGCATCTGATACGCCATACCGATAAAGATGATGACCATAAGAATCAGCAGCTGATCCGCCAGAGCCATGGCGGAGGGGCTCAGGGCATACAGACCCAGCAGCGGCTGACGGATTGCCAGCAGAATGCCGCCCAAGATCAGCCCCATCACCAGAAAGAGAATTTGGAGGGAGCGAACATAGGGGCGAAGATAATCCCGGCTTCCGTGACCCTCACCCACCATTTTGCCAATGGAGACGGAGGTTGCAGACGCCTGACTTACCGTAACAACCTTGAGGTACTGGAACATGGTGGTGGATACGGAGTTGGCGGCAATGGCGTCGGAGGACAGGTGCCCCAGAATGCCGGTCTGAATGGGCGTGGCAAGACTCCAAAGCAGATTGGTCAGCACCACCGGAACGGCAACCTTGCGATAATCCTGGGCAAGGACCCTGGAACGGCGGAAGGGATTCTGGGAGAAGAGCCGAACGGTTTTCTCCCGGAGCAGGACATAGCATAGCACCACCGCAAGCTCCAAAATCCGAGCGGTGAGCGTACCGATGGCAGCGCCCCTTAGTCCAAGCTCCGGAAGCCCGAAATGACCGAAAATCAGCGTATAGTTGATGGCAACGTTGACAATCAGACTCATCAGACTGACGGCAAAGGAGATGGTAACCACCTCAAGACTGCGGAGAAATGCAATGAGAATGGTGGTGAGAATGTAGAACAGATAGGAGTATTTCAGAATGGACAGATATTCCACACCGGCTTCAATGATTTCCGGATCCGAGGTGAACAGTGCCAGCAGCCGATGGGGGAACAGCGCCGTAAGCAGCAGCACAAAGATACCGAAAACCAGACCGGTTTTCAGCGTAATACCGGTAATGCGGCGAATGGGGTCCGCGTCGCCTTTGCCGCGATATTGGGCGTTGAGCATTACCATGGCGTCGCCCATGGCAATGGTGATCTGCTGCACCAGGAATTGTATCTGATTGACCGTAGCAGCGCCGGACAGGGCTGCCTGACTGTAGCTGCCCAGCATAATATTGTCTGCCACGTTGACGGAGTAGGCAAGAATATTCTGAAGGGATACCACCAGAATCAGCCGAAAGAGCGTATGGTAAAAGACCCGATCCCGGGCAAAATAGGGGGATTTCATAAAATACTTCCTTTTCCTGCGGGAATAATGGCGATTTTCCGCCAAGAATAACCATACCACAAGACTTCCGGATGTGCAAGGAAAAGTGTCAACGGGCTTTTACGGCTGGGGGCTGCGGCGGGAAGCCAGTGAAGAATAGGCGTTTTGCGGAGATCGGACCAAAGGGGTTTGTGGTAAAAGCACAATAAAACCGCTGCCGCCAGAGTAAAACGAAGGGAAAGACAGGCGGATACGGTAATCTCACGATACATCAGCTTGGAGATGGGATCCCCAAAGCCGTAGATGATGCTCTGTAATAAAATCAGGAAAAACCAGCGATGCTTCATAAATGGGACCTCTCATTTTTGGGGAATATATACGAAGCCATTATATTTTGCAGGAAGATGATTGTAAAATGCCGAAATTCCGGATATAATATAATCTATCATTATATTTTGAGGGAAGCATATGACGAGAACTGAACTGGAATCGTTTCTTGCAGTGGTGCAGGCGGGAAGCCTCAGCGCCGCAGCAAAAAATCTGTACATTACCCAGCCGGCACTGAGCCGCAGAATCCAGTCCCTGGAGCAGGAGCTGGGGTATCCGCTGCTTCAGCGCAGTCCCGGGGTTCGAAAGGCGACCCTGACGGCGCAGGGGGAGCAGTTTGTGTCACTGGCAACCCAGTGGATGGGCATTTGGAATGAAGCCCAGGAGATTCCCGCCCGGCTCAGCCGTAAAAGCTATACCGTTGCCACCAACGACAGCATTGAGGTATGTTTGCTGCCGCCGGTGCTGCATCTTTTGGCGCAGCGGAATCCCGAGGTGGATGTTCGGATGCTGAGTCTGCATTCTGCGGAAGCCTATCTCTATATGGAGCGGGGGCAGGCGGACATTGCGTTTATTTCCGACGCCAGGTATTCGAAAAATATTGACACGGTGAATCTCAGCAGCGAAAAGTTCGTGGTACTGTCTGACCCGAATATGAAGCTGCCGGAGGATGTGACGCCGGAAATTCTGGACGGCGCAAAGGAAATCTATATGAACTGGACGCCGGGCTTTGATCGTTGGCACCGGTACTGGTTCCGGATGCCCCGCCCCCATTTGCAGGTGGATTCCACGGCGTTCCTTGCCTATATGCTGTCCCGCGGGGAATATTGGGCGGTGGTGCCGGTTTCTGTGGCAGATTATATTCGGAAGCAGGTGGAGCTCAGCTGCTCTCATTTGATTCAGCCGCCGCCGGATCGGGTGTGCTGCTGCCTGACCAAGCCCCAGCGCCAGCCCATGGACGAGCTGCTGTTTTCCTGCATCCGGGAGGTCTATTGGGGACAGGAACGGATTCAGATTTTGCTTTGATTTCAAGGGACCGCAGTGCGGTCCCTTTGCTATATCAATTAGGTAAGTAAGATTACCCAATAATATAAATACAAAATTATTATAAGTTACAAACATGGTTCCTTAGTATTGCATCTCTGGGCCTGATATGATAGGATGGAGAAAATAAACGGAAGGGGACGGAAATGATGAAGTGGCACAGATTCGTAGCAGCGGGACTCAGCGGCATTCTAATGGCAGGACTGTGCGCCTGCGGCGGGAGAAACCATGTGGAGGAAAATTTGCCGGATGCGGTGCTAAAGCCGGATGCCTATCAGGTGGAAACGGTAAACGCCAGCTGGGATATGGGCTTTTTATGGTTTTTCTGCGCGGATGAGCGTTTTTTCTACACTGCCGGTGTGCAGGAGCTGATGGACGACGCCAGCCGGGAGGTGCCGCTCTATGCCTTTGATCCTGAGACGAAGGAGACGGAGAAAATTACGCTGCCCCTGGGGGAGGGCTGGCACCTTTACACCATGGGCCCCGCACCGGATGGGGGCTATTGGATGGCGTTTACCCCATTAACCTTTGGCGGAACCACGACCAACTATACCCCCAATCCCTGCTGGCTGGTAAAAACCGACGGGAACTTTCAGGAGCAATTCCGGATTGATTTGTCCCAGTACAGTCAGGAGCAGGTACGTATTGCCAACGCCATCTGCCCCAAGTCCAGCCAATATGCCAGGGATTCGGAGGAAACTCTGGGCTGGCTCCCAGCGGAGAAAATGGAGTTTTTTAAGCCGGAGCTGATTTGCGACGATCAGGGGCGGGTCTATGTGGCGGCAGCCAATGAGAATCTGCTGGTATTTGACCAGGATGGAACGCTGCTTACGGAATTGGATGTGTTCGATGTGGCATATGCTCAGGGCGTCTGTCTGGCGAAGACCTATGACGGCACCGTTGCCATTGGTCTTACCGGCGAGGGCGACTATCAGATTCGAACCGTGGATAAGGATACTTTAGCGCTGGGCGACCCGTTGGAGCGGCAGACGGAGGACGGAAGGTTGGAGCGTCTGACCCCGGCGCCGTCCCTGCTGCCGGAGTATGATCTGTTTGGCTATGGCTATTATGGACTCTATGGAGTGAAATTTGGCGAAGACGGCACCTATTCCAGTGAGCCCCTTTTGTATTATGGAAGAGACAACGATCTCCCTCTGGACGGAAACGGAACCCTGCGGGAAACAGACGCTGGGCGGCAGCTTGCCTATATGCGCCTGGGAGAGTTACAGGACGATGGGAGCAAAGCTGTCTACTTTTATACCCTGACTATGAAATAACAATGCGCCCGACAATCGGCATGAAACCGACTGTCGGGCGTTATACTTATTCTTTGTGGGAATGCCGCAGCTGCTGCTCAATGGCATCGTGCTCTTGATCCAGCTCCTTGTGAAGATCCTGACCAATCTGCCGCAGCTCCTGATGGATGCTGTTTTCCGCAGCCTGAATGTCCGGATTTTCCTCCAGATCCTCCCGGATGAACATTACCAGAAAGCCCAGGGTCAGAATCAAGCAGGAAAACCAGATGGTTTTGTCGCTAAAGTGGGGAATCAGCAACCCGCCGATTCCTGCTCCCAGTGCAAAGAGCAGAATCACAGAGAAATAGTGTCCGGCTTTTCCCAGAAGCTTTTGGTTTCGGGTGCGGCTGCCTGCCATGAGGGATTCTACGCCGCTGCGGAGATTGCCGATGCACATGGTGCTGGCAAAGGCATAGCCGTCTACCTTCCGGAATGCCTGTACCTGCATGGCGCAGGCAAAGGAAACCAGCGCGTTTGCCAAAAGATTCAGGGACTGGGGCATCAGACCCACTGCCAGCAGCAAAAGAATTTCCACCAGCAGTACCAGCTGACGCCAGTGAACGGCACGAATCTTCTGAAACTTCCATCGAATTCCCTCGGCTGCTGCAACGCCCAGACCAAAGGCGCACAACGGAAAGAGGTAGTGGAGCACCCTGCCCCAGTTGCCGGAAAACAGGTTTTGGCTGAGCAATACGATGTTTCCGGTCTGCGCGTTGGCAAATACCTGCCCCCGGGCAATATAGGTGTAGGCGTCCTGCAATCCCCCAGAGGTGGAGAGTAGGGCAGCGGTGAGAAATGCCTCAGACATCTGCCCGTGCTTCTTTTTCAAAGGGATCTCCTCCTTAATTTTAATGCTTATTTGCGGCGCTCTTTACCTGAAGCCGGCTCAGAGCACGGGCAAGATTTGACTGCGCCATACGGTATTCCTGAATGCTCTTTTTCTGGAGCAGCACTTCCTTGGCGCGGTCTGCGGCACGCTTGGCACGGTTGGCGTCGATTTCTTCCGGACGTTCTGCGGAATCCACCAAAATCAGAACCTCGCCGTTTTCCACCTTCATAAGACCTGCGGACACGGCAGCCAGCTGTTCCTCCTGACCCGGGCAGCGATAGTGAAGGGTACCGGGTACGATTGCCATAATCACATTGGTATGATGGGCAAGCACGCCATACATGCCGGTGGTGGTGGGAACGGAAAGAGACTCGCAGGGACCCTCGTAAAAGGGCTCGTCAGCGGCAAGAATGTAAACGGTGAATTGATCCATTACAGCTCACCCGCTTCGAGCTTTTTCGCCTTTTCCACCACATCGTCAATGGTACCCACGTTGTAGAAGGCGGCTTCGGGATACTGGTCCATTTCGCCGTCTACAATTGCCTTGAAGCCACGGAGGGTTTCGCTGAGCGGCACATAAATACCGGGAATCCCGGTGAACTTTTCGGCAACATGAGTAGGCTGGGCAAGGAAACGCTGGAGCTTACGGGCGCGGGTTACCACAACCCGGTCCTCGTCGCTGAGCTCATCCATACCCAGAATTGCAATGATATCCTGAAGCTCACTGTACTTCTGGAGGGTTTCCTGTACCTGACGGGCAATGCGGTAGTGCTCCTGACCGACGATATCCGCCTCCAGAATCCGGGAGGTGGACTCCAGAGGATCCACTGCCGGATAAATGCCCTGCTCGGCGATTTTGCGGCTCAGAACCGTGGTGGCGTCCAGATGGGCAAAGGTGGTGGAGGTAGCGGGGTCGGTGAGGTCGTCGGCGGGCACATAGACAGCCTGAACAGAGGTGACGGAGCCGTCCTTGGTGGAGGTAATGCGCTCCTGCAGCTCGCCCATTTCATTGGCAAGGGTAGGCTGATAGCCCACGGCGGAGGGCATACGGCCCAGCAGGGTGGATACCTCGCTGCCTGCCTGAACGAAACGGAAGATGTTGTCGATAAACAGCAGCACGTCCTTATGCTCTTCGTCACGGAAATGCTCTGCCATGGTCAAACCGGACAGGGCAACCCGCATACGGACACCGGGGGATTCGTTCATCTGACCGAATACCAGTGCGGTTTTATCGGATACGCCGCTTTCCCGCATTTCCTTCCAGAGATCGTTGCCTTCACGGCTTCTCTCACCGACACCGGTGAAGATGGAATAGCCGCCGTGTTCCATGGCAACGTTGTGAATCAGCTCCTGAATCAGCACGGTTTTGCCAACGCCTGCGCCGCCGAACAGACCGATTTTACCGCCCTTGGGATAGGGCTCCAGCAGATCAATGACCTTGATGCCGGTTTCCAGAATCTCAACTGCGGGGCTTTGCTCGGAGAATGCCGGCGGATTGCGATAAATGCTCTTGCGCTGGGCATCCTCGGGAATGGGCTCGCCGCCGTCGATGGGCTGACCCAGCACGTTAAACATTCTGCCCAGGGTCTGCTCACCCACAGGAACCTCGATGGTTTTTCCGGGGGCAAGTACCTGCATGCCGCGATACAGTCCATCACTGCCGGAAAGCATGACGCACCGAACCGTATTGTCGCCCACATGCTGGGCAACCTCCATAATATGCTCCTTGCCCTCCAGCTTGACGCTCAGCGCTTCCCGGATTCTGGGCAAATGTCCGGGGGCAAACTCCACGTCTACCACAGGACCGGAGATCTGTACAATGGTACCTGTTTTCATCTGTATCACACTTCCTTCCTGCGCTGGGCACGCTGCGCCTTAGCGCCTGCCGATACCTCGGTGATTTCCTGGGTAATGGCAGCCTGACGCACCCGGTTATACTGGAGCGAAAGGGAATCCAGCAGCTCCTGGGCGTTCTGGTTGGCTGCATCCATGGCGGTCATACGGGCATTCTGCTCGGAGCAGAAGCTGTCGATGAGCGCACTGTAAATAAAGCCCGAGATATAGCATTTCATCACGTTGTTCAGTACCGCCGTGACAGACGGGATAAATTCAAAGGGGGCTGTTACTGCCTTTTCGTGCTTCTCCTTTGCTGAGGTGGAAAAGTAGGAGCGGTGGAAAGGCAGCAGCCGAGTGGAATGGGCGGCAGAGGATAGACTGCTTTCCATATCCGTATAGATGACGAAGATTTCTTTCAATTCTCCGCGCTCATAGGCGCTGAGCAGAATGGAGCAGATTTCTCTTGCCCGCTGCATGGTAGGGTTCTGAGCAGTATAGAGAAAGCTGTGCTCCACAGGGATGTGGTGCTGCTGGAAGTAGTGCCGTCCGTATTCGCCTACCACATAAAGCTTGGTGTCCGGGTGCTCAGCCAGTAATTTTTCTGCTTTTTTCAGCACATTCTGGTTGTAAGCGCCTGCCAGACCCTTATCGGCGGTGATGACCAGACAGCCATAGGTTCCGTCCAGAGGTTCTTCATGCCCCATGGGGTAGAAATATGGGCTGTCTACATCCCCTGCGGTACGGAAGATTCGCTTGATCTCCCCCCGCAGGGCTTCAAAGTAGGGACGGGTATGCTCCAGCTCAGACCGGGCGCGGCGAAGCTTGGTGGAGGCGATGAGATACATGGCGTTGGTGATCTTTTTAGTATCCTTGACGCTCTCCATGCGGCTCTTGATCTCCTTGGTGCTTGCCATATTATGCACCACACTTTCCGGCGTAGGCTTCGGTCAGGAATGCCTTTGCCAGAGTCGTGATCTGATCGCGGTCCTCATCGCTCAGCTTGCCGGTGGAATCAATGCGGCTGCAAAGATCCGGCGCCTTCTGCTCCATATGCTCCAGCAATTGCGCCGCAGCGGTATTGACCTCGTCCACCGGAACGTGCAGGAACAGGTGATTCAGGGAAGTAACCAGAAGAATGACCTGCTGATGCTGGCTGTAGGGATGGTACTGCGCCTGCCGCAGCAACCGCATCAGACCCTGACCGTATTGAAGCTGACGCTTGGTGGTGTCGTCCAAATCGCTGGAGAACTGGGTGAAGACCTCCATCTCCCGGTACTGGGCAAGGTCCAGACGTATGGCGCCCGCAGCGGCTTTCATTGCCTTGGTCTGTGCATCGCCGCCTACACGGGATACGCTGATGCCAACGTTGACTGCCGGACGCTGACCGGAGAAGAACAGGTCGCTTTCCAGGAAGATCTGACCGTCGGTGATGGAGATGATGTTGGTGGGAATATAAGCGGAAACGTCGCCCGCCTGAGTTTCTACAATGGGAAGCGCGGTCATGCTGCCGCCGCCCAGCTCATCGGACAGATGGGCAGAACGCTCCAGCAGACGGGAGTGCAGATAGAAGACGTCGCCGGGGTATGCTTCCCGTCCGGGAGAACGCTCCAGCAGCAGGCTCAGTGCACGGTAGGCAATGGCGTGCTTGGAGAGATCATCGTAGACAATCAGCACGTCGCGACCCTGATACATGAAATATTCGCCCATGGCACAGCCGGCATAGGGGGCGATATACTGCATGGAGGCGGAGGAACTGGCGGGCGCATGAAGCACGATGGTGTAGTCCATGGCACCCCGTGCCTTGAGGTTTTCCACCATCTGCGCCACAGAGGAGGACTTCTGACCGATGGCAACGTAAATGCACACCACATTCTTGCCCTTCTGGTTCAGAATGGTGTCCAGTGCCACGGCGGTTTTGCCGGTCTGCCGGTCACCGATAATCAGCTCACGCTGACCTCTGCCGATGGGGAACATGGAGTCGATGGCAAGCAGACCGGTTTCCATGGGGGTGTTGACCGGCTGGCGGTCAATGATACCGGGTGCGGGATTCTCAATGGGACGGTAGCCCTCTGCGGGAATTTCACTGCCGCCGTCAATGGGCTCGCCCAGAGCGTTGATGACACGACCCAGAAAAGCGTCGCCCACAGGAATGCCGGCAGTTTTACCGGTACGGCGGACAATGCTGCCCTCGGAGATTTCGTCGCCATCGCCAAACAGAATGCAGCCGATTTCGTCCCGCTTCAGGTCCTGTACCATACCCTTGACACCATTAGAGAAAAGCAGAATTTCGCCGTAAGCTGCATGAGGAAGACCGCGGACAGTGGCAATCTCATCGCCCACGGTAAGCACCTCGCCGGTTTCCTGAGCAAGCACCTCGGGCGTGAAGTTCTCTACGGCTTCCTTCATCAGGGGGATGATCTTCTCCGCCTGGGGCTTCAGCTGCTCCAGACGCTCCCGAAACTGGCGGAGTCTTCCCTCCAGGCTCCAGTCGTAAACGTCGTCACCGGCATTGAGGATAAAGCCGTCGGTGAGGGCATCGTTTTGTTCAAAGCTCAGCTGGACGGGCTGATGGTATTTTGCAGTAAGAAAGTCAGTAAAACGCTGAAGCTGCTGCTCAGTGGGGGCTTTACTGCCGTGAAGAACAGCGGTCAGCACAGAGGTTGTTTCCTTAGCCATGCTGCTCCTCCTCTGCTTTGTCCAGGAATTGATCGTAGGGATCGCCGCCCTGCTTTGTGAGCAGCAGCTTTTCGGTGGCGGTCATGGCAAGCTCCTGGATTTCCTTCTGGCTCTGGGCAAGGAGCTTATCATGCTCCCGCTGGGCAGCCACATGGGCGTCGGCAACCAGCTTGTCTGCCTGTGCCTGAGCGTCCTTCCGCTGCTCCAGACGGTACTGCTCCAGCTCCTGCTGGGCGTCCTGGCGCTTTTCCTGGAGCTCTGCTTCCAGATCCTGAAGCTGGGCTTCATAGTTTTTCTTGTATTCCTCTGCCTGAGCACGATCCGCCTGGGCGTCGTCATGCTCCTGCCGGTAGTAAGCCTCACGCTTATCCATGAACTGCTTTACCGGCTTATAGAGCAGCAGATATAAGCCGCCGCCCAGAATCGCAAAGTTCAGGAGGTGCAGCAGAATCTGCTGAAAGTCGATATTAAGTGGAATATTCACGGTTGGCACCTGCCTTTAGAGTACGAAGATAATCAGGATTACGACCAGCAGTGCATAAATGATAGCAGTCTCAATGAATACCAGGCTCAGCATCAGGGTAGTACGGATCTTATCCTGTGCCTCGGGCTGACGTGCAATACCCTCGGCAGCCTTACCGGCAACAACGCCCATGGCGATTGCGCCGCCGGCAGCGGCCAGACCGATGGCGATTGCGGCGCCCAGTGCCTTTGCGGCGGTGCTGCTGAGGCCACCTGTGGCCTCAACGGCGGTGCCGGCGGCAGCAGCGTTAGAGCTATTGGCTGCAAATGCGGGAATGGCAAACGCCATAATCAGGATGACCACCAGAAGCAGGGCAGGAATTCTAAGGTTCAGCTTTTTCATTTTAAAAGACCTCCAACATGTATTTTGTTATGCGTGTTTCTTTTTCGTTTTGACTTTTTTGGGACTGGGCTCCGAAACCTCTCCGTAGAACAGCGCGGTGAGCATGGTGAGCACATAGCTCTGAATCAGTGCATGGAGCAGCGTGAACAGAACTGCTACAATCACCGGGAGCACAAAGCTCAGTTGGATGTAATAGTAGATCAGCTCAGTTACCAGCAGTCCGCTGAGCAGTGCGCCAAACAGACGGAAGCTCATGGAGATGGGCAGAGAGAACTCCTTCAGCGTGCTGCCGATGCCCTTAAAGCCGTTTCCGGCAATACCACCGGAGAGGATAACCAGATAGGAAAGACAGCCCAGCGCGATGGCGCCATTGACATCGGACAGGGGAGCGGGCAGGGTAATGGATGCGCCACTGATGCTTACTGCCTGCACACCGAACAGCTCAAACAGGGTTCCAACAAAGATGTAGATGCCTGCGGCAAAGATATAAGAGCCCAGAAAGCCGTTGCGGTGGGGGGAATTGCTTTTGGCAAGGTTGTCGAACATTCCGACCACCTGCTCCAGAAGCATCTGAAATTTACCCGGCACATACTGAAATTTCGGGATCACAAAGATCCGAATGAGAGCGGCGACAATCAGCAGAAACGCGGTGACCACCATGCCGGAAATCAGTCCGGGGTTGACGTTTTTCAGCCCAAACAGACTGACGCGACCAGTTTCGTGGAGCACGGCATCCTTCATCGCCTCTTGAATGGTTTCCTGATTGGCAGTGGAAGGAACCAAAAAACAGGCAACAGCCAGTACGGCGACCACAAAAATCCAGCCGATCAGAAACTTTTTATGCTTCATAGGTTACTCCTTTCCTGCAGCTCCGAGGTATGGAAATACAGAGAAAATGCGAAGATTCCAAAGGGAGTTGCAATTCTAAGACGCAGGTATTATACTGTTATCTTAGCAAGATGTAAAATATATAATTCGTATCATAGACATACCGATATCATATGGCAGAAAGGACAATTTTATGGCAGTTCCCTACGATTACTACCGTATTTTTTACCATGTGGCACAGCAGCATAGCTTCACCCGGGCAGCGGCGGTTTTGGGTAACAACCAGCCCAATGTAACCCGCTGCATGAACAATCTGGAGCAGGAGCTGGGGTGTCCGCTGTTTGTGCGCTCCAACCGGGGCGTAGCCCTGACGCCGGAGGGGGAAAAGCTCTTTGCTCATGTGCGTTTGGCTTACGATCAGCTTACTGCCGGAGAGGAAGAGCTGAGAAAGGACTGCCGGCTGGAAAATGGCGTGATTTCCATCAGTGCCAGTGAGACGGCGCTGCATCTGCTTTTGATGCGGCGGCTGGCGGATTTTCATGCCCGGTATCCCAATATTCAGCTGCGGATTACCAACGACACCTCGCCTCAGGCAATTCAGGCGCTGTCCCAGCACCGGACGGACTGCGCCGTGATTACAACGCCCTGCCAGAGCGGACCGTCGCTGCAAATTACGCCGCTATGCTCCTTCCGGGAGGTGCTGGTAGGCGGCAGCAATTATAAGAGTCTGGCGTCCGGCACCCGGCATCTCAGGGATATCTCCTCTATTCCCCTGGTGTGTTTGGGCTCCGGGACCAGCACCTATGATTTCTATCAGCGATTTTTCTCCAAGCATGACCTGAATTTCCGAGTGGATATGGAGGCGGCGACCATGGATCAGGTGCTGCCCATGGTGATGTATAATCTGGGGGTTGGTTTTGTGCCGGAGCCCATGGCGGAGTCCCATCTGCTTCGCGGCGATGTATTTGAAATTCCGCTGGCGGAGACGGTGCCCCAGCGGCAGATTGCGCTGGTGGAGAATACTGCCCGGAATCCCAGCGTTGCGTTCCAGCGCTTAAAAAAAATGATGCTGGAGCAGACGGAGCAGAACAAAAAAATACCGGTTGACAGAAAGCCAATGCCATAATATAATAAATCATATCGGCTATATAGGAAATAAATAACCGGCTGGAGGATGACCCGTGAGAATTTCTGCAAAAGCCCGCTACGGGCTGTCTGCGATGGTGTATTTTGCCATGCGCTACCCCACTCAGACCAAATTTACCGTGCTGGAGATTTCGGAAGCGCTGAAAATCTCGAAAATCTATCTGGAGCAGGTGTTTACCCGGCTGAAGGTGGAGGGCATTGTGGGCGCCACCAAGGGCCCTCAGGGGGGCTATTCCCTGAAGCGTCCTCCGGCGGAAATTACGGTCTATGAGGTGCTGGCGGCAACGGAAACCAGTCTGTTTGATTCCACTCCCGAGACGCTGGGGGAGCAGGCGCCCTATCTGGAGCAGGTGATGGTAGAGGACGTGTTCCAGGTGCTGGACGATACCGTAAAGAAAACCCTTTCGAAGATCACCCTGGAGCAGTTGGCACAAAAAGCCATTCAAAAAAGCACCACGGGGTATATGTACTATTTATAATGCGCACAAAGCAGGACAGACGATTCCGATGGGATTGCGGTCCTGCTTTGCTTTTGGGAATTGATAATTCTCCGACGAAAATGAGGATTTTCCCTATGCGTCTTCTGCGGTACAATACTTATGTAATGGTATTTTTATAATGGTATTTTTGCAGAACAGGAGCACATCATGGAAAAGACAATCATTCGGAATATGACAGAGGGCAGCGTGTTCCGGCAGCTGGTGGCGTTTTCGCTGCCGCTGCTGCTGGCAAACAGTCTCCAGACGCTATACACCACGGTGGATACGCTGGTGGTGGGGCGATTTGTGGGAACGGCAGCGCTGTCTGCGGTGTCTACCTGCGGAGAGCTGGTAAACTTCTATGGCATGATCGGCATGGGGCTTGCCTCGGCGGGACAGATTATTATTGCTCAGTTTGTAGGAAAAAACGATAAGGACTCTGTTGGAAAGACCGTTGGAGCCATGTTCTCCGTGCTTACGGTGCTGGCAGTGCTGTTCAGTGTTCTGTGCATTCTGACACTGGACCGGCAGCTTCGGTGGATCAAGCTCCCGGCAGAGGCGCTGGCAGACGGAAGACGTTATACGCTGGTCTCCGCAGTGGGCTTTGTATTTATTTATGGATACAATGCGGTGAGTGCAGCGCTCCGCGGTATGGGGGACAGCAAGCGCCCGCTGCTGTTTGTCGCCATTGCATCCGTGGCAAATCTGCTGCTGGATCTGCTGTTTGTGCTGGGGTTTGGCTGGGGTGCGTTTGGTGCAGCGTTGGCAACGATTATGGGGCAGGCATTTTCGCTGGTAAGCTCAGTGATTTATCTGTATCGCCGGAAGGACGCCTTCTGCTTTGATTTCCGCCTTCGCAGCTTTCGACCGGAGCGCCGGTATCTCAAAATGCTTTTGCAGCTGGGCGTTCCCAATGCGGCGCAGTTTGCGGCGATTCTGATTTCTGTGCTGTTCATTGGAGCTCAGATCAACAGCTTTGGCGTAGCAGCCTCAGCGGCAAACGGCATTGCCAATAAGCTGGAGAATATTCTGCGGATTGTCAGCAATTCCGTGGGAACGGCGGGCTCGGCGATGATTGCCCAGAACCTGGCGGCAAAGCAGCACAAGCGGGTAGAGAAAATCCTGGGGTGGGTTATGGCAATCTGCGTCAGCTGGGCGGTGCTGTGCTCCGCTGCAATTTTCCTGCTGCCGCAGCAGATATTCTGCCTGTTTAACCGGGATGCAGCAGTGCTGGAATATGCGGTGCTCTATGGTCCTGTGGGTGTTCTTTGCTATATGAGCAATGGCCTGCGGGCAACGGCAAACGCACTCATTAACGGCATCGGCTTTGCGGCGCTGTCCCTGACCTCCGGCTTGCTAGACGGGGTTGTGGCAAGAATCGGGTTCTCACTGCTGCTGGGCGTCACCTGCGGTATGGGACTTCTGGGCTTCTGGGTTGGCAGCGCATTGGCGGGGTATGTTCCCGTTGTGATCGGGCTGGTGTATTTCCTGTCCGGAAGATGGAAAACCCACCGGCTGATTACCCATCAGGAGGCATAAAAACAGAACATTGAAAAAAGCCCTGGAGCAGACCGCAGCAATTGCGGCAGGCTCCAGGGCAAGCTTTTATTGTCCAAATTTGTCTTTCAGAGAAAACAGCAGCTTCATCAGCCGGTAGTGCTTCCTCTCCAGAAGGGTATAGGCAAGCTGCTTGCTGCGGGGCAATTCCTCCAGCAGTGGGCTGTTGCGGTAATTGGGAAAGTTACTTTGGAGATAGTCCCGGAATTCCTTCAGCAGCGGATGGGTGGGCTCTACCCGCAACACGCGAACCGATGCAGCCAGATAGACATGGTCAATACAAAGCCTCTCCAATTGGGTTTGGTATTGGTCAAACAGCCCCTGCGTCCGATACCAGTCCAAAAGATCCTCAAAGGCGTCGATAATCTCATGGTTTCGGGTGAGGTTGCTGTTCCGGGTGATGGAGCCCTCCCGCTGCACATAGTGATACCAGGTGTTTGGCAGCACATCTATGGTTTGCGCCAGAGCGGTGAGCTTTGGCGTGGTGCGAATATCCTCGTACCATACCCGGGAGGGAAAACGAATGTTCGACGCAAGAAACAGCGTCCGGCGAACCGCACGGCACCAGGCATTGGGCAGCGCCAAAAGCAGCTCCGGGTGACTGTGCAGGGTGAGGGGCTGATGATAGGGGAGCTGATCCACAAAGGGTGCAATATCCCGGGTGCCGTCGGAGGTGACAAAGCCGAAGGTGTAGATATCTGCGGGAACCTGGTCCATTTCCGCGGAAAGCCCCTGCAGGGTATCCGGGGAGATAAAGTCGTCGCTGTCCAGGAAAAACAGATAATCCCCCTGTGCCGCTTCGATTCCGGTATTGCGGGCGGCGCCCAGTCCGCCGTTTTCCTGGTGAATCACCCGGCAATGATACTGCTCTGCAAGCCGGTCACACAGGACGCCGCTGCTGTCGGTGGAGCCGTCATCCACTAGAATCAGCTCATAATCCCGGCAGCTCTGTGCAATCACGGAGGAAATGCAGGCTTCCAAATAGTTCTCTACATTATAAACTGGGACAATGACGGAGAATTTCACGGACAGTCCCCCTCTTTGGCTGGGTAGACCTTAATTTTGGTCAGGTAATATACCAGTGCCAGCACTACTGACAGATAGAACGAGGCGTTGGGACGGCGAAGAACACCGGCGGTGAAATAGGAGAAGACCAGCAATATAATCAGAGAAATTCCAATGGCACCGGCGATGGGGGTGAAATAGGTTTTAAAATCCCGAATCAGCGCTTTGACAATCAGCAAAAGGAAATAGCCGATGAAGCAAAGCAGTAGAATCAGCCCCACTGCGCCATAGAGGAAATAGATGCCGTAGAAATCGTTTTCTACATCATAGTTCTTTCCGCGGTGCGTCATGTCTGCCAGTTCCATGCCAAAGAGTTTTGCCGTAAAGGGAAGCTCATCCTGGAGCAGCTCGCAGAAATAGATTTTTTGGCGGCGAGCAGCCGTGATATCCTTTACGTTGGAGGTAAAATTGTATTTGCGGATCACCGTCTCGACGCCGAATCGATCCACAATGTTCGGAGCGCACCATTCATAGACGGGGGTAAGCCGGCGAATTTTCGTTGCTTCGGTTTCTTCGCTTTTTTGCACGGCGGCTTCGTCTGAGGAGAATTCTTCTGCAATGGACTGGTCCACGCGCTCCATTTTTTCCTCTGCCCAGCCCTGCTTTTGCGACATGGCGTCGCTGTAGGAATGCTGATTCAAATACATGGGCGACTGACGATAGAGGGCAACGCAGCACAGGGCGCACAGCAGCAAAATGGCGGTGCTTTTCCAGTTAAATTGGCGGGTAAGTGCCAGCACAATGGGAAGCCCCGCTGCCGTGGCAAGGATAGAAGCAAAGGAAAGCCGGGTGCCGTTAAAATACAGCGCGGCAAACACGCCGGCAGTAACAACCAGCTGCAATAGATAGTGATATCGACCCTGGCTGCGCATGGTCAGCATCAGGACAATGGGGGCAGAAGCGCTTAAAATCGCTGCCTGGGAATTGGTGGTGGAAAACCAGCCCAGCACACCGAGGTTGCTGTTGGTATAGGTGTGCGGGTCAGTGCCCGTGATGGTGCTCAGCAGCATGACGGTAAGGCAGATGACCAGATTGATGCAAAAGCCGATTAAAATGCTGCGGTAAATCCCCTCGCCCTGCCGGAGAAAGGTAATGAAGCACAGCGCATAAACCACGATTTGCACTACACGAACATAGTTTGCAAAGTCAGAAAAGGGGTCTTGATAACCGGCTTGCCAGCACACTGCCATATGCACAGCCCAAAATGCGGCGCAGATTCCAGCTGCAATCAGATAGACACGCTTGCGGTCACTGATGCAAAAGGCATACAATCCGGCAGCGGCAAGCAGCCCCATACGCAGTGCCAATGTCAGCAGGTTGCTTTTGCCGGTACCCGACCAGAAATAGGATACAATGTCCAGCAATGGCTGCATTGTCATCAGCACAATGACGAGCACAGGCAAGCGGCTGGATTTTGCGGAATTTGGCATATAGACGGAACCCTCCCAACGGGCTAAAGGCAATACCGTACAAATCGGCAAGAGAGTCTGACGAGAGATTTTTCGTCAGAAAAAGGTGGAAAACCGCAGGAAT